>Ga0222633_1001226_pt1 | contig 14663 bp, 14 predicted proteins | sample AntAcemetageno48_FD_179816 | JGI IMG/M metagenome (GOLD analysis project Ga0222633, IMG submission 179816) | Saline water microbial communities from Ace Lake, Antarctica - #48 | ecosystem: Environmental > Aquatic > Non-marine Saline and Alkaline > Saline | place: Antarctica: Ace Lake | collected...
AACGCTCATGGCTGTTTGTGGCCGTCTACCCAACGTTGGTATCCGGCTTACCCTGAGCAGGTCCCATAAGGCACTGCCAGGTAACGCTCATGGCTGTTTATGGCCGTCTACCTAACGTTGATATCCGGCTTACCCTGAGCAGGTCCCATTAGGCAGTGCCAGGTAACGCTCATGGCTGTTTATGGCCGTCTACCGAACGTTGGTATCCTGCTTACCCTGAGCAGGTCCCACAAGGCACTGCCAGGTAACGCTCATGGCTGTCGTTGGAACCTTGCTGCTATAATTGCCGCTCTGAAAATGTTGGGTCGGTTCGTTGAAAGATAAAAGCACGAAACTCTGGGATGGCAGGTTTACCGAGGCGACGGACGCCTTTGTCGAATCATTTACTGCCTCTATCGAATTTGACCATGTGTTGGCTCTTTATGACATCGAGGGATCAATTGCCCACGCAACCATGTTGCAGTCTGTTGGCATCATTACTGACAACGAACTGGGTGCCATGATTGAAGGTCTCAAGAGCATCGCGGAAGACATCAAACAGGGCAAGATGGAATGGTCTGTCAGTCTTGAAGATGTGCATATGAACATTGAAAGCGCCCTGACGGAAAGAATTGGCGACGTCGGCAAGAAACTGCACACCGGGCGCTCCAGAAATGACCAGGTCGCAACGGATATAAGGCTTTACCTGCGTGACGCCATCGACAACATTCTGCTGAAAGCCAGAGACCTGCAACGCGGGATTCTTGACCTGGCAACCGACGAGACGAAAACAATCATGCCAGGCCTGACTCACCTCCAGGTTGCCCAACCAATTTCATTTGCCCATCATCTGATGGCCTGGTTCGAGATGGCCGATCGTGATATCGCGCGCATGCGGGACTGTCGCAGGCGCGTAAACTCCATGCCGCTCGGTTCAGCCGCGCTCGCCGGAACCACTTATCCCATTGACCGAACCATGACGGCAAAGCTGCTTGGATTCGAGCAGATCTCAAGCAACTCCCTGGACGCGGTCAGCGACCGGGATTTCGCGATAGAGTTCTGTGCAGCCTCAAGCATTTTGCTAATGCACCTGTCGCGATGGGCGGAAGAAATGATCCTTTGGACATCCCCGCAGTTTGGGTTTATTTCCCTGCCGGATCGTTTTTGCACCGGCTCATCGATTATGCCGCAGAAGAAGAACCCCGATGTACCTGAACTTGTCAGAGGCAAGACCGGACGAGTGTTTGGTTCACTCATAGCGCTACTTACTGTGATGAAAGGCCAGCCGCTCGCTTATAACAAGGACAACCAGGAAGACAAGGAACCACTGTTTGACACGGTCAATACGGTTCTGGATTGCCTCACGGCATTCTCTGACATGATTCCTGCAATAGAACCGCAGCGCGAACAAATGCGCCTGGCAACGCTGAAAGGTTTCGCGACTGCAACAGACCTCGCGGATTACCTGGTCAAAAAGGGATTACCTTTCAGGGATGCGCACGATGTCGTTGGCCGGCTGGTTGCACTTGGGCTGGAGAAAGACCTTGATCTGTCAGAACTGTCTCTCGAGCAGTTCACATCAATGTCGAACCTGATTGAAGAAGATGTGTTTGATGTATTGACGCTTGAAGGTTCTCTTGCGGCCAGAAACCATCAGGGTGGCACGGCGCCAGCACAGGTTAAGGCCGCAATCGAGCGGGCGCGATCGAGACTCGGCTGATCGCGTTTAGAACAACGACGCGCCTGCCTGCTCCGTAAACACCCGGTTTAACAGTTGATCCAGACTCTCGTCTGTATTGGCACAGTGCCAGCCGCCGTCTGCTCTTTTCAGGTGAAAACCCCCGGACTTCGCTGCGACCCAGATTTCATGGTTAGCAATCTGTCGACTCAGGATGACGCTGGATCCACCGTCCAGCGTGAATGTCAGCACACCACCAGAGGCATCGATATCGACGTCAAGCTCAAGTTCATCCACACGGTCTTCAATGCGCACGAATTCTTCATCCACGATTTCCTGAAACTCACTGTCATCCAAGGGAAACGTTCCTCCATCCAAAATTCGGGGTTAATCCGGCTCCAGTCATAGTTTACTACTAGTGTCGCCCGCACTGATTTGGGTAGTTCTCGATTATGCCGGGCTCAAGTATACTGCACTCCCCCGGGTTTGATTGACACGACATGCGTATTGCAACGCTGATGATGGTTCTCGTTTTGCTGCCCGCTTGCGGCCAGAAAGGACCACTTTACCTTCCACAGGATCAAGAGCCTGAGGTGTCGTCGCGCGCGCAAGTGAGCAATGATCTCCAGATCGCCGATATTTCGAACCAACCCTTGACCACGCAACAGGAAAAATAATCGTGTTACACCGCATCGGCGGTAATCTCCACATGGAGCAAGTGTCGCTTCGGGAGATCGCCAGAATCCATGGTACTCCCTGTTTCGTTTACTCAGAAGGCGCCATAACGTCTGCCTATCAGGCTTTCCACGATGCGTTTTCCATACACCCTCACCGAATCTGCTACGCCGTGAAGGCCAATTCAAACATTGCCATTCTGCAGACCTTAGCGGCGCTCGGATCCGGTTTCGATATCGTTTCCGGAGGAGAACTCGCGCGGGTGCTAAAAGCGGGTGGTGATCCTGGCTCCGTCGTTTTTTCAGGCGTTGGTAAGCAGGACTGGGAAATTCGATTTGCCCTGGAACAGAATATTGGCTGCTTTAACGTAGAGTCGGCGTCAGAGTTGCGCCGAATTGCGCGGCTCGCCGCTGAAGCAGACGTTATTGCGCCGATTTCGATCCGGGTCAATCCCGATGTAGACCCCAAAACTCATCCCTACATCTCTACCGGTTTAAAAGAAAACAAATTTGGTGTCTCCGTTGACGAGGCGATGACGCTTTACCAGGAAGCAACGGGCCTCAACTCGCTCAGGATCGTTGGTGTCGACTGTCACATTGGCTCTCAGATTACTGAACTGGCGCCCTTTCTGGATGCGCTGACCCGCGTACTTTCGCTGGTCGACGAGCTTGAAGCACGGTCTATTACACTGGAACACATCGACCTGGGTGGCGGTATCGGCGTTCAGTACCGGGATGAAGTTCCAATCGAAATTGGCGCGTTCGCCAGCGCCATAGGCCAGGCCATGAGCGGTCGGCCACAGTCCCTGATGTTCGAGCCGGGACGCATGATCGTCGCCAATGCCGGCGTACTGCTGACCACTGTGAATACCCTCAAGGGTAACGACGAGAAAAACTTCGCGGTAGTCGATGCTGCCATGAACGATTTGATCCGCCCTGCGCTCTACAGCGCCTGGCAGGAGGTCACTCCGGTTACCCTGAAAGGTGACGATGCCACCCCTGAACGAAATTGGGATATCGTCGGTCCCGTTTGTGAGACAGGCGACTTCCTGGCCAAGGACAGGATGCTTTCCCTGGAAGAAGATGACCTGTTGGCCATACTGTCAGCCGGCGCCTACGGCTTTGTCATGAGCTCCAATTACAATTCCCGGCCGCGGTCCGCTGAAGTGTTGGTTTCAGGAGAACAATACTACTGTGTTCGCAGGCGGGAAACGATTGAAGACCTCTTCGCCCTGGAATCAATGAAGCCCGTCTCTTAAGTTGCATTGCCGGTTTGCCAGAGTAAATTAGAAAAATGTTACTGCGATTCACCAAAATGCACGGACTTGGGAACGACTTCATGATGGTCGATCTCATCTCGCAGCGCGTCACGCTTAATCCAGGCCTGATCAAGAAGCTGTCCGATCGTCGGTTCGGCATCGGATTCGACCAGTTACTGACCGTTCGACCACCCGCCAGGCCAGACAGTGACTTTCGCTATACTATTTATAACGCGGATGGCAGCGAGGCCGAGCAATGCGGCAACGGCGCTCGGTGTTTTCTGCGCTTCGTCAGAGACGAAGGTCTCACAACAAAATCTACTATCAGGCTGGAAACCAGCAACAGCAACATCACCTGCAAGCTGGAGAAAGACGGCAACATCACCGTGGACATGGGCCAACCGGCACTGCAACCCGGCAAGGTACCCTTCGTTGCAGACAGCCCACAGATCAACTACGACCTTTCTCTCGGCCCGGAATGCCCCGATACGTTCTCGATATCGGCACTGAATATAGGCAACCCTCATGCGGTCATCACTGTACCGAGTGTGGACAGTGCACCTGTCCAGGAAGTAGGTCCGATTATTGAGCGTCACCCGCGATTCCCTGAAGGCGTTAACGTCGGCTTCATGGAAGTTGTATCCAGAAAGAAGATAAAGCTTCGGGTATTTGAGCGCGGCGTTGGGGAAACCAAGGCTTGCGGGTCAGGGGCTTGTGCTGCCGTTGTGGCAGGAAGACTGCAGGGTGTCCTGGATGATACTGTGGACGTGGAGCTAACTGGAGGCCATCTCAGCGTGACCTGGAGTGGTGACGATGACACCATCAAAATGACCGGTCCCGCGTGCAAGGTTTATGAAGGCCGACTACAAGTATGAGTATCGATATTTTATGAGTAAAAAACTGATCGCCAAAGACGTCGCGGCCTATCTGCTGGAAAACCCTGACTTTTTTGTCGACAGGGACAGCCTGTTACTAAAGATCCAGGTTCCGCACAAAAGCAAAGGCACGATTTCCCTCGTGGAAAAACAGCTCGATATCATCCGGGATCGACAAAAAGAGACGATGAAGCAACTCAACGAGTTTGTTGAGAACGCGCAGCGCAACAAGGAAATTTTTGATAAGAGCCGGAAGTTGATACTCAGCCTGATGGAAGCCAAACGCAGCTCTGAATTCTTCGCAGCACTCGAGAAGGGACTTAGACGCGATTTTGAATGCAAGGCGAATTCACTGGTCGTTTTTGGCAAACCCAGACAGATTAATCATTTCACATCGCGACTTCCTGCGGAATCCGCAAGGAAGTATGTTGGCGCACTGATGCGGAGCAAGGTACCAACGCTAGGGGTGCTGCGACCCAGAGAGCAGGATTTCCTGTTTAGGCACCAGAGCGAGAAAGTAAAATCGGCAGCTGTTTTTACCATCCGTGACAAGAACCGGTATCTCGGTATGTTGGCGATCGGTAGCAGTGAACCCGACTACTTTACGCCCGACATGGACGCCCTGTTTATCAGCTTCATCGCTGAAACGCTTGGGAAACTGTTACCGCGACACCTGCCGAGGTAACTGATGACCGCGGATGATCAATTGCAGCCGCCGATCTCAGCCTTCATTGCGCATCTTTCCAATGAGCGCCAGTTATCGCCACATACTGTTGAAGGCTACGAGAGAGACCTGAAAGCGCTGCAACAAGACCTTGAAGACCAGGCTATTACGGATTGGCGTCACGTCGGTGCACATCACATTCGCACCCATATAGGCGCAGGGCAGAGGAAGGGCCGCTCTGGGAAGACCTTGCAGAGGCGACTTTCCGCGATTCGAACATTTTTTAACTACCTGGCTCGAGAAGGCATCTGCAAGACAAACCCTGCAATGGAGTTCTCCGCACCCAGGGCCGGCTCACGCTTGCCGGTCACTATGGATACTGATCAGGTGAGTCGACTGCTTTCGTTCGACACAACCGACTGGCACGGAATGCGAGACAGGGCGATGCTCGAACTGTTTTATTCGTCCGGTTTGCGTCTCGCTGAACTTGTCGGGAGCAATCTGGGCGACATCTCCTTTGATGACAATTCGATTAAGGTGCGCGGCAAGGGAAGCAAAGAAAGAATATTACCCGTTGGTTCAAAAGCGATAGACGCTATCAACAGTTGGCTGAAGATTCGGGAACAGTTGCCAAAGGGTAAGGTCGCTGACGAAGCAGCACTCTTCCTCAGTGAGCGCGGAAAACGAATAAGCCCCCGAAACGTACAGGAGCGAGTAAAGAAGTGGTGCGTCAGTCTGGGCATCTCTGGTCGTGTTCACCCGCACACCCTCAGGCATTCCTTTGCCAGCCATCTTCTGGAATCTAGCCAGGACCTTCGTGCAGTCCAGGAGTTACTGGGCCATGCCGATATCTCAACCACACAGATTTACACGCACCTCGACTTCCAGCATCTGGCTGATGTCTACGACAAATCGCATCCCAGGGCTCAAAAGGTACCGAATAAATGATCCGCGTCATCGCCTTCGACCTGGACGACACACTCTGGAATGTTCATCCAGTCATCAGGCGGGCTGAATCGATCCTGGCTGACTGGCTGGAGCAAGAAGTACCCGGCTACCGATATGAGCCGGCGAAGCTTATGCCGATTCGTGAAATGCTGCTGGGTAAAGATCCCAGCCTGGGTCACAGGCTCACGGCCTTCAGGCAACAACTCATTGAAGCATCCCTCATGTCGTATCTTGACGAGCGAAGCGCTGCCACTTATGCGCAAGGCGCTATGGAAATATTTTTAGCCGCACGAAACGAAGTGGAATTTTTTGAAGGTGTCCAGGAGACACTCAGGGACGTTGCTCAGACATTCCAGTTGGGTGCGATAACAAATGGTAACGCCGACATTTACAGACTGGGGTTGAATGACTGTTTTGATTTCGCCTTCTCCGCAGAACAGGTCGGCGCCCCAAAACCCGCTCCAGACCTGTTCTACGCAGCACTGACACATACGGGTTGTGAACCCGAACAGATGGTTTATGTGGGTGACGATCCAATAAAAGATATCGATGCAGCCAACCAGGTTGGGCTGCATACCATCTGGATGAGATCAAAGGATAATTCTGTCAAAGGTGAGACGAACCCTGATCAGACTATTGACGACATCAGGGCGCTTCCTGATGCAATCAGGAAGCTTGTTGATCGTTAAAGGTCGAAATGAAGTTCTTAACCGCGTCGATCTCTCCTTCAAGCAGGGTCTTTCGCTCTGGCAGGTCTTTCAATAGCTCAAGTGTCGGGTGACTTACTTCAATACCCGGAATAGCCTGTCGAATGACGTCATCAAACTTGGCCGGATGCGCAGTCGCCAGGCAGACCAGCGGCATCTCCGGTCGCCGTTTAGCCAGGCCAATTTCAACCCCAACTGCCGTATGAGGGTCCAGAAGGTATCCGGTTTCCTCGTAGATTCTGGATATAGCTTCAACTATACCGTCGTCGGACACGCTTCCCGACGCGAAGGCTGCATCAAAATTTAGCGTGTTGAAGTTAGTAGTGGCGACACCGGTCCTCAAAAAATCCTCCATGAATTTTTTGACTTTCCCCGGTGCCTCACCAAATTCGAAATACAGGTAACGTTCAAAGTTGCTGGCAACCTGAATATCCATCGCCGGGCTACGGGAGAAATGAACCTCACCTCTTTCATATCGGCCAGTCGTAAAAAACCGATGCAGGATGTCATTCTGGTTGGTCGCCAGAATCAGTGTATCAATGGGCAAACCCATGCGGCGGGCAATGTAACCCGCAAAGATATTGCCAAAGTTGCCCGTTGGCACCGCAACCTGGAATCGCTCCGGCGATCCGAGCTGCACGTAAGCTGAAAAGTAGTAAACAACCTGAGCAAGAACTCGCGCCCAGTTAACTGAATTGACCGCACCAAGGTCATAGGCATTCTTGAATGCCAGGTCGTTGAAAATGGACTTCAGGATCAACTGGCAATCATCGAAACTTCCCTCAATCGCCAGATTCTGTACATTGTCGTCCAGCACGGTCGTCATCTGTTTTTCCTGGAGTGCGCTCGTCCTGCCTTCCGGAAACATGATGAAAATATTGATGTTCTGCTTGCCGCGAACGCCGGCAATCGCGGCGCTGCCGGTATCTCCGCTGGTAGCGCCCAGGATATTCAGCTTGCCGCCGCGTTTACTCAGCACATATTCAAAGACGTTGCCCAGGAACTGCAGCGCCACATCCTTAAACGCCAGCGTCGGGCCATGAAACAACTCAAGTACATGAAAGTCGCCAACTTCAACCAGTGGCGTTACCGCAGGATCGTCAAAAGTCTCGTAACTACGCTCGATAATTGACCGTAATTCGTCCGTCGGAATATCGTCAATGAAGTGCCCCATGACATAAGCGGCAAGATCCACATAACGCTTACCGGCCAACTGTGGCAAATCTTCACTGACATCCGGAATCGTCTCTGGTACCAGAAGGCCACCATCATCTGCCAGCCCCATCATCACAGCATCAGAAAAAGAAAGGCCTCGGACTCCACCACGTGTACTCACGTATCGCATACTGACTCCATGGGGTCATGCAAAAGGTGGGCATTATAGAGAAATTTTGTCTCTCGGGGACCCGATTAACAAAGGGATTATTGGGGGGGTATTAACCACCCCCATAAAGCGTCAATCCAGCGCGTTAAACCGCTTCTACGCCCGTCTCACCGGTCCTGATCCGAATTACGTCATCCAGGGTGCTGACAAAGATCTTCCCATCACCAACTTTACCGGTGTTAGCAGCACTTGTTATGGCCTCAATGACCGCATCGAGGTTCTCATCTGAGATGGCGACTTCGATCTTAACCTTGGGTAAAAAGTCGACAACATACTCCGCCCCACGGTAAAGCTCCGTATGGCCTTTTTGTCTGCCGAAACCCTTAACTTCTGTCACTGTCATGCCCTGAACAGAGATTTCTGACAACGCTTCACGAACGTCATCAAGTTTGAAGGGCTTAATAATTGCAGAGACTAGTTTCATTAGTTTTCTCCTTGCACAGCTTCACCTATATCCTAGGCAATGTAACGAATTTACAGAGTCGATGATAGTCCCATTGCCGGCCCGGAGGCCTTACAAACCTTGCGAATGGTCGTACATACGTCACTCTGTCTCATCAACTTGGATCACACAAGATCGGCGACAGTTGTTCCCGGTGTTACTACTTCGTTCAAACCGAAGCGGGCCAACAACACTGATCCAATAGTGCAGATCGTCTAGTATGGGCGTTTACAGAGCACTGACTGTGCCAACTTATAAAAATAACCAAAAAACAAAGGGTTAGGAAGTTAGAGGACAGTCTAACCGAAACCCACTGCACTAGCATGGTGCAAGGGGAAGACCAATGATGCCGGACTCTGCACCAAGTTCGTGCGGTGTAAGTAGCGATCTTCCCACAGTACGGGGAGTAGATCGCTCAACGTTGAACGGACGCGCCTGCGCAACAATAGGTTGATGACAGTCGCGACCACTTTCTCAAGTGCAGAACTTGGCATTGATGCACCACTGGTTACCGTTGAAGCAAATGTGTCTTCCGGTTTACCCAAAACCCTTATCGTAGGATTAGCTGAAACCGCGGTCAGGGAAAGCAAGGATCGCGTCAAGGCTGCAATCACAACCAGCGGCTTCGAGTACCCGTCAAGAAGGGTAACGGTAAATCTTGCGCCTGCGGACCTGCCAAAGTCCAGCGGTCGATATGATCTTGCGATCGCTATATCAATTCTTGCCGCATCAAACCAGATTCCACCCGGGAGTATCGATGATTATGAGTTCCTGGGGGAACTATCGCTGACCGGAACGCTTCGCGCAGTCGGTGGGATCCTGCCAACCGCTCTGCGCAACAAAGGCCAGGGGCGACGGCTCGTGGTGCCGAAAGTTTGCGAGTATGAGGCTGCACTCGCCGAGTCAGAGGAGCTTTATGTTGCTTCCAGCCTGCATGAAATAGTGACGCATCTTGCCACGGGAGAGCCGCTTGGAAGACCCAGACAATGGCAATCACAGCCAGACAATGTTGATACACCCTCACTGGCCGATGTAAAAGGCCAGGCATCGGCAAAGCGAGCACTTGCTATTGCTGCAGCTGGCGGTCACAACCTCCTGATGATCGGTCCTCCCGGCACCGGAAAGACCATGCTTGCCAGCAGGCTTCCCACCCTGATTCCCCAGATGACACTGGAAGAATCCCTGCAGGTTGCTTCTATAGCTTCTGTATCACGACAACTATTCGAGTATAAAAAGTGGCGACATAGACCATTTCGCACACCGCATCACACAGCGAGCGCGGTGGCGATGGTGGGTGGCAGCAACCCGCCAAAACCGGGAGAAATCTCTCTTGCCCATAATGGAGTACTGTTTCTCGACGAGGTGCCTGAGTATTCCCGGCAAGTGCTGGAGGTGCTGCGAGAGCCGTTGGAGTCAGGCGAGATCTGGATCAGCAGAGCAGCGCAACAGGTCAGGTATCCAGCACATTTTCAATTGATCGCGGCAATGAACCCCTGTCCCTGCGGTTACTTCGGCGATGATACAAGGGAGTGCGATTGTTCCGCACAGCAAATACATCGCTACAGGTCTCGTCTATCGGGACCGCTGCTGGACAGGATAGACCTGCACATTGAGGTGCCAACCCTGCCAGCAGGTACCCTGAGCGAGAAGAGCACTAACAAACTAGAGGACACTCAGTTGAAGTCAACCATCGCGAATACAAGAACATTGATGCTGGATAGACAGGGAGGGCTGAACAGTAAGCTGGATAACCAGCAAATAGCCAGGCACTGTCCGCTGTCACAAAGCGACACCAGAATCCTTGATGAATCCGTAAACCAACTTGGAATATCTGCCCGGGGTTACTTCAAGATTCTAAAAGTGGCGCGCACCATTGCTGATTTGTCAGGAAGCGATGGCATAGAAACGGCTCATTTAGTTGAGGCCATTGGTTATCGAAAACTGGACAGGTCGCCCTGACGGGCGAGAGTAATCTAATGCTTATTTTGCTGCGCTTACCATATAGTCAACCAAGGCACGCAGATCGTCGTCACTGCAGCTAAAGCACATTCCTTTCTGTGGCATCGCTGGCGGCAGTCCATTAATCGTACTGGAATACAGCACATCCATACCCTTTTCTATTCTCGGAGCCCAGGCCACAACATCCCCAAATTTGGGGGCACCTGCTACACCTGCATTGTGACAGGTAGCGCAGCTCTTGTTGAAATTGGATTCAACGCTGGCACCACCGGCGGCAACCGTTGTCATGGCGCCCGCTGCTGAGGCGCAATCAGCGCCCTCAATACAGATTTCACCAACCTTCTTGATTCTTTCAGCTATGTCATCAGTGCTGGCAATAGCCAGACCGGCGATCATAAGACTAACCGTACATACCAATATTTTGAAATTGCTCACTACATATACTCACTATCAATCTGGGCGCCATTATACCGAACCGGTGGCTGTTGACTACCTGAACAATGACCAGGCACGGTTAACACTTACCGCCCCTTTTTTGACTCTTCGACATCCCGGGTGGAGCTAAACTGGAATACGCTTGATGTACCGGCTTCTACAACAGATTGTGCTGATACCAGCGTTAGAATTGCACGGTCCCTGAATTCCGAAAGCGAATCGGCGCCCACATTGACCATGGTGGACCGCAGCTTATAGAGCGTCGTTTTCAGCACTTCGGCAACGCTGCCAACGAGTGGCACATAGGCATCAACGCCTTCTTCGAAGACCATTTCACGCGTGGACATATCTTCCGCATATCGCTGCCAGTTCTGCGCCCGATTGGTCCCTTCTCCCCAGTAAGGTTTATACATCTGACCATTGATGGAGGTCTTCGGGGTTGGGCTTTCATCTGTCATGGCAAAATATCGACCCATCATGACGAAATCTGCTCCCATGGCGAGCGCGATCACAATCTGCGTGTCGTTCGCCAACCCTCCATCAGAACAAATCGGGATATAGCGCCCGGTCTCTGCCAGATATTCATTACGACGACGGACTATATCCATCAGAGCTGACGCCTGTCCCCGGCCTACACCTTTTTGCTCACGCGTGATGCAAATGGATCCTCCGCCCATACCCACCTTGACGAAGTCAACACCGCCGTCTTGAACGAGATAGTCAAATCCCTCAGCAGAAACGACATTGCCGCCACCGATCACAATACCCTGCCCATACTCGGCCCTGATCCAGTCAATGCCTTCTTTTTGGAATTCCGTGAACCCATCGGATGAATCGAAACACAGCGCATCAGCACCAGCCGCTATCATCGCGGGGACCCTTTCCCTGTAATCGTGTGTATTGATCGCAGCACCTACACACAATCGTTTAGACTCATCCAACAGTTCATTTGGATGTCGCATGTGGTCCTCATAGTCTTTTTTGAAGACTAATGATCTCAGATGTCCTTCATCATCCAATATCGGCAGGCAGTTTTTCTTGCCCTGGTGAAGTTGTCGATTCGCCTCTTTTAGGGAAAGACCTTCTGACCCAAAGATCACATTCTCGATGGTGGTCATGTGCTGACCAACCGGATTCGACAGATCATCCTCGTACTCCCAGAAATCCTGATCGGTAATCAAGCCAAGCAGTTTCCCACTGCCAGTACCGTCGTCAGTAACTGGAACAGTGGAGTGTCCTGTTCGCTTCATCAGATCTATGACCTCGCTCAGCGTAGTATCCGTCTTCGCGTTGGTGTCACTCGACACAAATCCTGCCTTATGAGCTTTGACCTGATGGACCATCTCAGCCTGGCTGGCAATATCCTGTGAGCAAAAAACAAAACCAAGGCCGCCCTGGCGCGCGATGGCTATCGCCAGACGCGAACCGGTCACAGACTGCATTGCGGCAGATACGACGGGCGTATTAATCTTGAATCGAGCCAGTTCATTCGGCTCGACGGCCGAGAGTGGCGTCGACAAATCAACCTGATCTGGTTTCTGATCTTTTCTGGTTAACCTGGGAATCAGCAGGAATTCAGCAAAAGTACGTGATACACCTTCTAAAATAGTCGCCATTCAGCCCTCCATATGGACACAATAAAGATGAGACGGCGAACGGAAGCTCGACGTCAGAAAGGAATCGTTTGAAAGTCGGCGCAGCGTTCCTTGCAGGTAAGTGTGTAAGTGATCACTTACTGTATAAGCAAGGCTATTAGCTATGAGGGGGTAGTATCGCGCCATGGCGAATTCTAGATGATCAGTGCACATGATTCAACGCTGTAGAACGCGATAACACATCTTTTCAGGTATTAAACCGGCAAGAAACAAGTGTTTTTTAATTTAACACTTTAGTAAATTGCTATAACGTATTGAAACGTATAAATATTTTAGTAAGATGACAGATGTATCCGTTAAAGCAACCTAAATGAACAAGTCAGAACTCATCAAACGGATGTCAGACAAACTCGATCAGTTGAGCAACAGGGATGTTGACCTGGCAGTTCACACACTGATTGAAATCATGTCCGACAGCCTTGCGTCAGGTGGACGCATAGAAATCCGTGGGTTCGGTACTTTCTCGAATCATTTTCGTAAGCCGCGCACTGTTCGCAATCCTAAAACCGGCGAAGTCGGTATCCATAAACCCGGTAAGTTCGTTCCGCACTTCAAACCCGGGAAAGAACTGAGGAAACGCGTGGATGCGTCACGCGCTGATGAAAGTAGTACAGCATCAACCGAAATCGAGAGAAAGCCTTTACTCTCCTCCTGATTCCGTGCCGGTGCTGATAAGTTCCCGTTCCTTTGCAATCAGGTAGTTAGCAACCTCCAGCATACCTGTGTTGCTGTTACCTACCATCGCGGCTTCAATACGGTATTTTCCATTCACAATAATCGCGGGGACGCCGTTTGATCGATAGATTCTCTGTCGAGCGGTTGCCTGCTGGTACATTGCCTTTACGCCAAAAGAATCAGAGAAGGTTTTTACAAACGCCTCCGGATCGATTCCTTGCTCGGCCATAAAGATTGCCATCGATTTGAGGTCAAGTAACGACCGCCTGTCGCCATGGATTGCCTGGAACAACGGATAATGCACTTTATCAAGCACTCCCAGCGCCTGAGCGGTGTAGTAGGTGCGAGCGTAAAGTTCATAACCCGTAACGCTCCAGATAGCCGGGGTGCGACTAAACTCAACGTCTGCCGGGAGATCAGTTTTCCATTGCTGGACCAGAGGCTCAAAGCGATAACAATGCGGGCAGCCATAGGAAAAATACTCGGTTACCTCGACAACATTGGTATTACGCGTTTTTACGGGTACATCAAGGCGAACATAGTGAGTGCCTTCTTCATATTGAAAGCCTTCTGCCCAGGCTGACGCAGATACCAGCAAAGCCAACATCACCAAAACATTCGTCATCAGTTTTCGAACCATCTTCAATCTCCGTGCTTTTTTACAACCGGGTATTATTCTGCGATAAGTTTGACCGCAAAATTCTAGCCGCTTCCTTCTTCAATACGAATCCTGCCATTCCGGAAGGCATAAAAAAAGGGCGGATAGTTCCGCCCTTCATCAAATATTCAGGAACTACTTCAGGCCGTAGAGATAAGAGGCTACCGCCGTCATTTCCTTTTCGTTCATATCCATCGCCGTCGTCCGCATCATCTGGGAGTCGCCATCATTATGCCGCGTACCAGACTGGAAATTTTTAAGCTGGGAGACGGTGTATTCAGGCCACTGACCCGCCAATGCTGGAAAAGCCGCTGGACCATTACCGTTGCCGGTAGGTGAGTGACAGGCCGTGCAGGCCGCAATGTTTTTGCGTGGAATACCCGCGCGATAGATTGATTCACCTAGCTCGACAAGATCTTCCTTTGCCGCACCTTGATTCCGTGGCTGGCTCTCATAGTAGGCCGCAATATCTGACAGATCACTTTTGGACAAATTGTCCAGTATGCCAGTCATGGTCAGCACTTCTCTTGCACCGCTTTGGATATCCAGCATTTGCTTGAGCAGGTATTGAGCATTTTGTCCCGCGATATTAGGGAAACTCGGCGCGGGGCTGTTACCGGCGTCTCCATGGCAAGCAAGGCAAGTGATGGCAAGATCTTTGCCTTTTGCGG
>Ga0222633_1001230_pt1 | contig 14635 bp, 10 predicted proteins | sample AntAcemetageno48_FD_179816 | JGI IMG/M metagenome (GOLD analysis project Ga0222633, IMG submission 179816) | Saline water microbial communities from Ace Lake, Antarctica - #48 | ecosystem: Environmental > Aquatic > Non-marine Saline and Alkaline > Saline | place: Antarctica: Ace Lake | collected...
GTCGCGCGGCCTGCTCAAGACACTCGCTGAGATGTTGCGGTTGCCTGAAAAACTCGGCTCGTCCCTCGCGAACGGTTCAGGGACCTGAACAGTTACTTGAATTTTGTGATTTTGATTGATTAGTCATAATAGATTTTCTTTCGTTTTTGTTCCCTTGTGTTATTTTTGAAGCGAACACTTCAAAAATACATTGACCAGAAAGCAGGTCAAGACCTTTTTGAAGTAATCACTCTAAAACCAAATTTCGCTATGCCCAGACCTAGATCCATTCCCGAAGAAGAAAGCCTTGAAAGAGCCCTTCAGGTATTTTGGGACAAGGGTTTCGACCGAACTTCAATCACGGACCTCAGCGAAGCGCTGGGGGTCGGTCCCTCAAGCATCTACAATGCCTTCGGGAGCAAGGATTCGCTCTATCAGCGTGCCATCGGCCATTATATGGAGACTCATGCCGGATTCGTTTCTGCGATTTTAGAAGAGGCGAAAACCACGCCAACAGAAGTGGGAATCGCCAACTTACTTCGTGCTTTGGCGAAGATGTATTCAGCAAAAGAAACGCCTCAGGGCTGCGCCCTTTTACAGAGCGGTGGGGCCGGGACGCCGCAGAATTCCGAGGCATGTGCGTTCACCTGTAGCGTGAAATCCAAGGTCGAGAGCGCAATCCTCGAGCTCTTCGAAACTCGATTGAAAGCGGGAGACGAGTTGGCCGCGTCTCCCCGGATCCTTTCAAAATTCATCATCGGAACGATGCGCGGGCTCTCTCAGCTGGCGTGCGATGGAACGAGCGCAAACGACCTCCTGGAAGTCGCTGATCACGCTGCGCAGAGTTGCGTTAGAATTTAGAAAGAACCTGTGCACATGGGGTCAGGGGTGAATGGCACTGCGTTAAGTACAACCATCGATCCAGAGCGTAGTGGGAAGGCAGGCGCAGAGACGCAGAGTTTTTCCTTTTATTCTCTGCGGCTTTATACCGCATCGTTCCTCAACGTGCTCTGCATTTGGCTTCGCACCTTTCTTATCCTCGCTTCGCTCGGTCCGGGCAGTGCGGCTCTGCGTGAGAATCTCTTACCTGGAATTCACCTTCCACTGGGAACCTTGTCTCCCGGTGATCATCCCCTGAGAGACTGTTGAAAAACCCAACAACAGAAAATCTAAGTGTTTATTGGGTTTTGAATTCGCGGCTTCGCCGGGTTTGCATATTGGGCGACCCGCCGGGCTGCGGAGTTGCACGCGGCGCCTCTTTTGTATTCTGGCTTCGATGCTCCTTGGTCGCGGGGGAAACCCCGCTCTCTCGTCGCGCCTCGCCAGCAAACAAAATGTCTCGCAGTTTTCCATTCCGGGGCTTTTCAACAGTCTCCTAAAGCAGCGCGATTCTGAATCGGGAAAGAGATGAGAAAGATTATTGAAATTCTCCAGATGCGACCTCCCAAAATCCTAGCTTCCACGGTCTCAACGCTATCTATCTAAACACCACATCAGCGTGGCACAGGGTCGATCCGCGAGGCAATCGGACAGATATCAACGTGGCTTTTTCGACCGATGCCGATGCCTTGGCTTTTCCGGAGATGCGGTTTCTGAATTACTGTATCTATGCGGTGTCCTTTGGACATTGTGGTGAAGCGGGAACAGCGAATTAAACAAAAAACTCGCGAATCGATCTTCGAACAAAATTCTAAATAATGAAAATGATTACCATTCAATTGTTGAGTCGTCTTATTACGATCCTGTTAGCTGCTGGCGTGCTTGGTGTGTCTGCTAGTGCTGACGACAAGGCAAAACCGGACAAAGTATTCACGGCCGGTGCGGCGGTAAGCAACATCACGCCTTTTCTGGGGAAACCCATCGCGGGCGCGGGCAGTTCCACACCTACAAATAACGTTCACGACGAGTTGTACGCGCGTGCTCTCGTTCTCGATGATGGTGTGACGCGGTTTGCACTGGTCGTTTGTGACAGCAGCGGCATTTCCCACAAGATTTGCGAGCAGTCCCGGAATTACATTGCGGACAACAAGGCGATTCAGATCCTGCCCGAGAATGTCATGATCAGTGCGACGCATACGCACTCCGGTCCGTCTGCAAGCACACCGGGTTATCCTGAATTTCTAGCTCGGCGAATCGCTGACAGTGTTCAGAGTGCGATCACAAATATGGCCCCGGCAAAAATTGCCTGGGGTGGTGTCGATGAGGCGTCACCCTTGTTCAATCGGCGATGGTATGTGAGTGATCCGAAGCTATTGACGAATCCTTTTGGCGGTGTCGATAAGATACGGTCAAACCCCTCGATTGGAAACGCATCGATGATCAACCCGGTTGGAGGGACTGATCCCGAAGTATCATTCTTAAGTGTTCAATCAACGGATGGACGGCCAATCGCGCTGCTGGCAAACTACTCGCTTCACTACGTCGGGGCTGTCGCAAGCGGTCACATCTCGGCGGACTATTTTGGAGTGTTTGCAAACCGGATCGAAGAGCTGCTCGGTGCCGATGATAGCTTTCCACATTTTGTCGGAATCATGTCCAACGGCACGAGCGGAGATGTCAGCAGTAATGATCGAAATGTTGTCGTGGCGAAACGGCCTGCTTACGAGAAGATCAACGAGGTGGCGGAAATGATCGCCCGGCGAGTAGCGGAGGCGCATCGGAAAGTTACTTTTCACGATTGGGTGCCTCTGGTAGCGGCGAGTCGTGAACTTCCGCTAGAGCCCCGCAAGACTGATCCTGAAATGATCGCCTACGCCGATGAAGTTCTGAGCAAGACCGATCACCTCTCAGGGTATCATCGTCATGCTCTGAAGTATGCCGCCTATGTCGAACGGATGGGGACTGGGGAATACGAAGTTCCCAAGTTTGTGCAAGTCTTTCGCATCGGTGATCTCGCGATTGGCACGAGTCCGTTTGAGACGTCTACGAAGACTGGCTTGGAGATTAAGAAGAAAAGTCCTTTTGCGGACAGCTTTGTCATCGAGTTCGCAAACGGTGCCGGCGGTTACATGCCGCCACCCGCCCAACTGAAATTGGGTGGCTACGAAACATGGTTTGGAACCAACCGGGTGCAGTCGGATGGCTCCGAGGTTATCACCGAGGCGATTCTCGAAATGATGCACGAATTGAAGGCGAAGGAGTAAGGGAAACAGAACGCTGCTCCTTGTTTCATCCGATTTTACCGGCTAGTTAGAATCAAGAATTTTTAACTGACCTCGTAAAACTACACTGGGCGGACGAGCTGCGCGGTGTCACATCTCCACCTGTATCATTGAAGCTTCCTTCCTTTTCCCCAATGCGCGATCCAATGCGTTTTTTGTCATTCGCTGCACTCTCGGATCGGGACCATGCGGTCTTGAATTGTGTGACCACGGGAGCCAGTGCCCCGGAGGACTGGCGAGATCCTGAGACCAGAAAACGGTCGATGCATTGAAGACGATATTATCTTTAGGGCCGGGAAATATCACAGAGGTATATTTTCCCTGACGGCCGCCACCGGTCCACACGTTCCCTTCTGCCAGAATCTCAAGGCCATCAATCCCGGGATCCGGTTCGCCATGATGTTCCCAACCTACGAGGCCGGGAATTGATTCTCCATGCTTCATCCCTGTGCCTTCGAAGATCCAGTGATTCTGATTCTGGCAGGTCCAGTCTCCGCCACCATTGAAAGGGACAACAGACCGAACGCCCATAATCGCCCGCTCGTCAGGAGCGGTGCCGGTAAGGGCTCCCAGGATTCGACTGTACATCTCTGTTTCGTCTTCTCTCAGGTCTCCATAACAGCCTCGTCGTTCGATGATGCGATTGGCCGCCCCACTCGAAGAAGGGGTGAACGGAGAATCGATAAAGACCGAATTCCCACAAAGCCACAAGACACTCACCCCCTTATTGATCGCAGTGCGAATTGTCTCATACTGTTTGGTATCCCAGTACTCGTCATGCCCCACACTGAGAAAAGCCTTGGCGCCCTCGATTGCTTTGCCGTCGACCAGATCGGAGTTGGAAACATAGCTGACGTCATAGCCTTCTTTTTCCAGCCAATAGCAAAGCGGGAATTCCCACAGCAAAAACTCTCCCGATCCAATCGAAAGCGGATTGTCGATGATTTGGACATACTTGCCGTAGGGGCGATCAAAACTCACGGCGACACCGGGAGCCTGAGCACCCTCCGGATTGGTATATAACGATTCATTGACCGGCCAACGATTGTAAGCTTGCCAGGTATTGTCGCTGACCTGAAAAACGACGTCCGCTGGCTGCCGAGATTTAACGACAAAAATGATATAGCTTTGCCAATAAGGATCCGAGTCTTCTTCTGAAATCGTAGTCAGTTTCCCCAGGTAAACGCCACTTGGCCAGTCAGCAGGAACGGTGAACGTGGTCGTTTCCTCCCACTGACACTCCCTGATTCGTTGGTCACCGATTTCCGGTACCTCCTGAGTTTTTCCGGAGAACGGACCAAGCTGAGTCATGTGGCGCCCGCCCTTTCCCTCGTAGTATCCCATCCGATAAAGATCGATCGTGAATTTCCGTTCCGGTTTCGTGCTAACAAAGAACGAAATCTCTTCTCCCGGAAAGAGCGACTGTCGTGAGGCGTATCCCTCGATCAGAGAAGTCCGATATTGCCCTTCGTTAATTTTCACCCGCGTTAATTGCCAATCAGTGGTTCCGGTTTTCGCGTTTTCTTCGCGAACGGAAGCTGACGCAACTCCCAACATTGATAGAACCGGCGTGGCGGCAATGAACTTTCTTCTGGTCGGTGGCATGGTGATCTGAGTTTACCGAATTTGGGCTGTGTAAGCAATATCCCTGTGTGCGGGACTGCGGTGTTTCCGGGCCTTCTGGAACGATCGTAATCTCAAGTTTGGAAGCTCTGACCAGGATTTCAGCAGCGAGATGGGGTCCCGAGATGGGGTCAGTTAAAGATTCCTGATTCTAACTGTGAGTAAGTGCATCATCGCAAGATGCCACGATCACCGCGAATCGAATTTTAGGGCGCGGTCTACCATGTCATGGCTCGTGGTAACCGGCAGGAACCGATTGTTTTCAACGACTCGGATCGGGAGATGCTTGTGAAGACGCTGGGAGAGGCATCAACGAAGACTGGATCTTTTTCAATGTAAAGACAATGCAGCAGGGAGGCGGCAGTTCATTGCGCGACTTGATGAATGGGTGAGAGAAGAAAAAGGAATCCCAGAGGTCGAGGAGAAGACGATTGAGGCGCGAGTCAAGCGTGGGTAGTTCCGGGGGGCGGAGGCTTTCAAGGAGGCGATGATCGATTGCTCTATCAAACGGGAAATGGAAAATGGAAGCGGACTTGAAAGGTAACCGCGTTCATCAGAGCAGTGGTCTATTGAAAGACGTTGCGAAATCGACTGCGGAGGCAGTTCTGTAAGCGGCCTCTACTCAATTCAACATGACTCGGGAGGAGCGGAAAGTACCGCGGCGGGGTGACTCAGTGAGAGCCGCGGTGGCCAGTCAGATCCACGAAAAGACAAGCGTCCCGCAAAGCTGGATCGCCACCGAATGGGGATGCAATCAGCAGCCAATGTATCTCGACAGATCCATGTTTTCCGCAAGATTGATAACACACACTTGTCTGCGAAGAGTATGAAATGGAGGAGAATCAAGAACTTTTTACTGAACCCAAATCTCGCCGAAGCAGCAGTCAGAAAAAGCGGAGAACCGCCCCATGCCGAAGCGGCCCGATGTCCAGGCACAATCAGGGAAGGATTGAAAAAGGAATTTCTGAAAACCGGTCTAAGATTCTCTCTATGAAAGCACCGTTCTTCACCTGCCTACTTATCCTTCTCATCTCAGTCGGTAGTTACGCGGAAGAGTCAGTGGTCAGTCAGATTCCGGGCGTCGAAGAGGGGGCGACGATCGCCTGCCGAATCTACCCGCCAAAAACGCTGCCTGAAGGCAGGACGGGCTTGGTGATTCATCTCTATGGAAGCGGCGGATCGCACCGTGAGGGGCAGTTCAACATCGGCCGCCCGCCCTTTGATCAATTCCGGCAGATGCTGGCGGAGCGCGGCTACTGGCTGGTCGTGCCGGAGCTGGGCCCGAAGCATTGGATGAATGATCGGGCCTGCCTTCAAGTGGACGCCGTAATTGACGAAATGGTCCGCGCCCACCCAATCGACCGCAAGCGCGTGCACTTTCTGGGTTCGAGCATGGGCGCCGGGAACAGCTTGATTTACATTATGCGGCGGCCCGGGAAGATTCGTTCCGTCGTGGCGGTTTTTCCGATGACGGATTTCCGGCGCTGGCTGGAAGAGCAGCCGCGCTATCGAGCGGTTGTCGAGAAGGCTCACTCCATCACCGACGACACGCGTGACACTGCGCTGAAGAATCTCTCGCCGCTTCTACATCCGGAAGCGTTTCGTGACGTACCGGTATTTTTACTTCACGGTGATCGCGATCCAATCGTTCCGCCGCATCACAGTCGCGAGTTCGCAGCCGCGCTCGAAGAGAGTGGGTCCAAGGTCGTCTTTCGCGAAGCCGCTGACGGGGTGCATAACGACGAGATCGCACGGCCTTTTCAGAGGGAGCTCGTGGAGTTCATCACCGGAGTCGATGATTGATCCGGAAATTCCCCGGGCCTGTCCCTTGGATTTGCGCGGGGAAACTATTTCTTCCCGCTTCGCTCGAACTGTGCAGAATCTCTTTTACGAACCACGACCGAAAGAGCCGAATGAAAAATCAGTCCCTCTTAGCGATTCTCCTGCCGCTGCTCTTCCTTGGCGCTTGCGGATCGAAGCCGAAGAATCTGATCTATTCGGGGATGACCACATCGCGACTGGTCGAAAAATATGGGGAACCGGTTCGGAAAGAGGCATCAGAAAATGGCAGTGAAACCTGGTTTTTTTTACAAAGCTCAGAATTTTGTCAACACGACGTCACAGGGAGAATGGAGCACTGACACCGCCAGTCCTCATTTCTCGGGTAGCCAAGTAGACACTGGAAGCCCATCGGATGGCTCTACCATTTCGGTGAGCCGGACTATGACGGAGGAGACCGTGGGGATTCTGGTTCGGGATGGAGAAGTGACAAAGTCTGCACCGGCGAATGTGAAAATTATTGAATCACCTTAGTTTTTCCGTTCCTCCGGCATCGAGGTAGGCGCGATAATGTTCTACCTTTTTTTCTGATTCGGTGGGGATAGTGCGGCGCTATTCTCGGTGGGCTTCCGCTTGAGATTCCTGGGGAGTTTCAGCCTAGCGGCATCGACTCTACTCTGTATGCTACCGAGCCTTACTGGGTAAATGAAAAAGGCCCCGACAATTTTTTTCTCTTGCGCTTCTCCCCACCTTTCCAGTGTGTAGTCACGAATGGCGCGCAGGTCACTCAGGAGACTGTTGAAAACCCCGCAACGTTAAATCTTTTGTGTTTTTGGGGTTGTTGTGGGCGGCTTCGCCGGAAATGGTTTGGTATCGACCCGTGGGGCTGCGGAGTTGCACGCGCCGCCTCTTTTGTTTTCTGCCTTCGTTGCTCCCGGTAACCAGTGTTATCAGTCACGGGGAAAATCCCGCTCCCTCGTTACGCCGGTATCCGGCGTAGCTCGCCAGCAAGCAAAATGACTCGCAGTTTTCCATCACGGTGTTTTTCAGCAGCCTCTTAGCGCCGCAGCGATCAGGTCCAGTTCCATGCCGGCACCTTTTACTTTTTCTGGCGGCGGACGAGATTTTTGAAGTCCTTCTTTGAATTCACACGCGTGACCTCCCCGGCCTCAAGTTGGGCATAGCCGATCGCCGCCTCTCTTTTCAGCCACTCCTGCTCCTGCTTGATTACGTTCCGCAAAGCCTCCCGAATCACCTCGCTGGCATTATTATAAAGCCCGGATTTCACCTTTTTCTTAACAGCCATTTCCAATTCCGGAGTCAATGAAATGTTCATGAACTCAAGCTAGTAAAATAACAAACTTTATCAATCTTCGTTACGGTAAGTCTCCTCTTCTTTCGCCTCACCCCTTGAGCAAAGGGAGTTTACTCAAGAGGTCATCGCAATATTCCCATTGGTCGAGCGTCTCCCGCCAGGCCTGAGGAATCGCTTCAATCCCCTTGTAGGCTCCCAGGACCATCCCGATCGCAATCGCGCGTGAAGCGTTGTCTCCTCCGACCATGGTATTCGCCTGGAAAGCCTTTTTCAGGCCCTCTTCCTGGTCGGCATATTTCAGGATGAAGTAGAGCGCGCCGGGCAAGGTTCCCTCAGTCGGACTGGCTTTCCCCACCTTGATCGGTTCCGAGCGGCCAACATCCCATAGTCTCGCCATACTGGTCAGGGCGAGATCATCGCTAAACGCTTCTTTGGAGAGTGCGGAGTCGGGATCCGCTTCCTCTTTCACTTTGGCCATCGCTTGAGCAGTCTTCGCTTCAAAAAAGCCGCCCATCTGCGCAGCGACGTCCTCAATCGCAACTGCAGGTGTCGCCCCATTGGTGACGCGGCAGGTTACACGGGCGAAAAACTCGCCGCCGCCAAGAGCCTCGGCATTGGTGTGAGTGAACATCGATTTTCTAGCGACCTCGACGAGCTCCTCTTCGGTTTCAAAATAGGCATGCGCGGCGACGTGACGGAGGGCCATCGCATTGGAAATACCGCCCAGCTGTTCGACCGGCGTGCCTTGTTTGACTTGGGCGTAGGCTTCTCTGGTCATCGTGCAAATCCATGACCCCCAATCATTTTCAAGACGGTTCATCCAATGGGGGATCAGGTCTGCGACGCTAAACGGCCCCGGTGGTTCAGCAGTGGCGGCCAAATGTTCTAAAATGAGAATATTGTAATCACCGTAGTCAGTTGTCCCACCCGCCTTTTTCCCAGGATGATAATTTCTCTCCCCCCATCCAATGCCGTGAGTCTGGCCGCCCATCAGCTCACCGGGTGACATGAATTTCTCAATCGGCTGGCTTCCGTAGGCCTCATAAATTTTGATGGCGTCATATTCATAATGACTCCCGAGGCAGAGGGCATCGGCGACAACAGCGCCGAAAAAGGAACCTCTAATCGATTGTTCTTTGGAAATGGGATTCATTAAGTTGCTTAATCTGGTTCGATGATGGCGAAACAAGAGATCATTGACGATGCCCCGTGCAAGGAATACTTCAAAGACCGGGCGCGCACGGAGTGATGAAGAAGTGGTGGCATACCGTGGCCGCCGTGCTCGGGCAAGTCACTGAAGGTGCAGTCATCGGCGATGATGATAAGGATGTTCGGCAGCGGAGGCGATAAAGGCCTATGTAGAATACCGCTGCGTTAAGCGACTTCGGTTACGCAAAGGCGAACGTCGGAACTTTTTGCAAGTTCTTCTACACTGAAGACTTGGAGCAGAGGATGCCAAATCTTCTGATCGACGTTCGAACGACGGAAGTTTCCCTTAACGCAGCGCCATTCGGGCCGGAGTGAGGATTAGCAGCGCAATCAGCAGGGATTGTTTCCTTTTACGGTAAGCAGTTACATATCTGTTACCTATGTCCCCGGATCGAACCCTGGCGGTCGTCGGCTACAACTGACAGAGCGATTAAGGCACCCGCTTGATTCTTGGGCGAGGGGCTTCGGATCGGTAGAATATCGCCATGCTGGCGTACATCACCGCAGTGAGCCCGTGCCAAATGGCGTGCCCTTGCCACCACACATCCGGTGGGGAAAACTGCCGCGCTATATCGAGCCGCTGAATGTACCCGCCGACCGCCAAGGAGACGAACGCCAACAACGACCAGCGATGCTGCTGTGAGATGCCCCTCCGAAACGCGTCGATGCCTACACCCAGAATGACCAGGAGGAAAAGCCACCCCAAAATATGTTCGTCTCCCGCTATCTCGCTTCGGTAGACCATCAACAGAGCGGTCACCGCGACCGCAAGGAAGCCGATGATGGGCCACGTCGGCCAACGGCGGTTCGTGAAGGGCACGAAAGGAATCCAGCGTGCCCACTGCAGCGCGATGAGTGTGACGAAGGTGAAGAACATGCCCAGCACGTCCATCTTGTGGCCAAAGCCCATCAAGGAGGCGTGCATAAGGCCGCTGCCGAAACCGACCACGATGCAGGACACACCGTAGAGCCCCAAGAGTGCGGGCTGTCGCACGCCATAGGGATCCTGTTCACTCGTCTCCCGGCCTGCGTCCCACCTTGCATACGCGACGATATACAGGCCAACGAGGATGTAGCACAAGTTGCTCCACGTGTTGGCATGCGTGCGGAATATGCCAGGCTGAATCGCTTCTGCGAAGGTGCCTTTTGATCGAGGGATGTTCTCGAACCAAAGAAACCAAACATCAGTGTCCCCGTAGAAATAATAGAGGACAAGGAGCAAGAGGGTGAACGCACCGAAGGAGCCCCACGTGAAACCATGTACCCAGCGCGGTGCCCCTCCAAGGGTGTTTCGGTGAATCTGTTCTTGTTTCATGAGGTATCGTTCAAATCGCCGCTTGCCGCGATTGAGGCAATCAAATCTGTAGGAAGAACTGAAATAAATTGCCTCGACTCTGATTCAGCGAAAGTGCGGAGCGTATTCGAGCTCATCATCCGATGCTACATACACTCAATAATCATAGCGGCAATCAGCCAGCCGGCATCCTCCTTGATGACGATCAGCTCTGTCGTAACACTAACGAAAACGGCCAGGAGAATTTAAGCGTTCGGCTGCAGGATTTGAAGCCGCTCGCGTTGCGTTCCAGTGGTTTAAGTGATAGGCATTTGGTTTTTGATGTCTGGCCGTGAGCATTGCCGTTCTGGGGCACAGGAACAAGGGAAACGCTCCCCAGATCCAATGGTGATAGAACGCGGTCGTCTTCGGCTGTCGAGGTCGATAGAGACAGCTCTCCAGTCACAAATGGCGCGATACCTTGGATTGTCCCGCCTCACGGTGCGCGAAAAGTTGGACAAGTATGATTTGTTTCCGAATCGCGGCGGATGAAATCATAAGACCGTTCCGATTAAATAAGGGAACACTCTGAACTGCGAAGCGTCCCCGGGATGTGGATGAAGCTTGTCACCAAAATAGCGTTTTCGTAATCCAATTGCAAAAGCCCATTCACAATTAAATTACACGCCCTTGATCACGCTACTTATTCCAGTGAATTTGCTTATCTCGGCGGCCTCTTCTGAGCTTAGTTTCCCGTAGCTCATAACATTCACCCATGAATTTGAAATCGCCCTCGTCTCTTCATACCGTGAATCGACGACATTTTCTGCGCGCAGGCGCTGCGACGATGGCCCTGCCTGCGCTTGAGGCATTTCCCGGCGCAGATTCAGAGTCACCCAAACCGCGTAATTTCATCTCTGTCGGCACCTGGCTCGGATGGCATCAAAAAGCGTTCTTTCCCAAAGAGATCGGAGCCAACTATGAGATCTCGGAAACACTGAAACCGCTCGATGAACTACGCGATGCCTTTACGGTTTTTTCAGGGCTTGATCATCGCGCTCCTAACGGTCACGGATCCTGGAGCAATTTCCTCTGCGGTTCTAAACCTGAGACCTATTCACTGGATCAGAAAATAGCCGATCAAATCAGTCAGAAGACGCGATTCGCCTCCTTTGAACTTACTGCCGGTGCCGGTGAAGCTTCCAAGGCAATGAGCTTCACAAGACAGGGCGTGGGCCTTCCCATGATTCAGCGACCCAGCGTCCTCTACAAACAACTCTTCCTTTCCAAGGCTGATCGAGCCCGCACCGAATACATACTTCGTAGTGGTCGGAGTTCGCTCGACATGGTTCTCGAAGATGCCATGCGTTTGCAGAAATCCCTGCCCGGGCGCGACAGCAACAAGCTGGAGGAATATTTCGAATCTTTCCGCGCGGTCGAGAAGCGCATGGGTCGTCAAATCGACACGATCAATGATCCCGTTCCGGAGACGAATTACAAGTTACCCAGCTACGACCCTATCACTCCGAATCTTCAGATCGAAGCCGAGGCGATCATGTATGACCTCATGACCCTGGCGCTCGACACCGAATCGACCCGGGTAATGTCCTTATTTCTCCACGGACTTGGGCAGGTCTTTTCTTTCGAGGGAGAAGCGCTCAGCGCTGGATACCATGGACTTTCTCATCACGGAAACGACCCTGTCATGATCCGTGATCTCGTTGCGATTGAAACAGCTCACATCCACTGCTTTGCGGGATTTCTTAAACAACTCAAAGCGAAGAAAAATCAGGAAGGTAAATCGCTTCTCGATGACACCGTGATACTCCTCGGCACCGGAATGGGAGACGCGAGTCGCCACAGCAATGCAAACCTGCCCACCATCGTGGCTGGTGGAGGATTCAACCACGGGAGCCACGTCGCCATCGACAAGAAAGGCAAAGACGCCCCGCTGCTCGGTGATCTATACATCACTCTGATGCAACGCCTCGGAATGGAAGTCGACAACTTCTCCAATGCATCACGTAACATGAATCAAATTTTCAGCTGATCCGCTAACTGGCATTCATCTTCACAAATCGCGATGAACATCAAATTTCTGATAACTTGGTGCGTCCTTTCGACGTTGATGCCATTCTCGCTGGCTGCCGATGAGATCCCTGATCCGGTCCTCGATATCATCTCTAACAACTGCCTTGAGTGCCACGACTCAGACTCCGAAAAGGGCGAGGTGAATCTCGATCACACGTCCATCGACTGGAGCAACATTCAGAGCATGGACACCTGGCTGCGCGCCCTCGATGCGATCGACGAAGGCCTCATGCCACCGCCCGACAAGCAGCAACCGAGTAAGAAAGAGCGGGAAACGGTTGTCGCCTTTCTCGACAAAAAGTTAATGGAGCACACCCCCATCGGAGGCACACTGCCTCGTCGGCTTAATCAGGCGGAATACGAAGCCACTATCCGTGACCTCATACAACTCCCTAAATTCAAACTACCGGTTGGCTTCCCCAAAGACACTGAATACCACGGCTTCGACAATGTGGGTGAAGGCCTGATCCTTTCCCCTTCCCATCTCGACGCCTACACGAAAGTAGCAGGAGCAGTTGCCGACCAGATTTACCCGCCGAAAAGAGCTGCTCCGAAGAAGCAAAAATGGGAAGCAAGCCCCGAAGACCTTGCGCTCAGCTTTTCAGCCGCCACCGTTCACGGTGAGGCCCTTCGACTCGTCTCACGGAGTGCCGACATCATGCGGAGTTGCACCTGGCCAAGTCGTATCGAAATGAACCGATCGGGCACCTATCAGATCACCATCGACGCGTCCAAGTTCCTCTCTGAGAAGGGGCATCCGTTTGATAAGCCTATGCTCCTTGGGGTCTATGCCAGAGCCGTCTCGGCCACTGATCGCTCTCAGGTTAAGAATTTCCGCTTACTCAAAGAAATCCAGGTCGAAACGGAAGATCCCAAAACAACTCTTTTTGAAGCCGATCTCTACGAAGGGGAGACCGTCCTCTTCCATTGGGCTAATGCTGAAATGACCCATGCGCATGCCGAACTTTCCGCTCAGCTTGAAGCATGGTTTAAGACTGACCAACGCTTTCTCGCTGCCTGGCAAAAAGCAGTCTTTCGAGAAGGAGATATTCGCCGTCCTCAGACCACCTCACTTCGGGGACGAAACGGCTGGGATATTATTTCAAAACACCGGGCCAATCCGGATCTTGATCTCAGCGAGGCGACAATGGATTCAAAAATGACTCAGCGACTTCTCCAGATCGTGGACTCTAACCAAGGCACCTTTAATCTTGCCGATGCGCTCTGCCATTTCTACCACAACCATGGTCCCGCGCTCGAACTTCACCATCTCTCGATTGAAGGCCCACTGAAGCTGGTCGACAGCCCGGCAGACAAAGCCAGAGAAAGCCTTCAGAAACGATTAACAGGAGTCAGGAAAGAGGGCCAATCGCAGGAAGATTTCACCCGCGAAATGCTGAAGTCATTTCTCCCCCGTGCCTTTCGAAAACCCGTCAGTGAGGAAACCGTCGCAAGCTATCTTACGATCGCAACCCGACACTGGGATAATGGGTATAGTCTCGATGAGGGATTGCATTTACTCCTTCGCAATATTCTCATCTCACCGCGCTTCCTATACCGCTGTCTCGATTCAAATAGGATGGATGATTTTGATCTCGCGACGCGACTGTCTTACTTCCTAACACAACGCCCACCCGATGCCAACTTGAGAGATCTAGCTCAACGGAATCGGCTCTCACCGACCATCCCTGCCGGCCCCGACGGGAAAAGGAAAGAATACTGGGTCCTCCGACGCGAAGCTGAACGACTCATGCCCTCGGAGGAATCTGCCGCTTTCATCCAGAGCTTCGTCGGGCAATGGCTCGATACCAAAACGCTCAGCGGCATCATGCCTGATCCGAAGTTCAACTTTGATGAAGACAGCACCGCGATGGCAAAGAGGGAGACCGAGCGTTTCTTCACGGAAATCCTGACCAAAAATCTGCCAATGACAGATTTCATCGATCCCGACTTCACCTACTCCTCTGTCAATTTCACTCAGAGGAACTATGGCTTCACCCCTCCTTTTGCAAGAGTGGAAGTCGTCAAACTCGACGGCAAGGCTAAGGCAGCCTTCAGAAAAATAGAGCTCGAACGGGGAGGACGCTACGGCGGCTTGTTAGGACAGGCCGCGATTCTCATGGCGACCGCGAATGGCGTCGATACTCAGCCCGTCATTCGCGGAGTCTGGGTCCTCGAGAATATCCTCGGCACTCCCCCACCCCC
>Ga0222633_1001232_pt1 | contig 14608 bp, 15 predicted proteins | sample AntAcemetageno48_FD_179816 | JGI IMG/M metagenome (GOLD analysis project Ga0222633, IMG submission 179816) | Saline water microbial communities from Ace Lake, Antarctica - #48 | ecosystem: Environmental > Aquatic > Non-marine Saline and Alkaline > Saline | place: Antarctica: Ace Lake | collected...
TACTTCCGTGATGCGCAGCTTTCTAACATCACCGACCCGAACATCATCTACGACATTCAAAAGAAACTCGACACAGCGGGTATCTACGACTATTCAGACATTGAGCGGGTCGTCACGGTCGTGAAAAATGCGAAGCCTAAGTCGGGTAACAATGCTCTCTCTGCTGCTCTTACGCCTTCACGTGACCGTTTTTGGAACAGATTCAAGGCTGCCCAAGCGGAGAAAAACACCGCAGAAGTTGACGTGCTCGACGATTTTAGAAAAACGGTCAGCACGTTCCTTAAGGCTTATGGGTTCCTTTCCCAAATCATCAATTACGGCGACACTGGCCCTGAGAAACACTTCATCTTTCTGACCTACTTAGCTCGCGAGATTCGGGATTCATCCCGTCATGAAGCTCCAGACCTATCCGATGTGAGCATGGAGAGATACGTCATCAAAGCGGGGGACGCTCTCAACCTCTCACTTACAGGTGGCATTGCGCTGAAGCCCATGTCCGATGCGGGGAGCGGAAAGGCCCGTGACCCCGCATTGGTTTTGCTTGCCGAAGCTGTGGAGCAGCTCAATCAACTTTTTGCCAACGAGGACATTACAGAGGCGGACTCAACGGGACTTCTTGTGTGGGTTTCTGAGAAAGCTGCGGAGAATGAAACATTAGTCAAGCAAGCAAAAGCGAACCCTCTCGATAACTTCCTCATTAGCCCCGATCTAGAACACGCTGTCAAAGAAACGTTGATCACCGCAACAGGAAATTCGGAGAAGATGACCGAGGCGCTCCTTGAGGACCAAGTGAAAATAGGTATCATCACAAAACTCATCGGGGAGATTGTTCACCTCAAGTTGAACGCGGCTTAGTGAGCGTTGGTTGGCCTAGCCGGTCGCTAGAAGTTGAACTCCCAAAACGGCAAAGAAATTTTGCACCCACCCCAGAAGTAGCTGACGTCGTCAAGGTGGCAGCGCAGGAGACAGGAGGTGCAGTTTGGCGCTACGACGGGTCCTATTTGAGGCATGCGCCCAACGTAGGGAGCATGTCAGGTTGGGCGCTTGATTTATCCACGCCCTAGGTCGCGACATTCCTAGTCGCGGATGGACTCAAGTTCTTGGAACACATCGAGCTCTGTGACACGCAAGAAACGGATGGCAGTATCAGCGAGCCAATCTTGGTAGGTCGGCCAGTTCTCTTCTTCTAGGAGAGCACCTTCACCATAGAACCCGATTCTTGCCCGACGGCCGTCCTCGAGCTCCTCCCATGACAATGTGGCACCGAAGGTGCTCTCTACGAGTTCTCGATGCTTCATCAGGTGCTCAATGCGTTGCGTATTTGTTGCCGGGCTGGCTCTAAACCAGATATCTACGTAGATCCTTGTCGGCTCCACATTCATGCCGAGTCCAGCTTCACGGACCCCAGTCTTCAGCGACATCCACTGACGAGCAATGGCGCGTTTAGGCGCAAAAACTTCGTGTTTACTGCGTTGGGTGTGGAGAAAAGACTGCCAGAATCTTCTATATCTGTCTTCGGCTTCGGTATAGTTCCGCGACTGCGCGGCTCTCTTCGTGAGTTCTGACCATTCGTTGGGTTTCACTACGAGTTCGAGCCAGGGGGCTGGAGCGGAGTCATCAACTCGTATCGCCTTGACAACCACTCCAAAAAAGTGAGTTTGTTCATCGGTGACCTCGTTCAGCCAGTCGAGCGCGGCTCGATGTTCATCCCTAAATTCAGTCGCAATCCACACAATGGTGCTGGGCTCCAAACCACCCGCATACGTGAGGAGTTGTCCAAGGTGGGAGTGGTCTGTTCTTGCGAGCTGGTTTTCAACAATGAGCGGGGTGTCGTCCGAAAGATTGGTGCCGAGGAGGTCGAGTGAAAAATCGCCGACTTTGCTTTCGTTTTGGACCAGTGAGACCTCGATCCCCAGGAGGTCCCCAAGAATGGTCTCATTTTGCAGTAGCCAGGGAGTGAAAGAGCTGGCCTCGTTCGGCCAGACATCTCGGACCGGAACGAAGTGGACACGGCCAAGTTTGGGTGGAAGCTCCATGCAATCAGTCTAAGCGTGGTCCCCGACACAGAGGGGCTTAAGCGAAAGAGTTGAGTTCTCACACTGGTATTTGCTGGAATTTCCCACAGGTTCACGCCCCTTGGCTCTGGTCTTAGCGGGAAGTTTTTATTGAGTGCTGCCTAAGTATGTAATAAGTTTTCAGCTATGAGCTTCAAGGTGTACGCGGGAGAGAGCCAAGCGAGCAGGACTTATGAACTGAAGTTCTTCCGAGAGTTCGCGGGGATTCTTGCGGCCCAGTTTGAGGAAGAGGGCCGCGACGGAGGCGTCCGGTAACAGGTTCGTCGTCATAAAAAAGATGGGAGCATCGCATGGGGTTTATGGACCGAAGGCTTAAAATCGGGGAACTGCAGGTCAACCGTCGGGTGATCGACGCCCTTAGTCATGTCGCGCCACTGTGGATCTGTTGGCCGGGCGAAGCCACTTGCGACGAAAACTCCAAGTGGGTCCATCAGAGCATCGAGGTAAAAACTCAAGGTGGTGAGCTTGCGTCCTTTCATAGGTGCAGAAACCGCTGGATGTCTACAATCGGCCCGAGTCAAATTTTGCTGCTCGGGAAAGTAGATTTGTTCGGTGGGGATTTGGGCCACGCGAGGTTGATCGTTGCCGCCGCCAATAAACGCCTGGGATTTTAGGAACGCTATGCATTGGTCCTGACGGATGGCCTCAAGTCTGAAGGTGACATTGATGCACTTGCACGGTGGCTTGGAAGCGCCCAGCTCTCGGACAAAATGACTGAACTGCCCAAAGGTAGTCCTCCCACCTTCAAAACAACCGTCCCCTTGGCTGGGGGTAGATCGGGACCGATGCAGGTTTAGGGGACAGTTTTATCTTTTCCCGGGATACTGCCCTGCGACACATAGGCCAGGGCACGTTTCAACACTTCTGCTTCTTGCTCCAACACACGAATACGTTTGTTGGCTTCACGAAGCCCAGCAGACTCTGCTGACCTGATCCCGGGGCGGACACCATCTTCCACGCTGGCGCGTTTCAACCAGGTCGACAACGTGATCGGGTGAATCCCGAAATCAGCAGCAATTTTCTCCAGGGTGACCCCTGGTTCACGATTCATCGCGACAACGACAACGTCGCGCCGGAACTCACTTGGATAAGAGTTAGGCATGAGGAACATCCTTCCAGCCAACCCTCCGGGTTAGCCACTTTAGGTGTCCCCTTAACCTGCATCAGCCCCTCTCGAGTATCCCATCGGTGAGCTTGAAGCCAAACCTAGGTCATTCGGTCATTTGACTAGGAGCAGTTTCTTGCCCCTCAAGGACGAAGCATTGACGAGCCTTGTCGTAGACAAATCTCCCAATTGAACCCACGCCGAGTATCTGGACGTCTATCCGGTCCGCATCCCCCAACAAGTTCGGATCCGTCTCTACGTCGCGACGCAAAGAGTGAATTTTGCCGTACCAGCCCGCATAGCTTTGTAGATGAAGAACTGCCCCCCCGTGACGAAAAAATTCAGCAGTGTCACCGGACTCGACCTCCGTGGAGCTGTCCGCCCACTTAAAAGAAAAATGAGCAGACAAATGCGCCGGATCTCCGGGTCTGGTCTCCCTGAGATTGTCAGTAACGATGGAATCGCGATCAAGCGTCAGAGCACGCGCGAGCTCGATATCTCGATCTGACCTGATCGAAAACTTCCCCATAGAACCGGCCACCTCCAGAGCGATATGATCGGGCTCGAGTAGATTCGACCGACTATGGGGCTGAGATCCTCTGCACATGTGAACATAGTCGTAGATGGATTGACGGGCGGCTGGGTGCAACCTGAGGTAAAGCGCCAAAACCCACGTGCAATTTCCCCAATTTGCTTCTATGAAGTTCTGCAGCGGTGAACCGTGCGCGAGGCCACCTATCCCATCCCCCCGAAGAAGCTCGGGAATATCGTCGACACCTGCCCCGAAGCACAGCAAATCGGTGAGTCCAAGCCACCAACCGAGGTTGGGCCATTCGTCCCCAAGCGTCGTGGGAGGATGCACCACAGCCCCCAGCTGGAGGGCTTTCCATACGACAGTGCGTCCCTCAGTCCACTGTTTCCCGGAATCCCCATGGGGATCCGTCCAATCTAATTCGAGACCCCAAATATCGCTCTTCATATCCACCATTCTCTCTGCCGCCACCGACGTTTTCAAGGATTCCTCGAGCGACGCTCCCCTTTTGCTGCCGTCTCGGGCGCGTACCGCAACTCGCTGTGTGTATACAAATCCAGCCTTTACGCTCCTCGTCCAGACAGCTACTGCCCTCAAGCCCCCTAGAGGCTCCCCGGCATCAAATAGGAGTGGGGTCAAACCTCACACAGGAGAGACCCAACACCCCTTAGCCAGCCCTAACGATACGTTGCCTAAACTTTAGAGATTCGGCTCATTGAGCTCTTGCTCCCTGTGGCAATAGCCTCTGCAAGAGCACCTCTCTAAAAACCCATCTAACTTGTTGCGCAGAGTTCACTAACCGGGCCGAATCCCCACCCTGGTCCTCGCACTCTAGGCTTTCGAACCTAATTCCCCCACGTGTTTGAACACACCGGAGTAGAGCACTCTTCAGCTCTGGGCGGAGAATGCATCCACAGCCGTTGAAGAAAAAGGGATAAAAAACTTCACTCGCTTCGAAGCGCGCCGGCGATTATTTTTATCGCCGCTTGTTTATTCTTGAGCTGCGCACCACGGCTGCAAATTGGGCAAAGTAGGTAGTAACGATAGTCCCATTTGATAATTGGAATGAAGAAAGCTGTCACCCTTCGCGATTGCTCAACAACATTAAAAGGATTGACGTTATTGCAGTTTTTGCATTCAAACTCTTCCGCCCTTCCAATGATTCTTCCTTTGTCCCCCCAACCGGCAATCAACACCATTGTTAGGCTCCACGCCCTCTGGCTTCGTCCCGAGAAACTTTTTCCACGGCTGAACAGATAGGACATATATCAAAATATGCCTTGTAGGCGAACATGAATTTGTCTGTGAAGAATTGAGTGAGAGGTATTACTAACCCTGGACCCATTTTGGTGTAGTGCAGTTGGAAATGCGTGTCGTTGTTGCAGTTGCCGCAGCGAGCTGGGAAAGGTGTGGCCCCCTCAATTTCCGTATACCGCTCGTTCATAATCCACATATTGCGACCGTATACCTTAATGCTTGTTGAGTAAAGATCCGAATTATTTTCTTCCAGGGTCTTGGTCCTACCGGTTCCTCTGACAGGGGTAGACCAAGGATTTGATATATTTGTCTGTTCACCTTCCGCTGGTGCAAGCGCTAACTGGCCCAAATGCCTCACCCGCTGCTATTTTTCACGCGGCAGCTTTTACTGTGATGATTGCGGGGGTCAGATAGACCACCCCGCCTGGTATGGCACCCCGCCCGCTTCCCCCGTAAGCTCCCCGTCCGGAGGAGTGCTGTAGCTCCCTGCGCGTGCAATATGTGAGGGTTTGCCCTCTTCGGCCTAATCCATCCCCACAACTACTGCCCTGAAGCCCGCTAAGGGCACCCCCGCCATCACAAGGGGGTGGGGTCAAACCTCACACGGCCCAGACCCAGCACCCCTTAGCCCACCGTTTTGTGCATACCCGCCGTTGAAAGGTTTTTGCTTCTCCCTCACCTTGTTTTGATGTATTTGTGAGTGAGCCAAGATGTCAGCCACAAGGTATTGTTGACGAGAAAATGTTGGCTTCGAAGGACAGACTTTAGGTCTTGAAGTCCAACGCAGTAAAAAAGGTGAAAAAATGTATTGCATGTACTGCGATAGGGACCAAGTCTCCGACGCTGTCTTTTGTTTCTCATGCGGTGCAGAGCTTTTAGATCCAAAGCGCATAGCAGAGGAATGGCATGCCAAATTTTCTCCACATGACTGGGAAACCGTCTGGGAAATCGTCGACCATGAAGTCTCGAAACTCCCACCACCTTTACCTAACCAGAGCTATGCCAAATGGTTAGGTGAAAGAATCGACAACCCCATCGAGTCCACTGAAAATCAGCTTCATATTTCACACACCTTTCCAGCGTGGTCCGATATTCACGACCAAAGTGTCCAATACAGCGATGGTTGGGCAATCAATGCTGAAGAATTACACATGCTGCGGTTCAGGCTCGATGAGGATGGAATGCTCACCGTGGATGGCGACAACATTCCAAAGCCGAGCTCGTTGCGTTTTACTCTCAAGGGAATGCAAAATTTTGAAGCTTTCACCAGGGCCATGATGCTGGGTACCACCGCCCGGTTTCTTGTGGATCAGTATTACCCAGATGGCACGGCTAGCCCTGAAGTAGCAGGAAATAAGCACCACAAGACGACGAGGCTCGCAAGCGCCATTGCGAATATCGTCAGGGAAATCAACACCAATACAGAGGTGTCGCGTGGTCAAGGTTCAACGGTATTTCCAATACCCGAAATATACGAAACTCTGGTTTTGGAACGGATTCCACCTGGCGATGTAACGTTCTTTGCGAAACATTACTAACGGCTCACCGCAACCATCCAGCTCGTTCTCAACGACTTGGAAACTTGACATTGTTCATGGCACGATGCCACCGCTCTTCTCCCTGCTAGCTCTTCTCTCCATCAGCTCGTCAAGCTTGGTCTTTGCTCTGGCTTCCACCAACCCCAGACGGGACCTATCGGAGGGAGTGAAACCGATGAGAGAAAGGTTAGTCACAAGCTGCTTGTCCAGCTGCCGGAGAGCTTCCCGCAGGCGGGTGTCATCTGGTTCCTGTTCCATCAACTCCCTCAGCTCTTGCCGCTCATCCAATGGCTCCGCCGTAAGACATATCAAAGTGTCATCTACCCCAACCCACACCCAGTTAGCTTGGTCGCAAACACTATCCCAAAACTCACGCCCCTTAGCCTTCAAGTGTTCGGGGGCTTCAGGCAATACCGGCTTTTCGGGAGAGCGCTCTACCTCTGTCAGACCTCCCACGGTGCAATACTCTTATGGGACAGAAGAGCGAAACCCATGGAAACCACGTATCGCACCCCAGGCTGCCTATTCGGAGAGGTGCTGTAGCTCCTTGTGTGTTCAAAATACGAGGGTTTACCCCTTTGTCTCCACAACTACAGCCCTCAAGCCCGGTAAAGGGACCCCGGCAGCAAAAGGAAGTGGGGTCAAACCCGTGAGGTCCAGCCCCAACACCCCTTAGCCACCGCTTTGCGTAAATGCGCACCAGAAAGTTTTTTGACCTCAGCCTCAGTACCCGAGAGCTACTCCGATGGCGAGGAGGAGACCAACAGTAAGTGGGATTACCCATCCCAAAACCTTTTTACTCATGGTAGAAACCTGCCTTACGTCGGATTTTCTAGCCTCTCACCGCCCAGAGGGAAAATCAATCGAACGACATCTCACCGAGTCGGTTGCCAATTAGTTCCAAATATATCCGCGGCCTTTTGCCGCGTCGGCCCCTCTCGGGTATTTCTTCTCGTCAGCCGATGTCAATTTGTTTCGGACCGGCTGCGGACACCTCGGTTAAGGGACGTTTTCGTGATCTATTTTTCGGGCGGAGTCATTGACACCGGTGTAGTTGAGCGCTTTGAACTTCCACTCCTCAAGGGGGTGCTGCGCGTTGAAATATGAGTATCAATCGCTTAGGGTGAAGTAACGAAGAGGGGAAGTTTTGGATTGATTGGGGTTGCGGGGTCTCTACTCGCCGCAGTTCTTTGCAATGGGGCAGATGGTTTTTCCTGGATTAGGGATGCTCTTCAAGGAGCTGTCAAAAGGTGCAAATTATGCGCTCTAAGCGCTGGAACATCAGACATTCCAGATTCTCTCCACACCCACCAGAAAATCAATACTCACCCAGCATGTTGGCTTCGACTCCTCATGGTCGGCACGCAGAGTGGGTTTAATCGAAAGGTGCACTAGTGAATTTTTTTGAGAATCTGGCTCGCAAAGCGGAGCTCAGTGCTCGAGCAACAGTTTTCGAGGCTCTTACCGAACTTGGCGGTGGGGTGACATGGGGGGGCGTTTCCCCGCCCTGTCACATAATCAGTGAAAAGCACAATGGCATCTTTATCCAAGACGGCAAAACTGTTCTTGTTACTTTTGTTTGTCAGCGAGTTTGGTGGGGGTACTACATCACGCCGGAGCTGCTCGGGGAATTAAACGGACCCCACGGCGAGTCTGTTGTCTTCCCGATGTTTGGAAGCTTGATGTTGCCCGGAAATTTATTGCCTTTCCCTGGTCAGGGAACGCGCATGGCCGTCGCAGCATTTGTCATTGCCGTCCAAACCATTGAACAGGAGAGAAAGGCAGCCCTCGACGGGTAAATAGATACTCGCAATCAGTCATTTTGCCGATGTTCGGAAACTTGATGTCGCCCGGAAATTTATTGCCTTTTTCTGGTCGGGGAGCACGGGTGGCCTCCGCTTCATTTTTCTATGGCGTCAGCATAATTTCGGTATATAGCGATTCTGATTCCGGAATATGCTGAAGTAGCCAAATAATTTGCCCCTGGAGTCGGCCCCTCCCTTCCATACCCCCCTGGGAAAGCGCGTGCCACTCCTCTTTGAGTGATTTGGCATGGTGCCGCAGATCTTCCCAGAGGGCTAGCTGTACCTCCGAGAAGTACGGGATTTCCGACTCTCGGGAAGCCGATTCTTTGCCTTCGGGATAGAAAATGTTCATCGAGAAAGCGGCCGTGGAAAACCAAATGTTATACGCCAGTTCCTGCTCGTTTTCGCAAAGTGGTTCCCCCGCAGTGAGTAATAGTTCCGAGGGGTATGGTCTCAGCGACCAATCGCTTGGAATGGAAGAATCGATTTCCCAGTCATTCTTCAAGGCCATCTTCGACATGACGATTGTTCCGGGGAAAGACTTACTAAGCATCCAGCGGTCGACCCATGAATAGTCCTTCGACCAATTACGGTCCTGCCTCGCGCTTTGAGGGTGAAGGTCCACAATTAGAGCACGTCCCTCGTCCCAGACCACCTCTAACCTGACCTGGTTAGGCATTCGATTCTCGTCCTTAAGCCAGCCGGCAATTGCCAGCCAATCGAGGCCTTCTGTCCCGACAAGTGGTCTATGCCGGAGGAAGCGACCTCTGTCCCGAAGGTAGAAGTCCGGCAGAATGGGTATTCCATAAAGTGACTCCGACTGGTACTCACGAGGGACCGGCAAGGGCACTTTCTTCGAGGAGTTTTTGTCATACGCCATTTTTCCGACCTTCCTTTGTGGGGATTTTTCTCTAAGCCTAGCTTTATTCATCTTTGGCTCGAAGAAAGCCGGCCCTGCGGAAAGCAGAAAACCCCGAGAATAACGAGATTTTCCGAATCCTTTGTCGCCTAGACAGCGTGATTCTCCCTCGAAACGCTCTGCGCGGGGGTGCGAGTTGATCATCACAACCACGAAACACAAAAAGTGGGGGACTGTAGTTAAGCTGATTTTTTCCATTTTCGATCGAGTTTCCCGGTATTTCCGTCGCCGCCGACCAAGCAAGCAACTGGTTGCGAACGCTGGCTCTTCTCTTGCCCCGACGAGAGAGCAGTGATTGGATAGTTTCGAAGTAAGTGAATTTGTATCCGAAATCGTCAGGAGCGAAAATTGCCGAACAAATCGAAAAAAAATGAGATAGACGAATTCCTTTCATCTGACCTGTGGGTGGAGATGGACTTACCTGAAGGTAGTACCCCGGCTTTCAAAGCCATCATTCCCTGCCCTGAGGGCAGAAGTCAGCTTGCGTTCATGGAACTGAATGACGACTTTTTTGTGCTCTCTTCTCCTTTCGCTAACTATCAGGCATCGGCGGCTGAGCAGGTGTTCCGCGTGAACGAGACACTGTTTGGGCTAACCATAAAGTTCGGTTTGTACTGCCTGGCAATGCCAGGCCTGATCGAAACTTTCTCTGCAGAAAATTTTCGTGAGGTCGTGATTGCTATAGCGCAAAACGCTGATGACATCGAAAGGAAGTTAGGTGGCGGTGACAGTCTCTAGGGCCACGAAAATGATTCCTGAAGGACCCGGTGAGCTAGCAGGTATTGCTCTGTTCAAAACGACCTCACCTTGCCCAAGACGATGAACTACGCCTCCTATTACAAGCCGAGACCTGGTGGGCGTGGGACAACTCCTGTTGGAGGAGGAGCAGGAGGCAGGGTTGGATGGGTTATAGGTGTGATTGTTGGGGTACTTATCCTTGGCAATTCATGCTCAGGATCCAACACTTGGAGAATGGGTGTGGATGGAAGCGGCCAATCGGTTACCTGCCAAGACGGTACAACTTCATTGTCAGGCGACAAACAAGGGGCATGCTCCCAACACGGTGGTGTCAGATGAAAGAGTCCACTCAAGCAGGGGAGTCCTAAATGGGACTATTCGGGCCAAGCCCAAAAAAGATGCTTTGGCGAGTGCAGGATTCTCTTCTCGAAAGAGGCCATTCTGATCTCGATCCGAGGGTTGTAGATTTGGCCCGGCTTCCCGGCTACATGCAAATTGGCCCGCTCGGTGTTCCGAGATTTGGGCTTTCAGTCGATCTGGCCTGGCGAACGCAGCTGATTTTTTTTATCGAAGGGGGAACCTGGGGTTACTGCACGCTGACGGCGCTGGAAGGTCCGACCTATGACTTGGGGGAACAACTGGAATTTGATTTCGGACCAGCAAACCGAGATATCACATACGAGATTCTCAGCCTAATCGATCAGTTAAGAGCGGATTAGGAAGACTGCAGAGCCGAACATGCCGGTCCATGGCGTGGGTTCTTCACGTTTGGCTATACAAGCCGGGCAGAGCAGAATTCTCCGAAGAGCCCCTGACGATATCCAGAGAGAAAGTTGAGGCGATAGTGCCCCAGACGTTTCCCAATTTTGAATGGGAGACGGCTCGAATTACCTTTCCTATGAGCGCATAACACCATCGACCTTTTCGGCATGGCTCATGGACTGGAACCGTTCCGTTCACATTCCGGAAAACGTCCGGAAAAGGCGCGAAATGGCGGGAACGGCAAGGAACCTGAGTCTCCCTCTTTCTCTGTTATCCCGCCAATTTCCCCATGGCTACGGGCCAAAATAATATAACTACGGATTAGAAGGTTGGGGGTTCGAATCCCTCCGGGCGTGCCACAGAATTTCCCCTAGATTCCGGTCATTCTGAGCGTCGCTAAGCCTCGAAAGAGGAGGGAACAGCGATGGATCTCACCCATTCAGTTAGACGGCATCACGCCCACAAGATGTGGGTTTCCGATTATGCCTTGCGTGCCTCAAACATCATCCTGCACGCCGAAAGCGATGTGAAGTTCAGAGAGTGTGAATGAATTTCGAAGTTTGCAGGCTGAGTTCTGGTTCGCGAACATACCCTTTTTCCACACAGCCTCACTCAGCGGCTTTGTGGCCTCCCAAGTGACAGGGAGAAACCATTCAGCTTCACCGTTTCCGTGAATGAAGTCCCATTCCAAATCCTTTGCGCCCGCAACGTGCGACTCGGCAAGAACTTTGGCTGGGCCGGTGACTCTTCCCACGCCGACGTAGCCCGTTTTAGGGACGCACGCCCAGACCCGGGCCCCCTCGGGGACATTCTTTAGGGTGTTGGAATACCAGTCACCACCTCCCGCGGAGACAAATCCCAATCTCATCGCGTCTTCCCAAGATCTATCGAAGGCAACGTACCAATCTAAACCGTTCCACGATTCTCGTGTACGCCCTGCCTTCCCCGCCTTTCCGGTGGGTTCCTGTTGCTCTTCGATCAGATATTGCCGAGCAATGTACTCGTGGTCGCCATCCTTGAAATAACGAAAGAACACCACATTGATGGGCACCGCGTAAGCGGAGTCCAGATATTCAATAATGCTCTGCGAGTCCTCATCAATTTCCGTGGCGACAAGGGTCAATTTATGACCTTGGTTAAGCTCCTCAGGCGCTGAAAAGCCAAACACGAATTCAAAGGATTCTTCAAAGGATGATGTCGGGTTCGAAGAGGTGTAGATCGCAATCACGTCGTCGTGAGAAAGTTGCTGGACCCATGCGCCGTACTCCAAAATCTGAGCCACTGCGTCTCGAGGTGTCTTTCCTCGCTTGAGCTCAAGCACGCGAAGCGTGCCCTCGGAATCCATTGCGAGGATGTCCATCCGTTTGCCACGATGGGTCGGAACCTGGCGGCCCAAAATCAGGAGGCGCTCTCCCAGGATTGACGGGTCTTTTTCTAGCAAAGACTCAAGCTGCTCTTCAGACGGCATGTCTCCAAGCTTCACTCGCTCAATCGTTCCGTCAATCCGCCAAAGACCCATCTGCATCGCCATAAATAAAGACTAGGTAGAAATGCGTGTGTTCACCAGCGCTGATACGACTTGACCATAATCCGGAGGATATTTGGACGCTAGACCTTCTCTTTCGAGGAGGGCCAGTGTCGACGCTGGATTATCTCGGCATGTTGAGAAGAGCCACCGGCCTCCACTAGGCAAGTGGGGGACATTCCACTGCAATCCAGTCAGCCGTGCACAAAACTTGGCGTACGAAGTAATGACCGAAATCCTTCCTTTAGCTGCGACGGGCAAGAAAGGAAAGGTGCGCGCGCAGATGTGGCGCGATGCCAAGAAATTGAGTGACGCTGGGCGTATTCGCGCCACCGAGGTGCGGGCGTCAGATTTCATCTGCAAGGGAATGGGTAGTCGATTTGGCGATCGGGTAATTCCCAATGTTCTCAAAGGCGAGAAAATTCAATTGCTGGGGGGACTCGACGTCCTGCATTCCTGGTCATACCCACCTGATGTTGCTCGGCTCATGATCGTTATTGGAAAAGATGAGAGAGCTTGGGGGCATGCGTGGCATGTTCCGAGTAATGAACCCCGAACTCAACGACAAGTGGTGGAGGACATCACACATGCCGTTGAAGGATCTGAAATACAAGTTCAGACAATTCCCTCCGCGCTGGTCGCTTTCTTCGGGTTGTTCAACGGCTTACTCCGTGAAGTAAGCGAGACCGCTTATCAATTCGATCAAACATTTATCATGAACGATTCAGCGGCTCGGGAGGCTTTTGGTTTCGAGCCAACGCCTTGGGATGACGTCATCAAAGATTTGGTCACGGCATATAAGTAGGCGTAGTAGCCCCCTAGTGTGGCGGCGATATCCGACTATTCGGTCACCTCACCGCTGAAATGGTGTGCTGGTCCGAGAGTCGCAAAGAAACTTCACAAGCATCTCACAAGCAACGAATCACCAACCCCGAGAGGCCACAAGGGAAGTGACGGGTCACGTTCCGCTGAATGGTGGAACTTCACTATGTTTATCTGGTTTCGGCTGACACTGACAACTCACTTCCTCTGCCCCAAAGCGTTCACCAGAGGCGGGCATTACCTATGAGTTTCGCCGGGCCATTGCCTAAATGTCACGTTTCCGGTAATCTTTCGTGACATGAGCGTCGTATCTCCAGCCACCATAATCCGGAGCGCCCCGGCAGGGTCGTTTGTGCACGTTAACCGGCTGCCGGGGACCGCGACCGCTGCACGTCAAGCAGCATCCAGGGCCGCGAAGAGTGGGGAGCTCGTGCCTGTTCGTCGCGGCCTCTACTACCGTGGCGTGAAGACTCGGTACGGGATGACTCGGCCCCGTGTCGAGGAAATCATCCGGGAGGTCCTCGGGGAGGCGGGGAACGGGCCGGTAGGATACTCTGCCGCGCGTGAATGGGGCGTGACCACGCAGGTTCCCCCTGCGTTCCACATTGCGGTGCGGTGGACGACTGCCCCAATCGAGGGTGTTACGCAGTACACGCGCCGCAATCGGGAACGTGCCAGCCTCAACGCGAAGGAGATCGCGCTCCTTGAGCTGATGCGCGCCCCCGGGGTGTACGTCGAGGCTGGCTGGAGCGCCCTGGTACGCAAGGTTCGTGATGTGTTTGCAAGCGGTGAGGCTGTCGAAGGCCGTTTGCGCATCGCGGTAACGGGGGAGCGGAACGTCGTCGTGCGGAAGAACTTTGACAGGCTCGTCTCCGACCTGGCCGCCGCATGACAGAGCGTCTCCGGGACAACCCCGACGATCTCGAAGCACTCGTGGGCTTAGCCGCGGAAGCGCTCCAAATACCTGCCATCTACGTCGAGAAGGACTTCTGGGTCACGGAGGTGCTCCGAGTTGCCAGCATCGAGCGGACCGTGACGTTGCCGGACGGTTCGATCGCGCCGGCGACCTTCATCTTCAAGGGCGGGACCAGTCTCAGTCGTGTGTTCGGGATCATTGAGCGATTCTCTGAAGATGTCGATCTTCTCGCCGTTTTTCCGTTGAAGGCTGCGTCAGGTCCGCGTCACAAGGTCTTGAAAGAAGTCGACCAGGCGGTACGAAGCCACCTCGCGCTCGCGAAGCCGCAGGTCGTCGTTGGCCCATCGACGACCGGGATCAAGCGCTACACAACCTACCTCTACCCGAGGGAGAACAACCATTCGTCCCTGAAAGAGGGCGTCCTGCTCGAGCTTGGCAGCCGGGGCGGGACGCAGCCGTTCGCCGTACACAACTTTTGTTCGCTTGCCGCCGAGCACGCGATCAACACGCTTGGTGAGAGTGAGACGGCATGGGAGGAATTCGCCGCATTCACCGTCAATGTATTAGCACCAGAGCGTACCCTGTTTGAGAAGCTTGCCGCGGTCCATGACGCG
>Ga0222633_1001233_pt1 | contig 14591 bp, 9 predicted proteins | sample AntAcemetageno48_FD_179816 | JGI IMG/M metagenome (GOLD analysis project Ga0222633, IMG submission 179816) | Saline water microbial communities from Ace Lake, Antarctica - #48 | ecosystem: Environmental > Aquatic > Non-marine Saline and Alkaline > Saline | place: Antarctica: Ace Lake | collected...
CCACGAATGACATGGTAATCACCACTGCCTGGGCCTGCTGGGTCGGTTAATGTGTCTTTGGGAATACTGACGGAATAGTAATCATGAATCCATTCGGAAACGTTTCCGGCCAGATCATGGATGCCAAACTCGTTTACAGGAAACAAGGTTACTGGAGAAGTGCCGCGATAATTATCTGTATAACTCTCAATATAGTAGGGCACCATGTTAGCCGCAGATTCATCGGCGTAATTTGCCGTTACTGCCCCGGGGGGCATCGTATCGCCCCAGGGAAATCGTTGGGGATCAGGTCCAGCTGCATAACGAGCGGACCAGGCCCATTCAGCTTCTGTGGGTAATCGATATCCGCTATTCACGGGCGTGACAGCCCGCATAAGACCATCCACATTTTGGTAGGCGGCAGGTAAACCTTCCTGTTCGCTAAGCCAGTTAGAGAATCGTGCCGCGTCATTCCAGGATACGTTTACCACCGGTCGTTTATCATCGTTCAGTAGGGCGCGGCCGAGCACTCCGGAGCTATGGCCTGGATCAAACTCCAGATATTGTTTGTTGGTTACCTCCGTTGTCGATAGATAAAAAGCTCTCGTCATCAAGACGATCTTTTCAACTTCATTGGATCGTCGCCCGGGTTCGCGACGGCCTGCTCCCATTGTAAGGTTGTCTGGAACGATCAGGTTTAATGCTAATCCGGCACTGGTGGTTATGGTGGTAGGAATTGCCGCAGCAGCGGCCTCAGCTTCTGTTTGCAAACGAACAACGAGCTGTTGAGTTGTGCCAGGCTGGGGCGTGACGACAGCAATATAGTCAGCGTATCCATCTGCAGTTACCTTCACTCGATGGGGTTTTGCAGTCAGGGACAGTCGTTGGTTGAGAGATTCCTGTTTAACGCCATCAATAAACAACTCGCTTGTGGATGGCTCGATTGCCAGCCGTAACACACCCAGGATGGGCTTCAGAGATTCACGCAGGGCTATGTCTTGTTCTGGATTTAGCTTAATTTCGCGTTCAAAGGGTTCGTAGCCAGCCTTACTTAGCACAAGGGTATAACTCTGCTTCGGCGCCAATGTAAGAGATACTGGCGTTTGGCCTCGATAACGTCCGTTGACTGTCAGGTTTGCGCCGCTTGGATTGGATCCTACCGAGACAGTTCCATCAGCTTTTGTGAGCATGATTTTTGGTAATACAGTATCGATACCGGCGGTCACATCGATATTGGTTTCAAAGATTTTGAAGCCATCCTTTTTAACATCGATGGTCCGGTAGCCTTGAATAACTTCAATGCTCGATGGGGTGACGCCGACAGCTTCTCCATCGATTGAAATTCTAGCGCCTGCGGGCTCACTGGTCAGCTCGAGGATAGCCCACGCCGGGGAAAGTGCCGCTGTCAGCTCATTCAATTCTCGTCGACCGACCACGGTCACCTCGGTGTCGTAATCCAAATATCGACTAGAGATCAGCCTGACGTCATGAATGCCGGATTCTACCTCGTCCAGACGCAATGGGGTCGTACCTACCAGTTTCTGGTCAATATACACCTCGGCATTGGTGTCGGGTTCAGTTGCGATGGTCAGAATACCCGGCAATTCATGCAGTTCAAACTGATAAGTCTGATCTGGGTCGCTAGTCACAGAAAACTCTTGATCCAAATTGTGATAACCGATTTTGGATGCGGCGAATCTGTAGGTTCCAGGCAGCATTAGATAGCGGTCAGCTAATTCATAATAGAATCCGGAGGTGATACTCAGATTTTCGGGCTTCGGCGTGACCACAATACTGATCGCCCTGGCGGTAAACATAAATGCGGCCGCGATGGCCAGAATCAAGAATACCGTGGCAAAGGCTATCTTGGCAGGGTTGAGTTTAATCCACGGGCCCCGGGTCGCGACTTCAGCTCGCTGAAACGGTGTGGCTTCGATTGTGTCGTGTTCGTCAGTCATCAGATTTTTTCAGTACAACTTATGTCGACGCGGACCAAACTCACATCTCCCTTGATATTGACCTCCTGGTACACATCTCGGTACCCCGTCCGTTTACCTACAAAGGTGTAGACGCCAGGGATTAAGGAAAGCCGAGCCTCGCTAATTTTCCCATACTGGCGGACCTTATAGGCAGTGACGTCTGTATGGTTGTCGGATTTCAAGAGGACATCAACGGCAATTCTGGCTAGAGAAACCAGGTGAGATAGGTCTTGAATGGTTGGCTTTAGAATATGCAAATCGAGTTGTGCCGCTTTGAGTAGCGCAGTGCGAGCATCAGCAAGATCGCTATCGTTTTGCATCAGGTGCGGTTGAGCTAAGTACTTATCTAGGGTTTCTTTAAGTTCCGCTCGATCACTGACTCTTGCCAGACCCTGAACAGCAGAGCTCAAACCTGGTGAGATCCTCAAAATTTGTTCGAAGATGGCAATGGCCTCCTGCCAGCTCCCCGCGACATCCAGCGTTTCGACGTGAGCGCTGAGGCCCATAATGGTGTTCTGGGTTTTGGCCAGCTCGATTTGTTGAAGGCCGTCAAAGGGCTCCTTGGATTTAGGCAGAATTTTCTGAGCCCGACCAAAAGCCTTCGTCGCAGCATCGTAGTCTCGATCTGAGAGGAGGTTGAACCCCGTCGACATTTCATCTTGAAAGCGATTGCGGGCTAGCCGGTTGTTGATGCGGGCAACGCCTTCGCCGGCGGCTTGCCAGAGTGGGTCGAGGGCAGCGGCATCTTTAAAAGCGATGAGTGCTGCTTGAAGGTCGCCATTGCGTTCGATCACGCTGGCGTCTTCTGTCAGGCGCAAAACCTGCTGTAGATTCATCGCCCGAGTGAGTCCCGCTTTGAGTTCAGCATCGCTAGGTTCGATACGCGTGATGATCTTGTAGGCGGTGAGCGCAGCTTCGTAGTTTCCGACATCGAGGGCATCGATCCCTAGGTTCAAATTGTCAGAGAATACCTGTTCTGTTTCTGCCAACACCTCTGTAAGTAAGGCTATGCCCTCTGCATAGAGATCGGCAGCCATCTGCAATTGCTCGTTTCGATAAGTTTCATCTCCGTTGATGCCTAGTTCAGTGGATTGATCGTAGCGATCTCCTGCCCAGAGTCTACCGCCCACGTCTTCTACTGCCACCTGTAATCTGAGCAGTTCAGCCGCATGGCTCTGACCAAGCTTGCGTAGTTGTGCTAGTTTGGCGAGCTCTAGGGGTGCAATCACAGCAGGTTTTTGAGTTAGCTGCACGGCATCTTTCGTACCAAGGGTTGTCTGCTGGGTAGCAGTTGGTTTCTGTGGCGCGAGCGAGCGAGTGGTATCTGAATCGGGTAATAATAAAAATAAGCCGGTGGCGGCCACCAAAAGAACAGCAAGCCCGACGACGACAGGCAGCATCGAAATACCACTTCTGTCCCGAGGAGAGGAGTGTGCTGGTACAGAGCTAACAGGGCCTGCCGCTGCTGGAATGGCGGTCGCGACTCGATCGAAGTTGGTGACGCTCAATTTCTGGTTGTTTTGGTTACTAGTTTCATCCAACAAACTGGTTAAGCTTGTGAGCTCATTGGGTCGTTCGTTTGAGTTCTTTGCGAGCATGGCCAACAACAGATGCTGAACACCTTCGTCGAGGGGCGTGCTATTGCTGGTGCCGGCCTCGGTCCAAACTTCGCCAGTTAAAAGCTTATGCAAAATTTGAGCAATACTGTAATTGTCTGCTGGGGTTGAAAAGTGCGGGTTGTTACCCAGAGTTTCCGGCGCCAGATACTGCTCTGAGTTAGGGCTGGCGGGTAAGCCAAAGCCATCCAGATATGGAGTGCCTTCGTTGTCGATTAACAATCGATCAGGTGTCATTCGACCGTGATGGAAGCCAAGACTATGGGCGTATTGGATGGCAGCAATGATGGATTTCAGGTCGGGCCAGAGGTCGATAAAGTTGCTCGACAGATTAAGAGGCGCAAGGCCCTTTTTGTACTCTGAGACGACGTAAACCTGACCTTCAAATTCAGACACTCGGTATGTACGAAGGAGGTTGGGGTGCACCAAAGCCTGAAACCGATCTATGTCCCGTTGTATATTTTCGAGAGGAGTAGAATTCTCAAACAGGGATATTCGTACTCGCTCGTGAGTCGGTTCGTAATTTGCCAGCCACGAGGTGCTGCCATCGAGTTTGTGCAGCAGCAAATAGTCGGTCGCGAAGGTCTGCCCTTCAATTAGTTGAATCGCCATAAGGTCCTAAATTTTTTTTATTTGGTCATGCAACTAACCGGGCGATTAGTTCTCGACCGGGGTGTCGGTTTCAGCTGCATAGATGTCTTTTAATATGCGTCGCCATTGCTCGTACTGAACGTCAGCAGTTCCCTTCAGTTCGATGGTCTTGCCTTCTATATCGAGCACAAATGGTGTGATCTCAGCGCCCAGTGAGGCGCTGAGTTCTTTCAACGATTCCGCGTGAATTTCTGCATCTTTGCGGATATCGAGGCCGCTCCGAATCGCCTGAATGCCACCTAGGACCGCACCAGTACTGGCAGCCTGCGATGCATAGGTCGGGCTCTCAGCACCAGCAGCTAGCCCACCTACAATCAAAGCAGCGCCGCCAATGAGCCGGTTTCGAGCTTTCCTGTCCAACTGCCGCAATTTGATTGCCTCGCCGTAGGTTGCGTAACGCCACTCGTGGTAGGAAGGTTTCATGTCTCGATAGAACTGACCGTAGAAATCGTCGAGGGTATCGACGAACAAGTATTCTCTCTCTTTGATTCGATCAACGCGGCTCAGCATTCGGTCGGAATCTGCCGGTAATTGACTGACGGTCGTCACTCTGCCTGAATTATCAAGGTATTTACCAAAGGCATCCGGAGCCAAACTCTTCGCATACTTCAAGGAGGCTACCTGACGAATCGACTGGAGGCTTGAATTGTTCATCGATTCCCGATGGGCAAGAATATCGTTTGCAATTTCGTTGTAGAGGTCTTGAAACGGATCGTCTCTGACGTCCTGCTCATAAGAAAACTTGCTGGCTTGGTCCTTATATTCCTTGTCTAACCAGACTTTGCCTGTGGCGTCCGTCACCGAGACAGTGACAATCAACATTTCGCCGTCAGAAACATCTATGCGGCCCGTGATGTGCAGATCGACAGCTTCCGACGGAGTGGGGGTGACTCGAACGGCACCCCAATTACCGGTTTGTTCCATGGTGTCTTTTAGATGGTAAGCCATAAATTGTGTTTCAGCCCGGCGGACATCTGGAATGACGAGCTGTTTTTCGAGTTCCTCGTCGGTGGTTGGAATGTTCGGGTCGAAAGGAATAATACCGATATCCATATATAGATGAATAGGCAGTTCGTATTGTGCTTGTTTCGCAGGTGTGACATTAGCCTGCACATACTCGGTGGTCGAGCAGCCAGATAGAGCCAAACTCAAGCTTAGCCCCAACGTCGCTGAAACCTTTTTGATGGTTAGAAGCATACCTATAACCCTTCCTTGTATCGCTTGTATTCATCCCATAGTTTGGACTGCAGTTCTGGGTCTGCCTCGGACATAGCAGCTTCACGCAGTTGTTGGGCCACAATATCATCACCCTGGGGGTCAGGAATGTCGCCCTGATTGAGATCTGGCATTTCTGCTCTGGCAATGGTCTGTTCAGTGGGTTGGTCCTCACTAGAATCCTCTGGTGGTAAATCCATCATCACTCCCGGCTTGCCATCTGGACGCTGAATGCCAACCGTGCCGGTTTCTGGTGGTGGCGCTGTACTCAATACGGCTTCTCGAGCATCTCCGATTTGGCCGTCGAAAATAATCAGCGATCCATCAAGTTCGTCTTCTAAAACAGCAACCTGGCCGTTACCCTCGACGAGTATGCGGCCACCGGGCGTGCCCAGGTCTCTGCTTATAAGTCCAGGTGAGCCCGCTTTGGCGATCAATATCGAGCGGGTTGCTATGACCAGGGCAATGTTGGCTTGCTGGAGCGCTTCACTGGTCTGCTGGAAAGGATCTTCACCATCCCCAAAGTCCGGTGACCCATCGAGCTCTTCCTCTAATAGTTCGATTCCCTGAGTTGCGATGATCACCGCGATTCTGGCATTACTGAGCAACTCTTCTGCCGCCTCTAACTCTGCATCGGTTTCTGCATTGGCCACAGCTTCACCGGCTTCTTGCAATGCGCCACCAGCTTTGGCAATAGCTTCTTGAGCCTTTTGGATTTCATCGCGTAGATCTGCGGGAATCTCCATGCCGCCTGGGGCACCGCTTTCGGGTTTACTGGATCCTTCGGCGTTGCCAACGGCCTCGGAGACCTCGGCGATTTCGTCGCTGCTGCTTTCGCCACTACTCCCCTCTGCAAAGACGTCTCCCTGGTCGACTTCCGCGTCGTTTTCGATTTTGGGCATCAGTGGATCAATATCTTGAGAACCAGCTTTAGCAATTTGTTCACCTGCCTTTTGCAAGTCATCACCAGCTTGGGTTTGGGCGGCTCGTTGATCACCAGCTTCAGTGTCGCTTTCACCAGAGCTCTTCGCGCCAGGTTCTCCGCCTAGCTCACCCTGTTTGCCGGGTTTCTTGCCCTTGGGACCCTTAGCCACTTCACTGCTTCCGCTTTGGCCTGACTTTTTTCCTGAAATGTCCGGTAGTCCAGGGGAAGGTAAGCTCGGTGCACCCGGTCCAGAAGGAGGACTCGATGGTCCACTTTTACCACCCGAGGGTGGAGAAGGTTGTCCCGGTGATTTGCTCGGGCTGCTGGGTGTGGGCGACGGAATGCCTCCTGCAGAAGGTGTGCTAGGGGATGGGACGCTAGGACTAGGAAAGGTCGGTAGATTTTTGGATTTACAGCCGCCAATGGCCAGCAATAGTGCCGCCACGGCGATGGGTAATAGCCGCGAAGCCCGCTGTAGCAGGCGGTGTGATGAGCGGTCTATTGGGCGCATAGCATTTATTCCTACGAACTTTTGGTTGTCTGGGCATTTTGTCATGATTAACATGAAAATAGCCTGAATAAAGTTCACTATATGTTCAGTAAATGTTCAGTTGTATAGTCCTATGACCTGTTTCTAGCCGAAATCGTTCAAATGAGGTCAAACTATCGCCACTTGGCGGTCCCACAGACCCTGAGACGATAGACCCTGAGACGATAGACCCTGGGACGATAGACCCAAAGACGGATTCTGGCGTGCTCACTGTCATGCTCAACTTCATAAGCTTTTGGAAGGAATTGAATGAAGAACCTTATTGTCCTCAGCTTACTCGCAACCCTGACTCTAACCGGTTGTACGACAACTGTTGTAGTTGAGGGCACTGTACCGACGCCGCTGGTCCGAAAAATACCCGCCCGAGTGGGTATCTTTTACGACGAGAACTTTAAAAATTTCAAACATTCAGAGGCGCTGGAAGCCGAGGGCAACTGGGAAATCGATCTTGGTGGCCAGAACGTCACCTTCTTTCGTAACCTTATGGGTTCTCTTTTCGATTCGGTTTCGGAGCTACCTGAGCCAGAACCAAGTCCTCAGCTCGCCAGTCAGCTAGATGCCGTGCTAATACCGCGGATTGAGAAGTATGGTTTTCTGACCCCCGGTCTGTCTGGACTCAAATTTTTCTCTGCTTCTATTCACTATAGGATTACGATGGTGGACATGAGTGGGAACGAATTGGCCGATTGGACGGTTGTTGGCTACGGCAAAAGCGAAGGTGGTGCGTTCGGTAATGATCGAGCCCTCGGTGAAGCGACCATGATGGCAATTCGAGATGGTGGTGCAAGAATTGCTATTGGCCTCACGGATCGACCAGAAGTTGCTAAGTGGGTGGCCCGCCAGGGAGAAATACACAATGAAAACTAAGATTCTATTGCTGTTCGCCGCAGTCGTACTTGCGGGCTGCGTGACGGCACGAGTTGAAGAACAGCGGTCAGCCAACACGGGTATTTTGACAGAAGAAGCTTTGGTGATTCTGGGCCGCGCGAGCTACAACGACCGGGAAACCGAAGAGAGCTTCACCGACTGCCTGGCCTCGGCGCTAGGAGGTGGTGACCAGCCAGTAAAACTGGTTGATCAGGAAGAATTCAAAGATTCACTGTACCCCTGGTTTGAACCGAGAACTGCACCTGCAAGCAGCGATGAGCTGGAAGAACTTTTTCAGCAGCCTGGGGTCGCAGAGCAAATTCAACAATCCAATGTTCGTTATCTCGCCTGGATAGACGGTGACACCATCACGACGGATCGAGGGGGCAGTTTTAGCTGTACGATTAGTTCTTTCGGCGGTGGTTGCTTCGGTATGAGCTATTGGGAGGAGGACGCGTCCTACGAAGCCTCGATTTGGGATCTTGAAAACTTCACCACCGCAGGTGCGATCAGTGCAGATGCCAATGGGACTTCATACCTAGCAGGCCTGATTGTGCCGGTACCGATACTCGCGAGACCTGGAAACGCCGCCTGCAAGGCGCTGGCTACTCAATTGCGTAGCTTTTTGAAGGATGCTTAATGCCGCCGCGGGTGGTTAGTTCACACCAGAGCTAATACCGAGTTTGGCCTCGGGCATACTTTCTCTAATTTGATAGTTCTGACGCAGGCTCATGCCCTCGGTCCTAGTCAGCTGCCCGTCGACAATTCTGGGTCGAAAGCGCATGGTCGAGACAAAATCTCGCATCAGCTTTCTATCAGAATTGGGCACATTACCTTCGATCACGACAGCATTTCGTACCTTGCCATCCTCGCGAATGTCATACTGAATATCGACAAACAGCTCGTTGCCGTCCTCGACACCGACTGGGTGGCGAAACAGCACCGGCTGAATGGGCACTTCAGGTAGCAATCGTTTGGGCCGCGCAAATAACTCATAACGCAACTCTTCCTGGACTGGATCATCGGCCAGTAACTGCCAGGCTTCAAGGTACATATCGCCAGCCCGTGAATCTGTGGTGATGGTATACAAGTCAGCCAAAGCAACGAGGGCTTTGGCGTGGTCAGCTTTGTCGGTCGCGGGATTTCCGCGGACAATATCAAGGACACGCTCCATCGGTCGTTCAGCATTGACTCGACCATAACCTTGCTTAAATTTGGCGCGAGCTAAGCCCTTGAGAGGGGCTATCAGGCGGAGGTCAGTATCGCCGTACTTATCTTCTATAATGGCGATTGAACGTTCAAATACGCGGGTGGATTCTCTAAATAGGCGGTCCCGGTAAAGTCGCTGTTCCTGTGTGGTACTTAAGGGAATCGAGCTGCCCCGATCAGCAAAATAGTTACCCAGTTTGTTTAAAGTTGGCATCAACTCTTCGCTGGCGACACCATAGGCCTGCTCGCTGATCTTTAGATTGAAACGTTGTTCCTGATCCGCATTTTGATACTCGCCTTTAGCGATTTTTATTCCAGCTAAGCTTTCGATAATCGGTAACTGACGTGGCGTGTAGACACCGTCCTGTCGGTGGGCAATGTGTTGAGCTCGTCTTAAGGAATCCTCGGCTTCTGTGTGCATGTCCTCTGCATTCTGGGTATAACTTTTGACCATTAGGATATTGAACAGGTCTGGGTGAAAAGGGTCCGATATGTCTATCAGTTCTATGGCCTGGTCTGACTGAAAAATTGAAACTCCGCGATTGCCTCCAAGAGCTTGCAGGATGGCTGAATTTGATAGAACCCGGGCGTAGCTAATTTTATCTATGGTCTCGTCCTTTTCGGCGATTTCTACTAGGGTTTTGCCAAGAGCAATTGCGTCTTCCAGCCGTTCCGAATCAAATGCGGTGGATAACTCAACGTTTAGCTCTTGCAACTGGTTTGCGGTGATATTGCGGAAAAGATAATTCGAAATAGTGTCCACGGCATAAACGGGGGATGCGACGAAGAAGAGAGTCAGTAGAGACAATAGTTTGATTCGATATCTCATCTGTTTGTATCACCTGTTAGCGTGGAAATTTCTGTATGACTCGATAATTTTCGGTTGCGATTAATATCCCATCTTCCATGCGGGGACGAAAGCGGGTTCTACTCACAACTTCTCGCATCAGGCGCTGCAGTTTTATGGGTGCCGCATGCTGGATGGTTTTAATGTTTTGGGTTCGTCCTTGGGCGTCAACGTCGAAGACTAGTTCGACTTCGACGGTGTTGAGTATTTCGCCTTTATGAAACCGGGCCGGTAGAACTTGAAGGAGCTGTTTGTGTAGGAACATAAATGGTTTTCCGGTCGTGCGCATCGCGTCTTCTTGTTCGTAGTCCCGGCTGATGGACCTATCAAGGATCCTGACGTTGTAGTTACTGTCGTCCTCGGTCACATAAAACTCCTGGGGCGTTAGGGACTCCTCTAGCATCAGTTCACGTCGAGTGACCTGACGATACTCTCGGCGTCCAAACACATCCTGATCAAGCCGCAGGATTCGTGCTTCACCAATCCTGTGCTCGTTCAATGGTTGGGAAAATACAATTCGCCTTGGTTCACCGAAGGCTTCCTGGCGCGCTATAGGTGACATAGCTGACCATGCCTTTTCATAGTACTGGGCAGCTAGATCGTCCTTACCAGACATGATGTAAGCGTCTGCAACTTCAATGTAGGTCGAAGCCTTAAGTTCAGAGTTGATTTCAGAATTGTTTTCAATGAGGGTCAAGGCCTGTTCCATAATGCGGGTACTACAGCAGACTCGCTGTAGCCTTTTGAGTTTGGCGAGCTGTTGTAAATAGGGCAGTTGCTTAATAGACCCTTCGCCAAGATGTTGCTCTATGATGTCGATGCCCTGTTCGGTGAGTTTTCTCGCTCGCTGCAGTTGCCCCGTTTGGGTGTACCAGTCCGCTAACTTATCAATGGCTGGCAGTCGCATCAGGCTATTTTCTTCTGCGGCGTGTGTGGCGACGTAGTAGGCAAAGCGTTGTTGTTTGTCAGCTAACATCGGCTTGCCCTGGGCCAGATGGATTCTGGTCATCAACTCCACACCTTCAAGTTGCCGTTCAGCGTGCACGCCTTCGTGGCGGTGGCTCAGATGTTGTGCGCGGTGGATTGATTCAGTGGCTGCGTCATAGTCTTTGAGCTGGTATTGAGATCTTGCCAGCGCCATAAGTGGTTCTATAAGGTCAGCATCATATGCGCTCAGATCTTCTTCAAGCCCAGTAATTTCGTCCTGATACTGTGACACTGATTCGGCGTGCTCAAGATCCTGTTCTGAGGCTGGCCCAAACGGCTCCGCCTCGACCGGCAGAGCGAGTAGGGACGCTAGAATCAGGAATATTAAAAGCAAGCGAGTTCCATACATAATAATGACAACGAAGCACTTAGATAAACATAGATCTGGCTGATGAGTATATGTTTCCGGAATAAAAGTTCTTTTTTGACCCTAGTCGAACCTTTTGTCGGAAGATTTGGTCTAATTTAATAAGATTACGTATGGTTTCCGATTGGGGTTCCGTTATTCGGGGTCTTTATCCCTGAGGGTTTGTCTTTATTCCTGAAGGAGTTCAGACATTTAAAGCATAAGGCAGAAACGTGTTTATGATGACGGCTATGAATATTCGTAAGCTACTACAAGTATGGTTAACCACGCTGCTGCTTTGCGTAGCCGTCGGTGCCGCGGCAGTTTCCCTTGAAGAGGAAATCAAACTCGGTCAGGAAGAGCATCGCAAGATGATTGCCCAGTTTGGTGTATACCGTGACAAGGACCTGCAGGCCTACGTGGATATGGTCGGGCAGAGGGTTGCAAAAGAAAGTAACCGGCCAGAACTCGAATATACCTTCACGATATTAAACGATGAGATGATTAATGCGCTCGCATTGCCTGGTGGTTTTGTTTACGTAACGCGGGGCATTCTCACTAATATGAATTCAGAGTCAGAGCTAGCTGCTGTGCTTGGGCATGAGATCGCTCATGTCACAGAGAAACATGCCTTCAAGAGTCAAAACCGTGGCAAGGCAATGTCGGCTCTTTCTACAGTCGCCGCTATCCTGACCCAAAATGGTGCGGTTGCCGAAATCGGCAACTTGTTTGGTGGCGTTTTGATTCGAGGCTACGGTCGCGAACTCGAATTAGAGGCGGACCGGGTTGGTGCTGAGTATATGGCCAAGGCGGGCTATTCCCCGGAGGCCATGCTGAAAACCATCGAAATGCTAAAAAACAAAGATCGAATTGAAATTGAGCAGGCTCGGCTGGAGAATCGTCAGCCAGCAGTTTACCACGGCATATTATCGACGCACCCTGATTCGGACACTCGTTATCGTGAGGCCATTGAGGCGTCGATGTCGCTGATCGAACAGTACGATGAGTTTATTAAGGCGGACGAATTCCTTGAGAAACTAAACGGCATGGACTACGGCAATGTGCGCCAGTCTGGTGTTGTTAGAAGGCGAACCTTCTATCATCCTAAAATCGGCATCAAGCTTAATTTCCCTGAAAGCTGGCGAATGGAATCCACCAAAGCTGGTGTGCAGATGGTATCCCAAACCGGGGATGCGTTGTTCGCGCTGAATACCGCTCTTATCAAGGGCGGGCAAACCGCTAAAGAATATGCTGAGGACGTCATGAACTTGGATATTCGTGATGGAAGGGAGGTCACCATCGCCCATCTTGAAGGTTACCTTGGAATTGCGAACCGTGCGGACTCACCCTATGGTCCAAGACCGGTTCGGTTTGCCGTTCTGCAAGATAAGCGTCGGCGAATTCAATACATACTGACCGGTGCGGGCAAACACGATTTGCATCGGATCGCTAATGATCGAGAATTTATAGCCACAATATTTAGCTTCGATAAGATGACGACGGAGGATCGCCAGGTTGCAAAGGCGCCCAAAGTGCAAATTCTTAGAGCAGAAGAAGGTACCACAATGGAAGCCCTAGCCGAGCGGTCACCCATCACGAACTATGCGCTCGATACACTTCGAGTTATGAACGGCCTATACCCCGATGGCCAGCCGGAACCGGGGCAGCTAATTAAAGTGATCGACTAACGGGTCTAGTAGAGTACTACAAGATTACTACAAGATTACTACAAGTTCAGGTCGAGCAAGTCTTCATGGCTTTTGAGTTGTTGCGCATTTGATACCACAGGAAATCTCCCCCTTGCGATGAAATGTGTCACCCTCAGCGTTTCGATATATTCACTGAGGCGATCCTTTACATAGGACGCATCGCCAATAATTGTCCAATCATCGATCAAAGCACCCGATGCTCGCATGGCATGAGGCAGACCATCATCCAGCGCCGTTTTCAGTTCACGAACCAGGCTAGAATTAGAGCTAATAAAGATACTGCGCATGATGGGGACGGTCGTTACGGGAGAAATACCGGCGTCAGACACCGCCTGATTAAATTGTTGGTAGTTTGCCTCTAAGGCCTGCAGGGTCTCGATGGGTGAGGCGAGATATGGTGTGCCCATGCTACCCGCCTGTTTCAGGGCGAGTGGTCCAAATGCAGCCATCCATAGTTCCGGATGAGGTCTTTGAAATGGTAGCGGCGCCAGGGTCACCGGCGAGTTATCGACCATGACAATGGGCTCTCCTGCCCAGGCCGCTAGCATCAAATCAAGATTTTCCTGGAACCGTTTGCGTTTTTCTTTGGTTGGCAGATCAAAGGCCTTGAACATGGCCGGTTGCACGCCGCGGCCTAAACCTAGAATTAACCTCCCCTCGGATAGCTGGTCCAGAACGGCTACTTCCTCAGCGGCCTGAAGCGGTTGGCGAATCGTAATTAGATAGGATGTTGTGCCTAGTTTGATTCGTCTGGTTCGCGATGCCACTGCAGCCAGTAGCGTTAGGGGAGATGGAATCGAGCGCTGATCGCCAAAGTGATTTTCTGGCAGCCAAAAAGAATGGAAACCCATTTTTTCCGCCAGTTCGGCCTGTTCAGCAAGATGGCTTGCGACAATGTTGTCTCCTAGAGACCATGGTGTTACTGCAAATTCTGTCATTAAGTGAGGTAATCACATTTCTAGCTCTGGGCAAAGCTCATCAGCAAATTCTGTTGGTACAAAATGCCTTTTGATTTTAATCGAGCTGAGTGCTTTTCGTCAGAATAGGGATCCTTGGAGATTTTTTGGCTGCGCCGCCCTTCTAGCTTCTTGCTTGTGGCAAAATGCTTGATTCGAATTAATTTGTTGGAGAACATAACGTGAATCTCAATACCCCAGTGCTGGTTGGTGTGAGTCAAATCTTGCAGCGAATCGATGATCCGTTAGCAGGTAAAGAGCCCGTAGCGATGATGTTAGATGCCATTCTCGAGGCGGCAGAGGACACGGGTAATGCCGCCATCCTCAAAGAAGCGGATTCTATTCGCGTGATTCGTGGTATCTGGCGCTACAAACAACCTGGGCAATACCTCGTCGAAGCACTTGGGCTATCTAACGTTGAAACCATGGGCACGCCTTTTGGCGGCAATGTGGTGCAGTCCTGCGTCAATCGTTCTGCTCTGGATATTCTGAGTGGTGAACGTTCGGTTGTCATTATCACCGGTGCGGAAAATGGTAACAGTCAAGCGAAGGCGCGAAAGGCGAGCGTCGAGATTCCGTATCTTGATTTGCCGGGAAGATATGATGCGATGCTCGATGAGGAAGTGCCAATGTCGTCGAAAGCAGAAATCGCTGTCGGCATTCGAGCACCGATTCAAATCTACCCGATTTTTGAAAACGCACTCCGTCATCAGCGAGGAGAGTCAATCGCCGATCATACAAAACGCATATCAGAG
>Ga0222633_1001236_pt1 | contig 14560 bp, 9 predicted proteins | sample AntAcemetageno48_FD_179816 | JGI IMG/M metagenome (GOLD analysis project Ga0222633, IMG submission 179816) | Saline water microbial communities from Ace Lake, Antarctica - #48 | ecosystem: Environmental > Aquatic > Non-marine Saline and Alkaline > Saline | place: Antarctica: Ace Lake | collected...
GCCTACAGTGCGGCCAAGGCAGGGCTCAATTCCATGATGCAAACGATGGCGATCGAGCTTTGCGAGCATCAGATCAATGTCAACGCGATCGAGCCCGGCTGGATCGACACCCCGGGCGAGCGCCAGCATTACGACGATGAAACCATGGCCGCTGAGGGTCGGAAACTCCCCTGGGGTCGCCTCGGGTTGTCGACGGAAATCGGACACGCCGCTGCCTTTCTCTCTTCGAACGAAGCCGACTACATCACAGGCACGATTCTCCCCGTCGATGGAGCCTACCGCCTCAAGCACTGCCGCGATATTCCCGAAGAAACGAAAAACGATCATTGAACTCCCGCTACGGTTTCGCCGTCTAAGCCGTAACTTACATTACCCATGTTCGCCCGACTCCTCATTCTTTTCATCACGATTCCAGTCCTCGAGCTCTGCATTTTTCTGATCTTGGGCTCGAAGATCGGCATCCCGACCACCCTTGCGATCATCGTCATCACGGCGGTGCTGGGGGCCTGGCTCACCAAATCCCAGGGGCTCAAAGTCCTCACTAAATACCAATCGGCTATCTCACAGGGCCGACTCCCGCATGAAGAAGTCATGGACGGTCTTCTCATCCTCATCGCCGGGGCGGTTCTCCTCACCCCCGGTTTCCTCACCGACGCGATCGGATTCTCGCTGCTCATTCCGACGGTCCGGGACCTCGTCAAAGGCATCGCCAAAGGCTATCTCAGTGGGAGAGTTTCCGTCGTCGGCGATGCCGTGGGTGCTCCGCCCCAAAAACCAGGCTCGTCGAGGGTTATTAACATCGAGGCCGAAGTCGTCGAGGATTCCCCGCGTCCTTCGGGCAAATCGAGTGATCACGTCGATCAACCCTGATCCGCGAAAACGTCCTCGCGCGATTCGTCGAAACCTGACAATCTTCCCTCTGCTGTGAGTTTCCTCTTTCCTCTCTACTTGCTCGGTGCGCTCTCCATCGCTGTGCCGATCCTTTTGCATTTGAGGAAACGTCCGCCGAAAGAACATGTCAGCTTCAGCTCTCACCTCTTTCTCGAAAAGACCCCGGAGCGACTGACCCGGCGGACCCGGCTCGACCGATGGCTTCTCCTCGCGCTCCGTTGCCTCGCGATTATTCTCCTCGCGCTCGCCTTCTGCCGACCGTTTTTTCGATCCCTCTCCCTCCCCGGTGAGAAGGATGCTCACGCCCGGGTCGTGATCCTCATTGACCGCAGCGCCTCAATGCAGCGCGAAGATCTCTGGGAAAAAGCGACGCGAGCCGCGAAAGACGAGATCGCCCGTTTTAAAGGGAGCGATGACCTTGCACTGGCCTTTTTTGACGAATCACTCGATGTCGCCGCCAATTTTGCGATCTGGGGAGCCCTCGGGAAAAATGCCCGCACCGCCGCCTTCGAGGAACTGTCCGCCGAAGCAGGATGGCTCGGCAGCAACCTCGGCGCGGCGATGGTCGAAAGCGCCGAACTCCTCCTCGCTGAAGATGCCAACAAACCGGTGAGCCGGCGCGAGCTCATCGTGATCAGTGATTTTCAGGAAGGGGCCTCCCGCGATCTTCTCCAATCCGGAGCCTGGCCCGAAGAAGTCTCCGTCCATCCCGTTCCGGTCACGACAAAAGCCCCGGGCAATCTCTCGCTCAACCTCGCTGCCACTCCGGCCCGCGCCAATGTCGAGGAAGAGGAGGTCTACCGGATTCGCATCCGCAACGCCGCCGACTCCGACACTGCCGCCGCGACGATGCAATGGCGCGGATTCCCCGACACCGCGATCGCCACGACCGTCGCTCCCGGCACGAGTCGCATCCTCACCTCCGCGCCCCGTCCCCCCGGAGCGGCCCGCGGAGTTCTCGAAGTCTCCGGAGACGCCCATCCCTTTGACAACGAGATCTTCGTCTCCCCCGTGCAGGCGCGCCCCCTGCGAGTGCTCCTTCTCGCGGAGGAAGGCATTTCCGACGAAGCCGGCTCACCGCTCTTCTATCTGCGCCGCGCCCTTCAGCCCACCCCGACGCTCGAACCCATCGTCGCCGCGACTGAGTCCCTGACCGATACACAAGCCGCCGAAAACGAGGTTATCATCGTGACCGGAACCTGGTCTCCCGAAACCTCGGCGCGGATGCAGTCTTTTGCCCGTGAGGGCGGCCTCGTCATTGCGATCCCGTCGTCCAAGTCCGCTCCCGATGCTCTCGCCAGCCTCACCGGTGAAGCGGGCTGGACCCTGAGCGAGGCCGAAGGCAAAGACTACGCCCTTCTTGCTGATCTCGACTTTGATCACCCCGTCCTCCAGCCTTTCGCCCGTGCCCGGATTCGTGATTTCACGAAAGTCCGTTTCTGGAAACATCGTCTTCTCTCCGGGGTTGAGCCGGGTCCGGCCACCAAAGTGATCGCAACCTTTGACGGGGAATCCCCTGCCCTGATCGAACAGGCCATTGGAAAAGGCGCTGCCTTTCTCTTCTTGTCAGGGTGGGAACCGGCCGAAAGCCAGCTCGCCCTTTCCTCGAAGTTTGTTCCGCTTCTTTTTTCCATCTTTGAGCACACCGGATTCAGCATTCGCTCGGTCGCGACGCTCTACGTTGGCGAAACCAACTACGAAAAACCCGGCTTCTACGAAACTCCTGAGGACGAGCGTTCCCAGCTCAAAGCGGTCAATCTTGCACCCAATGAAGGCGTCACCGAATCCTTCGACCCCGCCTCCGTTTTCCCCGACTGGGGCATCCCGCTGATCGACCTCTCCGGGGAGCTCGCGAAAGAAGAACTCACCGAAACGCAACTCGCCCGCCTTGAGTCAGTTGAAAAAGAAGACAATCAGAAACTCTGGAAATGGATCATCCTTGTCGTCCTCCTTTTGTTAATCATCGAGTCGTGGGTCGCCGGCTCACCTCAAACCCGCCGTCGCGCCGCGAAGGAAGACGGCACGAGCCCTGCTCCTGTCACGTAAACTATTCACTGCGGAAACCATGATCGAGACTCTCCTTTCCAAATGTCTGCATCCGGTCCTCGAAGCCGAGATTCAACTGCGTCGACGCCGCGTCACGATCGCAATTCTCGTGGCCGGATCTCTCGGTTTTCTCGTCCTTCTCGGACTCGCCATTTGGACGGATTGGTGGTCCTGGCCCGTGATCCTCGGGTGGATGGCGCTGCTCTCGGTCGTCTCGATTATCGGCATCGTCCGCGCCGGGAAAAAGCCCGACCTCCGCACTCTCGCGAAACAGGTTGAGGAAAGTCACCCCGATCTTCAGGCTGCTTTGCTCGCGGCGATGGATCAAAAAGTCGAGCCCGGCGGAGAACTCTCCTTCCTGCAGCGACGCCTCATGGCCGACGTCTCAGAGCATGCCGTGAAACATCAGTGGGCCCGTCAGGTTTCCGCAAAACGTCTCGCCCTCACGGGTTGGGGCCAGCTCGCTTCCGTCATCGGCTTCTGCCTTTCGATCTGGTTCCTCCTCGGTCAGGTTCCCGGCGCAAAACGAATTACTCAGGTCGATCCCGGGGAGCTCAATCCGATCACGAAAAAACTCGCTGACCTCACCATTTCGGTTTTGCCGGGCGACGTCGAAATTGAAAAAGGTTCGCGACTCGTGATCGAAGCGAGCTTCCCCAATCGGGCACCGGCCACGGCGATGCTGGTGGTGAACAATGCCGACGGCGAGCAAAAGATCCCCATGACCGTTGGTCTCGACGACACCGTTTTTTCAGCGCTTCTCCCCAAGGTCATCCTCGAAAGCGAATACGAAATCCGCTTCGAAGATAAAGCCTCAGACGAGTTCACGATCGAGGTCTTTGAGTTCCCCGTCCTCGTTCAGTCAGACGCACTCATCTCGCCGCCCGCCTACCTGAATCGTGAACCGGAGCAAAAGCTCGACACGCAGAAAATCACCGTAATGGAAGACTCCCGCGTCGATTGGAGCATCCGGGTCAACAAACCGCTCGCCGCCGCCGAGCTCTTCGGGGAGGACGAGACCTCGATCACACTCGTCCCCGACCCCGACGACCCAACCCTCTTGACGGCGACACACAACCCTCTTGAGTCGCAGCGCTACCGGCTCCACCTCGTCGATGCCCAGGACCGGGGAAACAAGCGGCCGCCCTGGATCACGGTGAATGTGAAACGCAACGAGCCGCCCGAGCTGAAGCTCACTTTTCCGGGACGGGACTTTGAGGTTTCCGCCGTCCAGGAACTCCCCATCGAAGGTGAGGCCTGGGACGATGTTCAGATCGAGCGGGTCGGTTTTGCGTATCAGTTAGGGGAAGAGGAAATTGAGATCGTCCTCTCCGAAGAGGCGCTTTCCGGCGAAGAGACTCACGAGCTTGCCACCTTCATCGACGTCGAGGCACTCAAGGCTGTCCCGCGTGATCTCATCACCTACTACTTTTGGGCTGAAGACCTCGACCGCGAAGGCAAGATCCGTCGCACCACGAGCGATATGTTTTTTGCGGAGGTCCGTTTCTTCGAAGAAATCATTCGCGAAGGCCAACCACAATCCGGACAGCCCGGCGAGCAACAGGGAGGCGCCAATGAGCTTCTCAAACTCCAGAAAGATGTCATCAACGCCGCGTGGAAACTCCGTCGTTATCACGAACTAAACCGTCCTTTCGAATCGATCGCCGGTGACCTCGATGTTGTTCAGGAATCGCAGCTCGTCGTTCTTTCGATGGTCGAACCGGTCCTCGCGAAGGCGGAGGATCCCGAGCTCAAAGAAATCTACGAGGCCGCGAAGGTGCTCATGCAGCAGGCTTCTCAGGAATTCCTCCTCGCGGCGAATGAGCGGAAAGGTGAAATGATTGACCCTGCTCACCAAACCGCCCGGGCCGTTTTTGCGAAGCTCATCGAAGCGCGTCAGCGCGAGTCCGAAATCTCGATGTCAAAAGAGCCGAGTCAGGGGCAGGGCTCGCAGCAGGAGCAACAGAACATGAACCTTGAGCTCAAGCAAAATGAACTCAAATACGAAGAGAAATCCGAGGCGATGCAGGAACAGGAAACTGCCGAGCAAAAAGAAAACCTCGCGGTCCTCAACCGGCTCAAAGAACTCGCGCGGCGGCAGGAGGCCATCGCCGAAAAAATCAAGGAACTTGAGGAGCAACTCCAGAATGCAAGCCGTGAGGAGCGCGCCGAGATCGAGCGTCAGTTGAAGCGATTGCAGGAGGAACAGCGGGAACTCCTCCGCGAAGTCGACGACCTCGCCGAGCGCATGGACTCCGACGAGAACCGCGCCAACATGAGCGAAGAACGCGAGAAGCTCGAAGAGACCCGCGAGAACATTCAGGACACTGCCGAAAAACTTGAGGAGGGCGACCTCGCCGACGCGGCCAACTCCGCGACCCGCGCCGAAGAGGAACTCAAGCAGATGGAGGAAGAGTTCCGCGAACGAACTTCCCGTAAATTTTCCGACGAACTGCGCGGACTGCGCCAGCGCGCGCGGGACCTCGCCGAAAATCAGGAAAACATCAGCAAGACAATGGACGAACTCACCGCGCCCGATGCCGAAGACTCCCTCTCGACTGAGAGTCAACTCCGGCGGAGCCAACTCGCTCAAGAAATCAGCAATCAGGCGAACGAACTCAACGAGATCATCGAAGAAATAAAAACGCTCAGTGAACAAGCCGAGTCATCCGAACCGATTCTCTCAGACTCGCTCTACGAGGCGGTCCGGAACACCATGATGAACGGCGTTCAGGAATCGCTCGAAGAGGCGCGCGACTACACTTTTTACAACCGCCCGACTCAGGCAATCGGACCGCAGGAAGCGGCGACCCGCGGAATCGAGGAACTCAAGGAGAACGTCGAGGCTGCCGCCGAAAAAATCCTGGGCAACGAAGGCGACGCCCTCCGCCTCGCCCGCTCGGAACTCGACCGGCTCATCGAAGAAAGCAAAGAAGAAGCGCAGCAGCTCGCACAGAACGAAGCCAATCCAGCCCGCGAAGGTGAAGGGGAAGGTGAAGGTGAAGCACCAGCCGGGGGCCAGCCCATTCCGGGCGAGAGTCAAGGCGAGCCACAGGAAGAAGGCGGCGAAGAACCCGGACAGGGCAAAGGGAAAGGAGAGGAAAAGGGCAAGATGGCCGGCAAGGGCGACACTCCCGGAGAAGGCGAAGGTCAAGGTGAACAACCCGGCAAAGGAAAAGGTAAGGGTGAAGGTGAGGGCTCTCTCGCTGAAGGCGGACAACCCACTCCGGGCGAGGGGAATGCGGAAGTGCCCGGAGAAGGCGGCGAGAAAGGTAAGGGCAAAGGAAAAGGGCAGGGCGAAAGCGAAAGCGAAAGCGAAAGCGAAAGCAACGAACCCTCGGACGGCGGAAGCATGGCCGAAAGCGGTTCAGGCGGCGGCGGATCGCTCAGTCAAAACGGAGATGATCGCGGGAGCAGCCCCCCTGACGGAAACACCAAAACGGCAGGCCCGCTCTTTTTTAACCAACCCTCCGAACAACGCCAACCCGGTCCCATCACCGGGGAAGGCTACAAAGAATTTCGCGACCGCCTCGGCAACATCGAAGAGATGATCCCGCAGGAAGACCTGCGGAACCAGGCCGCCCGCGTCGCTGACGATGCCCGCGAGATGCGGGTTGATTTCAGTCGTGATAATCTTCCACCCGAAGCCGCCGCGATTGATCAACGCATCACCCAGCCACTCATCGAATTGCGGCAGCGTCTCAGCGAGGAGATCGCAAAACTGAATCGGGAGAATCCAATCTCCCCGATTGATCGCGATCCGGTCCCCTCAGAATTCCGCGATCTTGTGCGGCGCTACTACGAAGAACTTGGTTCAGGCAACTAATTCGCTCAGACTGCTCCACCGTCCCGACCATGCCCGATCTTTTCCCCATGCTGTCCCCTCTCCCGCCACTCGCCTCCATCGCGTTCGCGAATGAGTCATGGGCGTGGGTCGCGATTGCCCTCGGCGGCGGGTCTCTTCTCGTCCTCTTTTTGAGCTATCGAAATTCCCCGCTACGCGGCGGGACGAAATGGTTCGCGCTCGCGTTGAAAACAGTGGGTCTCCTCCTTCTTTCACTGGCGTTGATGGAACCCGTCCATCTCGAAGAGCAGCCGAAAAAGAACGCCAACGACCTCGTTATTCTTGCCGACAATTCATCGGGACTCGCGATCCCGCTTTCACCGGACGAAGCGCTTTCGTCCACCCAATTGAAAGAAGCCGTCACGACTGAAGATCCGGTCCTCTTTCCTCCCTGGATCGAATCTCTCGCCGACACCTTCAGACTCCAGACCTTCCTCTTTGACCGGACCCTGCGTCGCACGACTGACTTTCACGACCTCGAGTTTGACCGCCCCAATTCTCAACTCGGCAATGCCCTCACCGGCATCAAGCAACGCTTCCAGAACCGCCCCCTCGCCGCGACCGTGGTCCTCACCGACGGCAACGCAACTGATGCTGCCGCGCTGGAGGAATGGCTCAAAGGGCTGAAGGAAAGCAGCGACGAAATCATACCCGTCTATCCGATCTTGATCGGTAAACTCAACCCTGCCGCTCACGACCTCGCGCTCGGTCAGATCGATGTCGAGACAAGCCCGTTTGAAGACGCCCGCGTTTCCCTCACCGTCGCAGCGCGCTCGATCGGACAGGCCGGCACCACCGCAGCTGTGGTCGTTAGTAATGAAAACGATCAGGAACTCGGACGGAAGGAAGTGGTCTTCCCCAAAGAGATCGGAGACCAATCACTTCCGGTTCGACTGCGCCTCGCCGCGATTCCTCCCGGCGTTTCTTTTCTCAGGGTCAGAATTGAAGACACCGCCGCTGAGCCGAAGGCGGAACTCACCGACCGAAACAACTCACAGGAAGTCATCGTCAACCAAGGCGCGGGGCCCTATCGGATTCTCTATGTGAGCGGTCGCCCCAACTGGGAATACAAATTTCTTCGCCGCGCTCTCTCACAAGATGCTGAAATTGACCTCGTCGGCCTCATTCGCATCGCAAAGCGCGAACCGAAGTTCGAATGGCGCGGACGCACCGGCGAGAGCAGCAACCCGCTTTTCCGGGGCTTTCAAAGCGACATCCCTGAAGAAACCCAGCGCTATGATGAGCCGGTCTTCGTCCGTCTCAACACCTCCGGACCGGAGGAGCTGAGAAACGGATTTCCCAAAGCGGAAGAGGATCTCTTTCCCCACTACCGCGCCATCATTTTCGACGACGTCGAGGCTACGCAATTCACGCGGGAACAACAGGAACTCGTGGATCGTTTTGTCGCGCGACGCGGCGGAACGGTGATCATGTTAGGAGGTCAGGAATCCTTTCAGGCCGGCGGTTGGGAAAACACTCCGATCGGTAGCATTCTCCCCGTTTACCTCGAAACCCCCGGACGCGGGGCGCCCTCGCTTGAAGCCGCTTTTAATCTCACGCGCGAAGGCTGGCTTGAATCCTGGATGCGGCTCCGGACGAGCCAGGAAGAGGAATACAACCGCCTCGCCTACATGACGCCGTTTTTTGCGATCAATCAAATCCGGGCGATCAAACCCGGTGCGAGCGTCCTCGCGACCGTGACCGATAGCGAAGAGCGCTCCCTCCCGGCGATCGTGACCCAACGCTACGGCGAGGGAAAGACGGCGGCAGTCACGATCGGAGATTTCTGGCGATGGGGCATGAAAGACGCCGAGCAGCAGGAAGCGCTCGGGAAAACGTGGCGTCAACTTCTGCGGTGGGGCGTCACCGAAGTCCCCGCTCGCGTCAGTCTCGAGAAAGAGGAAATCGATCCCGGCGGAATCCCCCTGACAAAACTTTCCGTCCGCGTCAGAGAAAAGAACTTTGCACCACAGGACAACGCCACCGTCCTGCTCAAGGTGACCGAACGCGAAGGCGACAGCACCCTCATCACCGCCGAGCCATCCCTGGACGAGCCGGGCCTGTTCACCGCCGACTACGCGTCCGAAGAGAGCAGCGGCTACCGCATCGAAGCGACTGTCCTCGACGGAGACGGCGTCGAAATCGGACGCGACGAAGTCGCCCGTGCCCTCAACCCCGAGGCCAACGAATTCGCCCGCCTCGGGCCCAATCTCACCCGGCTGCAGGAAATCGCAGACCTCACCGGCGGAAAGCTCCTCGAACTGACCGAGGTCGATCAACTCCCCGCCCTTCTCGAAAAACTCGACCTCCCCGTTTCCGAAGTCCGCCAGCATCCCCTCTGGCATACTCCATGGCTCTTTCTTTTGGCACTCGCGTTCTTCATCGGCGAATGGGCCGTGCGACGGAGGCAGGGGGTTTTGTGAGAAAGGAAACACTCCCCTTTTTTCCTCCCCGACCCGGATTGACTCCCCGAATCGAAATCCCTACACTCTCATCAAAGGCGAATCCGATTTTAACGATGAGCGCAAAAGGCTACCTCCCTCACCAAACCATCAAGGCATTTGTATTCTGGTTGCTTTGCTTTTGCCTTGCCGTGGCGACTGTCTCCGGAATCCTCTGTCAGTGGGGAGTCATTGATGAAATTTCCGCCAACCGATGCCTCTGGACCGTACTCATCCTCGCTCTTGGAAGCATCGCCTTCCTCTGCCTCAACCTCGTCTTCGGAGATCTCGGGCAAAGTATTTTCAATCAGAAAAACGAACCTTCGAATCTCGACCCGGCTTTCTCTGATCGGCTCCGGAAAGCCAAAGCAGGGAATCAGAGTGGGAACCCTCCCCCAAACGTAGGCGAGTAAATTGAGTCGAATTCCGACCGCAACGCCCCGGCCATTCGACGTCTGAACGTTGACACGTTCAGCTACACTCCGATTCCCTGCTGGTAGCGGCCGGCGTCAGCCTTCCGACCTGCGATGCCCCTGTCCTGTCGGTTTCACCTTACGTCATTGACTCCGGCGCGGGATCTCAGGAAACGCGCCGAAATTTTGCGTGTTCCCGGGCCTTGGTCGAGTCTATTGTCCTGCCGGAACTCATGATTCGTCTCTTCGTCATTCTTCTCGCTTTTGCCTGCTGCCTCACCGCCGCTGCGGAAGAGCCGTCGCTCCGCATCATCACCGTGGTCGGAACGAGTGGCACCGATTCCTTCGAGAAAATCTTCGCGGAATCCGCAGAACGCTGGAAAAAAGCGGCCGATCTTGGAGGGGCGGAGTTTGTCCTCATCGGAACCGGGGAAGAGATCGCCGGGACCACGGATCATGATCTTTTGAAAGATGCCATTGCAACGGCGAACTCACCGGAGCTTTGGATCGTTCTCATCGGGCACGGGAGCTTTGACAGCCGGACCGTGAAGTTCAATCTCCGCGGCCCGGATTTCACCGACAAAGATCTCGCCGCGTGGGTCAAAAGCTACCCCGGAGATCTTGCCGTGATCAACACCGCCTCATCGAGCGGGTCATTCATCCGCACCCTCTCCGCACCGAAACGCACGATCATCACGGCGACGAAAAACGAGGCCGAGGTTTTCTACACGCGCTTCGGAAATTACTTTTCAACCGCCGTGGGAGGACTCACCGAAGCCGACCTCGACAACGACAATCAAGTCTCTCTTCTCGAAAGCTTTCTTTATGCCTCTCATGAAACCGCCAAATTTTATGAAGATGCCGGCCGTCTTGCGACCGAGCATGCCATGATCGACGACAACGGTGACACCCTTGGATCGCGGATGGAATGGTTCGACGGCACCACCGCGATTCAGCTTGCCGCGAAAGAAGCGAAACCTGACGGCGACCTCGCCTCCCAGAAGGTGCTCGTCAGAAATGAATTCGAACGACGCCTCACCCCCGAACAACGCGCCGAACGTGACAAACTTGAACGGGCCGTGAAAACGCTTCGGCGGGAAAAAGATTCCCTCGACGAAAACGCCTATTATGAGGAGCTCGAACCCCTCCTCCTACAATTGGCGAAACTGTATCGCGAAGCCGGCAAGAGCTGACCCACGTTCGACCACGCGGACTCATGTCTGACTCTCCTTCCAAACCGCCCGCGCTCCTGAAGCGCTCACAGCTCAGTCGCGGTGGCAGGCTCGTCGCCGGACTCGGATTCACGACGATCGCGGTGGCAGTCTTTTTTGCCCAGATCGAACCACACTGGATGAAGTGGCTCGTCTGGCTCATGAGCTTAACCGGCCTCATGGTGATCACTTTCTGGCGCGCGCCGGAAGAACCGAAGCGCGGCGATGACGAACTCATCGAAGTCGCCCGTCAGGCGCTCAAAAACGAAGCGAACCGGCTCGACAGTAAGCGGGCCAACCTGGAAAAAGTCCTCATGTCCTATGGCGAGTGGATGGAGTTCCCCGACTACCAAATGCTTCAGACGATCGACTGGGCCGACGAAAATCATGCCGTCATGGACGAAAGGGTTGCCGCCCTCCTCGACTCCGAAGCCGACTTGATGCTTCAGCGTTTCTCCAGCGGCGTCTACTGGACCGATGGAAAATTCGAAGGCCGTCAACTCCTCCTCGATCTCGTCAGCTTCACCGAAGCAATCGCCCGCGTCTATCAACCGGACTCCGACCGGCCTCTTCTCGAACTGAACCTTGAGAGCCTTCTCAAAGCACTCAACCGTGCCTCGATCCAGATCATTCTCCTCCTCGAAGAGCTCCCCATCGTCGAGGTCAAGCAGATGAATCTCCGCAAGATGTCCGACAACATCCGGAAGGCGAGCACGGTCTATAAAAAATACGAAGAGCTCCAGCCCTACCTGAAGCCGGTGCGCTATCTCTGGCAGGGCAGCAAAATGCTCCTCACCGCGAACCCGCTCCTCGCCGCCGGATGGATCGCTGGATCCGAGATCATTTGGAAAGGCGGCAAGCACCTCGGCAAGAAGGCGATGGATGCCTACCTCCTCAGCCTCGTCCGCCAGACCATGGGCATCATCGCGTGGGAGACCGCCGGCATTTACGATCCGACGCACCGCTACCGCAGTCCCGACTGGCTCTACGGCGTCGAGATCGCGCATCTCCTCAGCAAGTTCGACGCGACCCAGGAAGTCCTCCGCGAATCGTTCCGCGAGCTGGGACGACTTCCGCTCAAAAGCAGCTACGACCGAATTTTTCTTTACCGATGCATCGCGCAGAACGCGAGCCCGAAGCCGCAGCATTTCGCGCAGCCGGAGTTGCTCTCGCTCGAGGTGCGCGAGCAGTTGATGAAGCAACTCATCGAGTTCTACGAAAAGAACATCTCAGCGAATGCCAATGCCGCGAACGACGAAACCGTGAAGTGGCGGGCGGGACTGAAGGAGAGGCTGGGGCTGGAAAAGTAGCGGCATCGGGAACTATGCCGAGCAGGGCTTTCGCACCGGGGAGACACGCCTTTGTTCTCCACTGAGCCTCTCAGAAAAGGAAAAGGAGGAAGTCGCCGTTTCCTTAGAGCCGGGCCAGCAACTCCGCCTTCTTCGCATCGAACTCCTCATCGGTGAGAATGCCGCTCTGGTGCAAACTCCCGAGCTTTTCAAGAAGCGCGAAGATCTCGTCGGAATTTCCTGCCGGTGAAGCCACTGCGGGAGCAGGAACCTCCTGAACTGGAGCAGCAGGCGCGGGCGCTTCCGCAAAATTCGTCGGACGTGCCTCGCCCTGAAGAGCCGGCCCGGAGAGCAGAGGGAGATCGAGCGTGGAGACCGTCCCGAACTGACTCGAAAAGGTGAGCGAAGTTCCGCCGCCCTGCTGCTGGCTCACGCCACCGATCTGATGATTCTGTGTATCAAAGAGTGAGACCTGACCGTCCCGCTCAACCGCAAGTCGGCGCGCCTGAGGGAAGTAGGCATAACGGACGTTATTCTGCCCGCCGCTACTCGAAGGATTCCCCAGATCGCCGGGCCACCAGTTGTTGCCGCCGGAACCTGGCTTCGCCGGGGGAAACATCTGGTTATTCGCCAGTGCATTCGAGAGTTCGCCACAGAGATTATTCACCGTCGCCTTGAGCCCGTGATTAAACATATCGCTCACCATCGTCATCCCGCCGCGCATCCACTGACCGCTCCCCAGCTCCGGACAACTGAACTGAGCCATTGAGCCGTTACCCCGATTCACCGCCACCAACATCGCCACGGCTGAGTTGAAACTCAGGTTATAACGCTGTGCGATATCATTGATGATATCCTGACCTTGAGGAGTGAGTTCTTGCATGAGGGGGGAGGAGTTCGGATTCGAATGGGCGGGTTACCTGCTACGGGCGATTCGCCAATTTTCAACCGGAAGTAGAATGGGTTGCCCAACCCGTTTGATGAGACCCCGCTAAACTCCACCGGCACACTCTCATTCCCGTCCCTCCTTTTCCTTTTCATCATCCTTCACTTCCACTCTGGAAACCGGTAGGATCGACCCCATGGCAAAGATCGAATCTGACTCGCGAAGCGGATTTTTCGGCATCCGGCCGTGGGTCTGGATTGTCACCCTCGCCAGCGTCGTCGCGGTCATGGCGCTGGTCTGGACGCTCCCTCGCGAACCTGTCCCTGCGGTGACCGACGTGCCTGCCCTCGAAACACCGGGATCCGACCCACCCATTGAGGATCACGAGCCTCTCTTCCCTTCCGACCCAGCTGAGGAAACGGAACCCCGAAAAAAGGCACCACCGTCCGGCAATGAAATGCCTTACGCAATACCCACCTTCATCGATCCGCTCACCGTGACCCTTGCGGCTCACCCTGAGTTGGGGCCGATCTCCGTCGAGCGCTACAACAGCGAAGGAAACCCCGCCGGCGAACCCCTGGCCCAAGGCACCCGGGTCCAAATCCCGAACCCGAATCGTCCGGGTGAGAAAATCTATTTCAAAGTGCCTTGAGTCGGCCTTTACAACGCAGCTACTCTAGCTGAGCAGCCATTTCTTTGGCCACTTCCGGATAATCCGCGGCCAGATTCTGAGTTTCGTTTGGGTCGGCCATTTGATCGTAGAGCTCCTCAGCTTCGACGCCGCCTTTTTTATTCGTCCAACGCACGTAGCGGTAATCGTGATTTTTCACGGCCTGGCCGAAGTAACGGCCTTTGTATCGTTGGTAGCTGTGGAAGACTTCGGATTTCACGGAGGCCCTGGCATCTGCCACGATGGGAGTGAGAACATCCCCTGCGAGGTGCGATGGGACTTCAACTCCGGCGAGGTCACACAAGGTTGGGTAGACATCGACGAGCTCGGCGAACGACTCCGTGCGGCCCGGAGCTTTCCCCGGAGCGGAAATTAAAAAAGGAACGCGGGTTCCGATTTCGTAGTTGGTCATTTTTCCCCAGGCTCCCATTTCGCCGAGATGCCAGCCGTGGTCAGACCAGAAAATGATGATCGTGTTTTCGCGGAGACCACTTTCATCGAGCTGCTGCATGAGCCGCCCGATCTGGGCATCGACGTAGGAAATGCAGGCGGCGTAGTGCGCGAGCAGGTCGAACTGGAGGTCCTCCGAAAGCGGCCCCTCGCAGGGAACGCCAAGGTAGCTCCGCATCTCAAATCCGTTAAAAGCCATCGCCGCTTCCGGAGTCATCTTGTCTGGCATGGGTTCGCCAAGCGCTTTCGCCATGCCGACGTAACCATCGGAATTAAACCAGGGGAAAAACGGAACGCCGACCGGAGCGTCCGGATTGGGCGCGAGCCAGGAAGCATCCGGGGTGTAAAGTTCACGATACTTCTTCGGAGCAACGAAAGGAAGGTGCGGGCGACGAAATCCCACCGCGTAGAAAAACGGC
>Ga0222633_1001237_pt1 | contig 14550 bp, 14 predicted proteins | sample AntAcemetageno48_FD_179816 | JGI IMG/M metagenome (GOLD analysis project Ga0222633, IMG submission 179816) | Saline water microbial communities from Ace Lake, Antarctica - #48 | ecosystem: Environmental > Aquatic > Non-marine Saline and Alkaline > Saline | place: Antarctica: Ace Lake | collected...
CAACGGGGCGCCATTCCTGACAACGGTTTAAGGTCGTGGCGACGGGGCGCCATTCCTGACAACGGTTTAAGGTCGTGGCGACGAGGGGCCATTCCTGACAACGGTTTAAGGTCGTGGCGACGAGGGGTAGTGATCTAAGCATCATCGGGGTGAACGATGTGGCGGATGGTGCCGCGGGGAATTAGCTGCCAGGCGCGTTCGTGGCCGTAGTAGATGAAGAATTTTGCTACAAATTCGATGCTGCCGATGGCGATGGCGGTCGATATATCGCCTGTAATGAACCAGGCGATGATGGCGGTGGTGGTGGTGGCCACGACGCGCCATGAGAGGGCTTTCAGGAAGCTTCTCAGGTGTGACTCTCGGTATTGCGGTAGTTCTTGTTCCATTTTTTTTGCTCTGTTTTTTAGATCCCTCGACTACGCTCGGGATGACTCTTCGAGTCAGATCTCTCCGCTGCGTTCGCTTCGCTCACTCCGGTCGAGATGACGGGGGTGGGCACTTCGCTAGCGCAGCAAGTCGCATTCGGTTCCCGTCATTTCGACTGGAGGCGAAGCCGGAACGGAGAAATCTCGTTCCTGGGTCTCTCCGCTTCGGTCGCGATGACCGGAGATGGTCGAGATGACGGTGGTGCTAGAAATATCCTTCCTGTTTTTTCTTTTCCATAGAGCCAGAGCTATCCGTGTCGATTGCCCTGCCCTGGCGTTCGCTGGTTCTTGCTTCCAGCAGTTCCAGCAGGATCTTGGGCAGGTCGTCGGCTTCGGATTCGACGGCACCGGTCAGCGGATAACAACCGAGGGTTCTGAAGCGGACGCGCTTTGTTTGTATTTTCTCACCGGGGAACAGCTTCAATCTGTCATCGTCGACGAGCATTAGCATGCCGTCACGTTCGATGACCGGGCGCTCTGCTGCATAGTAAAGCGGCACAATGGGGATCTCTTCTCGATAGATGTACTGCCAGATATCCAGCTCTGTCCAGTTGGATATCGGGAAGACGCGGATACTTTCTCCGGGGCTTTTTCTGCCGTTGTAAAGGTTCCAGAGTTCCGGTCTCTGGGTTTTAGGATCCCAGCGATGTGCCTTGTTCCTGAAGGAGAATACTCGCTCTTTGGCGCGGCTTTTTTCTTCGTCGCGTCTGGCACCGCCAAAGGCAGCATCGAAACCATATTTATCCAACGCCTGGATCAGGCCCTGGGTTTTCATCACATCAGTGTGCAGTGCGCTGCCGTGGTCAAAGGGGTTCATGTTCTTCGCGACACCCTCAGGGTTGATGTGAACAATCAGATCCATGCCGGTCTCTTCCGCGATCCTGTCACGGAAGGCATACATGGCCTGGAACTTCCAGCGAGTGTCGACGTGCAATAACGGGAACGGTGGCTTGCTGGGGTAAAAGGCTTTTTGCGCCAGGCGAAGCATTACCGCCGAGTCTTTGCCGATGGAATACATCATGACGGGGTTTTCTGATTCTGCCATCACCTCGCGGATGATGTGCATGCTCTCGGCTTCGAGTCGGTCCAGGTGGGTCATATCCATGTTGTTCTCAACTGTTTTTTTGCGGGCAACTGTTGCCAGTTGAACGGGTTGCTGGTTGTAGGCGGTCAGGGCAATGGTGGCGCTGCCACCGTTGCCCAGTTCGATGGTGTATTGGTTCGATTCTGTGGTTAATTCTTTCGCTATCTTTGTGGCCTCACCGTGGGGCCAGATAAGAAGAGGTTTGGCATAGCTGCTGGATAAGGCTTCCAGGAACTTTTTGAGATCTTCCGGTTGTGGGGCGCGCTCAAAAAACATCCATTTGCGTCCCAACCGGCCGTCATTGGCCATCAGCGCATGACGTTGGGCGTTTTTGTGGAGTTGGATAACGAGTGAGGGTTGGCGTTGTTTCTTTGCCCGTGAGTCAAGCTCATCACGGACGAGTTTGTTTAGGCTGAGGCCAGATTCGTCTTTTACTTCCTCCAGCTTGAGCGAAGTGGGTACTAACTTTGTTTCATTGATCGCGCGTTCAATGGTGCGGATTGAGATATTGGGTTGTTGGGTCTGTAGTTGGGTGAGGACTGTTTGACTATCCCATAGCACCTGCACGCCCTGTTTCATTGGGAGGTTTTGGTAAATGCTGTCTGGGAGAGCTATTGACATGGCTACATAGATTGACGCGATTTGCGAATAATACACTTCGATCGATTAAGTTCAAATACTTTATGGGTATTTGCATATTGCGACAACAGAGAGTGATCTCTCCGCTTCGGTCGAGATGACGCTGTTCCAGGTTGAGATGACATTGTTCCGGGTTGAGATGACATTGTTCCGGGTTGAGATGACATTGTTCCAGGTCGAGATGACGCTGTTCGAGAGCGAGATGACATTGTTCCAGGTCGAGATGACGCTGTTCGAGAGCGAGATGACATTGTTCCAGGTCGAGATGACGCTGTTCGAGAGCGCGATGACCGGTGGGGGTTGGGTTATAGACGAGCCAGCATCAGTTTGAGGTTCTCGCGCCAGGCAGTGGGTTCAATACCCAGCAATTTGGCGAGTTTGGTGTTATCCAGCACGCTGTAGGCTGGCCTGGCTGCCGGGGTGGGATATTCGTCAGTTGTGATAGCGTTAATGGGGATTGCCTTTGCTAGCAGACCTGCTTCCAGCGCTTCTTGCTGTATTGCCTTAGCAAATTCATGCCAGGTGATGTTGCCTTCATCGGTCCAGTGGTAGATACCGGCAGTAAACAGGTCGTGATCTACGATCTGCCAGATTATTTCAGCAAGGCCATGGGCATAGGTCGGCGAACCCAGCTGGTCGTCGACTACGCCTAGCTCATCTTTCTCGTTCATGAGTCTCAGCATTGTTTTTACGAAGTTGCTGCCATGCTCGCTGTAAACCCAGGCCGTACGAACAATCATCGTTGATTCCGGCGCCTCCTGCAGCGCCGCGAGTTCGCCCGCTAGCTTGCCAGCACCATATTCACCCAGTGGGCTGGTGGCATCTCCGGGCAGGTATGGCAATTGCTTCGTTCCATCAAACACAAAATCGGTTGATAGGTGAATCAGCCTCGCTTTGTTGACGTGCGCGAATGCGGCCATACGCCGAACTGATGCTTCGTTTACCCGATAAGAGAGTTCGGTTTCTTCTTCCGCTTTGTCCACGGCGGTATAGGCGGCGGCATTAATGATGAGGCCGGGTTTCTTCTGCTCAAGAATGGCATCAACCTGGTCCGGGTCCGCAAGGTCACAGGTCTTTCGATCGACAAAGTACGGTTCTTTATCTTGTTTGGTGTCTCGCAGGGATTGCGCTAATTGACCGGACGAACCAAAAACCAGGATAGTCATGATCTTAAACGTAGAGCGCAGAGCTTCTGCCGATACCGATGTAGTTCAACCCGTAATCGGTGCAGCGCTTTGGATCGTAGATGTTGCGACCGTCAAAAATTATTTTAGAAGTCAGCTGGTTGCTTAGTCGACGAAAGTCCGGTTGCTTGAACTGACGCCACTCCGTCACAACAATTAGCGCATCTGCATTTTCAGTTGCCTGGTAAGGGTCATCAACGTATTCGACATCCAGGCCAGTGAGCACTTCTTTTGATACGTCAATGGCCTGGGGATCACAGGCCACAACTTTCGCGCCTCTTTCACAAAGGTTCCGGGCGATCGTAATCGCGGGGGCACCACGTATGTCATCCGTTTCAGGTTTAAACGCCAGCCCCCAAAGAGCGAAGGATTTGCCTTTGAGGTCACTGCCAAACTGCGCCACTATTTTGTCGACCAGCACCAACTGCTGGCGCTGGTTTCGCCTTTCGACCGCGTCAAAGATCGTATCTTTTAGTCCTGCCTGGCCGGCCATATTGATCATGGACCTAACATCTTTTGGAAAGCACGATCCACCATACCCACAACCAGGGTAGATGAACGAGGGACCAATGCGTGGGTCAGAGCCGATACCTCGTCGCACATTCTCTACATCTATACCAAATTCGTCGCACATCATGGCAACCTCGTTCATGAACGAGATCTTGGTCGCGAGCATGGCATTGGCGGCATACTTGATCATCTCGGCATCACGTATCCCAACAAACTGGATTCGATCCTGCTTCTTGGAAAAAGAGCCATACAGCTCTTCCATCACTCGTTCGCTTTTTGGGTTTTCAGCGCCTACCACTATTCGGTCTGGGTACATAAAATCGTGCACCGCGCTACCTTCACGAAGGAACTCGGGATTACTGACCACATCGAAGTCGATATCCACGCCACGCCGAGCTAACTCAGCGCGCATGGTTTCATTGACTTTATCCGCTGTGCCTACCGGTACCGTTGATTTATTCACGACGACGAGCGGGTGTTGAATTTTCTGGCCAATAGATTCTGCAACCGCCAGTACATGACTGAGATCTGCGCTCCCGTCTTCATTCGGTGGGGTGCCCACGGCGATAAATACCACTTCTGCATCAGAAATCGCAGAGTTCAGGTCACTCGAAAAAACCAGGCGGCCAGCACTCGTGTTAGAAACGACAATTTGTTCAAGGCCTGGCTCGTGGATGGGAAGAATGCCTTGCCGCAGCCCGGCGAGCTTCCCTTCATCGATATCTACGCAAACAGTGTTGTTACCCATTTCAGCAAAACAGGCACCGGTAACCAGCCCAACGTAGCCTGTGCCGACAATAGCGATTTTCATGAGCTCATCTTCGCGTAAATATAGTTAGTTGCTTCCACAAAACCATCGAGACTGCCGCAGTCAAATCGCCTGCCCTTAAATTTGTAGCCGAGAACCATACCTTTGTGGCACTGCTCATTGATCGCATCTGTTAACTGAATCTCACCCCCGGCGCCTGGCGCAATTCGCCTGATAATGTCGAAGATATCCGGCGTCAGGATGTACCGGCCGATGATGGCCAGGTTCGTTGGGGCATCGTCGGGCGCTGGTTTTTCAACCATATTGGAAATCTTGAACAGTCCGTCCTGAATTTCTGTGCCTTCTATTACACCGTAGTTCTGGGTTTGATCCTTTGGCACTTCTTCTATTGCGACGATCGAGCACTGGTATTCATTGAACAGATTGACCATCTGTTTTAACACGCCGGTACCATTGGTACAAAAGTCGTCGGCCAACAGGACGGCAAAGGGGTTGTTACCTATAAGAGGTTCACCCGTCAAAATAGCATGGCCAAGGCCTTTCATTTCAACCTGACGGGTGTAGGAAAAGGTGCATTGATCGATTACGTGGCGGATATCGTCCAGTAAGGCTTCCTTTGATGTGCCTGCGATCTGGTGTTCCAGCTCATAGGAAATGTCGAAATGATCTTCGATGGCGCGTTTGCCTCGACCTGAAATGATGCCGATGTCGGTCAGGCCTGCTTCGATTGCTTCTTCAACGCCGTATTGGATTAACGGTTTGTTGACGATGGGCAGCATTTCTTTAGGCATTGCCTTGGTGGCGGGCAGGAAGCGGGTGCCGTAGCCGGCGGCTGGGAAGAGGCATTTGGTGATCATTTTTGTTGTTCCTTGCGCGCGCGATTTCTCTGTATAGGCGACTTTGTCGCCGTGAGTCTAGATGATGGGGGGTGAGAGCGAGGACGTCGCTTCTGTGCTTTGGTCGGGTTGAGTGGTGTGAGATCTCTCCGCTTCGGTCGAGATGACGGGTGTGGGGGCGAGGTCGGGGCTGAGAGCAAGAACAGAGGTGAGAGCAAGGACGGGGTTTCTGCGCTTTGGTCGGGTTGAGTGGTGTGAGATCTCTCCGCTTCGGTCGAGATGACGGGGGTTTGTGGTGGCGGCGGTAAGTTAGCGTCCATAATGATCATCGAACCTGACTATGTCGTCTTCTCCAAGATAACTACCCGACTGTACTTCAACAATTTCCACTGGCATTTCGGTCAGGTTCTGTAATCGGTGTCGGGTTTCCGTGGGTATGTAGCAGGACTCGTTCTTGTTCAGGTTGAACACCTTTTCACCGACGGTCACCGTGGCCACGCCGTTGACCACGACCCAGTGTTCGGCTCGATGATGGTGCAACTGCAGGGATAGACTGGCGCCTGGATTTACGCTCAGGCGCTTTACCTGGAAGGCCGGGCCTGCATCAAGACCTTCATAAAAGCCCCAGGGCCGGTAAACTTTTCGGTGGAAGGTTCGCTCTTCCCGGCCACCCTCCTTCAGGTGGTTGACCACCGCTTTTACGTTCTGGGCCTGGTCCATCGATGCAACCATTACAGCGTCTGCGGTTTCTACGACAACCACGTCCTTCAGGCCGATCACTGAAACCAGCCGATGCCCGCTCCAGACGTAGCTGTTTTCAACATCGTTAACGACGACATCGCCTACCAGTGTGTTGTTGTTTTCATCTTTCTCGGAAATTTTCCACAGGGCGTCCCATGAGCCAATATCACTCCAGCCGGCATCCAGGGGAATAACTATCGCTTCTGTCGTGTTTTCCATCACCGCGTAGTCAATGGAATCTGACGGGCTGGCGCGAAATGCTTCGGCATTTACCCGGGTAAAATCGAGGTCACTCTTTGAAACGTTTGTAGCCTTGGTCATGGCAGTAGCAATGTCAGGTTTTTGCTTTGCCAGTTCTTTCAGGAACACACTGGCCTTGAACACAAACATGCCGCTGTTCCAGAGGTATAAACCTGATTGAAAGAACTCAACTGCTGTTGCCAGGTCCGGCTTCTCAACAAATTTATCTACCCGGTAGGCATCTTCTACTGACAGGCCTTTGCGGATATATCCATATCCCGTTTCAGGTTTGTCTGGCACGACGCCGAAGGTCACCAGGGCGCCGGTTTTTGCAAGATCGATTGCACGGGTTAGCGCATCCAGGAATACATCGGTTTGGCTGATCACATGATCGGAGGGCAGTACAACAAGGATGGCATCGTCTTCGCGCTTCAGCACTTCATGGGCGGCCAGTGCAACCGCAGGCGCCGTATTGCGGCCTTCCGGTTCAAGAATAATGCTTGCCGGGGCTATCTCTACTTCCCGTAATTGCTCTGCGACCAGAAAACGGTGTTCTTCGTTACAAACCAGTATTGGCGGCGTCACATCAGGGTGACCATCACAACGGGTCACCGTGTTTTGCAATAACGAATAGTCATTAACCAGGGCAAGCAGCTGTTTGGGGTAGAGCTCGCGAGATAACGGCCACAAACGGGTTCCGGCACCACCACACAAGATGACAGGAATGACTTTCAAGAATAATCCTTCAACAAATTTGCCCGGCAGTTTAGCGCATCAGGTTGTAATTTACTGTGAAGAGATTGTGTCTTTTGAAAGGTAATATAGGCGCATCACCATTCATCGGAAAATCTCATTCGCTCGCAAATCATCAACTGGCTTCACTACCTTGTGGCGATCAGCGCCATCATTACCTGCAGCGCCTATTTCCTGATAAAGAGCGGGAGTGGCAACAGCTTCCCTACGTACTTACTGGCACTGGCGATGGTGCCGCTTTTTGCACTTCAAGCCCGCGCGTTGATGGTCGACTGGGCGGTGACTGGATTGACAGCGCTGTTTCTGGTGTACATGGCGTTATCGACTGCCTGGAGTACCAGCGATGAAATCGTGATGAAATCGCTGGCCGAGGCTTTGCTTGTTTTCACATTTTGCCTGTCAATACCGATGTCTGTGCAGCGGTTCCACTGGTTTCTTAACACGCTGGTTGTATTGGTGATCCTTGCTGCGTTCGTTAACTGTGGATACTCCATCTACCTTCACTTCGCCTTGCCAGATTACCAGCCGCTACCTGAACCACGATTATATTCGCTGGGCCGGCTTAGCAATCCTGTTGTCGGCTCGTTGAGCTATGGCTTTGCGACGGTTCTTGCCGTCTACATGATGATGACCGAGGAACGCCGGGTCGCGAAAACTGGCTATGCGCTTGCAGTCTTGCTATTCCTCTGGGCTATCGTGTTAACCGGTTCCAGGGGGGCGTATCTTGCGCTTGCCGCCGGGGTTTGCCTGGGCGTTTTCCTGCGTTACCCGGGCAAACTTAAAATTCAAATGCTGGGTGTAGTCATGACACTGGCGGCCCTTTCCCTGATTGCGTATCTGTTTCTTGGTCCGGAGCTACTGTTTAAGCGGGCGCTTAGTTTCAGGCCTGAAATATGGACTGAATTCGTTTCTCGCACGATGGCCGGGAACATCTGGATTGGCGCCGGAATGGCCACTGACTCGACCTTCCAGATGCCTGAGCTGTTGATCAAACATCCTCACAGCATTTTTGTTGCTACCTTCTACTATGGCGGTGTACTTGGCCTGCTGACTTATCTGGCAATGATCGCGAAATCAATGTTCTCCCTGCACCAGCACAAAGAATCGAGTTTACGATTGTTGGGTGCAATGTTGCTGGCTTTTGGGCTGACGGCAACGGCGTTGGATGGCGATGAGATCGTCACCAAGGTCAATTATCTATGGCTGCTCATCTGGCTACCGGTAGGTATCGCAATGGTCAGATCACCCGCTTAGCGACTCACTTAGTTAGCCGGGTTTGTGGTGATCATCCAGACGCATAATCTTTGCGCTATCGACAGGCTTCTGGCGCGACTGGGCAAAGCCCCTGTCATAGGTTTCATCCGCCATTTTGTAGCCAGCGACGTATTCTTCAAGAAGCCGTTTAACCGTCAGGTAATCCGCGGCTTTACAGGCACCAATCAGCTCTTCACAAAGCGCTTCCAAAGATTCCCAACTGATACCGTCTTCACGGGCCTGCAGGATTTTCGGGTGCCTTGTGCCCGTAATGCTTTCACCGATCACCAACTCTTCGGTCAGTTTTTCGCCGGGCCTTAACCCTATGTAGTGGATATCTACTACCAGCTCTTGATCTACCGACTCTGCGGCGGGGCCCACAATCCTGCCGTGCAGGTGAATCATTTTTTCTGCCAGCTCCTTGATCAGTACGGGTTCACCCATATCAAGTACGAATATTTCCCCGCCAACTGACATGGCACAGGCCTGAATCACCAGTTCGGACGCTTCCCCGCAGGTCATGAAGTATCGGGTGGTCTCGGGATGTGTGACGGTGACGGGGCCACCTTTCATTATCTGGCTTTCAAACAAGGGGACAACGGATCCGGAGGATCGTAAGACATTACCGAAGCGGACCATTGAAAATTTCTTGCCGGTTACATTTTCCCGCGCTTGATCAGCAAAGCCCTGGATGATCAGCTCGGCCAGCCGTTTTGTCGCGCCCATCACATTGGTGGGTCTGACCGCCTTGTCACTTGAAATCATGACAAGCTCGCTGGCATTGGATTCAGCGACGGCATTGGCAACCTGCCAGGTACCTACAACATTGTTCCTGACGCCCTCAATGATGTTCTGTTCAACCAGCGGAACATGTTTGTAGGCCGCCGCATGGAATACTTTTTCAACGCTAAACGAATTGATAACATTCAGCAGATGCCCAGGGTTAAGAATTGAACCCAGCAGCACAATAATTTCTGTCCCTGAATCCACTTCACCGATGAGTTCCTGTTCGAGCGTATACAACCCGAACTCAGAATTATCATAAAGTACGAGTTTGGATGGCTTTCTTGCCAATATCTTACGAGACAACTCAGCGCCGATAGTCCCGGCTGCCCCTGTGACCAGGATGCTCTTGCCCTGAATTGCATCGATCAGCAGCGCTTCATCCGGTGGCACCGTGTCTCTACCCAGTAGATCGCCAATCTCTATATCGCGAATGTGAGGTTGGTCCGTTTTCCCGGTGACCAGATCATTTATATCCGGCACAGTGTTGATGTGAACCGGGAGGCGCGCCAATTCATTAAGAATCTGGCGTCTTCGCTCATTGGCTGTATTGGGAATGGCCAGCAGGATGCGTTTAATGCCGTAGTCCTCAACAAGCTGCTCAATGTTCGAGAAACCATGGACCCGGATACCATGAATCGTGGTCCTACGCATTTGTTTGTCATCATCGATAAACGCAACCGGCATGTACTCGTTGCCGTTCAATAAGGCGATCGCAAGCTGTGCACCAGAGTCACCGGCGCCGTATATAGCAACTGCCTCACGTACCAGGTAGTTCTTAAACCAACCATAAAAATAGGCACGCACGAGGATGCGCCCCCCCCCCACCAGCAATATACCTATAAACCAGAAGATGATCGGGGCCGACCTTGGGAATGTCACTGAGTTAGTCAGATACGCCGTCAGTGACACGGCTATCGCTGCCAGCGTCACACCCTGTATTACGGGTAACATCGAGCTTGGACCGATATAGCGGACAATTGCACGATAGAGATCAAACCGCTTGAATGAGACAACCCCCACAACAGATGCCACAGGAAACAGAAACCAGAAGTCCGTCATGCTCATCTCAAAATCGCCATATCGCAGCGCAACCGCGATCCATAACGCGACAGCCAGCACGACGACATCACCGACCATTAATACAGTGCGCTTCATTCGATCTGACATTTTCGGATTGATACTTTGTTCAGACATTAACCCGGCTTTCCCCAATTCAGTTTCGGCGCAACCTGCCCGGCACCACAGTAGAATTGAAATATAACAAGTGGAATGTAAGCCAATATTAACAGAACAAACCCTCGATCCTCAGCAATACCCGCCAAAGCGGCTAGAGGCAGCAACCACAGGGTATTGCAGAGGCCGACGACCAGCAGCGTTTTAATGCTACCAACAGCTCGATTAAGGTGCTGGTAGGCGTGTTCACTATGAGCCTCGTGTATTCTTTGTCTCCTGAAGAGGCGTAGCACAATTGTCAGCGATGCATCCGTAACGAACCAACCGAGCAAAATCATCCAGGACCAAAACGGCAACATTGTTTCAGTCACCACGAACACCCCAAAGGTCAACCCAAGAAATACGCTACCACCATCCCCCATAAATACGCGGGCCCGGGGCCAGTTAATAACGAGAAAGCCAATCAAGCACGCGAGCAGGAGGACAACCGGATGCGGGACCCCGCCCAGGTCAAAATACATTGCTATCGCAGCGGCAAAGAACAGCGTAGAAACGGCTTCGCCGGCTGCAATACCATCAATGCCATCCATGAAGTTGTAAAGATTTAAAAACCAGACCAGGCCGATGACAGCCAACATGTTTCCGGCAATCCCGAGATCAACTTCGACACCCAGAGCGTTAACGAGGGGTGCCCCTGCCACCCAAACTATGTAGGCACAACATATCGCATGGATGACAAAACGAATTTTCCACGACAGTGGCCGGTAGTCATCCAAAAATCCAAAAACCGCTACAACGATAAGAACCGGCACAATCTGTAAAAAAACCTCGCTCGATCCCGTCATCACCTCGTGCTGTGAAACAAGGTAGAGGCCGACTAAAAACACCAGTACAAATGAGATACCCGCACCGGTTGGGACAAGCCCCTCGTGTGCGCTTCGATGATTGGGCGTGTCAACGATCTGAAACGCAGTAGCTACCAGTCGGTAGAGATGCGCCAGTGAATAGGTCAACAGGGCGCAGCCAACACATAAAAGTAAAAATCTGCTCAAGCTTTCTTACTCAGACGATTAGTCACCAGAAAATAGCCAACGCAAACCGACATAAACACCACGTAAGACCAGCTTTCAGTGACACCCAGATAATAAAAGACGACCCCAAGACCACCGAGCATTAAAGCAATCACGAACAGACCGTTTACAACCCGCTCCGTTGAGTAACCCCGGTCGACCAGTATGTAATGCAGATGCTCGCGATCGTTATCGACTGGCCACCGGCTGCCACGGCTTCTTCGCCAGATGACCCCCGCGATATCAACCAGCGGGATGATCAACAGCCAGAGCGCGGTCACCGGCGTCAGCACCTGGATGTCACCCTTGTAAGGCCCCTGGGTCGCCATCAGGAAGAGCGCGGCAATCATAAACCCGAGAACATAGGCACCACTGTCACCCAGGAATATTCGTGCGCGGTTGTTCCAGGGGAATCGATAATTAAATAGGAGGAACGTAATAACGGCCGCCAGTAGCACCAGGGATAAAGCCAGGACATCGGCATGGCCAATGTAATAGGCCATACCCGAGAGCCACAACAATGCACTGACCACCATAAGTCCGCAAAGACCATCCAACCCGTCCATCATGTTGATCGCGTTGACGCCACCCACCACCGCGATGCAGGTAAACGTGAGGGAATAGGGTCCCAGACCAAGGTCACCGATAAACCAGATATCACCGACCGATCTGAACGGAAGATTACCGTCGAAGTAGATGGCGCAGCCAATCCCGATCTGGATCAACATACGAACCGCGCTGTGAATTTGAGCAATGTCATCAACAATCCCAACGAACATCAGAACCACGACACTGGCAAAAATAACCCAGTGCTGCATGAACAGGTCGGGCATGGTGAAGAACAGGCTGAGTAATGCCAGGGTGATCGCAATGCCACCGATTACCGGGGTGGATTCGGCGTGTTGTTTACGTCCCTTGGGATGATCAATCAGATGCAGGACCGTCGCCAGTTTCGAGAGCATAACTATACCGAAGAGTGCAACAAGGATAGCGACCACTATGGGAATCAGCAGTTGGGTTAACATATTGCTTGCTCTAATCGGGCCAGAGAAGAGGCCTGTGAATACTGCTCGTCGAACAACCTGCGGGAGGCCTCTCCCATTTCCAGCCGGGATTCATCGCTCGCTTTTATTCGAAGGATTATTGATACCAGTGAATCACTGTCGCCTTCAGCAACCGCCATGCCTATGCCATGGTCTTCGACAATCGCGGCGACTTCACCGTTCTTGTCACCAATGTACAAAATGGGTTTCCCTGCAGACATCACACCGTAGATCTTACTCGGGACGATCAGGCCTTCAAGTTCAGGTTTCAGGATAACCAGGTGGACATCCGGCAGCGTTAATGACAACGGTAACTGCTCCCGTGACTGATAGGGTTGGAACAAACAGTTGCCTGAGCCCTCACTGCCCAGACGGGCTTTGAGCGCTTCCAGCAAGGCGCCCCCCCCCGATGAACAGAAAGATCACCGACGAATCCGAAGACAACTGTTTGATCGCGCCATGCAGCGTCTCTATTTCATGGGCCCGGCCAAGGTTACCGGAATAGCCCACCACAAATTTTCCTTCAAGATTCCATTCCTGGCGCAGCGGGTTGATGCTTTTTCTGGGAACAACGACTGTGCCATCGGCCCAGTTAGGCACTACCGTCGCTTTATGAGTGTAGACGCCCTGCTTCAAAACTCGATTACGCATGACCTCGCCTATCACCACGTTCTGTTCGGCTTGCAAGAGCGTTCGGTTTCGCAGCCACGTTAATGTGGAAACAACGACTGCCGGAATTTGCATGCCAAGTTCAACGGCAACTTCAGGGAAGAGATCCTGCAGCCAGTTAACCAGCTTCGCACTACGCAACCAGGCAGCGGCACCGACGGGAATTGAAAGGAGGGGCGGGTCCGTTTTCGCGATCACTGTGTCACCCCGCTCAAGCAAACGCACCAATACCCAGAACACACTCAGGTAGAAAGTGAGATAGTCAAACGCTCTTCCCACCAAAGCATCACGACCAAAGCGGCTCGTCCATATTCGATGCACCGTCACTCCCCTGACCACTTCGCTCGACGCCAGTTGAGCTTTGCCTTCGTACGTCAGCCTTGATGTGACGACGTGGACATCGCGCTCCCTTGCTGCAAGAAAAAAGGCAGCGTCACTGAGAATTTGGCTCGTCGCGGAATGGTCCGGGTAGAAAAAACGATTAACAAAAACCAGCCTGGACATATCGTCTGTTAGTCGCGCGCTTTAATCAGGGTTGCAGGATTGCCGCCGAATACTGTGCTCGCCGGTACATTGCCTACAATCACACCGCCCATCGCAACAACGGCATCCACGCCCAGAGTAACTCCGGGAGCAATTCTTGCAAAAGCGCCTACCCAACATCCGTCCCTGATCGATACGGGCTCAGTCACAAGGTCGAAGGTTTCGCTGCTCCAGTCGTGGTTGCCGGTACAAACGTAAACACCCTGGGAGACACAGCAATCGCTTCCAATGTCGATCTGGGCAAGGTTATCAAGCCAGACACCTTCCCCTATCCAGGAATTGGAACCGACAGAAAGACGCCAGGGGAATTTGACTCTGACCCGGGATTTTATCACGACACCATCACCAATGACTGCACCAAACCGCCGAAGGAACCAACAGCGAAGGCCACTCCCAGGAATTGAACTGCTCACGAATATAGAGGCCAGTATCCATAGCGCCTCAACGTGGCGTGGTCTGCCACGCAAAAACCAGGAGTTGTCATAGTCACCGAGACGTTGATGAGTCATAGCATTCCCTGATCAGACGGGTACCGTTGCGGTACGCAACAGTTCATCGAAGTACGAGATTGTCCTCGACAGCCCTTGTTTTAACTCAACCGTTGGCGTCCAGCCTAGTTGTGCCTTAGCGAGACTGATATCCGGTTGTCTACGCACAGGATCATTCTCAGGTAGAGGGTGATACTCAAGTTCTGAAGAAGAATTAGTCAACTCAAGTACGAGATTAGCCAGTTCCAACATCGTAAACTCCCCGGGGTTGCCCATATTCATCGGCCCAGTAACCTCGTCATCGCTTGCCATCAGTTTCAGCATCCCCTCGATCAGATCATCC
>Ga0222633_1001240_pt1 | contig 14501 bp, 28 predicted proteins | sample AntAcemetageno48_FD_179816 | JGI IMG/M metagenome (GOLD analysis project Ga0222633, IMG submission 179816) | Saline water microbial communities from Ace Lake, Antarctica - #48 | ecosystem: Environmental > Aquatic > Non-marine Saline and Alkaline > Saline | place: Antarctica: Ace Lake | collected...
GTTCCGAGTATACCTAGCTGGGGCGGCTGTGGCGTAGGGTCCCCGTGTGGGGGGTGGGGTCTGGCATCGCTCCGGTTTGGGTAGGAGTGGCCCGACGTTGCCCGACGAATGGCTTTGATTGCAGGGTGATAGAAGGCTCTTGTCATGGAGAAATAGAATTCCTAGAGGATTATTCTTGACGAGTTGGAAAAGTTGACGTTACCCTTTTTTCAGAGAGTTCCGATCAAAGCGTCTGGTAAAGTTCCGCCATTGGCTTCAGTCGCGCTTTCAGGGTCAGTCGCTGAACCTCTGGCCACTCTTGGATAGCCAGCCGTTCCTTCGCCTTCGAGATTTCTTCCCATGATTTACTGAGTGCTGCCAGCCAGCGTTGAGCGTCTTTGTGCGCGGTCTGGCTACCTGGCTCCCGCTCTTGAGTTGGCAACAGGTCGAGAGCAAGGAATGCCTGCTTGGTGCTGGTGATAGAGTCAAGAGCGTCCTCAGGTATAGCTGCCAGCCGTATCCAGTCAGCGGCCCGACTTGGTTTGATGTTGCCTAGAGCTTCGGTGTTGTCAGCGATCCAGACGACAAATTTGCCAGCGGGCAGGTTTTCTTTTGCGGTTTTCAGGAATTGTCCGCACTCCCGCGCCTTAAGAAATGCGGCCTTGGCGTGGTCGTTTGCCTGTCCGGCTAGGGTCATTGCCTCAGTAAAGGCGGTTGAGATTTGTGAGCAGAGAGATAGTTGCAGTTGATTTTCCATGATACTTACCCTTTGATTTTCAATGGATTCTTGCCTTCAAGTTGCAAACTTTCCCCGATAAATGGAATTGTCGGGCGCTCACCTCTGATGGCTGCATATTCCAATTCAAGCTTTAACGAGCCGAGAACCTTCCCGGCTGTGTTGCTGAGTTCCTTGACTTGATTGTGACGGCGAGGATCGGCTTTCAGCATTGCGTATGCTTCAAGTAGGTCTTCGCGGAGTTCTTTTACGTTCGATGGTGTTTTCATTTTTGGTTTGTTGGTTTGGTTTTTCTAAGTTCTCTTAAAAGTATAATTTGCGCCCTCTTTAGCTCAACAATCTCGTTTGGAATTTGTTTCCCCAAAAGCGTCCCGGTACCCCTTATCTTGCTTTTTATATATGAGTCCGACAGAGAAGCAGTCATTAACCGATTTTGCTTGTTCGCGCAGATTTTGCAATTTGACATCTGGGTTCCCCACCAGCTTCTGTGAAATTCCGAGACCCGCTTTTTTTCTCCGCACTTATTGCAAGGGGTTGCCCCCGTTCTTTTGACTTCTTCCTTGAAAGAAATTGTACGGCGCTCTGACTTAAGCCCGCCGCTTTTCGCCAAGTCTATTTTTCTAGCGCAGCACTTGCACAGATATCCAGTACTGCTGGACCGCCTTTCTTCAAGTTGTTTTATATTGTCGCATTTGCGGCACTTAAATAATCCCCTTTCCTTTAAGGCTCTTTTAGCTTTGGTCGCTTCAGGGTTTTTTGAGGTGCATGGGATGCACCTGGGTAAATGGCCATTGCGATTGCTCGCCTTCACTCTAAATTCAGACAACGGGAGTTCAGATTTGCATAACGCGCACGGCCACACTCCGCGAGCCGTCCAGTCCGCCCTAATTGCCTCGCGCAGGGTTGCGCCAGACTTCTCTCGTTGCCGCCGGTTCAATTCAGCTCGATTTTTCAAGCCGTAAATTCTCATATACTCGCGGTATTTTTTTATATTTTCCCTGTAATATAATCTTGCTTTCGCACGTGATTTCTCGGTGGCATTGCGGGGGTTCTCCATCTGGTAGATGCGCCCGGATGAAAGGATCTTCTCGCGATTTTTAAGATAATATTCTTTCTTGTAAGATGAAATCTTCTCACGATTTTTTATATTATACTCCCTGCCATACGCGATCATGTCGTCAGTCTTATTCATGCGTCAGAAAGTTGAGATTTGCGATTGTCCGAATAAGCGTTGCGGGCCTCGACACTCTTTTGAGCACCGATGGCTGGCAGGTTGTTTTGGCGTTGGAAGGCCAGCTTGTGCGCTGAGAAGTTGGCTCTGGTGACGTTGTGGTGAGTGACCTTTCCGCATTCCTTGCAGCTATGTTTTGTGGCTAGGGACTTTGCCAGGTCTGAGTCTGATTGGCCTGCACATGATACGTGACTGAGTGCCGACGCCACTGAGAGCACCCTGGTGGCCAGTTCTGAATTGTTATTCGATTCCCGCAAGAATCCGATTACTAACTGCATCCAGATAAAGGCGTCGCGAAAAATTGCGAGTTCGCGCCGGTGTTCCCATTCTTCGCGGGTCTCCTCCCGGTCCTCGTCCTGTGATTCGCGCCCATCCTGGCAGCGGTCGTCAATGCGGTCGTATTCGTATTGGCTCATTGTGTTGGAGTGCCTGGCCGTGGAACGCTGCATTTGATTTTCATTTGCCCGAAATGCGCGATTGCGGTGCATTTGTAAAGCAATTTGTTTTTCGCGCTCTCATCGACGGCCAGTTGCAGGGGACGATCATTCCGTGCTCCGATAAACGTGAGATGATAGAGTCGTCGGTGTTTTGCTCGAACTCTACAGCGGACTCGTTGCTGATGATGATAGTGTCTTTTTTGGCGGAATATCTCCGATCAATAATGTCAGTCAGAATCCTCGGAGCGACATTAAGGGCGTTCGCGTCGTGTTTTTCATCAATTATCAGGAGTCCAATTGAGCATAGCGCGTCCCGCATTGCCACCAGCGAATCGGTCCGCGTTGACCCGTGATCAGAATAAAGTGGTTTAAGAATCTCAACGATAGAAAGCATCTTGCGGTATATCGGGAGGCCAATCGGGGCATTCTCGCGCCGTTGCGACTGATTCCAGTAGGCAACCCACTCCTCAGCAATCTGGATTGCAATTTGCGCTGAGATGGTAGTTTTCCCGGTACCACGGATTCCTACTAAGGCGATGATAGCCCCTTCGCCAAGAAGTTTGGATCTTACCACCCGAAACACCTTTTCCTGATTCGGCTCCAGATTCCAATCGGCCCGTTCTCGGAATCGTCCATCAAACCCGGCATCGGCAAGAATTGGGCGTATCTCATTGCGCCATGTCCATTCGCGGATCTCGGCGTCGGAGCGCACCGGGATTGCGCTGAGCCTGCTTAAAATTTCAGGGAGTTGTAAATCTGTTGTCATTGGTTTTCAGGTGTGTTGGGGTCAAATACAAGGTTCTTGTATTCACCGGGTTTGATTGCGTTGTCCGTGGCGGTTTTTTGGTTTCCTCGACGGTTGGTGAATGCGCCCTCGATGATTTCCTCAACCTTGCCGGGCCGCAAAAACCAATTGATAGTTGCCACCCATCCACGGTCATTCTTACCGGTGCAGAAATCGCTCTTGGAAATGAGTTGAATTGCCTGCAATGCGTGACATTTAAAAAATGGGTCGCGCATCCTTGCTGAGAATATCGCTTTGCGCTTTGCCCCTAGGCTCGAGACTTTGGGGAAACATCCGCACAAATTCCATGCAGCAATGATGGGAGGAACCGTAGGTTCCGGTAATTCTTTTTCTACATCTACATCTACATCTACATCTACATCTACATCTACATCTACATCTACATCTACATCTACTATGTGTGCATTTGATACATTTGTAGCTGCCTGTGTATTTGTGTCATTGACAGTCATTGACAAGGCATTTGCTTTGTCTTTTGCCCGATACTCCGATTGTTTACGGCGGTTGTATTCTCTTCTCTCTTCGGCATTTAGGAGAGCGCAATACTTCCCATGATTGAGCAAAGCCCAGCCGCCATCTATCACTTTCACACGCTTTCCCTCGTAGTCTTTCGTCCTGCTGTACGGGTCCGGCGTCTGGAAACTGGCTAAAGCCTCCTCGCATTCTTGGATAGAAACACCCGTTCTAGCCGCAAGGCCGGGAATTGATGCGTGTACCTCGCCGTGGCGGTCAACCATAGCAAGCATCGTGATCCAAGTAAGTTTCGTATGGGCTGGTTCCTGCCAGATCGTGGAATCTAAAATTGAAGAAAAAAGTTTTGTAAAGTGCATCTTGTCAAAGTTTTGTGTATAAAAGCATACACTGTGTATTGTTGTCAAGAGTAGCGCATTTGCCGCTACAGTATCTAGATCAAGCTGGTATCAGTTCTTGCTCGACGTGGTGTTCAACGGAGGCGAGGTTTCTTCCCGTCGGTGTCGGCGAGAACCTGGTTGATTTCCTCGCAGACCTGTCCGCGAGTCATGCGACAAAAAGGGTCTCGAATCTTGGAGAAAAGTTCTCTGGCTGCGGCGAGTTGCTGCGCTAGGGTCGCCGTCACGGTTAGGGTGCTGTCTTCCAATTCAGCTAGGTGGTCAAGCCCTTCCCGGTACGAGCGGATCACGCGGACGATAGCCCCGTTCGGAGCCGCTTCCAGTTCCCGGTGGCATTTGTATTGCTGCGGGGTCGGATTCTTCCCCGGCAATTTCACTTCCCAGTGGACGCTCAGGCCGTGAATTTCAAAGGCGATGTCGGGCATCCCTGGCGCAATCTGGCTGCGTTTTCGGGTGGGCTGCATTCGGGGCCGGTGACCGCGACGGTATAGCAGACTGTAAAGCTGCCCCTGCAATTCCATTTCGGACTTGGCAACGGCACCCGCTTCCGCCTCGTCGTATGTCACTCCAGATTTACCAAAGGATTTCCGGTCCTTGGTGGACATCATGAGCTTTTGCTTGTCGGTCAAATCTCGGATATCCATTTAGCCTCCCGCAGTCCAGCGTTGTAAGCTCGCAACAAATCCAGAGTCGCGATGTCGTCAAGGCATAGGCAAAGGTCGCTGCAAAGGTTGCGGTAATAAAGTTCGTTCATAAGTTCTGATTTGGTTTTTGTGCCGTGGATTTTGTGAAGCTGAAGGATTATTAGATCACGCTCAGTCATAATTAAAAAGGGGTCCCGGCTGGGTGTTGATGCCCAACCGGAGATTTCTCAAAACGGTAGGGCCTTTGAGTCGTCTTGTTCGGTGGTAGGTTCATGACTGGCAGCGGGAGCTTTCTTAGTTACGATCTCCTTCCAGTTGCCGAGAATCGGTCCCTTTTCGCCAGCTTCCCGCGCTTCTTTTCCAAGGTCTTGCACGACAAATCCCATGTTCCCCCACTCGTCTTCACCGTCTTTGTTGTCGAAAAAGGTGAGGTCCAGGTAAGTCCCTTTCTTGCCCTTGTAGAGTTTTTCTTTGATTATTTTTGTAACGTCGATTTGTGCTTTTCTCATGATGTTTTTATGTTTGGTTTTTGGTGTTGGTTACTGATTGGGAATTTTGAGCCGTGGGAGTGCGTCGGCATAAGCCGCCTTATAGCTCGCTACAAATTGCGCTAGAGCGGTTTCGAGTTTTGCGGTGTAGTCATTGCGCCGAACGATGATGTGTAGCGGCATCAGGCCTTTTGCGTAGCTCCAGAAGTGCCATGTATCCAAACCGGTGATTGCCATAGACCCGTGAACTTGCTGAATATATGCATCAGGAAGAACGCCATCTCTAATATATCCAATGTGAGTCTTTGGGCGTGGACACTTGATCTCTACACCGGAAATAATTTCCTCTCCCGCCATAATTAATCCATCAGGAGAGCATCCGACAGTTGGATCGTCGCCTATCACGAAGCCCGCTTCCCTCACCGCTAGGCCAGTATGCTTTGAGAACTCTAACCTTGCCTCTGCCTCATACTCCTTCCCCCACTCCATCCAAAAGTTTCCAGACCATGACGGGAGGTTCTTAAAAAAGCATTCCTCAATTAATTCGTTTATAAAGTCGTCGGACTGCTTGGAGATTGCGCAGGTTTTGGCGGTGATGATCTTATCGAGATTTGAGGCAGTAATTTTCCCTTTCCTTATACCAATCCAATCATCTCCACCTTGAATTATATCCCAAATTACATTCATACGACGTGACTCCATAATTTTCCTCTGAGGATTGCGCCGACAGACCCGCGACTCACATTAAACATGATTCCCATCGCCCTTTGAGAGACGCCCAATTTAGCCAAGCATCTAATCTCCCTAACCTTCTCGTCATTCAGGATTGAGTTTGGCGCATTGACTCCTCGTCTATCTCCTGGCTTAAATTTTGAGCGGCAGCGGCCCTTCTCCACCATGTCGCGCATATTATCTAAATGCGTTCCAAGGAATAGATGATCTGGGTTTACGCACGGCGGGTTATCGCACTTATGGCACACATCAAGAGACCAATCAAATTCACCAAAAGCCAATAGATATGAAACTCTGTGCGCTAGGAACTTTTCGCCAGTAAGGCGGAAATGACCATGCCCGCCCTTTAGACAGCCAGCCGTCCACTCCCAGCAGCATTTCGACTTATCAACCTTAGCCCAATATCTGCCTAGATGGGCATCATCTACAGCTGGAATCACTTTATTCATTCTCCGTCCTCCATATCGACGCTGTTTTCTGGCAACTCGGGCGGAGTAAACGGGTCAAGCGGTTCGGAGATGGCTTGCACTTGCTTTGCCGTCTCGAATCGGCGTGATTCGATTTTGTCGGCGTCATGATCTAATGCCTCGCGGAATTCCGGGGAAAGCTGAATCCATTTTGAGAGCCGCCGAAAGCAAGTTTTCTTTGCCATCTCGTCATAATCCGTGACCCATGGGCCGAACTTGCCAGAGCGAGACCGTGCGCGAATAGCGTCAACATCTTCGCGTGGCATCACCTCGCACTTTTCCGAGCCGTCTTTGAACCGAACCAGCGCATAGTAAGCGTAAGCATTTCCCCGCGCTTCCTTGAAATTAATCGAGTGTTTCTTAATTTCCCCCCGGTCAAACTCAAAAATGTCATTGTCACAAACTTTATCGGCGTGAATGTTGGCGACGGTGCCGGAGCGCATAGCTAGGTCCACCAACCCTTTGTAATCAATAATTAGCTGGCATTCTGTAATGCCGAGCTTTCGATTTTCAAAGGGGATGAGGTGAGCATTTCGACCGTCCGGCTCAAGCCCGAGTTGCGAGAGAGTCAAGAGCGCGTTGAAGAAGCTACCTTGATGACAATCCTTGAGCTTTGGCGTCCGCATAAGACACGTTGCCGCAACCCGAATAAAGCGTTCTGGCGTCAAATGCGTAGGCAATGCTCGCGTAACTTGGGCCCTGAAATCCTCGCTTTCGAGGAGTCCCTTGATGGTGGCGGGAGCCTTTACGGCATCCTTAGTAATTTGGGTCTCGGTTGCGCTCATTTCGATTCTTCCTTAACGAGTGTCATTCCGAGCAGGGCGGCTTCAGCTTGCAGGTTTTTGATGCGCGTGTCGCTGGACGATTTGAGCTTTTCAAGGGCCGCTGCAATGCTCCGGCCATCGGCGAAATTATCTTTATCACGTACGCTGAAAAACTCATTTTTGTCGTGCATGGTTAAAATCACGCCAATGGACGAGAGCCCGTTTTCCGCAAGGGCGTTCCGCATTTCGGCAATGATGTCTTTTGGCGTTTCCGCCGGTGTTGTTGTATTCATGATTTTGGTTTTAGTTGGTGGTTTATTCTGTGAGGCCGTCTTGGATGAGATTGTCCTCAATTGAGCTGAGGATGTCCGGGTCTATATAGTCCACGATGTCGAGCCGAGCGGTCGAGACTTTGCCGGTGACATCTCGGGTCTTGCGGACTAACTCGATGCTCTGGATCTCAACCCCTGGGTCCTCGCCGGGGTAGCAGTCCTCAGGAGCACCTGAGATATATGGTTCCGTGCCGGGGTCGTAGTCGTATTCGATTTCGACTTCGATTTCGATTGTGGTTGTTCTTGTCATTTTATGGGTTTGATTTGGAAACTGGGGGTCAGGGTCTGTTGCCGTCGCGGTCCAGCCCGTCTGGCCCGGCTCCATGCCGCAAATTTTCGCACCATTCGCGCCATTTTAGGTCCTGCGCTTTTTTGGTTGCGAGTTCGGTGATTTTGCATGAGGCCGCAAATGCCGAAACAATGAGGATGATTAATGCGAGGAGTTCGATCATGATATTTTAGTTTTGTTGGTGGTTTTGTTGGTGATTTTATTTTTAGGACGCCAGCCTTTGCCGAAATTAAATGTTCTTCCTTTTTCGTATCCGTCCTCGTTTTTCTCGAGCCAACGTGTGCAGGCCGCCCCAACGTCTGACAATGTTTCCCGGCCCATTCCCTCATGGCCGTCAGGGCTCAGGGTGAGGTCACGCCCGTTCATGCGTTTCACGATTGTTTGTGGGCCGAAAAGGCCATAAAAAATTGAGCGGGAGTCCCGAACCACGAATGTTTCGTTCCCCAAGTAACGACCTGGCGAGGGGAGGAATGAACGACACGGTGGGTCTCGCCGTCCTTGTGTTTCCAGGAGGTGTAGGGTGACGGAATCATTTCCCGGCCCCCAATGCGCGAGCCGCCGTCTTGCGCTGCTGCAACTCCGCAAAAAATGCCTTCCGGGCAAAGTCCGTGATTGTTTCTCGCGGGCTAGATTTCGCGCAGGCCAAAATGATGGCTTTTTTCATCGTCTCTTTGACGCTGATATTCAGTCGAGGTAATTCCATGGGAAAACTTTTACGCGCAAATGCGCAAGTGCGCAAGATAAATATTGCGCTGATGGTAAAATAAATTATGGTACCTAGGTAGATGAACCCAAAAAACCCCAAAAATATCATGAAAACCAAAATTAACGGAAACAACGCGGCACCCTCCGGTTATCGGCCCCTGAAAAATAAATGAAAATAATTGTTGACGTGGCGCAAAGTCACGTTTATATGTATCGCATGAACAAAAACCTGACCACCTCACTCATCAGCCTCCGCTCAACCCCGTGCCGCTGTGGATGCCACGGGAAAGACTCGTGGCACAAAAAAAACATCCGCCGCGTTGTCGTACAGACGTCCGACACTACCGGGACATTCCAAGCCCCTTGGGGAATTAGTAACGTCACCCGTGAAGAATTTATTGGCCCGACTACCGGACGGAAGATGTTCGGAATGTGGGTGAAATCCGAAGGCTGAAAAACTACCGGGGTTCAATCCCCCGGCAACCAAACCAAAAAATAAAAATTACAGAAACAGCCGTCGCAATCAAAAGACTCGACTCCGGGGAATACTGGAGCGGCAAGAAATGGGTGGCTTTGCCAAAAGCAAAAGAGTGGATCAGGCAAGCCACTGCTGGCGACCACGCAAAAAGCATTTCCGCGAAAATACCAAACATTCAAATAGCAATCATTCAAACCGTATGAAATCAGGAATTCACAAAATCACAATGCGGGAAATGGAACTGCTCGCCACAATCAAACACGAAGCGTCAGGCCGGTTGACTCGCGCCATGGCCGCGTTTCTTATGGGAACTACACCGCAGGCAATTGGGCGGCTGTCGTTTGCTCTATCGCGCAAGGGCCTAGCCGACACTGACGGAGCGGGGGTCATGAGGATTAACTGATGAAACCAGAAATCGAACGCGCCATCCGCGACGCCTTGGAGGCGTGGGAAACGCCGGACAGTCCAGAGGCAATGGTCTGCGCCATAGAGCACCGCAAGGCAGTTTACCTCGCCCTCTAAATGACCCCCGCCGCCCGGAACCGCAACAGCACCGGTTATCGGTCCTGAAAAATAAATGAAAATAATTGTTGACGTGGCGCAACGTCACGTGCATATTGATCTCGTAAGCAAAATCAACCCAACCAAAAAAATGAAAAACATCACCGAACTCCTCGCCGAAGCTCAAATGTCCGCCGTTATGGTGGCCGAACAAATCAACTCTCAGGATTGCACCCCTGAAGCCAACGACGCCTACAACGCGCTTGCCAAGTCGGAAGATTGCCCAAGCCCTGCCAACAATGCCAAGGCCGACAAGGCTGCCTCCGCTTGGATCGCCGCCAACGATGACAAGGCCCGCGAGATCATCATGCGCCGCATTGGCGTCCGCGCAGCGTCCGTCGCCCGCCGAGGATATTAACTGCACCCAACCAACCAACCAACAAAAAAATGAACATCACTACACCATCAGACATCGGAAAGGCCGTCGCAAGCGGTCAACTCATCAAATCCCACACCAGCCTGGCCCGCGGATACGTGAGTCGCAAGGGACCCGGATCTGTGGCACCATACAAAGGCAGATTTGGCTCCGGATACGTCCACATGGCCCCATGCTGGAAAAGCTCACGTTACTATTTCCGGAGCTATTACCTTTTCGTACAATGACCGCGACCGAAATGCAAAAACGATCCGCCATCAAGCGATGGGCCGGAAAAACTGCGGAACAAAAATCCGCCGCAATGTCCAAGATCCGGAAGGCCGGGATCAAAAATGCGAAGGCGAACACCACAATCACCAATCCACATGGCAAAGCCTGATGAATACCGCGCCCTCCAGCTCCGCCTCGCCTATCGACTCCCTCGCGGGAGTCATTGGCAGCGATGCCTTGTTCAGTTTCGTCGGGTTCGAGCCAGTGAAATTGAGCGCGGCGAACGCGATGCTGGAAGCGTGGGGGCACAAAATGGGCGCTCTCAATCGCGGCAACCAAAAAGCGGTCGCGTGCCATGCGCTGATCTATCAGGGTGAGCCGATGGCGGTCACCACGGCCAGCACGCTGATCGCGCCAGTCGTCGGCGGCGGCTGCAACTGGATGACCCGAGAAAACACCCTCGAACTGTCCCGTTTATGCGCTGCCCGTCCCGGCCTGTGCCGTGTCGCTCTGCGCCTCTGGCGCGAGTTCGTCTTCCCGGCTCTGCCCTACGAATGGGCGATGTCCTATCAGGACGCCGATCTCCACAACGGCAATACCTACCGCTTCGACGGCTGGCGGATGGTCGGTCGCGCCCGAAGCGGCCAGGACACCCGAAGCGCTCGCCCTGGTAGAGACAAACGAGTTTGGGCGTGGCCGCCCCGCTCTGAGAAACTGAACGCCTAGCTCATGGACGCCGAAAATACAGCCCGAAATCATCAGACGCCTTCCTCGGCGTTCCACGCAGCACAAGCAAAGGGGCGATAAGTGACTCGCAGCAAACGAGAACGGCTCAAACGAAGCCAATAGGCCGGAAGGGGGCATCAATGGGTGTACTCAAAATGCATGGCATCCCTTGACCAGAACGCCCCGGCTGATAACCACCCATAACTCGAGAATACTTCCATAATTTCAATCGGCATCGTTGCGACTGTTGGCCAGTGGGTGCGGTTGCCATTGTTGGCGGCGTCGAGGTCGATGGCTGCCCCCCTAGCGTGGAGGGATGGCGTAGAGCCGCCCCGCATGAGGCGATTATTGTAACAGCCGTCATAGGTTGTAGCGGCCCGCATGATCCGCTTGTTGGACCCGTAAAGGGATTTGATCTCAGTAAACACATCGAGCAGCGTGGGAACGCACTCCCGATGCACCCTTGTAAAATTCACTGGTCGTCCCTCGTAGTACATGGGGATCGGAAATTGCATCCGTTCGAGTTTCGATTCGTCGCCCGCTTTACCATAAAACGCCGTCAGCGATCTCTGGTCGGAGCGGGGTGCTGGGTTCGGCTGCGGCATCATTGCCAAGAGGTGAGCTTGGCAGGCAGCGGTGGATCTCGGTCCCCAGAACCCATCTGGGTTAGCTCCCACGCGTTTTTGCAAATCGGCGATGTCGATCATGGAGCGGAAAGGTCAGGGGTTGCCGTGATGTCTGGATAAACGGGGTCGAGATGGCAGCGGGAAAAAGTCATGGCGATAATCGCGGCCAGAATCACTACCAGAAAAACGCCTGCCCAACGCGAAGAGTTTGTTGCGGTCATTACCATGTTGCGTGGGTTTGAATTTTTGCGGAGAAAATCGGATACGGAATCCCGCTGTCTGAAACTTTCCATCCAGTTACGATTTTGCCCTCTGCGTTTTCGACCAGCTGAGTAAAAAAACCGCGCTGGTCCTCGATGGGAACGAGTTGAAGGATATCGTCAGGCACTTTGCCAAGAAACTCCCCGTAGCGGTCAACCTCGAAGCCGCGATTCATGGCGTCAGAGGGAATCGCCAGAGGAGTAGCGCGATAAATGCAAACGTTGAAAGGATAACTGCGGCGACGTGCATTTTGACGATGTTCATAGCCGCCTCCCTGGCTTGATCTCAGCATGAGGATTAAAGGGTCCCCCGGGAATGGTTTTGCCGATTTGATCTTTTGCGCGAATGCGTCCTGAGATGGTGGCGACCATCGAGCCGAGCGCGATTGCCGCAAGGATTGCGTCGGTGATTCCTCCCGCGAATTCCTGCACGTCGTATTTGAAAAAGATGGCGACGATGGCAAGGATGCCGGACACAAGCGCGGCAAGAATCGTGCGCGATGAATACCACGGTTTCATTACATTTTGCCGCGAGCGATGAGGTTTTGGACAGCGAGTTCCACCGTCGCATTGACGACCGAGGTGGACGCCTGAATTCCGGTAGCAATGGCCCGCGCTTGGATCTCGTCAACGGCTTGCTTGCGCTTGATTTCCCCGGTGGCCTTGCTGTCTGCAAGAGATAGGACAACATCAAGAGCGATGGGCGCGAGTTGCTCCAAGAGGGTTGCCGCAGACGATGCTAGGATCGGCGCGAGGAAATTAAATAATGCAACGGATGAGCCAGTAATCCAGGCCCAGAGTCGGAGGAATGTGTTTTTCATAATTTTTCTTTGACGTGTTCGAGCGCTCTTGTGTTGTCCGCCAATGCCTTAGTGGCCCCGGCTAGGAGGACGGCCAATTCCCGGTTTGTGGTGATGAGATGCTCCGTAAAGTCCTTGCTCAGGGCTGTAAATTCTTGCCGTGCTTGCTGGATTTGACTGGTAAAATACCGGGTCATCCACGCGCCGCAGATTAGGAAAATAATCAACATCGCCACAAACATCCAGCGGTCGGTCTGTTGGGCCATAAAATTTGCAGTTTCAAAGAGACCAGGCAGGTCAGTGGGATCGGGGATAGGCGGCATGACATTAAATTTCGAACTCAGCAATCAAAGCCGCCTTGGCTGGTTCCAGTTCTGCGGGAACCGGGGTTGCAGTAATCGCGGCAAGTGCGGCCTCGTTGTCCCCGTTCGACAAAGCGTAGTTCACGCCTGCGGTGATAGGGAGGAAGGCGGCACGGACGGCAGCGGGTTGTGCGGCGAGGATTGCCTTGAGTCGGGTTGGCAATGGCGCGGGTGGGGGAGGATTCGTGATAGCTCGCTTTTCCGCCATCGTCATAAAGACGCCTTCGTGCAGGGCATACCTTACGGGAGGCGTGGAAGTTCGTCCTTCTGTAACCTGAGTCGCCTGCTCATCGGTCAACTCCGCAACCGTTGTGCCTTCGGGGTTGCCAGTGATGGCGTTTGGTGAGATGCGGTTAATCCCACCACGTTGATTGATTACTGCGTATTTCATAATTCTTTGATCCACTGAAAGGATTGGTTGATGGAGTTGGAAAAGTCTTTACCTAGCACATCGTGCCAGTCGGCGGGGACAGATTCCACTTTTGCGCGGATTTCGTGGTCGCCATAGGGCCACCCAAGCTCATGCTCCTTGGTATATTGCACTACGTTGTCAAAGTCGTGCGCAGGAGATTCAAGGCCGAGGTAATTCCAGATTGCGGCCATCTCCTCTTTAGGGGAGGAGGTTAGGGAATCGAATCGAACGAAGTGCAGCTTGTCCTTGAAGCGTCTAACCGCATCCGAAAGACGTTCCACCGCGATTCCAAGGGGTGGAATTTGCAGCCACGCTTGCGCCCGCTTTTCTACTGTTGTCCAATTCTGCGGGTTTTGCTTTTCAATCCCGGTCATAGGGAAAGGGTGAGCTCGCCATTTCTTTTCCAGACTGGAAAGGATGCCTCGCATGTCTCGCACAGGGACAACCACCTTGGCGTTGGGCCAGATGGCAAACAACATGTCGAGATGACCTACCCACGAGCGGCACTTGTCTGCCACGATGGGACGATCCGTAAGGCGATTGAAGGCGTTCTCACAACCGCCCTTGACGTAATCGTAAAACAGGGTTTCGCCGTCCTTGGGATTTGGGATGGTCTTAAATTCTTCGGTGGAGTGGAACTGACGAGCAATGTAGCCGATCTCGTGTAATCCGCTGGTAGCGGTGGAGTGGACGAGTGGGTTCTGTGCAAGGAGTTGCATGAGCAGAGTTGAGCCTGCCCTTGGAAGTCCTGATACGAAATGAATGGTTTTTGACATGAATTTTTTGTTAAACGAGGTCTTTGATGACTGTGATTCCCGATTTTCCTGCAATGGTTTGGCCAGCCCCCGCCGTCCATGTGCCGTCGGCTGCGAGGGCGTTGATGGTGGTGATGCCGGAACCGAGGAATGCGTTCGTTGCCGCATCGATGATCGTCTTGGTAACACGGCACTGGACGTTTGTTATGGCAGAGCAGTCGCGGAACGCATTGCTGCCAATCGTGGTGACGCTGGAACCGATGGTCAGGCTGCCTGTGAAACCAGAGCAAGAGTTGAATGCACTGCTCCCAATCGAAGTGACCGAATTTGGAATCGTGAGACTTCCGGTGAAACTAGAGCAAGATCTGAATGCATTGTCGCCAATCGAAGTGACCGAATTTGGAATGGTAAGACTTCCGGTGAAACCAGAGCAAGAGTAGAATGCATAGTCGCCAAT
>Ga0222633_1001242_pt1 | contig 14490 bp, 11 predicted proteins | sample AntAcemetageno48_FD_179816 | JGI IMG/M metagenome (GOLD analysis project Ga0222633, IMG submission 179816) | Saline water microbial communities from Ace Lake, Antarctica - #48 | ecosystem: Environmental > Aquatic > Non-marine Saline and Alkaline > Saline | place: Antarctica: Ace Lake | collected...
TCCGTAGTATCGATCCAGTAGTGGATGTGACGAACTACGTGATGTTGGAATTAGGCCAACCCATGCATGCCTATGATTTAGAAAAACTCAGCGGAAAAATTGTCGTACGAAATTCCAAAGCAGGTGAGAAAGTCACATTGCTTGATAGTCAAGAAATTACGCTGAAAGACGATACTCTCCTCATTACAGATGATTCTGGTCCTATCGGCATCGCAGGGATTATGGGTGGGCTGTCGACATCGGTCACCAAGACGACAAAGGACATATTCTTTGAGAGCGCCTTCTTTGCACCGTTGGCAATTGTTGGTCAGGCAAGGTCTTATGGCTTAAGCACCGATGCATCACACCGTTTTGAGCGGGGAGTTGACTGGAAAGGTCAAAAGCGAGCGGTCGATCTGGCGACGCAGCTACTTGTTTCGATTGCCGGTGGAGAGCCTGGCCCGGTCACCGAAACTGAGGATTCGGCATGCTTGCCTAATGTTGCCTCGGTGACGCTGCGGTTAGCTCGAGTCAGCAGACTGCTTGGCGTTGAGGTCAAAGGGGAGCAGGTAGAAGATATGCTGACGCGCCTCGGGTTTGATTTTTCGACAGCTAACACGAACGAGATGATCTGGCAGGTGGTACCGCCATCTCATCGCTTTGATATCGCCATCGAAGCGGATCTTATTGAAGAGATTAGCCGCATCTATGGCTACAATAATTTGCCAATTCGAACGCCAAAAGTACGTTTGACTATGGCGCCCGTGACAGAAACCGCATTAGCATTGAATGACCTGAAGGCAGGATTGGTTTGCCGAGGGTATCAAGAAGCCATTACCTACAGTTTTGTAGACTCATCGGTTCAAAACGCTTTGGATCCAGAAAACGATCCAATCGGCCTGGCTAATCCTTTATCTAGTGAAATGTCTGTTATGCGGACAACGCTCTGGAGCGGCCTGGTTAAATCTCTGCTACACAATCTTAATCGCCAGCAACACAGGGTTCGTCTATTCGAGACCGGGTTACGATTTATACAGCCACCGAATCAGGTCAGCCAAGAAGTCGCGGACGTTAAGCAAGACATGATGCTAGCCGGTTTGATCTGTGGCGCCAGACATCCTGAGAGCTGGGCGAATTCAGCAGTAGCCGTTGACTATTTTGATCTGAAAGGCGATGTCGAGTCTCTGCTGTGTCTTGTCGGTGGTGTTGGACAATTCGACATCAAGCCAGGACGTCATCCGGCACTGCACCCTGGGCAAACAGCTGCCATTGAGCGAGATGGCGCGCGGGTCGGTGTGATTGGTTTGATGCATCCGCAAACCCAAAAAGTACTGGATATTGAACCGAATGTTTACCTTTTTGAGCTAGAGGTTGCCAAGCTGCTCGAAAAACCGATTCCCAAAGCGACAAATCTATCGAAGCACCCCGAGGTACGGCGTGATATCGCCATCATCGTCGAAAATGCAGTGAGCGCTAGAGAAATAGACGCCTGCATCCAATCTACCCAGATTGAGGTCTTTAAAAACCTCAAGTTGTTTGACGTATATCAGGGCAAAGGCATTGATCCTAATAGAAAAAGTGTCGCTTTAGGCTTGACCTTCCAGCATGCTTCCCGCACTCTTACGGACGATGAAATCAACGGTTTTGTCGACCAAATCGTTGCGGCACTGACGAAGAATCTGGATGCTAGCTTAAGGAATTGAGGATGAGCGCGCTGACCAAAGCGGAAATGGCCGAAAAGCTATTTGAAGAGTTGGGTTTGAATAAGAGAGAGGCAAAAGAAGTTGTCGAGCTCTTTTTCGAAGAAGTGCGGGCATCTCTTGAAGACAATGAGCAGGTAAAGCTCTCAGGCTTTGGTAATTTTGACCTTCGTGATAAGAGCCAGCGGCCGGGACGTAATCCCAAGACCGGTGAAGAAATCCCTATTACTGCGCGTCGGGTTGTGACCTTTCGCCCAGGACAAAAATTGAAAGCACGAGTAGAGGCATATGCTGGACCCAGATCATAACGCTGAACTGCCGCCCATTCCCGGCAAGCGTTACTTCACCATTGGTGAAGTCAGCGGTCTGTGCGCGGTAAAGCCCCATGTGCTGCGTTATTGGGAACAAGAATTTCCCCAGTTAAAGCCCGTTAAAAGACGAGGTAATCGCCGTTATTATCAGCGCCAAGATGTCCTGATGATTCGCCAAATTCGCTCTCTCCTCTATGACCAGGGCTTCACCATTGGCGGCGCGCGTCAGCGTCTCTCTGGAGATGAGCACGCAGACGACCACACTCAGTTCAAACAGCTGATTCATCAGATGATCAGTGAGTTAGAAGATGTCTTGGTTGTGCTTAAATCCTAACCATTGGTTGCGGTGAGGTTGCCGTGATTGCTCAAATCCCATGAAAATTTTAATTACCGGTGCCAATGGTTATATTGGTTCGGCATTGACGCGAGCGCTTGGTGAAAGCCATGAGATTACCGGCCTGGTCAGGCATTTATCCGATACTAAACACTCATACCAGGTCATAGGGGATATCTGCGGCATTAATGCGGAGGATGTGTCTGGCTTTGATTGCGTCGTACATACCGCTGCAGTCGCAGAAACTACAGCGAATCAAGCAGAATTGCAGCGAGTGAATGTTGAAGGTGCAAAATGTATTGCCAGGGCTTGTCACGATGCAGGCGTAAAACGCCTAATAAACTTGAGTTCAGTAAAAGCAGCAGGCGAAGGTAACGTGGGCTGCTTAGTGCCGGATCAACCAACATCAGCTTATGGTCTTAGTAAACTGCAGGCAGAGAAAGAGATCAATGCTGTGTTAGAGGGATCTAAAACTCGAGTAGTGCACTTGCGATTCCCGTTAGTTTACGGCGTCGATATTCAAAATAACTTTAAGAAGTTGATCGACATATGTCGCTCACCGGTACCTCTTCCTTTTGCTAGTCTGACCGCGTCACGCAGCTACTGCTTTGTGGGCAATCTCATTCAGTTGATCGAGCAAGAATTAATGGCACCAGAGTCTGATTTGGTTGTTTACGTCGCGGACCCTGGGCCTATGACGTTGCCGGCGCTGCTGGCGGAGCTATCCAGTTTGCAAGGTTACAAGATGCGGTTGATGCGGTTTCCAGAGGCGCTGTTGGAAATAGGAGTTAGATTGGCCAAGCCGAGTTACGCGAAACAGTTGTTTGGAAACGCGGTAGTTGATGTGTCAGCGACACAGAGGTCTTTTAAGGATTGGCAGCCGATCTCGACTGTGGATGCTCTGAGGTATTTGGAAATTGGTCGGGACGGCAGGATTTAATGCGGACGGCTAGTTCTACGACCACTCATAGTTGAGCGGTTTGGAAATTGGTCGGGACGGCAGGATTTGAACCTACGACCACCACACCCCCAGTGTGGTGCGCTACCAGACTGCGCTACGCCCCGAATAAAAACTCTTCTACTTTTACTACTTCGCCATCTTGGCAGGATTTGAATCGAAGCGTTGAATCGCGACGACCGCCAAACCTCAGTATGGTGCGCTAGCAGACTGGCCAGCGGTCTTGTTCACCGTACCTTGAAGCGCGGGATTCTATCACAGAAAAACTGAAAATTAAGCCGCTTAATCTGCTAATATTTGCGGCTTAAGGCGGAAATAAAAAACAAGAAGCTAGAATGGAAAACAAGCTCTCTGAGCGCGCAAAGCGAAGCATAATGATGTTAGCTGACGTGGTGATGTTACCCACAGCACTGTGGACGTCAATCGTGTTGCGTTATGGTGATTTGTATAAAGACATGCTGCCATTCTGGTGGATGTTCGTTTTGTCTTGCTTTGTTGGTGTGGCGGCGCTTTACAAGTTTGGCTTTTATCGCGCGATAGTTCGGTATATTGGTCCTAGCTCTATGGTACCAGTCGTCCAAGGCATGACTGTCGTCACTCTGGGCATGATGCTCGCAGCTTACATAGGAAAAGTAGAAACCTTCCCTCGATCTGCCCCAATCATTTTCTGGTTTATCTCTATTTTGTTCGTCGGAGGTAGTCGCCTGCTGGTGCGAGCATACTTTTACGGGTGGCAGAATAACTATCTAACACGTGAAGCTGTGGCAATTTATGGAGCCGGTGATTCTGGTGCGCAATTAGCGGTCACTTTGCTGGCAGGCTCTCAGTACATGCCAGTTGCCTTTATTGATGACGATCGAGAATTACGGAAGAACGTGATTCATGGAGTTCGCGTCTATGACTCGGCCCATGTGGATCGTTTGATTGATGACTTTGGGATTAGACAGGTATTTCTCGCCATTCCCTCTGCAACTGTGGAACAACGTAGTCGGATTCTGAATCATCTTGCAGAGCTTCCGATCCAAGTGAAAACCGTACCCTCATTCAGTGATCTGATATTGGGTGCCGCAAGCGTTAACGAAGTCCGTGAAATTGACATTAGCGATCTACTCGGTAGGGAGATGGTTCCTGCTTCTCAAGACCTATTAGAATCGTCCGTAAAAGGCAAAGCAGTCCTGGTAACAGGTGCTGGCGGAACGATAGGCTCGGAGCTTTGCCGCCAAATCATTGAACTTGGGCCAAGCAGGCTGGTGTTATTTGATAATTCGGAATACTCGCTCTATCGCATCGAGACGGAGCTTAGAGAGAAGGCTCACGAGATTGAATTGTTGGTGCTGCTTGGCTCTATATTGAATGAAGAGTATCTGAGCAAAGTCATGAATAACTTTGAGATTGACACGGTTTATCATGCGGCGGCTTTCAAACACGTGCCGATGGTCGAAGCTAACATTATCGAAGGGGTACGCAACAATGTTGTCGGGACCTGGAACGTGGTGAAATCAGCCCAACGCAATAAAGTTGCGGAGCTGGTTTTAGTGTCCTCAGATAAAGCGGTTAGACCCACCAATGTGATGGGTGCCACAAAACGGCTCGGTGAATTGATTGTACAGGCCTATGCATCTGAAGCAGTTAAGACGCGATACAGTATGGTTCGATTCGGAAATGTGCTGCGTTCGAGTGGTTCTGTGGTGCCACTTTTCGAGAGGCAAATTCGAGCAGGCGGGCCAGTGACCGTGACCCATAGAGACACTACGCGTTATTTTATGACTGCATCAGAAGCGGCAGAGCTTGTTATCCAAGCAGGCGCCATGGCTGAGGGAGGAGAGCTGTTTGTCTTGAACATGGGTGAACCAGTTAGCATCTACGATCTGGCTGTGAAGATGATTCACCTTCATGGTAAGGCGCTTGCTTCCGAAGAAGACTCAGAAGAAAAAATTGCCATTGAGTTCACTGGACTTCGACCTGGAGAAAAACTTCATGAAGAGTTGGTCATCGGCCAAACAATCACAGGAACCAAGCACCCAAAAATCATGCAAGCGGAAGAAGATAGAATCAGCTTCCCTGATTTACTGAAGTTGTGTAAGCAGATTGAAGTTGCCTGTGAGGCAGCAGATTACAAGATGATTCGCAGTTTGCTCGAAGACAATGTGAGCGGCTACAAGATGCATGCTTTCAATTCTGATCCGGTCATGAAATTGGACCTAGAAATACTAGGTGCTAATAACGTCACACTGTTCCAAAAACCCGAGGACTAGCTCATACCTGCTACGTCATCTATTCGTGTATTGCACGTGTATCGAACCTACTTTCCTGACACGCAAGGTGGCGCAGAAGAAACCATTCGGCAAATCACTGTCGGCTTAAGGTCTCTGAGTGTAGAGACTCGGATTTTTACGCCCAGCCCTAATCCTATCCCAAAAGTAATTACTGTCAGTGGTGTCGAAGTTGTTAGAAGTAGGTTACATTTCGAAATTGCCTCCTGCGGATTTGCTCTCACCTCTCTTGGAGAATTCAAGCGACAAGTTGCCTGGGCTGATGTGGTTCATTATCACTTTCCGTGGCCCTTTGCTGATCTCTTGGACCTGCTGAGTGATGTTAAGAAGCCAGTAGTCGTGACCTATCACTCGGACATTGTTCGTCAATCGGGGTGGATGCGCCTCTATGCTCCATTGATGAATCTTTTTTTGAAGAAGGCTCAGTCCATTGTGGCAACGTCTCATCAATACAGCAATTCTAGCCTTGTCCTCAAATCTCTTGGCCGACCGATAGATATAGTCCCGATTGGTATTGATGAGAATAGCTATCCGAGTCCCAGTGAGGAGACGATCTCGCGAATGAAACAGGCATACGGCACTGGTTTTTTTCTATTTGTCGGTATGCTTCGATACTACAAGGGGCTGCATGTTCTGCTTGATGCATGTCGGGGAACTGGACTCTCAGTCGTGATTGCAGGTAGCGGCCCTCTAGATGCTGAACTTCGGAAACGAGTTCAAGATGAAGGTATTTCTGGCATTCACTTTGCAGGTCAAGTGAGTGACGATGAAAAGATCGCATTGATTGATCTTAGCGGGTGTATGGTGTTTCCCTCGCACCAGCGTTCTGAAGCTTTTGGCGTGACACTGGTTGAAGGACTAATGCGAGGCAAGCCTTTGATTTCTGCCGAAGTCGGTACAGGGACGAGTTACGTAAATCACCATGGTGAGACGGGTCTTGTCGTAGAAGCGAATAATTCCCAGGCCCTTCAGCAGGCGATGCTCGAAATAGACAATGATAAAAAAATGGCGTCTCGATTTGGCGAGGCCGCCAGGCAGCGATACGAAACGCTTTTCACCTCCAAACTCATGGCTGCTTCTTATCTCAGTATTTATGAACGCCTCGTAGAAGAAACGAGATGAGAATTGGCGTTGATGCTCGACCTCTCTCCGTGCCAACTTTTGGGATTGGTCGCTACACCAGAGAATTGTTGGAGCGTTTAATTGTGCTGGCGCCAGAACATGACTGGTTTCTTTATGCGGACAGACCAATTTTTGATCCTCCGATATCTAAGAATGTAACTCTCAGGAGTTTTAGTCAGCACAATCGAATTTTCAGTTTAGCGCGAACGCAGTTCACGTTCTCCCACTGGGCTGAGCTGGATAAGCTCGATTTGTATTGGTCACCTCGCCACCACTTGCCTCTTTTTCTCAATCGAAGAATTAAACAGTTGGTTACTGTTCACGATATGGTGTGGAAAAAATATCCGCAAACTATGCAAGCCATGAACCTATTTGTTGAAGGCTTGTTGATGCCCACGAGTCTTCGCAATGCCGACAAAATCATTGCCGTGTCAAATGCAACAAAGCGAGACCTTGTAGAGACGTTGGCAATTATCGACGACAAGGTTGAAGTGATACACGAAGCAGCTGGAGTTCTGCGAGACGTCGATCCCTTTCGAGAAATCGAAGCGGAGTATTTTTTCTTTGTAGGCACTCATGAACCGAGGAAAAACCTTGATCGATTACTCGAGGCTTTTCAAATCTATCAATCATCTGGGGGGCGGCTGCAATTGGTAATCGCTGGTGCTGAAGGTTGGGGTGCAGGAGGTCATATCGATGGGGGTTCAGGAGTGCAGTCGCTAGGATATGTTAGTGACGAAAGACTAAATGGTTTGATGACTCATGCCCACGCGCTTGTCTTTCCATCTCTATATGAAGGATTTGGATTACCGCTGCTGGAGTCGATTCAGCGTGGTGTACCTGTGATTACATCTAATGTTTCGTCGATGCCAGAAGTTGCGGGTGATGCTGGTTTATTTGTCGATCCATTGAATGTCGACTCGATTGCTGGTGGCATGTTGACTATGGCGGCACCAGGGAAACGAAAGATTTTTTCTCGGAAGTGCGACGCGCAATTAAAACTGTTTTCTTGGGATAAATCAGCGAAGCTCACTCTTGAGGTTATTGAGAATCTGGTTCAGCCTTGAATTTAAGCTCCGCGAGTAGCGTGAGTGACACCGGCAACCAAAAGCATAGCCAGAGATAGTCTACTTTTTCTATGATTCGGTTGCCGTCAAATATTAGTGTCACCAGCCCAAAACCCAGAAGTGAAATCGCATAATTCCGAACGATCGGGTCAGCTTTGTAGGCGAGTACCCAAATCAGCCGTGAAATTAGTGTAGAAAACAATAAGAGCCCAACGACGCCACCATAATATAGAGTACTTAGATACACGCTGTGTGGATGCATAAATGTGTGTGGTGGTAGGACGAGATTAATGGTGGAATGAATTCCTGCTCCTAAAAATATCCCGTTAGCCCTCCATTGACTGAGTGTAGCGGCCCAAATTTCGGGCCTGAAGCTGGTAGATCGCTTCAGAATGACTTCGGAGTAGCTAGAGAGATAGAGTGCTGCACCTACGAGCAAGACAAAGGAAAGGGACACCGTAACCAATTTGATTGTTGTGTGACGTGTCTTAGGGATAAGCACGATAAGGATTAATACTGCAGTAAACAATCCTGGCCAAACGCTTCGAGTCCCGCTCAAAATGATCGCGGCAATAAGAATCAAGCTTGCTAGAGATGTCAGTAGGGACAGACTGCGCTCTCTGGATTCGGATAAAAAAGTCAGGCAGATTGTCAATGCAGTGCCGTAGGAAATAGCACTCACAACTGGGTTGTTTAAACCCCCGATGGCGTACAGTCTATGCTCAGGCAAAGGCTGATAATCTAAGCTGTAGAAAAGAAATATAGAAAAGCAGCTTGAGACGGCAGCCGCAGCGACAAGGGCTGCAAAGAACGTGTACTCAAAATAGCTAATTGATTTAGCAGTATGGGCTAGACCATAAACAAAGGTGGCAATTAGCAGGGCATATCCAAAATACAACAAGGTATCGTTAGTTCCGCCTCCCAGAAAGAAGATGTCCATGCAAAAATATGCAAGAACTGCCCCCACCAAACTGCTGGTAATTGGCGTTGCTTTGACCAGTTCATTTAGTTTTCCAAATAAGATCAGGCCCAAGGTGAAGACGCCAATTAGATACGATGGAAAAAAGCTAGCCTGCCCGCCGTTTCCTAAAAAATAGGCGATTGGCAGAAGAACCAATACAGTAGCTAGGGAAAGGGTAAGAGGTTTTAACACAATCAATCTTAGACTATTTTAAAAGGCAGCGGTATTAGTTCGGTTTCCATATAATGGATCATAGAGGGATAAGTTGTTGATTGACATAATATATAGGTTAGGTTTTTTAATTGCCAAAACTCGATTAGGGACTATCAAGCGGTTTCTGGATTTTGAAGATTTCGAAGTAGGTAAAGGATTCGATGATGCGTAGAGTGTTGGTCTCAGGAAGTTCCGGTCAATTAGGCAGCTGTTTGAGGACTCAGGAGAAAAATGGCCTTGAGTCGGTTTTTCTTGAGCGATCCCAATTCGATTTATGCGACAAACTTTCCATGGATCGAGCTCTCGATGAATACAAGCCGGACTATGTGGTGAATTGTGCCGCTTACACTAACGTGGATGGTGCAGAAGCGGATCGCGATGCTGCCGCAAATGTTAATCACTTCGGCGTTCTTGATCTGGCAAATTCATGTGCAAAACGGCGCATTAAAATTATTCATATTTCGACTGATTTTGTTTTTGATGGAAAGGCAAGAAAGCCGTATCAACCTAATGACATCTGCTCTCCAATCGGTGTTTATGGTCAAACCAAGTTGCTGGGAGAAGTGGAACTTGGCCAGATCATGCCTGAGGACACAATGATCATACGCACATCGTGGCTATATAGTGAATTTGGCTCGAACTTTGTTAAGACAATGTTACGGTTGTTTGAAACCAAGGAGGAATTCCGAGTCGTCCACAACCAGCAAGGGTCGCCGACCTATGCTCAGGGTCTTGCAGCGCTGATCTGGCATGTTCTGGAAACTAGGCAATTCTCTGCTGGTGTATATCACTGGTGTGACAAAGGGGTAACCACCTGGTACGACTTTGCAAATGAAATTGGTAACCGAGGGTTAATGAAGGGCCTGATCTCGAACAAGGGAGCAGCTTTTCCTATCCTAAGTTCTGAATATCCGACAGCTGCTGAGAGACCAGTTTATAGCGCGTTATACAGTTATCCGACATTAAAACGCTATCCCAAAATTCGTCAGTTACCCTGGCAAGATCAACTTGACCGGATGCTAGACGCTCTCGTTGAGCCAAAGATTATCACCTGAATTATTTGGAGCCCGTAAATGATTAAAATTGTACCTGTGGTGCTGTCTGGTGGGTCTGGTACACGAATGTGGCCAAAATCCAGGAGCGAGTATCCAAAGCAATTTCTGCCTCTGTTTGGTGATTCGACCATGTTGCAGGATACTCTGCTTCGTCTTGCGGAACTCGATGCTGAACCTCCAATCATTATTTGCAACGAAAGCCACCGATTCCTGGTTGCTGAACAATTGCGAACCTGTAATTTGGTCGCATCCAAAATCCTACTTGAGCCGATGGGCAAAAATACCGCACCAGCAGTGACTTTGGCCGCACTAGCGAGTGATCGTGACGACGACGTGTTGCTTGTTCTAGCTGCAGACCATGTTATCGAGAATGTTGACGAGTTTATCCGCCAGATTAAGCAAGGTGCTCGCCTCGCTGCTCAAGGAAAATTGGTCACATTTGGCGTTGTTCCTCAACATCCTGAAGTTGGATACGGATATATCAAAGCTGGAGAGGCTGTGAGTGATGGGGCGTTCGCCGTAGACGAGTTTGTGGAAAAACCCGATCTTGAAACAGCTAAATCATATCTTGCTGCAGGCAACTATTTTTGGAACAGCGGCATGTTTATGTTTCGAGCAGGTGACTACCTTAAAGAGTTGAGCCGCTACCAGCCCGAGATGCTTATGCACTGTGAAGCAGCGTACAAGAAATCGACTCAGGATCTTGATTTTACAAGGATAGATTCGACGGCCTTCTCAAAATGCCCTAGCAACTCGATCGACTATGCCGTGATGGAACACACTGACAACGGGGTCGTTCTGCCTGTCGATATTGGGTGGAATGATGTTGGATCTTGGGCTTCGGTTTGGGATGTGTCTGAGAAAGACGAGATGGGAAACAGATTTGTCGGCGACGTAATCCAGCAGGATTCAACCAACAATTTGGTCGACTCTGGCGGTAGATTAATTGCTCTGGTGGGCGTGGATGATCTTGTTGTCATTGATACGGACGACGCATTGTTAGTTGCACGACGTGATCAAGTTCAGAAGGTCAAAGAGATTGTGGATCAGGTTCAGTCGCGGGGCGGCTTTGAGCATCTGAATCATCGCAAAGTTCAACGGCCCTGGGGCAGTTATGATTCTATAGATGCTGATGATGGCTTTCAGGTAAAACGTATTATTGTCAATCCAGGTGCCAGCCTGAGCCTACAAAAGCATTATCATCGGGCAGAACACTGGATTGTCGTTTCAGGAACAGCGGAAGTCACCTGCGGCGAAAAAGTGTTCACGGTAGAAAAAAACCAGTCAACCTACATCCCGCTCGGTGAAAAACATCGCCTTCGTAATCCAGGCAAAATTCCTTTGAAGCTGATCGAAGTTCAATCAGGCGACTACCTCGGTGAAGATGACATCGTACGTTTTGAAGACAATTACGGACGGACTGAGTCTGAGCCTGAGAGTAAGTAGGCTCCTAAAAGAATAAGCTACTAAGAAAACGCAGGCGCCTAAAAGGCGCCCGAATCCTCGAGCAACTTAATCAGGCGTTCTACTGAATCGTCAACGCCGATCTCATGGGTGGGTAATATTAACTCAGGTGTCTCTGGCGCCTGGTAAGGCAAGTTGACACCAGGAATGGTATCGAGGCCCTCCTCAGCCGCAAGCTTATAAATACCATCCTGGTCTCTTTCCCGGCATACCTCCAATGGTGCGCTTAGGTACACTTCAAGAAAGTTATCTCCTACAAGCTCTCGTGCTTTAGCGCGAACCTCAGCATTTGGAGCAACTAGAGAGCAAATCACGATGATGCCCGCCTGGTTCATCAGCCGAGCTATTTCGATACTGCGCCTCAGGTTTTCTGACCGATCATCAGCGTCAAAGCCCAGGTCCTTACTTGGTCCGAGGCGCATATTCTGGCCGTCCAGAACAAAGACCGCTCGACCTAAATCGAAAAGCTTCTTTTCTAGGGCATAAGCGATGGTGCTTTTTCCGGACCCGGTTAATCCAGTGAGAAGAATTGTTTTGGGTGTCTGATCAAAGCGAGCTTTTCGTGCTTCGTTCGAAATCAGGCTCTCGCTTGCGCTTAGATGCTTATGACCGCTCTCGGCGTCCCAGCTTGAATCCACCTGAGCCGATACACTGCCGACGATCATGCCGGCACCCACGGTAACGTTGGTTAGGCGATCAATAATGATAAAGGAGCCTGTGCCTGGATTTGGCTTATAAGCATCAAAGGCTATGCGTTGTGAAAGTGTCACTTCACAACGACCGATTTCATTCAGGCTTAAGGTGCTGGCTTCTTCATGCTTTAGGGTGTTGACGTCTGTTTTGAATTTGATTTGATTGATAGAGCCACTGGATCTTTTGGTCGTTTGTTTAAACAAATACTGCTTACCAATCTGCATGGGCTCTTCTCCCATCCAAACTATCTGCACATCCAATTTGTCTGAGAAGCAGGGCAGGTTGTTCGGATGAACTAACATATCCCCACGACTAATATCGATTTCATCCTCCAGCGTAAGAGTGACCGCCAGAGGTGGAAAGGCTTCTTCGAGTTCTCCATCGTAAGTTATGATCGATTTAACTTTACTGGTTTTTCGTGAGGGGAGGACCATCACGTCATCACCGGGGCGGACGATACCAGACGCTACTGTGCCACAAAAACCTCGAAAGTCGAGGTTAGGCCGATTGACATACTGAACAGGAAACCGAAAATCCGAGAGATTTTTGTCAGAAGAAATTTGAATGTTTTCTAGCACTGTCATAAGAGGTGCGCCTTCATACCAGGGCATGTGCTCACTTTTGTTAACAACGTTGTCGCCATTTAATGCGCTGATCGGCAGGTAACGAACCTCACCCATATCGAGCTGGCTGGAGAACTTCGCGTAATCTTGCTTAATCTGCTGATAGGTTTCTTCAGAGTAGTCGACCAGATCCATTTTGTTGATGGCAACAATAATATGTTTGATGCCAAGCAGTGTCGTAATAAATGTGTGGCGTTTAGTCTGGGTCATCACGCCGTGCCGAGCGTCGACCAAAATAATCGCCAGGTCGCAGGTAGATGCGCCCGTTGCCATATTGCGCGTGTATTGTTCATGCCCAGGTGTGTCGGCAATGATGAATTTTCTTTTCGCTGTCGAAAAATAACGGTAGGCAACATCTATAGTAATGCCTTGTTCTCGTTCTGCCTGAAGTCCATCGACCAGAAGCGCCAGATCCAGCCCGTCAGCAACAGTTCCAACTTTTGCGGAGTCGGCTCTAACGGCTTCTAATTGATCTTCATAGATCATTTTTGAGTCATGCAGGAGTCGACCGATTAAGGTGCTCTTACCATCATCGACGCTGCCGCAGGTGAGCATACGGAGCAGCTCTTTTTGTTCATGCTGCTTAAGATACTCGTCAATGTTTGTCGCAATAAGTTCTGATTGATGGCTCATTAGAAATATCCCTCGCGTTTTTTTTGCTCCATTGAGCCTGAGGAATCGCTGTCGATTAACCGCCCTTGTCTCTCAGATGTTGTGGCTAACAACATTTCTTGAATGATATCTGTGAGCGAGTCCGCTTCGGATTCGACAGCGCCGGTGAGTGGATAACAACCCAGGGTGCGAAAACGGACCATCTTCATTTGAGGCGTTTCGCCTTCCTCTAGTGGCATACGATCATCATCGACCATAATCCATGTGCCATCGCGCCAAACAACCGGACGCTGCTTGGCAAAATAGAGGGGGACCAAAGGGATTTTCTCCAGATGGATATACTGCCAGATATCTAATTCAGTCCAGTTAGATAAGGGGAATACTCGAATCGACTCACCCTTGTTGTATTCGCTGTTATAGATGTTCCAAAGTTCTGGACGTTGGTTTTTTGGGTCCCAGCGATGATTCTTGTCACGAAAGCTGTACACCCTCTCCTTGGCTCTCGATTTTTCTTCATCACGTCTCGCGCCGCCGAAAACCGCATCAAACTGGTACTTGTTGAGAGCTTGTTTTAGCCCCTCCGTCTTCATGATGTCGGTATGCTTGGCGCTACCATGGGTGAAGGGGCCGACGCCGGCTGCACGACCTTCTTCATTGATGTGGACAATAAGGTCCATTCCCGTGTCTTCGGCTATCTTATTCCTGAATTCGATCATTTCCCGAAACTTCCAGGTGGTATCCACGTGCATAAGCGGGAAGGGTGGCTTGCCTGGATAAAAGGCTTTCATCGCGAGGTGCAGCATGACGGTCGAGTCTTTACCGACGGAATAGAGCATCACAGGGTTATCAAACTCCGCTGCTACCTCACGCATTATATGAATGCTCTCGGCTTCAAGGGCTTTGAGGTGGGTTAGGCGATAGTCAGACATGAGAGTTTTGAGTGCCATTTATGGAGGAGGGAATATAAAAGAATGGCGCCGAGCCGACAACGAATTAAGGGTTGTTAGCTAATAACTATGGGCTATGACGTCTAAGACGTAAGCTCATTTAAGGGTTATAATCGCGCCTTTTTTGGATGATCTATGAATATACTCGTTACAGGTGGCGCAGGTTTTATAGGCTCTG
>Ga0222633_1001244_pt1 | contig 14484 bp, 13 predicted proteins | sample AntAcemetageno48_FD_179816 | JGI IMG/M metagenome (GOLD analysis project Ga0222633, IMG submission 179816) | Saline water microbial communities from Ace Lake, Antarctica - #48 | ecosystem: Environmental > Aquatic > Non-marine Saline and Alkaline > Saline | place: Antarctica: Ace Lake | collected...
CAAAGTGCTCTCGGGAGGTCAAAGGCGACGCCTATCCCTCGCGCTTGAACTGGTGACCGATCCCGTGCTACTCCTCTGTGACGAAGTGACGAGCGGACTCGACCCCAAGAGCGAGCAGGAAATCGTGCACCTCATGCACGAGCTAAGCCGCAACGAGCATCGCATCGTGGTCAATGTGACCCACAGTATCGCAAACCTTGAGCTCTACGATTCAGTCCTCGTATTGAATGACGGCTATATCGTCTACCACGGGCCACCGCGCGCGATTGAACACTACTTCAGCGTAGACAAAGCTGAAGACGTCTACCGTCAACTCAACAAACGCGAGCCGGTAGAGTGGTCCCGGAGTTGGAGCAAGCACCGCGGACCTTACTATGAATCCGTGCCCGACAAGCCAGCTGGCGATCCGGACATCTCGGTATCGGCTATCACTCCTGGCGCGGCAGCGCAGTTCTTCGCCTTGTTTTTCAGGCGGTGGAAAATCTTCTTTCGCGACTGGGGGCAGTTGGTCCTGCAGCTCGCGATCCTGATCGGATTCCCTATGCTGGTCGTGATCTTCGAACTGGATGGAGTCGAACAAACCCGACGCCTGTCCGAGGCAATGCCTGCGAGCGTTGCAGAATATGAACAGGAAAGGGATGATGTGACCTTCAACCTCAACCTCGGCGGAGTCGTCTCCGGTCTGGTGATGTTTCAAGTCATTCTCCTGACCCTGATGGCTTCGAACAACGCCGCACGCGAAATCGCCGGGGAACGTCAGATTTTCGAGAAAGAGAAACTCGGCGGTGTCCGGCCGATGGTCTACATCGGGAGCAAGGTCGCTTTTTTACTCACCCTCGTCGTCGTGCAATCGGTATGGATGGCTGTGTTCGTCCAGAGCATTTGTCAGATACCATCGGAGTCATTTGCTCCCCACCTTTTTCTGCTTTTGTTAGTCAATGGAGCAATGACTTTCATCTGCCTCGGCATCTCGTCGATGGCAAAGACAGCGGACCAGGCATCGTTGCTCAGTATTTATCTGGTCGGCTTTCAGTTGCCGCTCTCCGGCGCCATTCTTGCGCTTCCTTCCTGGGCGGGATGGCTGACGCGTCCGTTCATCTCAGCGTATTGGAGTTGGGCGGGAATCATGGACGGAATGGAGAGCGATTATCTCCGTTATGTCCGCGAAGTCACCGATACCTGGCTCGCTCCGATGTGGCTGTGCTTTCTCATCCTGCTGGCGCACGTTGGCCTGGGGCTGTTCATCGCCTACATCGGGGTGAAGAAGCCTCAGTGGAACTCCTGATCATGACCGCGGACGAAGAACTGACCGAGTTTCTCGGCGGCTACGTCACGCCGAATAAGCGGGAGAAAATCGAGCGGGTACTGGCAGAACGAACACGCCATCTCACCGTCCTCCTGGAAGATATCTATCAACCGCACAACGCCTCCGCCTGCCTTCGCAGTTGCGAGTGCCTGGGTATTCAAGACGTCCATATCGTCGAACGCGCCAACACCTATCGCCCTAACAAGGCCGTCGCCCTCGGCAGCGCGAAATGGCTCACAATGCATCGCTACCACGGAGTGCCCGCAGCAATCGAAACACTCAAAGTCCGCGGTTTCCGACTGGTGGCCACCACGCCGAACGAAGGCGGCTACACCCCTTCGACGCTTCCTCTCGACAAGCCCGTCGTACTTCTTTTCGGAACCGAAGAGCATGGCCTTTCCGAAGCTGCACTCGAGTCGGCCGACGACACCTTGCGACTCCCCATGCACGGCTTTACCCAGAGCTACAATATTTCCGTAACTGTGGCACTGGCCCTCTCGCGACTCGTCGAACGCCTGCGCGAAAGCGATGTCGACTGGAAACTGAGTGAGCCCCAGAAACAGGAACTGACCCTCGATTTCTACCGCCGCATCGTGAAACGAAACGACCTCCTGGAAAAGCAATTCTGGGAAGAGCGCTGACCACACCCTTCACTTTAGAAATCGGCGAAAGCTTCCACTGATTGCATCAACGCGTTCGCTCTCCACCTCCGCCTCGGCTGCGAATTCCGGCCAACGATCCACTGCGGTCTCCACCTCGCCAATCAATGCTTTCGCCTGCCTCGTTCGAATCGAACAATATTCCGCGAACGTGAGCAAATCCTCTAGATCGAATCCTTCGCGCTTGCCGCTCACGCTCATCTGGTGACTCCCGGTCCACTCGCCTGCTGGATTGTGAGCAAACGTCACGTCGTAAGCCGGCGACAGCCGCCAGCCCCCTCGTTTATCCATCATGAAGGCGATGTTCTTGGTGTGATCATCCTGATTCCGCGCCACCACATTGACTACCGTCCGCCGGAACTGCTGCTCGATATCCTCGCGCGACAACCCGAGCCGACGCATCGTCTGGATGCACTGCTCGTAGCTGGTCGCGCCTGCCAGATTAAAGTCGAAGTGACCCATTGCACAGAGACTCTGGAGATGGATTTTCTTTCCTTCCTCCGTCCGGTCGAAACGACGCGTCATGAAATGCGCTCGACCATTTTCCCGCAGCAAACGGCAATCGCTCATTTCGATTCCCGCCGCCCGCGCCATGAGGTAATAGGCGTATTCGATTTTCCCGAAGCCCAGTGGATCAGCTAGCTCTTTGTCACGATTGCCGGTTACGCCGTCGAATTTTATCAGCCAGGGCTCGTAGCCCTCCAGATCACGCGCTTGGCCCGACCGTATTTCTCCCGTGTCCGGATGCCACGCGATCACCGCCTTCGCCCGCGCCCCGCCCGCCGAGGTGCCCACCTGGATGATCTCTCTCAAAGCGTCGGCCGTGGCGGCAGGATCGTCGTCGTCCAAACCTGTTCGCAATCTCTCCTTTCCCACGAGCGCCGCATTGGCAAGCCGGACCAAATTCTGCACCTCCAGCGGCTCAGAACCACGCGGCCTGTCCGCAAGGAGCGGATGAAATTCCAGCGCCCCCATCCCCCGCTCGCCGATGTAGCAGAGCCGCTCAACCGGACTGAAATCACCCGGCGCTCTCCCCTGTCCCGCCAGCCATTGATCGATCAACATGTTTCCGAATTTGTCCGGCAACGAGTCGCTCAGCATCCCCGGCAATCCTTGAAACGTGACACGGTTCAGTTCAGGAAATGCATACACCGCCCGACCCAACGGCATCGTCAGCGGAGCCGGTTCGATCCCGCTTTCGAGAAAATCCGCCGCGTGCTCGTAGCTACCCAGCCCTCTCTCCGCATCCCACGCGACCGCCCCGATCTCGCGATCCCATAGCCGGACCTCGGCGATATCGACTGCCGCAGCCATAGCCTCAGGCGTCGTCTCCCCAAGTCCAAACGTTGTCCTCCGCGACCTTCAACGATTCTGTCTCCGTCTCGCGGTATCCACTCGCCCGCTGACGCCGCTTCCCTCCCAATTTCGCTAACTGAATCGGGCTAATCCCCGGATCAGGTAGAAAGCCGTCGAGATTCTCCAGGCGTCCCAGTGCCCGCAACACTGCCAGCAAGGTCGCCATCGAACAGCCCTCACCGGTCTCGAGGTTCGTGATCGTCTTTCTGGCAATCCCCGCCTCGCGGGCCAGATTAGCCTGGCTCACGTTCTGATTCAGTCGTTCGCGCTTGAGCCGTTCCCCGATCTCTTCCAAGATGGCACTATCGCTTAGCTGTGATTTAATTTTTATGAGTAAAATTTATACCATTATATACTTTTTTCAAGTTTTTGAGTTTATTTTTACTCAAAATAGAATTACAATTTTATTCCTGAAGCGAGATAGATATCTATTTTTGAGCATTTAATTACTCCTTAAGTCGTATTGTTGGAATTTAAGGTAAAATATTACTCATTAAATTAAAAATCTCTTTTGCGTCGGTTGGCCTCTCGCTGTCCCACCCCCTCAACTACAATTGTGAAAATGCCGACACGCAACCCCTCCTCCGAAAACCAAACCGAGTTACCGCTGTTCGACGATCCTGCGCCGACCACACGCATTGCTACCCCGAAACGCCATTTTCTCGACTGGAATCGCCCCATTCTCGCATCCGTCACCGAATACCTCTCCACCAGTCGGCTCACGGGAGGCACCCTCGATCTCTCCGATCATCTCGTTGTGGTTCCCACTCGAAACGCCGGACGCCGGCTCCGCGAGTCCCTCGCCATACTCGTCGCCGAATCCAATGCTGCAGTGATTCCCCCGCTCGTCGTCACACAGGATTTCCTCACTTCCGCCGAGCGGATCGCCGCCCGGCGCATTTCAGACGGCCTGCCCGCAGCAACCCGCCACGTCACCCGCTTGATCTGGTCGGCCCTTCTCCTCGATATCAATCTGAGAAACTATCGTCGTGTTTTCCCCGTCGATCCCGTTGAGCGCGATCTAACCTGGGCCATGAAAACAGCGGACGAACTACTCGACGTTCGCAATCTCCTAGCCGAATCGGGCCTCGACTTTGCTTCCGCCGCGCAACAGCTCGCCGTTGCGGAAATGGAGCCAGCCCGCTGGGAAGAACTCGCCGCGCTCGAAGAGCTCGCCATCCTGCGCACAGAAAAGCTCGGCTACCGCGACGAATGTCAGGCCCGTCTCGCTGCCGCCACCCATGGCGCGCTGCCCGCTGAAGTCACCCGCATCGTCGTTGCCGCCACCCCCGATCTCTGGCCCATCTCGACGACCGCTCTAATCCGGCTCAACAACACTATCCCGGTCGAACTCCTTGTCGCCGCGCCCGAATCCGACGCAGCGAACTTCGATGCATGGGCCCGTCCTGTGCCCGGGTATTGGCTCTCCGCAGAAATTCCGATTCCCAGTCCCGAGGAGTCCATCCGTGAAGCCGCCACGGCGACCGCCCAGGCCGAACTTGCCTGCGATCTGATCGGTGACGCGAAGAATCCCGCCGGGCTCGTCGCCATCGGCGTCCCCGATCCCGAAGTTACAGCTCCGCTTGAGCAGACCGCCATCCTGCGCGGATGGACCACCTACGACCCCGCCGGTCAAGCCGTCTCGCGCCACGGCATCTACTATCTCATCGATCAGACGGCGGCCCTACTCGCGACCGAATCTTATGACGCCGTCGACCGCCTTCTCCGTTGTCCTGATTTTGGGAAAGCCCTCATCCGCCATCTCGCCAACGACCTCGGAGAAGAGATCGGCATCACCCGCTTTCTGACGAATCTCGACAAACTTGCGCAAAGCAGTCTTCCCGACCGTCTCGACGACGCTATCGCCGCCGCCCGCCGCAACTTCAGCAAATCCCCGGAACTCGAATCCGGCCTCCTCTGGATTGCCGATTGGATCGAGAAATTCCAGCGCCAACCCTTCGGCACAACTCTTTCCCACTACCTCGCCGAAGTCTTCGCCGACCGCACTTTTTCGCCCAACGAGCAGACCCACGGTGCCTTCTCCGAAGTCGCTGACACCATCCTCGAAGCAGACGACGCCTTCGCCGCGACCGAAGCCGCTTTTCCGAAAAAAATCGCACCCGCCGAGCGCTTCCAACTGCTCCTCGAACTCATCCGCGAACGTCACCTTTACGACGAACGCGAACCACGTGACATCGACCTGCAAGGCTGGCTCGAGTTACTCTGGGAGGACGCGCCTCATCTCATCGTCACCGGGATGAACGACCACGTCGTGCCCGAGTCCATCATTGGCCACGCCTTTCTCCCCGACTCCGCCCGCCGCGCCCTTGGTCTGCCTGACAACGACGCCCGCTTCGCCCGCGACGCCTATCTCCTCTCCACCCTGCTCGCTACTCGCTCCGCCCCCGGTGGGGCCGCCCCCGGCCACCGCCCGAACGCGGGCCGCATCGATCTCATCTTCGGACGCCGCAGCGACGGAGGCGACCCGCTGCGCCCCTCGCGCCTTCTTTTCCAATGCTCCGACGCAGAGCTACCTCAACGCACCCTGCAATTCTTCAGCGGCGACACCCCATCACAGACTCCGCTTCCGTGGCAACTGCCGTGGAAATTAAAACCCCAACCACTCCCCGACGATCACAAGCTGTTCCAACGCATCCGGGTGACCCAGTTCAAAGCCTACCTCACCTGCCCCTTCCGCTTCTACCTCCAGCACGGGCTCGGGATGGAGGAATACGACGCCGACAAGACCGAGATGGATGCCCGCGACTTCGGCAACCTCATCCACGACACCCTCGACCGCTTCGGCCGCGATCCCGAGGCCAGCACCTCCACAGATCCCGACGTCATCAACGCCAGCTTCGAGCGCGAGATCGACGCCATTCTCACCCAGCGCTACGGCCCGCGCCTGACCACCCCCGTCCTCGTCCAGCGCGAAGCCGCCCGCCGCCGCCTCGGCTGGTGGTCGGAGATCGAGGCCGCCGAGCGCGCCGCCGGTTGGCGTATATTTTCCATCGAGGACACCCTCTCCGACGAGGCCCATCCCTTCGTCATCGCCGGCATGCCCATCAGCGGACGCATCGACCGCATCGAGCAACACGAAGACGGACGCCTCCGCGTCATCGACTTCAAGACCCACTCCATCGCGGGGACCTACAAAAACAAAACCGTCCGCGACTTCCACATCACCCACGTCAAGCGGACCGAAGACGCCGACAGCTTCCCCGCCTGGTCGCGCCTGGAAACTGGAGAGGACGAAAAAGCCAAAACCGAACGCTGGACCGACTTGCAGATTCCCCTCTACCTCCTCGCCGTCGCCGAGCGCCATCCCGGCAAAGAAATCCAGGCTGGCCACGTCGCCCTCGGACCGACCGAGGCCGAGGTTGTTCTCGATCTATGGGAAGACTTCGACAGCGAGCTGCTGGAGTCCGCCGGGGCGTGCGCCGAAGGCATCATCACCGCGATCAAGAGCCATCAGTTCTGGCCGCCAGCCGAGAAATTGGCGTGGGACGATCCGTTCGAGGATCTGTTGTTTTCGGATGCGGGGAAGACTGTTGATTCAACAGGGTTAGGTCAACCACTCACCTCGATTGAGTCATAGCAAAAATCCATGGAATCCTTCAAATCCATGTTCCATCCATGCCCGAAAACCAGATGGCCTCAAACGAGCAACACCATCTCTCTCCCGCCATTTCCACCTCCATTCACGCATCAACCTTTGACATCACCTTTTGCTATCACATATTGAGTCATGTCGACGATCAAAACCCTGACGATCCGGCTGTCCGATCACGAGTATCTCGAGGCGCGGCAATTGGCGGACCGGGAGAACAAGAGCCTGAATCAACTCGCCCGGGAAGGTCTCGCCCAGCTCGCCCGCGAGGCAAAACGTCGGCGGCTCTACGATGACTTCACCCAACTCGGCGACGATGCTGCGGAATCTTCCGTCGAGTTCGCCACCGAAGCTCAGGCCGAAATTTTAGACTAATGGTCAAACCTAAACGAGGAGAAATCTGGCTCGTCGATTGGTCGCCCGGTCGCGGTTCCGGGCAACTCGGAAAACGCCCCGCCGTGGTCGTGCAAACCGACGCCGCGAACCGGAATCCCCGGTATCCGAACACCATCGTGGTGACCCTGAGCACGAAAGGCCGGGCAGTGACCACCCATGTGAAAATCGAGCCGACGAGCGAAAACGGGCTGAAGGAAACCAGTTTCGCCAAGTGCGAGCAGATTTCAACAATCTCGAAGGAGCGCCTTCAGCGGAAGTGGGGGCGGATCGGTCCGGAGGATTTGGACCGGGTCAAGCTGGCGTTGAGCGCGGTTCTGGAAATCGGGTGACAGGGTTTGGGATTCCATCGGCTGCCTCACTGCTTCTCACGGGTAAGGAATGGAAGTCAGTTTGTTTGGAATTGTTGCGTGTCCCCCCGACCATCAGCAACTGACAGCTTCCCCGAATGGTCACGCTTGGAAAACGAAGAATAAAAAGCCAAGAGTTGAGTGAACCCTGTTAAGCCTCAACTACCCATGCAACGCATCCAAAACAGCCTCCGGATTCTTTGCTGTGACTCGAAGTAGCGCTTTCGCTGCGCCTTCCGGCTCGCGTCGATGCTGCTCCCAGTTCTGAATTGTCCGGGTACTGACCCCGATCATCATCGCAAACTCCGACTGACTCAGCCCGAGCTTCTCGCGGATCTCTTTCGGGTCCGGATTATCGATCGTGGTTTTGCGGGACGGTTGGCTCTTTCCTGCCTTGATCTCACCAGCCTGCTGGATGCTCGTTACGAGTTTCTGAAAATCTTCGTCCTTCATGTTTCTTCGAGGTATTGCTTCACGAGACCGGCCAGAATCTTCACCTGTTCCAGACTCAAGTTTTCTTGTTTGGCTTTCGTATAGGCGCACAGGAGAAAAACCTCCTCGCGATGCACCAAATAGTAAATCACCCGGATCCCCCCGCTCTTGCCGCTACCGGAGCGACGCCAGCGAATCTTCCTCAGTCCCCGGCTGTTGCGGATCAGATCGCCCGATTCCGGATTGAGGGCCAGCGCAACTTGAAACGCCCTGTAATCCTCTGCCGTTAGCAGCTTGGTGATCTGCTCCGTGAAAACCGGAGTCTCGATGATTTCCATCTCAGCAACCATACGCCATTGGCGTATTCCTTCCAGTCATTTTTGCACTCCGATGAAGCACACGCAATCATCATCGCGGTGAGATAGACGCTCCTCTACATTATCGCGAAACCGTTCAAGGAATCCGCCCGACAAAGCAGAAGATCACATCAATTGACGCCACGACCAAATCCATGCAATCCTCCCAATCCATGTTCCATCCATGCCCCGGGTCGCTATAGAAAAACGAGCAAAACCTTGCCCAACTTTTCACCGACACGCGTGTTGAACTCCTGGATAAAGCGGTCGCCGCCGGACCGACCGGGGCCGAAGTCGTTCTGTATCTATGGGAAGACCTCGACCGCGAGCTGCTCGAGTCCGCCGCAGCGTGCGCCGAAGGCATCATCACCGCGATCAAGAGCCATCAGTTCCGGTCGCCCGCCTAGAAGTTGCCGTGGGATGATGCTTTCGAGGATCTGTTGTTCTCGGATGCGGGGAAGACCGTTGATTCGACAGGGTTAGGTCACCCATTCAACCCTGTTCAGTCATAGCAAAAATCTAGGGAATCCCCAAAATTCATGTTCAATCCATGGCTGAAATTCCGATGAACCGCAGCAACCAGAATCTCGACCCCGAAGAAGCCGCCATCGAAAAAGCTATCGGTGCCTCCGACGCTCCCGTTCCGCAGGCAAACCCGGAACGACTCGAAGAAGTAGGCACCGCCCAGAGAAATGCGTTGAACGAGTTGAAAGCCAGCCATGGCGGACCTCGCGAAGGAGCCGGTCGTCCGAGACTCAACAAAAGCAAAACCCTCCTCAGCCTTTCCCCTTCCGCTCGCACCGCTCTCGAAAAGATTGCCGAGAAGGATCATATCACCCTGTCCGAGGCTGCCGACTTGGCGCTTCTTAGCTATGAGGCGAGCGAGCCCGGCTGACACGGAGGCGGTCGATGATAGAAGCTGTTTTCGCAACCTCGCCCTCCACGAATTTGGAGCTGAAAGACGTTTTTTGACACCTGACCCGTTTCACCCGTTTCACCCTTCGCCTGGCGAGGAAATCTTGAGCCCCGGCGAAGTGGGGCGATCCGATAGTCGAATTCGCGTATGTTCACCGGCGAGATTCGCCTGACACCATTTATCGTGCGATGATGCTGAATAGTTGCCCAATTTCCCTTTTCCCCTTTTGGTCATCAACTGCTTTGAACAGACACCGGGCACATTCAGAAGTGGAAAGCTGCGGATCCGTCTCTACAATCACCCAACAGCCCAAACCATGAAACTCACTCCAGAGATCGTCGCGCGGCTTCAGACGCTTCAGACTCTGTTAGAGTTGCGCGACTTCGACTTGTTAGAGACTGTCGCAATCCGCATGGAACCCCATCGGGATCACGACGGAATCGGGGACATTCTTGATGCCTTCATGGATCACCGTTACGCGGAGGCCAGCACTTTGGTCGTAAAGCTGCTTTCGGAAGGAACCCGCCTCGTGCGATGGACCGATCCTGAGATTGCCCTCTTGGAAGCTGAACTGGAGCATTTTACTGCCGAGCTCGCCGAGGTGGAAGCTGAGCAGGCGGAAACAGCGCATCTTTTGGCTCGGTTCCAAGCCGCTTTCGACCGGGCGCTCGGAGACCGAATTGAAGAACTCCTCCGACTGCGTATGAGGATGCGGCAGCGCGAAGCGGAGTCGGATCGCGACGCCCGAGAGAGCTACGAGGAGGCCAAGAACGACTACGAGCACCACCGGGCCGATCAGGAAGCTCGCCGCGGAAGCGCCGAGGCGACCGAATGGAGTTTGTCCGAAGAGGAGCGAAAGGAATTGAAGCGTCACTACCGCGCTGCCGCGAAACGGTGCCACCCCGACGCGGTCTCGGAAGAGCATGTCGAGGCGGCCGCCGCGATGTTTCGCGATCTCAACGAAGCTTATCAAGCAGGGGACCTTGAGCGGGTCCGCAAGATCGCCGAGCGGGCTGCGGCCGGATTGTTCGAAGCCGTTACCTCGGACGACGTTCCCGAAAAGCGCAAAGAACGGTTGCGGGATCAGATTGCTGCGGTGCGTGAGGCCTTGGCAAAGGCGCGGGCAGATTTGGAGGTGGTGAAGCAATCGACCACTTACCGGAGCGCCACCGAAGCGGAGGATTGGGAAGTCTATTTCGAGGAGCAGGGCAGACGATTGGACGACCAGATAGAGCAACTGAGCACGATGAAGGCATGAACGGCGAGGAGAAGTTCGAGATTCAGATCGGGGAAACTCGCGAGCTGGTCCGGCGGACGGACCGGAAGATCGACTTGGTAGAGCGCTTGCTCGCCGGACTTCCGACATCTACCGAAATTAAACGATCCGCGAGCGGTATAGAGGGGGCACACGCCGGGGAGGAGAGAAGGTTTGGGGGTATTCAGATGGTGTGGTGCCCGCCGGGGGAATTCCTGATGGGGAGTCCGGAAGGGGAGGTGTGGTGCCCGCCGGGGGAGTTTCTGTTGGGGAGCCAAGCGATCAAGGAGGAGCGTATCGATAGCGAGAGGCAGCACCCTGTGCAGCTGAGTCGGGGTTTCTGGCTTGCAAAGCATGAGTGCACGCAGTGGCAGTGGGAGAGGGTGATGGGAACGGACGTCGAGGACTTGAAGCGGACTGGGAGATACACTTTTGGCGAGGTGACAGCGAAGGGCGCGGACATCGCGATGTATTTCGTGAGCTGGGACGACACGCAAGCGTGGTTGAAGAAGATGAATGAGAATCACCCCCTGCCCGAGGGATGGGAATGGATTTTACCAACGGAGGCGCAGTGGGAGTACGCGTGCCGGGCAGGGACGACGACGACACTCTACAGCGGGTCGTTGGAGGTCAAGGGCGAGCGAAACGCGCCAGCCTTGGATGCGATTGCGTGGTACGGGGGCAATAGCAGCGTAGGGTACACGGGGGATGGGTTTGATACGAGCGGTTGGCCGGAGAAGCAGTATCCCGACGGGAAGGCTGGGGTTCGCGAAGTCGGCGGAAAGCTTCCGAACGCATGGGGGCTCTACGGAATGATCGGGAACGTGTGGGAGTGGTGCGAGGATTGGTATGGGGATTATCCGAGCGGGAGGGTGACCGACCCGACGGGAACTCATGACTTTTTCATCCGCGTGCTCCGCGGCGGCGGTTGGGAGGCCATCGCTCGCCACTGCCGGTCGGCACACCGTCACGGGGACGGACAGGATAGTCGGGGCGACGACTTGGGCTTCCGGCCTGCCGCAGCTCCCTCCGTCCGATAGGTTCAAGCCGCCCTTGAGCGACGGCTAGGTATTTCCTACTCCCAACTTCTTTGCAGAATTAATGAATATCCGATATCCGAAACATCCTCAATCTTTTTGGGCCGTAAGTGCCACGGCGATTATCGTCGATAAGTACCAGACGCCACGCAGGACGAAATCAGCGACGACTGCCCATCCAACAATGGACCAGAAACCGTCTCCTTTGTGAAATCCGTAAATCAACGAAATGACTTCGGTAGTGAAGTTAATATTCCTATGCACATCCAATTTAAAGAAATCTCTACGGAGCTCCGTTCAACCACAATCGATAACTTGCGATTGCTTCAGGAATTTCTGGTAGAAGTGATAGACGAATCCCTCCTCGTCGGCTCTTATCTGCAGCCCGAAACGAATCAGGTCCAACGTAGAATTGCTTGTCGGTCCCTCTTTTCAGCGTTCGAAGCCCATTCATCAATCTTGAAACAAAGCGCCGTTGTAATGGACCAACTGCGAGAGGAAAGCGTTTTCAATGAAATTGAAATGCTGGCTCTCCGAGACTTAGAATACACTGTAGACCAAAGCGGGTCAGTTAAGAAAAAGAAAGCCCGAATCCGATTTAAAGACAATATCAAACTAGCGTTCGCTTCAGCGGCGAAAGCTCACGGTTTCGATCATGGGATAGATTGGGGCGCCCAGGAATGGCAAGATTTCTCTAGAGCGCTCGAGATCAGAGACAGAATCACTCACCCCAAAAAGGTTGATGATCTGACAATCAAGGATGCAGACTTAGATTTAATCAAAGCTGCCTATGATTGCTTCAGGCGCAATGTGAAATTGATCGCTGGCAAAATGAGCTATCCGAACACCATCTTTGAACACGAGTGAAACAGGGTCAGGGAAGGTCGCGGTAGGACCGCTAGTCAGCGGGGTCAGTTAAAAATTCCTGATTCAAGTGAACTTTTCACCTGTGGTTTCTGGAGTATGGAAGCGAAGGTTTCTTCAGACCGAAAACCGATCGAACAATCAGCACTCATTGCGGTCGGTCCCACTTTCCGTTTCATGCCTATTCCCCCGCACTCTCACGAACCGCATCGCGCTCCCTCTCCGTAAGCCCGGGATGTCCAATCAGCCTCTCAAGAAACTCAGGTTCCCTTCCCGATCCCCAACGACGAGCGAGGTGCTTCACGGCCCCCATCCTCACGTCGCCTTGCTGCATCGTCATTGTCCAGACGAATGATTCTTCGGGACTATGATTCGCCGTTCGCCGGATCAGTCCACGGATGGCGTAGTCCTTGACCGCGGGATCGGAGATGTCGTCCACGTAGGTCGCCGCCGCGAACGGGTCCTGCCTGGTCCAGTGTTCGACAATTCCCTCGACCGCCATGCCGCGGGCTTCGGGACGCTCGATCAACATCGCAAAGGCCTCGGCTTCCTCGAGGGAGCGATCGACCATCAGATTTCCCGCGATTTTTTCGGCAAGGCCCGGATACTGTCTTCCCTCTGTAGTGCTGGTGTAGGATTCGATCGCCAAATCGAGATTTGAGTCGGCGATCTTCGTCATGGATTGGACATAGGCCTCAAATTGGCCTTGCCACCAGTGTTCCTTGGTGATGGCCAGAAGACGTTCGGGATCTTGTTCCAGAAGTTGCGGCGCTACGCCGCGAAAGAAGGCCCGCTTGTTCTCGATGTCGTTCACGAGATAGGGGAGCATTCCCATGGCGGCGTCGAGGTCGTCTTCAGCCCACCGCTGGAACAGCTCGGTAAGAGCCAGTGATTTCGCCGGGCCGTTCTCCATCTTGAGAAGGTCAACGGCGACCCGGGCCTCCTGATTGTCGACGATGCCGGGACTCTCGTGTACCGGGCCGGTGAGTTCCAGGTTAGGTTGGGCAAAAGTCTGGACGGCGGGGAGTTCTCCGGGGACAGTCGAATCCGGGTCAGGAAAAGAAGAGACGGTGGCGTTTTCGAAAGGGCTTTCGGATTCAGCATCTTCTGTTGTCGCTCCCTCTGGCTTTGAGCAAGACGCAGTCAACAGGGTGATGACAATGGTGAGCGGTGCGAACAGTGCCCTCATACGATTGTTATGGGGAAAGTTTCTGCGAAACACAAGAAATATGGGAGATAAGAATCCGACTGCGACCGTGGGTGGAACAGAATCCCGAACCGGAATCACCGGTGTCGAAGAGGAGGCGTGGCCAAATGCGAGCAGATTCTGACAATCTCGAAGATGCGTCTGGAACGGAAGTGGCGACGGGTTGGGGGCGGAAGATTTGGAGCGGGTGGAAACCGCGTTAGGCACGGTTCTGGAAATAAACCGCTTTTCCAACGACTGATCTGATTCTGTCGAATCATGTCGCATCGTATCCATTTCCCGTAACGCGCTTCCTCGCGCAGGGTAGCGCAGACTTGTCAGCGGGGTGTCCCGCCGTGTAGTCTACCGGTGTCTGCGGATGGATGGCTCTTTGTCGATCCGGTCAGAGTTGTCTTGGCGATGCGCGCTTTCTTTATCTCACTGGTGCTGGCTCTTCTGTTCGCAACGGAGCCGGTGTTTTCCTTTCCCCAGGTGGTGGCGGGATTCATCCTCGGTCGACCGGTCACGGAAAGTTCAGTGGAAAAGCAGCTGGGGAGCATGAATGCGTTCACGGATCCTTTCATCGAGGGAACGGATGCCATCTCGGTCCTGAAAATTCCGGTGGGGAATCCGGAAGTCGAGTTGAGCGTTCTGGTGGTGGAGCCAAGGCGCTACGGGCTCCGGGTGGAGGAAAAAATCGAGTTCCAGAAGAACAAGAATCTGGACTACACGTTGTCGATCGGTTTGGACGACGGGACGGCGTC
>Ga0222633_1001246_pt1 | contig 14470 bp, 8 predicted proteins | sample AntAcemetageno48_FD_179816 | JGI IMG/M metagenome (GOLD analysis project Ga0222633, IMG submission 179816) | Saline water microbial communities from Ace Lake, Antarctica - #48 | ecosystem: Environmental > Aquatic > Non-marine Saline and Alkaline > Saline | place: Antarctica: Ace Lake | collected...
TCTCGGTGACAGACTTGTTCTTCCATTCCTGGATGCTCTGGTCGAGAGCCCGGCGCAGGCCATAGACACTGAGATCATCGACTGGCATTTCGACGCTCGCGACGCCGAACGAATGGCAGATCTTCGCTCCCCACCCGTCATCCTCGCCGACAGAGCTTTCGAAGTGATTGACGAGTCCTGCGTTGTAGCTTGTTCCTGCCCCTGAAGCGAGGAAGCCGTAGAGAAACTGACCGATCGCGTATGGAATATCATCGTAGGAATCCACAGGAACGTGATCCAAAGTCTCCTCACTGACGAGCCACAGGGAATTGACAAAGGCGCTGGTACCCAGTTGGGACGAGAAGCGATCACTGAACTGAAAGATCCGATCACTGTGATCTTCGGTCATGTAGGTCTGGATCTCCCGGAGCGCGCCGATGGTGTTTGCCCGAGTCTGCCGACGCTCGATGGGAGGAGCCGAAAGAACGCGGTCCAGGTGCTCCCCCGGAAGGGCGGCGATCAAGGTGATGGAGCAGCTTTCTGTTCCGAAAATCTCCCGGCAAAGGACCGGGAGGCTTTCCGCGAGACCGCGACCGGTACCGCCTGAGATCGACAGCACGATAAAAACGCGAGTGCGAGGAGCCATTTGCAACCCGTGAGATTTCTTCTCAAGCATCTCCTTGAGTCCAACAAGGCGCTGCCGAATATCCTCCAGCTTTACCTTCACGTTCTGCCCGTCAGTGATGTTGGAAAGAAAACTCAGCTTCCCGGCACGACCATCCTGACCAGCACCGGCACCGTCCTCCAGTTTCGCAGTGATCTGACTGTGATAGGGTTTCCCCTCGGGATCCGTCTGCGGCACGGTGGTGAGAAGGAACTGGTCGCTTTCGTCCCCCGCCTTGGCTCGATTCAGTGCCTGAAGCGTCGCATTCGGGTCGAGTCCGATGAACTGCTTTTCGCTGAGAGGTGGCACCTTGCCGAGGTGATTCTGGGAGAGGTTGGTATCGATAGAGACCAGCTCCACGAAAACATCTTCGTGGCCGGAGAGGGCATGGGAAAGGTGTCGTCCGCCCAGGTTGCCAGTGCCCCCGCCGCAGATGACGACGGTGGGTTCGTAGGTTCCGCTTTCCGGAGCCTTGATGTGTTTCTTAATGATATTGCTGATGATGTCAGTTGAGTCAGTCATAGTTTTTGGGTGTTTTAGTTGTGATGGAAGGTTGGCCCTTTTGAGGAGAGAATGTCTTTATCGGTTTCAGCTTCGCAGATAACGAAGGGTGACTGCGCCGGCTCGCTCTTGTTTGCCGGGGCGGAGAGGTTTGATCCTGCGGTTTTTTCGAAAGAGCTCTGCGCCGGTATCGGGCTCATAGCGGATCGCATAGCCGGGCGCTCCGTGTGAATCGAGGGGGAACACCCTTCCTTCGAGGGTGTGGGTAGACTCGGATCCGTTCTTTTTCCGGACGATGATTGTCCCACTCAACTCCTGATCGCGAAGGCGGTTTAGCAAGGTGATCGCGATGCCGCCGAGGATCAGAATCGCAACAAGGGACGGAATCCCGATCGTGATCCACTTGGAGAGGGGAGCCTTCGCTTCGATTTCAATCGACGAGGTTTCGGTGACTCCTGACTCACCCATACCGACGACCTCCAGCTTGACGGTATGCCGTCCCGGCTGATCGAGGAAGAGGGTGATTTCTTCCTGATCGGTGATCGTCTTTCCACCCGGAAGGGTCCATGTGAGACTCTTATAGTCACCCTCGATATCCGAACTGATCAGCACCTCAGAGGGGGTGCGTCCTTTTGCATCGGAGACGTGAATTTCTTTGATCTGCGGGTTTTCGTATCTCTCGAGAATGATGATTTCCTGTTCGAAGCGATCAGAGAGTTTTCCGGTTTTGTCGCTCCCCGCGAGCGCTATTAAGAATCGCCCCGGTTCGGGAAAGGTGACCGCGGGATTCCTGTCAGAAGTCTCGATCTCCTCACCATTTCGATACCATTTCCAGGAGTGGATGCCGGCGCTTTCGTTCAAAAAGCGAATCGTTGCGCCGGACAGCCATTCAGTCTCCGGGGTTCCGATGGAAAAGCGGACCTCTGGTCGCTCGGGAGGAAGAACCGTGACTTCTTGCGTTGCGGTCGAGGACTGACCAAACTCGTCTTCGACAGTGAGGCGAACCGAGTAGGAAACCGGCGTTTCATCGAAAATCTCGTACGTGTGCGTGAGAGGCACTTCGTTTTCCAGGACGGTGCCATCTCCCATCTGGATCGTACGATTGACAATTTTCCCGATGGAACGATCCACGATGCGGATCTCCTCGCCGGAAACGACTGTTTCCGGCATGAGGTCGAAATCCGCCTGTAAGGTTTGTGGAGAGACGGTGAACGGTTTTTGTTCGTCGCCAGAGAAGACTCCGGACGCATCCTGAATCCGGTGAACCGCGCGATAGCTTCCCGGGAGACCGGGAATGAATACCGTTTCCGCTTCGTCGGAAGAAAATACGACCACGTCCCGCTCATCCAGAACTTCGAAACTGATGTTTGCCGCTCGCTCGGTACTTCTACTGACGAGGTGAAACTCGTCTCCGACTCTGCCCTCCGCCGGTATAAGCGTGAAGGCGGCCGTGAGATCGGGCGGATGAACGGTTATTTCCTGTTCTGCGGTTGAAGTCTGCCCGAACTCGTCCTCCACAGTGAGTTGAATCGTGTAGGTTACCGACGTATTCTCAGCGATCTTGTAGAGGTGAGAGACGGGGAGTGCATTCCGAACCACAGTCCCATCTCCGAAATCAAGACTCCGTTCGGTAATTCCTCCGGTGGAGCGATCAACGAAGCGAACCTTCTCACCGGAAATGACATTTTCCGGAATGACAACGAAGTCAGCCTTTATATTTCGGGGAGAGACAGTGAGTCGCTTTTCGGCTTCGTCGGAGAATACCCCGGTCTTATCGTGGATACGATGGACCACTCGAAATGTTCCCGGATGATGAGGGGTGAACACGGGTTCTCCCTCCTCGGTGGAAAAGACGATTTCATCCTTCTCGTTCAACACCTCGAAGGTTGATGATACGGTATGGTCCGGGCTCTTTCTGACGAAATGAAAGCCGCTACCGACCATGCCGTTCTCCGGAACGAGGGTGAAAGCAGCGTCCAGATCGGGAGGGAAAAGGGAAATCGTCTTACTGGTGGATTTCACCCCCTTCTCCCGGTAAGCCTGCAAGGTCACGGTGACTTCATCCCGGGGTGGGGCAAGAAGGGTGAGCTCCGACTCGTTGCCAAGATTCTCACCGTCCACCGACCACTCGACGCGGTCATATCGGGACTGCGCTTTGTAGAAGAACACGATCTCGTCCCCGACTTTCGGGCTGGAGGGATGGTAAATGATCACCGGGGGAAAGATGTCTTCCCAGTCCGATACCGGTGTGACGGTAACTCCCTCTTTCGGCGGAATGGACAACTCGATTCCCAGGGTGAGGAAGTCCACATGCAATGTCTTGCCGTCAACTTCAGGGTACTTTTGAATCACTTCGGTGAAGTTGGTCTTGCCCTCGGTGTCTTCCCCGTCGGTCAGGATCCGGATATAAATAGTGGCCGCCGGATCCTCTGTCTGGATATCTCTGGCAAGAGCAAGAGCATAATCTGTCGTTGTCCAGAGGTAGGTTTTTGCGTTGTCGGGAGCGTTGCGTTGTTCTACCCAGGTCAGCGCCGCATCACGATCCTGCGGATGTTTCATGGAAAGAGAAGATGCCTGTGAGACCACCCCTTTGTTAAAGGCGATCAAATGGAGGGTCGAATCTTCGGGCAGGCTTCGCACGTGGGAGCTCATCGAAGTTTGGACAAATTCAAGCCGCGTTCTTTCCTTGCCGTCGTTTCCTTTCTCTCTGGCGTTCATTGAGCCGGAGAGGTCGACCACGGTAATGTAGTGGTCCGCCGCTGATGCGGGGAAGAACGAGAATGCCGTCGCGAGGAAGGCCATTGTCATCGCGATCAGGACAGGGTGTCTGGTGTGACCTTCCGTGCCGAAGCGAGAAGGCGATTTGGAGTGAGTGTAGGATCGTGTTTTCATGGGTATCGATTTTGGATTGATGCCATCATCGATCCCCGCACGGTGATCTGTTTTTATTATCAGGGGGAGCTGTTGATAAACGAATTGATTCGGGTCTAAAACCGAATGTAGTCACATCATTACCAAGAGGTATTGTTTTGGTAATGGATTACTTCGGAGATCGCGTCAGAATGGTTGCCTATGAAAACAGACGATAGATTGAAACAAGCAGCGGAACTGATTGCTCACCTCGTTGAGGAAAACTCCCTCACTCCGGCGGAATTTTGCAGGAGGATTCGAAACCGGGAGAAGGGGCTGGGAGTCACTGAATCCCGCTACAAGGAATGGATTTCCGTGGACCAGAGCTGGAAGAGTCCGAACCCCATCGTGAGTGGAGTTCACTTCTCCAAACTCTCGGGATCCTCTCTTCCTGTTCAGTGGGCCGCTTCACGCTTCGGGGCGCGCTTCGTTCCGGGTGCAGAGTACTTCACCGGTCACCAGAGGTTCTCCGACCTTTATATTGAGGCGCGTAGAGAGGTCAGCCGTCTGCGGAATCAAATCGAGAGTGCCATTTTTAATGACTCTCTCATCGATACCAACGAGGCAGGGGAAATCTCGGTCTCGTGGATGAAATTTTGTCTGTGGGCGGACGGGGTCGTCACTCTCCTGAATAAAGAAGCTCTCGTGGAACTCAGTGATCCTGTGTCCAGGCTTCATGAGGCACCGGGGAAGACGGCATCCCATGTGTGTGTTCGCGATGCGCTCGATTCGAGTTCGCGATCGGCTCAGCAGATCGCGGAAGCCTGCGGGTTCAAGCAGGCGGCCAGCGTAAATAAATGGGGCGAGGAAAGTGGCCGCGTCATCAAAGAATTCCGGGGAAAAGTAATCGATGACACGGAGAAAAAGAGTGGTAGCCCGAATCCGTTCGATTACACCGTTCGGATCGCAGAGGTGACGAAAGACTTCCGTCCTGTAAAGCTTATGTGTGAATTGCTCGGAGGTCGGTTGGTGGAAGCGCCGCCTAGACAGGATGCAGAAATGACCGACTTACACCGGACGTGGGTCAGGGTGGATACGGAAATCGCGGAGTTCATGGGTGCGATCGGAAGAGCCGTGGAAGATGAAAAACTGGACGCCGACGAAATCGACCAGATCGCGACAGAATGGCTCGACGTCCGTTCGTGGATGGAGACGTTCGTTGGGGCGATGGGGGAGGGGCGGTTTGGAGGTAGTGGTCTCAAGGCTGCATAATTTCTGCGTGGTGCCTAAATGCCATCGTCTCGCCATCGATTCTTCACTGTCATGCATGTCTTGCTCTGTCGTGATTGAGTCGGCTTTTTCTTTCACTCGTGATATCCCCATTTTGCATTGATCTCAGCCAGGAGATTTATGATATTCCCTATCGATAGCATGGAAGCGAAAAATCAATCCACTTCGTGGCGGCTGATCATACCGCTATTGAACAACAGTCTGCCTCTTAGCGAAGTGCTGGGAATGGGATTCGCTTTGGTGGAGGTGGTCAGACAGTCCGGAGGAACGGCGCGCTGCCTGAGAAGACCTGAGTCCGTCACAGTGGAACTTACTGGAATGGCCCAAAGTGAATTGAATGCTCTTATCGACGCATTCACCGATTCGATGACGCTGCAAAACGAATCAATTTCGCTATGCGTCGAACAGGTAGACGATCTGCACTCAATCCCCGGGGGGAACTCGTTGGCACATGGCGAGTATTTTAGAGGGAAATTGACCAAGCGGTTGCTGATATCGCTGCCGGAAGGCGCTTACGTTGCAAGCAACATAGTCTGTTCCGGGAAACCTGTTTTTGCAGTGAGGCTGACCGCTCTGAATGAGAGGGAAGCACAATGGATCGCAGCCGTCGAAGCAGGTGCAGCACAGCGGACATGCAATGTGCTGTGGAACGCTGAGGACGTTTTGGAATGTCATGGCGTGGATTTGCGATCGACGTGAATCCTGTAAGTGGAATCGCTGCTTTTTCTTGCTATGAGTTTCCGTCAAGGCCTCGAAGCGAAACTTCGTTGAGCTCCCGCATCAGGCCGGTGATCATCGAATCGTTCGTAAAGCGCTCCACTTTTTCGATGGCTTGCGCCACAAACTGATCGGTTTCGTGAGCGGCATACCAGGCCAGTTCTGAGACGGGAATTCTCCCATCGTTGGTGCTTCCAAAATGGAAGTTCTGATATTCCAGGGCTTTGGCGTTCGTCTCGAATTGCCTGTCGATGCGATCGAAGCAGCGAAGAATGGGAGAGAATTTTTCCGTTCTCAAATTTTCCGTAATCAACTCGGAATCAAACTTCTCAAAGTCAATGAGATGAAGGAGGAATTGGTAGTTCCATCCAAATCCAACCGCGAGTGAACTGCGGCCAAACTCACTCAGATGCCATCGGGTATCGACATCATTGTCCCAAGACTCAAATGTCCAATATTCAGGCGGATGATCGAGAAAATGCTTTCGGACTTTTTGGGTGGCATTCGCCAACCATTTGAATTCGATTTCTCCACGAAAATTCGAAAGCTCAACAAAAGCATTCCACTTTTCAGGCGTATCGAAAAGATTGTGTGTCTCGCGAAATAGTTCTTTGTTCATATCACCTATGCCAGGATTCTTCGTAGAGTTGAAGAAAGGTCTTCAGTCTTCCATTTGATTGAGGGATTTTCTCGCTCGTTTCTTTTAACCATTCAGTTATGTCCCGTGAAAAACTCAGCTGATCAACATTGAGGGGAGTTGTCGGATATTCTGAAACCTCTTCCCATTGCTGCCAATCAGAAGGACGTCGTAAACTGCCGGACGAGGGTTTCTGCGTTAGATGCAGCGGAAGGTAGACCAACCTAAAACAGCGTTTCACTTCCGGGTCGGAATAATCCAGAAAAGGGTATTTTCGAAATACCTCCTGATGCCAATAGCGGTAGAGTTGATTCTCTTGATCGACTGCAGCATTTGATTTGTTTTCGATCACAACCACGCTTGGTGGGCTTTGTCTGCGAACGAGGATATCGTGACCTGATCCCTGAAGTGGGACACATCATAAATGAAGTCCTGCCGGGGTTATGTCTCTGTTAAGTTTTTGATTGATCGTTCGATCTGTGCTTGCGCTGCGAAATGGAGCGGAGGCCGTAGGCCGTAGCGGAATTTCGCAGCTGGCCGCGAATTCAGAGGGTGTCTGATACCCCAGTGAACTGTGTGGCCTGTCTTCGTTGTATTCGAATCGCCAAGATTCCAGAATGATCTGGGCCTCGCGGAGCGATCCAAATATCTCACGGTTGAGGAGTTCGTCACGTAACTTGTCGTGGAAGCTTTCGATGTAGGCGTTCTCCCAGGGTGAGCCGAGCTTGATGTAAAGGATCTTGATCTTCAGATCCTTCAACCAATCCTGCACAGCGTAGGCAATAAACTCGGGGCCGTTGTCGCTGCGAATGTGTTTCGGGGCTCCGTAGCGTTCGATCGCAGCTTCGATGATCGTAATCACATCCACGGCCCGGATCGACCATGCCGCGTGGGTCGCAAGGCACTCGCGGGTGTGTTCATCAATCAGCGTCAGAATCCGGAACTGGCTGCCATTGGCTGTTTGGTCCGTCACAAAGTCCCAGCTCCAAACATCTTTGCGCTTCTCCGCTTTGCGCCTGCGCACGGTCGAAAGCCCAACACGTCGGGTCCTCCTCTGCTTCTTACGCACCTTGAGTCCAGCTTCACGCCGGACCCGAAGAACACGCTTCTCATTGATGACATGCCCCTCTCTTCGCATCATGGCGGTGACACGGCGATAGCCGTACCGAGGGTGCTTCTCGCTCAGTCGAATGATCTCTTTTTGCATCACTTTAGCCTCCTCACTGACCTGGCTGACTCGGTAGAAACTGGAGCGGGCCAGTCCAAGAGCCCGGCAGGCAACCGCCGAACTTCCCAGCCCTTCTTCCACTGCAAACTTCACCGCTCGACGCTTGGTCGACGAGCTTACCATTTTTTTGAGTTCACCTCCTTGAGGATCTGGTTCTGTACGGAAAGATCAGCCACCAGCCTCTTCAGGCGGCCATTTTCGTCTTCCAGGCTACGCAATCGCCGGGCCTCTCCGACTTCCATCCCGCCATACTTCCGCTTCCAGTTGTAAAACGTCGCATCGCTGATGTTGTGCTTCGCGCATACGGCCTTCACCGTGCTCTCCCCATCGGCTTCCCGTAGGATCCCAATGATCTGTTCTTCGCTGAATCTGCTTCTCTTCATTTGTTCTGCTCTCTATCTTGAGGCAGAACTTCATTTTACGCACGTCTCACTTTTTGGAAGCAGGTCAGAAGCGCTAATCTCAACAGAGCTTGATTGAAATTTCCAGAGTGTATCTGTAGTATCGAGAACCAAAGAGATGACAGAATCGAAAGGTTCAGTGGTTTCAGAAAAGAACTCCTCGACATTCCGCTCCCAGATAGTGGTCTCCTTTCCGAGCAAAAATTTGGTCCATTCTTCGCTACCCCAGCGGCAAATCGTTGTGATGTCGTTATAAGAGGCCGCCTTGGACTCACGGGCTCTTTCGAGGACTCGAAGAGATGTAAGGGCTACGTCATCGGAGTTAGGAATTAGAGTCCTTCCTCCCACGTCGATTGAGAAAAGATCCAGAACGAAATCTTGGAGAGCGCCGGAAACATGTAGCCAACCAAGGATTTCTTCATACAAAATCGGGATGCGTTTTTCACAGAAGTCAATGAGCCCCTCAATTTCATGGCTAGATTTGCACCCCACCTCTAGTAGCCCAAGAAGGAAGGGTTCCTCCCTTGAGTCGCCCCTGTTGGAACTGTCCAACATAACGGACTCGATTAGATCAACCTGCTTTTGGAAATTCATAGTATTGATTTGGTTGGCGCAACAAAGCTCCCATCTCCCTGGGCTGACTGCAGCCGGATTTACTGTGCGTTCCCCGACTTCAGACAAGAAAGCAACTCTCCCGCTCCCGTCACCTGAACCGACTTCCTGGCGCGGGTTGCCGCGACGTAGATCAAGGAAAGTTCACCGACAGGAAGGGTCGACTCGCCGGTCTTCTCGTCCTTCCTCCGAAACCAGCGCCACGTTGACTTGTCCATCCCGGCGAGGACGATGTGATCGAACTCGATGCCTTTGACCCGGTGCATCGTTGCCACCCGGATTCCAGATTCGCGATGATCATCGGCCTTCTGCGATGAGATCAGTCGTGTTGGATATCCTGCTCCTTGCAGCCCTTCCTGGAAGTGTTTGACCTTCTTGGAAGTTCTCGCCACCACGCAAATGGAAGATTCTTCCGCTCCCTGATCGTTCAGTTCGGCTAGGTGAGCGGCGATCGCGGTGAGCTCTTCTTTCTCGTCCTGGTAGCTTTCGATGGAAGGGGGCTCTCCATGAAAGAGAGAGCGATAGCCTTGCTGACTGTCGAGGCCGCCGTCCAAGTCATCAATGGCACACTCCTGAAGAATGGCCGTCGCCCAGTTCCTGGTTTCTTCGGTGGTCCGATAGTTGATTCGGAGTTTGCGACTTCGACCGACGATATTGATCCCGCAGTGAGACAACACGACTTTGTGGCCATAGATCCGCTGGTGCGCGTCCCCGACGATGAAAAGATCATTCCCATGTCGAGCCCTCACTTCGGGGATGATCGCCCGGACGAGGCGGAAAGCCTCCGCACTGAAGTCCTGTGCTTCATCGACCAGAACGGAACGGTAGGGGAGCACTAAGTTCCGACTTTCGATCAGCTGGCGGGCCTGGCGTAGTGCATCGATTGGTTCGCCGAGACTTTCAGCTTTGAGCAGAGATCTATACTCTTCGAAAACCGGCCAAATCAGCTTTCGCTGGGCACGACTGAGACGCTGTCCCATCCCGACCCGGCTCGCGCGAATGTAGCTCGCTTCGTCATTGATGCTCTGAGCTTGGACGACTCGCTCCCATTCGTCTCTCATTTCCTGTTCAGAAAATGGGCAACTGTCCGGGCAGGACGTCATCGCTTCCTCCCAGAGGGGCTTCGTTCGTTTCCCAGTGAAGTCGACATCGACTTGAATGCCGTTGCTTTTGAGGAGACGATGAGCCCACGCGTCCAGATTGATAACCTCGATTTTTTGCAAGGTCTCGTGAGAGCAGAGCTTACGTAGATTGCCCTCAATGTCGGCGACGAGGTTTTTGGTGAAAGTGGTGAACAGGATTTTCTCCTTCGCGGTGCAGACGGTTTCGGCGAGCATCTTTGCGCGGTGGATCGCAACGACCGTCTTGCCTGTGCCTGCTCCTCCGAGAACGCGGACCGGGCCATTGGCTTGCATCTGAACCAACTTCTTCTGCGACGGATGAAGAAAGGTTCTCCATCGATCGAGCGGGTAGGAGAGGATCTTCTGCATCTCTTCGGCATCTGTCACGACAACAAACTTCCGTTTGGTTGTTTCGCGATTCAGCGCTGCGGCGAAATCAGTCGTATCGACATGATCCAGGGGAGTGATTCCAAGCTGGTCTTTTGTTTCTTCCAAACTGAACCCTGCTGCGAGATAGAAGAGCGCTTCGGAGGCTTCGGTAGGCAGCCTCTTTTCGATCGCATACAAATCGGACTCAGCCGCAATCTTTCGGACATCATTGAGCAGAGGTTCCGGTAAGCCCACCGCAACTAACTCGGTATCAGTAAATGGGTCAAAGAGTCCCTGTTCGGGTTTTTTGGTCGACGCTTTGTCGGCCTTGGCTTCTTCAGGATCGGGCAAGTTCGAAGAGTCAGTTTGGTCAACGGAGACAGCTGGGTAGACTTGAATTGTCCCAGTTTCCGGATGAACGGCGCACTTCTGCTTTTCGGCCCATTTGTAGGCGTCATCATGCTTGTCGACCCAGAGGAGAACGTAGGTGTTTCCTTGTTTCGGCTTTAGGACGATCCCGCGATACTCTTTGTCGATTCGCACAGACCGGAGATTCTTATCGGCCGTGGCATTGATTGTTTCATAGTTGATCCCCGGACTGGTGGGATTCTCCTGAAACTTGGAAATGAATTCGCGGACCTTCTTTTGTTTCCCTTTGGGAACATTGGAATAGGAAACGAGAAAATCGTCTCCGAGACCGAAGTTGATCTGGGGCATGCTGGTTGTCATGTTAATCGATTAGCGTTGAAAGTTCGGTGAATAATTTTTGGGTGTCGCTATGGGCCTTGTCGAAGCTGAGACATTTCCAGTCGAAGGAATCGAACAGGGCGAGGTCTGCCTCCTGGTCCTCCAGAAAGACGCCGACTTTTTGGTCGGGCCACGCCAGTTCGGCCTCGGCCACGACGGTGTTGTCCTCGCCAATCAATTCGTAGCCGATCTCAGGCATGGCGTGATCGGTGCCTTCCAGTTGCTGACATAGCTCGTGGAGATCTTCATGGAGCAGCGAAAGATCGAGAGAAATTTGCGAGAGTGAGGATTCGTCCGTAGATTCGATCTTCTTCGGCTGTGGATCTTCGCCGGGAGCCCCTCCAAATTCCCACCAGGTCTCTTCGAGGAGGCCTTCCCATCCGTTTGCCAGACCTAGATTCGTGACGAACGAAACTCCCGGCAGGAACTGTCCGAGATTGTACAGCTTGAGCAATCCCCGCCATGCAGGCGCGAACTGATCCGGGTCCAACGATTCAGCATCATTGAAGCGGAAGAGTCCACGCAAGTCGTCTCGGCTATGGTTCTGAAAACTCTCCAACTTGGCTGCGATCAGCCCCTCCCACCGTCCGTCCTCCGGAGAGGGGACAGCAAAGCCCGCCCATTCACCGGAAGCCAATTCACCGAGGGCAGATTCTCCTGGAGAGGCTGGATTGAGGAGGGTCGAGATCACCGCAGATATCTTCCCCTGATCACTTCGCTGCATCGCGGCGAGACTCAGGAGGAGAACGTAGGCGTAGCTTTTCCAACGCTCCGGTTCGGGGGTCTTGAGATAGTCAGTAAGATGGCCCCAGGCCGATTCGTCAGTCACGCTTTGAAACCAGTCTTTTGAGTTCTCCGGGTCGAGGCTGGTCCAAAGTGCCTTGCTCTTCGCCCGCTGTTCTTCCGAGATCCCCGGGTGGAGGGCTGTCGGGGATTGCTTGCTATTTCGCAAGGTCAGGTCCTCCCACGTGAGACTCCAAGTGATCCATTTCCCGGACCGGCGAAGCCCCTCTCTTTGTGCGATGTCTTTCCCGACGCGATTGTTGCCTGCAGCGGCATCGGCATGGAAGGCAAAGCCATCGAGATAGACGGCGATGGGGAGGAGGCCTCTAGAGGGAATCGATCGGAATACAAAATCAGGTCTCGTCGCGTGGGGAATGTTCGAGCTTGCCGGGATTTCGTATTGCGGGATGACTTCCCAGTTGTTCGCCCCTGTCACGAGCATGTAGCCTTCTTTCCCCTCAATCATCTGGGTCTTCAAATTGAAGCCTTCCGTATCTTTCAACGCTTCGAGGAAGAGCTTTTCCAGCTCGCTCTCCAGGAGGGGGTTGATATCGATGGTGGAGAGGGCGGAAATCTGTTCGACGTCCTCGCGATGGCTCAGGATCTTTTCGAGGATTCCGATGGCAACGGAGCGTTGTGGGTCGTTTGCTCCTCGGCGTCGTTGGTTCTTAAGCACGCATCGATGGCAGCCATCCAGTTCACTGTTGCTTGCGCAGGAGCAATCTCGCAGCCACTGGCAGGCTAGATCGAGAACAGTGAGAAGCTTTTCCGGGTCGGAGGTCAATTCCTTCAGGTAGCCGGTGCCACCGGGAACCCGATCATAGACGACGAGATACCGTCGCCGAAAATCCGTCCCGGGAATGGGGCGGGATTCCTCGCAGCTGGTGAGGTGATCAATATCACCACCAAACCAAGCGAGCAGTCCGATCTCGAGCGCTGCGACAAACGAAGCCATCTCCGTAGTCTCATTTGCACTCACGGAAGGGACGAGCAAACGCAGGGCTTCCGAGGTCAGTTCCCGATAGAGAAAGTGGGCATCGAGGGGATGGGTCTCGGTCGGCTTGTCTCGGAGCGGGCAGCTGATGTCGTGCTTGAACTTGTCTTTCTCCCAGGCGCGTGCGCCTTGAACCTTGCCGCACTTCGGGCAAAGGTGAAAACCGGAGACGCGTCTCTCTACGCCACCAATCGTGAGAGTTCCTTCACCGCTTCCCTCTCTCCCCAGATTGACCTCGCGAAAGGTAGCCTGCCTGACGAATTCAAAACCAAACGCCAGCTCATCACTCTTGACCTGGAAAGCTCGTTGAATCTCCGCTTCGGGTATTGCCACGGACATCTGTCGGTTGAAAAATTCCGGGGTTCTTTCGTCGGATTCATCCTGGGTTCTAGAGTTGCGGTCAAACTCGGTCGTCACCACTTGTTTCATGCGGAGCATGCTTCGCTGAAGAGAGGTGTCCGCCCATTGAGTGCTGCCACAGTTTGGGCACTGAGCGTTTGGGGGATCTCCGAGATCGATTCGTTCTATCCAGGAGCACTGATCACAAAAGTTCCAGGTTTCCTTTTCGGAGAGATCCAGATTTACCTGATCAATCGTGAGCTTTCGACCTTCCGCGTAGAAACGGTTTCCCGGAGCCAGTTCGCGGATCGCGGAAACGGCGGGTCGTTGGTATTCGAGCGAGATCGCCTCATACTTTCCCTTTTGAGAAGAAGCCGATGGCGGTCTCTTTCGCAGGATCACGCTTCGAAGGGTCACGCCCTCCTCGGGAAAGGCGTAGTTTGGTAAAAGTCCTTCATCGGTGAAAAACTGAAGCGTATTCGTATCCCCGATTTTCTGAATCACTGCGGCAAGGCTTCGCCGGGTTTGAATCAGCTCCTGCAATTCGTCTTCGGTCGCTTCATCCCGAACTGGCACTTTCTCCAGCTTCTTGACTCGCTCTCCTACCTTGGCGCGGCGCTTTCGCAGATCCTCCCTTTCTTTGGCGACTTCGCGGAAGCGGCTTAGAATTTTCCAGGGGAGAGAACCTTCATCCGTATTCTTGCCTTCCGAAAAGGTGAGGAGGAAGTCGCGCGCATCCTTCCCAAGCTGCTCTCCGAACATTTCGAAGAAGCCGGTTCGCAAGCTTGCCAAATTCTGTTGAACAAATTCCAGCAAACCGAAGGGGAATCCTTCCGGAGGATCTCCGGGGGAAAGAATGGTCTTGAGGGTCGGGCCGATCTTGGCCGGGATAAAAGGCGGCGGCTGCGTGGATTCAATCCAGCGATCGAAGGCGAAGGCGATGAACTGTCTTTCGAGCACGGCAGGGGCGTTCAGAAACACTCCAGGGACCCGAACCTCTCCGTCCATCATCTCCCGGGGCTGGGTGTAGAAATAGAGATCGTGAGGCTGGGCATTGGCCACGGTCAGGGAAAAGGCGTTTCCATCTCGACGGCCCGCGCGACCGACTCGCTGGAGGTAGTTGGCAGTGGTGGGGGGGACAGAGCACAGAACCACGGAAGAGAGATCTCCGATATCGATTCCCATTTCCAAAGTAGGGGTGCAGGAGAGAAGATTCGGATCCGTCGATCGTCTCTCGT
>Ga0222633_1001249_pt1 | contig 14447 bp, 15 predicted proteins | sample AntAcemetageno48_FD_179816 | JGI IMG/M metagenome (GOLD analysis project Ga0222633, IMG submission 179816) | Saline water microbial communities from Ace Lake, Antarctica - #48 | ecosystem: Environmental > Aquatic > Non-marine Saline and Alkaline > Saline | place: Antarctica: Ace Lake | collected...
AGGTCACCCAGGTTGAAGCATTAGACAGAATCCTGAGTCGAGAAGATCCTGAAATTTCACAAATGATGATGAATAAGCTTGAGGATGAGGGCGTGAATGTCCAGCTTAATACCATGGCCACCGCTGTTGAGGTCGATGGTGATGATAAATATCTGATTGTCGACTCCAAAGGTAAAGAAGGCCGTATCCCCTTTGATCAGCTGTTGGTCGCAATCGGCCGAAAGGCCAATGTTACGGGATATGGTCTTGAAGAACTCGGTGTCGAAATCTCCCCCCGGGGCACTGTTGCCGTAGATGATTATCTTCGCACTAATTTTCCGAATATTTTCGCAGTAGGTGATGTTGCTGGGCCCTACCAGTTTACTCATACGGCGTCCCACATGGCCTGGTTCGCTGCCGTTAATGCGCTGTTTGGTAGCTTCAAGAAGTTTGCCGTGGACTACTCGGTGATTCCCTGGACCACCTTCACGTCACCAGAAGTAGCTCGAGTGGGTATCAATGAGGCGGAAGCGAAGGAGAAGGGCATCGATTTTGAAGTCACAACCTTTGATGTTTCAGGGCTAGATCGTGCCCTCACTGAAGAAGAAGCCTTTGGTGTTGTAAAAGTGATTACGCCAAAGGGTAAGGATAAGATTCTGGGGGTCACAATTGTGGCGGATCACGCCGGTGATTTGCTCGCTGAGTATGTGCTTGCGATGAAACATGGCCTTGGTCTCGGCAAAATTCTTGGCACCATACACACCTATCCAACGATGGCAGAAATGAACAAGTTTGCGGCCAGTGAATGGCGAAAATCTCATAAGCCTGATTGGGCGCTCGAACTTGCAGAGAAATTCTTCACCTGGAGGCGTGGTTAGGCGAGCAGGCGAGCGTTATTTCGGTGCTTGCTTCAAGCGCTCGACCACGGTGTCGATTTCTGACTCGGTTGGCTCGAACTTTTTTTCATCCAAGGCATCGAGGTTGCTGAGGGTGTCGACGGTGAGGCCAAGCTGGCGCACAAAGCGTCTGCAGTGTTGGCAAATCATTAGATGAATCCGAATATGTACTCGACGCCACAGGCTCAGTTCTCCATCGAGTAGAGCGTGGGCGTCGGTGGTGATGTCTTTACAAGTTAGCATCAGGAATCCGGAGCGGTTTCAGTGCAGCATTCGCCGGTTAACTGAAAATGATCGATTACCGCGAATACCTTGTTACGGGCGCGATGGAGCAACACCCTGACATTGGATTCACTGACTTCCAGAATGTTACAAATCTCTTTCAAAGAATAACCCTGCTTCTCTTTGAGGCTTAAGGTGGCTTCCTGTAATGCGGGCAGCTCGCTGATGGCCTGGTTTAAACAAGAGGAGAGTTGATTGCCGGAAAGAAGGGCGTCAGGACTGTCAGCTTGCCAGTCAGCCGCCGGGGAAGCCCAATGGTTGGTTTGATTGAATCGATCGCTGAGCCCCGAGGTATCCTCGCTCATTGACTCAAGGGAAACATAGCGTTTCTCTTTTCGAAGCCGATTTTTCGCCTCATTTGCGACGATGGTCAGAATCCAAGATTTGAGTTTGCTGCGGCGCTCGAATTTTGGCAGTGCGCCCATGACTGAGAGCCACGCTTCTTGTACAACTTCATCGGCAATCTTCTCGCCAACTATGCGACGAGCCAGGTACACCATGCTGGCATGATAGGTTTTGACCACATACCGGTAAGCAACTTCGTCCTGGTCAAGTAGCCGGCGGATCAACTCTTCGTCGTTTTCTAGTTCGCTCTTCAAATCATCTTCCGTGCAGTTTGTGTCTTCCTTTTACCATCTTTGACGTGGCATTTCGCTCGGGAGAGCTTAGCACGCAGTCAAAGGCTTTTAGTGGTGCCGAGGCTGTTGCATACTGCCGCGATACAAACGACGAGGAAAATACCCATGAGAATAGGATTAATGATCGGCGCATCGGATGGTCCCGACGGTACAATTAACGGACTCATTAAGGTCGCCCAGGATGCTGAAGCAAAAGGCTATGATAACCTCTGGATGGCTAACATATTTGGTCTTGATGCGATTTCGACTTTGAGTCTGCTAGGCCATGCGACAAAGAAAATTGGCCTGGGTACAGCGGTGACACCAACCTTTCCACGTCACCCGACGGCGATTGCTCAGCAAGCGCTCACCGCTGCTGCAGCTTCTGACAATCGTTTCTCTCTGGGTATCGGTCTGTCCCACAAGGTCGTCATCGAAGACATGCTCGGCTTCTCCTACGACAAACCGGCACGCCATATGCGTGAATACCTCACTGTTCTTGGCCCCCTACTAAAGGGTGAATCGGTGTCCTTTGCCGGCGAGCACTTTAAGATCAATAACGTCAAACTGGACGTGCCAGGTGTATCAAACGTGCCGATCCTGGTCGCCGCTCTTGGCCCAGTGATGTTGAAGCTGGCGGGAGAATTGGCAGACGGTACAGTGACCTGGATGACCGGTCCCAATACCCTCGCTGAGCATATTATTCCGGGCATTGGCAAAGGCGCAGCGTCGGCAGGTAAACCTACCCCGACTATCGCAGCAGGATTTCCTATCGTGCTGACCAACAATGCTGATGAAGCAAAGGCCATGATTGATCGAGTGCTGAGCATCTACGGCATGTTGCCGTCTTATCGTGCAATGCTCGACAAAGAAGGTGCTGCTGGACCTTCTGACGTTGCTATCGTGGGTGACGAGGCGAGTTTACGAGCCAGTATCAAACACTTGAAAGAGGTTGGCGTGACAGACCTCTGCGCCTCGATTGTTGCCGAGGATGCCGAAACCTATCAGCGCACCTTCGATTTTCTGGCGGCAGAAAACGCCTAACAATGGCGAGTTTTGTTGAAAAGGAAGGTCTATGAAACGGCTGCTGATTCTTAGTCTGATGTCGATACTGTTATTACCCGCCATTACCTTCGCTAAGGAAGCCGAAGCCGAAATTCTATCTCTGGCTCGGGATGTGATTAACAAGGTGCGCTACGGCGCACTCATCAGTATGGGTGACGCGGGGCAACCGCGCTCGAGAATCGTTGATGCTTTTGCTCCGGATGATGATTTTGTCATTTATGTGGCGACGAAACCCAACACTCGAAAAGTGAAACAGATCCGTAATCAGCCTAAAGTCACCTTGTTTTATTTTGACCCAGAAAGTCGTAACTATGTATCAGTGATGGGTCACGCCACGCTGATCGAGGCTAACGACATCAAAGTGGCGATGCGGCGAGAGGCGGATTCGGATCAAATCTATCCTAACTTTCCTGATGATTATCTGTTGATCAAAGTTGAACCTACAGCAATCGAGGGCTTGCTGCCGGGCTATCGGGGCGACAAGGACACCTGGATGCCAGCGAGAGTGGAGTTTTAATTTCGCGGCAAGCCTGGACCTTCTCAGAGGTTATGGTCAGAGGTTATGGTCAGAGGTTATGGTCCAGTGTGGTCGACGCGGATCAAATCCGCGTCGACGCCGGAACCTTGTTGTTCAGGGTCCTTGCTTCTCAACCTCTGGCAGCTTCTGCTGATCGGCAGGGCTGATGGGGCGAATGGCTATGGTATTAGGAGATTTCGTCCATAGTTTTGACAACCTTGCTGACGATGCCGTACTTGATGGCTTCATCGACGGTCATCCAATAGTCACGGTCGGTGTCTTTTTCGACTTGGCTAAGGTCTGTACCGGTTTCTTCAGCGATCAACTTATTGATTCTTGCCTTGGTTTTAATGATTTGCTCCGCAGCAATGCTGATGTCCGTGGCATCGCCCTGGGAGCCACCAGAAGGTTGGTGGATCAAAAAGCGAGTGTTGGTCAGACAAAAGCGATTGCTCTTTTCTGCCGCCAGATAAATGGTGATGGCGGCGCTTGCTACCCAACCAGTGCCGATCATCTTAACTTCTGGCTTGATGAATTTGATCATGTCGTAAATCACGTCTCCCGACTCGACATGCCCTCCAGGAGAGCTGACGTAGATCGTGATAGGTTCATCACTGTCAGCGGCAAGGGCGAGTAATTGTTCGGTCACTGTTCGAGCGACTTTTTCGTTGATCTGACCAAAAATGGAAATCGAGCGAGACTTAAAAAGCTTCTCGTCGAGGAAGTTGAGCCCTGGCATTTTTGGCTCTTGAGTTTCGTCATTCATCATTGGTCGCTCCTTAAAGCAATTCAGGGTTGGCGGGCGCAAAAGGATACCAATGGGCCCCTTCGATTGCACCTGAGATTCCCTTCAATATGGCGTCGAGACTCGAAATCTCAAGGGCTTGTTGATTTCTATTTTGTAGTTCGGGCAAGCTGGGCTCTAATTGTTAAAAACCTGATTATGAAAAGGAGTATAGCGTGACTAATCTGAAGCTTGGGATTCAAATGGGATATTGGGGGGCAGGGCCGAACCCTAAAATGGTCGAGATCGCGCAATTAGCCGAACGTTTGGGGTACGACGCGATTTTCACCGCCGAAGCCTGGGGTTCCGACGTCTTTACACCTCTGGCCTGGATCGGAGCCCATACCGAGCGGATTCGACTCGGTACTGCGGTTGCGCAGCTTTCAGCCAGGACGCCAACCGCAACGGCCATGGCTGCCTTAACTCTGGATCACCTCTCAAAGGGTAGGATGATTTTAGGTCTGGGGGTTTCAGGCCCTCAGGTTGTTGAGGGTTGGTATGGACAGCCGTTTGCAAAACCTTTGTCTAGGACTCGTGAATACGTCGATATCATTCGCCAAGTGATGGCGAGAGAAGCGCCGGTAAAAAATGATGGTGAGCATTACCCCTTGCCCTATCACGGTGAGGGTTCCTGGGGACTAGGCAAGTCGCTGAAACCCATTACCCATCCACTTCGTGCGGATTTGCCCATTTTTCTTGGCGCGGAAGGCCCGAAGAATGTGGCGATGGCGGCAGAAATTGCAGATGGCTGGTTGCCACTCTACTACTCACCTTATCGTCAGGAAGTGTATGCCGACCAAATCAAAGGTGCGCCGGCTAACTTTGAAATCAGTCAGGGTCTTGCTATTAAGGTTTGTGATGACGTGGAAGAGGGATTGATGCCGGTGAAGCACAATCTGGCGCTCTATATCGGAGGGATGGGTGCCAAGCAGCGTAATTTCCATACCGAATTGATGGGGAGAATGGGCTTTGAAGCGGAAGCGAATAAAATTCAGGAGTTGTTTCTTGCTGGTAAAAAGGATGAGGCGGTCATGGCTGTGCCTAGTGCATTCGCCGATGAGATATCGTTAGTGGGTCCGATTGAGCGGATTCGTGATCGAATCAAAGCCTGGGAAGAAACGCCGGTGACGAGCTTGTTAGTTAGCCCTCGATCTGAAGAAGAACTTCGAATGATGGCCGAGATTGTGCTGGGTTCGTAGTGCCGCTAACCGGCGTAGGTATTCGTCGTGCTGGGGTATCAGACTTCGCAGTGCTGAGCAGTCTGACAGAGTATGGGGGAGCGTGCTCCCCTAAAAATGAATGGTGGAATGAATGGCAGAATGAGTGGCGGGAGAGATTGCGAAGCCCTGAGGTGTTCAGCTATCTGGTCGAAGACAAAGAGGTCTTTGGTTTTGTCACGGCCGGACCCTCTTTGTTGCTGGATGATAGCGATGGTGAACTGCTGGGTCTCTTTCTAAATCCAGACCATAGAGGCGTAGGGATGGGCAAGAAGCTTCTGGTGCGGGGCTTGAGTGTACTCAAACGGCGCAATTTCAGTCGAGCAGTTGTGTTTATCGCAAACCAAGACGTCGTGATGAAAGGCCTGCTGATGAGTCTCGGTTTTGAAACTGACATTGGTGACAGAGAAATCAACCATCCTCAAGGTACTGTGCTTCAGGTTGGGTTCGGATTGGGCCTAAATGACTACTTCTGACTAATTCTTAACCAATTTGCTGACGGGCGGTCGATTTTCTCCGGCATACTGATGTACGAGCCAGACAATAATCCATTATATTAGTGCGAGGAATTGGTTACTCAGCCCACTAGTTAGTTAGAAGAACAATAATGGATGACGGCCCGGGCATGGATCAACGTTATATCGAATACCACCAGATCATAGAGTTATTTGCTTTGGGGCAGCTAGTCGAAGAAGGATTACCTGCCAGCTACCCTGACGAGTGCCCAGATTGTCAGCGCAAACTGCGCATGAAGCAGGCCTTTATTAATGTGCTTCGAGAAGAGATGCCTGAATAACTCGGGCCACGACAGGCTCAGCCTAGATTCCGGTAGACCCGTACGTCGTTAAATTCTTTGAACTCATCCAGATCAGGAATCGTGGTTGCTGAGAGGCGATCGACGATCTGATAGCCGGCGAGCTTGTCTGACTTCACTCTTGAGTCCGCGATCAGGACTTCCTTAGCCAAGGTCGGTAATATTTTGATCCAGGGAAAGTTCTCTCTGTCGTACAGGACGTCTGCTGCGATCACCCAGTCCACATCCCCTTCTATGGCATAGATATCCTCCAACAATTCAATGTTGACGTTGTTCAATTCTGCGTTCGCCTGACAAGACAGCAATGCACAAGGGTCAATGTCGCAGCAGATGACTCGCTTTGCTCCGGCAAGGGCAGCCGCCATGCCTACCACGCCAGACCCCGCGCCAAAATCCAAAATCGTTTTGCCTTCGCAGAGTTCCGGGTGACGAATTAAATAGCCCGCTAGGACCTGGCCACTTGCCCAGCAGAAAGCCCAATAGGCGGGTTCCCTCAAGACTGCCAACATTTCTTCGTGGGGCAAAGGCCCCCTGGGGAAGTCATCATTGAGCAGATAGAGTTGGACCTGCGGGCACAGAGGCAGGCTTCTGGGCACCAATTTTGCGTTGCTGATCGTTTTTTGGAGTTCTTTTTGTAGCAATTCAAAGGCGTGTGGGGTTGTTGTCATCAGCGAATGTTAACACCTGCGCGGATGCCTGGTCGTGGCAGCGCTGTTATGATGTGAACAACCCAACTGGATTCGTATGTCGCTATTTACCACGTTGTTTGAACTGCCGCCGCTAGTGGCGCCGGTTAAAAGTGCCTACCAAAAAGAACTCATTACAGAGGCGACATTGCCGATGTGTTTTGCGGTGATGGAGGGTGGCTTCGCAGGGGTGATTGCGGCCAAGCTTTTCGCCGCATCGCCTTTGGTCATTGCCGTGATTGCCGCGGCACCCATGTTCAGCAACCTGTCGAGCTTTGCTTGGGCCAGGCTGATTCGGGGTAAGCCTAAGGTCAAAATACTGTTCTGGATTCAGTCTGCAATACTGTTGTTTACAGGTTTGATTGCTCTGACGCCTGCGCCGGAGGACGGCGGGATCTGGATGCTGGTGACTTGCGTCCTCATTGTTCGATTGCTCATGTCGGGGCAGATCACGGCGCGGAGCTTGGTTTGGAGCCTAAATTACGGACGAGATGTGCGAGCGCGAATCACCGGCAGGCTGACGATCGTGAGCAGTTTAGCCATGGTAATTGTGGCAGCAGGCGGCGGACTTCTAATGGATGCAAGTCCAGAATCATTTCGTTGGGTATTTGCTGGGGCCGCGATCTTGGGCATGGTTGGCGTCAACGCATTTGCTCGAGTCACCGTTCAAGGTGAAAAGGAGTTTCTGCAAGCAGAACTCGATGCTGCGGAAACTAGTTCGGTGGGTATGTGGCAGGTATTGCGGCGCGACAAAAAATTTCGCGAGTATCAGGTTTATCAATTTCTCGCCGGAACCTCCAACATGATGCTTGAAGCCCCAGTCATCTATCTGGTTTCTAACCAGCTTGGTGCTAGCTACATCATCAGTATCACGCTGGCTCTTATTATCCCCTTTACGTTATCGTTGGTTACGCTGCCGTTTTGGGCAGGCTACCTCGACAATAATCATGTCACGCTATTCAGAGCTCGGCAGAGTGCTTTGTGGGTATTATCTCAAATCATAATGTTTTTCGGCGCTATCTTAAGTTCTCTTTGGGTGTTGGCGTTGGGGAGAGTTGTGCTTGGTATTACCCGGGGTGGCGGTTCTTTAGCCTGGACGCTTGGGCACAATGATTTCGCCAAGCCGACTGAGCTCGGCGCTTATATGGGAGCCCACGTGACACTAACGGGCATTCGTGGTGCATTCGCGCCCTTTGTGGGTATTTTGCTGTATTTAGGTTGGGACAGTTCGAACATCTTGTCTGGTTACTTCCCGAGCTATGAAGGTCTTGGTGCTGGAGTATTTTTGGTTGCTGCGGCGTTAAGTAGTCTTTCTTGGTTAGGTTATCAAAGAATGAAACAGTCCCTTACCGAAGAGATGAACGCTGGAGGTACCGTATGATGATGATTACACGTTGGCTGGCGGGTGTATTGCTGATATTGGGCACTGGTCTGACAAATGCTGATTCAGAGCTCCTGCACAAGTTAGCAGAGTCTCCGTCGGCGCAACGACTACAAGTCGATATTGAAAAACTGGTGTCCTTTGGTACTCGGCACACCTTATCAGAAACCAGCTCTGAGACTCGGGGTATTGGTGCCGCGAGGCGTTGGATCGAGGCGGAGTTTAATCGAATTTCCAAGGCTTGTGATGGCTGCCTGAAGGTCTACAGCCAGTCTCGAATCTTCTCAGAAGAGCGAAGAATTCCTAATGCCACCGAGGTGGTCAACGTGCTGGCGATCTTGCCCGGTACCAGCGATCCAAACCGCTATGTGATTATGTCCGGGGATATCGACTCTCGTGTCACTGACCCTCTAAATGGCACCGATGATTCTCCTGGCGCAAACGATAATGCCTCAGGCATGGCTGGTGTTATCGACGCGGCCAGAGTGCTGAGTCAATACCGATTTCCGGCATCGATCGTATTTGTTGGATTATCGGGAGAAGAGCAGGGCTTGTTCGGCGGCAAAATTATGGCGGAACAAGCTCTGGAAGATGGCTGGCACATAGAAGCGATTCTTAACAACGACATGATTGGCAATATTACCGGCATTAACGGCATAACCAATAACACCACGGCGCGAGTATTTTCCGAGGCGACACGACCTATCGAAACAGAGCAGGAAGCCAGAATTAGAAGATTTACCGGGGGAGAAGTTGATTCACCTTCACGAAATGTCGCTCGATACATCGATACGATCGCGGACCGTTACATTCGTAATCTTGATGTCATGATGGTGTATCGCCTGGACAGATTTGGGCGAGGTGGGCACCATCGACCTTTTAACGAGGTTGGCTTTCCCGGTGTGCGGATTATGGAAACCAACGAGCACTATGACCGTCAGCATCAGGACCTTCGAGTAGAAGATGGTCGTGCTTACGGTGATACGATTGACGGCGTCGATTTTGAGTATGCCGCCAAGATGACCGCCCTTAATGTGGTGAGCCTGGCATCGATGGCAATGGCGCCAGCACCACCGGGACGAGTTACTATCGAGGGTATTGTGGCGCCTGACACCACCTTAAAATGGCGCAAAGTCAGGGGGGCAACAAGCTACAAGGTCTACTGGCGTTTAACCACGGAGCCACAGTGGCAGTGGAGCCGAGATGCAGGAGATGTTGCCGAATTTACTTTGGATAATGTTGTGATCGACAATTACATTTTTGGTGTCGCAAGCGTCAATAAAGATGGAATCGAGAGTCCGGTTGTATTCCCTGGACCCATTGGCGCGTTTTGGAAGGTGGATGACCCAATTGAAGAATAACGAGCTGAAGGATAAAGAGTTGCAGAATAAAGAACTAATAAATAGAGAGCTAGGCCCCTTAACGATATTGTTTGGGGTCGACAACGGCAAGTACCCCCATGGTAATTCGTTACTGGTAAAAGGCGCCAGCCAGGCAGTATTGATTGACCCTTCTCTAGGGGTCGTTGCACGAAAAGATTGTTTGCCGGCGGCTGATACCGTGCTGTTCAGCCATATCCACGAGGATCACGTTGCGGGGCTACATTTGTATCCCGACCTGCCTTGTCATTGCCACGAGCAAGATGCCTTAGGTCTGCAGGATCTGAAGGGCATGATGACGATCTATGGGTTTGAAGAGGACGCCGGTGCTGAGTTTGAAAAAACGGTTCTGGAGGAGTTTTTTTATCAGCCAAGACCTGATGTGCAAACCTTTGAGGATGGTGCGGTGTTCGATCTTGGCGGCGTCACGATTAAGGTGTTGCATACCCCGGGTCATACTCGAGGACATTGCTGTTTTATCGTCGAGTGGGATGACCAAAAGCTTGTCTATCTAGGAGATATAGAACTTACGGGGTTCGGTCCTTACTACGGAGATGCCTGGTCTAGCCTTGCAGATTTTGAAGTGAGCCTTGAAAAACTTAAAACCATCGACAGTGAATATTGGCTGACCTTTCATCATAAAGGCTTGATCGAATCCCGGAGTCGGTTTCTCGAAATGCTGGAAACCTTTCGTGCCATGATCGATTTTCGAGAAAACAATCTGCTAGAATTTTTAGGCGAGCCCCGGTCAATGCAAGATATTATCGAGCATCGATTTATTTATCGCCCAGGTACTGGCGGTAGCATGGTCGATCAGGTTGAGCGCCGCAGCATGACGATGCATCTGGACCGTTTGCTTGTGTCAAGGCAAGTGTCCAAAAAAGGTGAGCTGTTTGAGGTAATGAAATGAAGATTGATATTGATACCATTGGCGAAGACCTCGGCTTGCTCGAGGCAATTCGCACGACTCGCGCGATCCGTAGGCTAAAACCTGATCCGGTTCCGGTTGAGTTGATTCGCAAGGTCTGTGAAGCCGGTACCTATGCACCGAATGGCGGCAATCGCCAACCCTGGTTTTTTGTCGCGGTAATGGATCAAGAGAAGCGCCAGTTTATTGCCGAAAAGTACCGGGCAACCTTCAACCCTTATATCGCGCCTGCGATTGCGGCGGCGGAATCTGCCGATTATCCCGAGGCAAAACGCCGCAATATGAAAGCGGCTATCTATCTTGCAGATCATTTGCACGAAGCGCCTGTCCACCTCTTTGTGGCGGGCTGGACTCGGCGTGGACAACCCCAGAGTCAGGCACTATTTCCTGCTATCCAAAATCTTTTGTTGGCCTGCAGAGCCGTCGGTCTCGGCGCATCTCTGACAACCTCGCATCTCGCCCACGGCAAACAAATTGACGAGCGTTTAGGACTCTCTGTTGATACGCCATCTATTGCACTGATTCCGATCGGCTGGCCTATCGGAAAATACGGCACACCCACCAGGCGCTCGATCGACACCTGCTTTTACGTGGATGAGGTTCCGGCTAGCGCTGCGGCGAAGAAAAAATAGTCGCGGCGAAGAAAAAATAGTCGCGGCGAAGAATAAATAGCCGCGGCGAATCAAACCATAATGGGTTCGTCGTCCGGGCTGGGGTGCTGCCCAGGGCGTGCCCGTTCAGCCAGGTCCGGTGCGATGGACCGATACCAATATTGGCTACCATCAAACTCTTGAGAAATCTTCATTCGGTCCATCAAGCAATGCAGGTGAGCGATGCATTCTCCTAATGCCATAATCTTGGTCGGACCTTCGAGCTTTCTGTTGAAGAGCAATGGCAGAAGGTCGACGCCGCTTTGGGGTGTGACGCAGGCTTCTTCGATAATTAGCATTCGGTCCTCATGATGGTCGATGAGTTCTTGTAAGCGCTCATGTAAACCATAAAAAGGTAGATTGTGGGCCGGCAGAACCAGCAGATCATTGGGGAGCAAATTCCTTAGCTTCTCGTGGGAGGCGATCCAACCCTTGAGTGGATTTGCCTGTGGCTCAGTGGGATGAACGCTAACGTTGGAGGTGATGATGGGTAATACCTGGTCGCCGGAAATGAGCACTCTTAAATCTGGTGCATAGAGGCAAACGTGATCTGGGGAATGACCGGTTCCTGTGACAATCTGCCAGTTTGTGCCGCCAAGCTGCAACGTCTGACCATCTTCTAGCCTGATGAATGAAGCAGGCAGTGGATGATCCTCGGGCTGGGGGGTGAAGCTGCTCTTCATATCCCGCAGTTCATCCAGGAAGCTCTGCTCAATACCATTTCGAAGAAAATGCTCAGAAATTTGCCAGTGATTGCCATCCTGCATCTGCATAGCCATTACTCGGGCTTGATAGTATTCCGCGTAGCTCATCAGTAGTGGCGCTTGCCAGTGTTGCTGGAGAAACCCAGCCTGACCAGTATGGTCGGGGTGCATGTGGGTACAAATGATTTGTTTAACAGGCTTTTGGCTGAAATAACGCTCAAATATTTGTAACCACAGTTGACGAGTTTCATCGCCGCGGAGACCCGTGTCGATAATATTCCAGCCATCGTCGTCTTCAATTACATACAGGTTGATGTATTTCAGAGACATCGGTAGCGGCATTTGCAACCAATAAACTCCTTGCGCCACCTCGATGAGTTGGGCGGGCTCTGGTCCATTTTTGAACGGGTAGGTAAGATCTGACATTCTGGATCCGAAATTAAACGACGCCAAGACTATACACTATCGGACTTTTTTATCCGATTAGCCTACCTGAGAGGATCGTTAACAGTCACGAATATCGTGTGTTAGAAGGTGTCGTGTGATTGGTTGATGAAGGAGTCGTGGAGACTTTCACCTGCTCTATTGTTACCTAACTGTCAACCAAAGATATGCCGTGAAAACCACAGCATTCTGGATAGTCACATCGACAATACTGCAGTACTGCCAGCATGCGTCTTGAAAGAGGTTTGTTGCGATCAATAAGTTGGTTTTTGTTGCGCCTCTATGCTCCTTACAGATAAAAGCTCTTGTTTGAGTTTGTCCGCAGAAATAAGGCCTACCTGACGATAAATTTCATGACCAGCGGTGTTTAACACTATTAGCGTTGGCATTCCTACAACATCAAAATACCTTAAAGTATCAGGGTATTTATCGGCGTCTACTTTAACAAATACGAAACCATCCAGGGTTTTGATCACTGCAGGATCTTTGAATGTTGTTTGATCCAATAATTTACAGGCGCCACACCATTCTGCATAAAAATCGACGAAAACGAGTTTGCCCACATCTCCAGCTTCAACAACTGCCTTAGATATTGGATCAGGAATTGGGCCTCGAACTTCTGGATCAGTTCTCCGTTCTAGCTGTTCAATACGAGACGGTGCAATTTCCGGCCGATAGCCTAATTCAATAACAGCCTTTTTCATTTGTCCGGTAGTTGCGATATTGCGGTCATACGTAACTCTGAATTCATCCGTTTCGAGGAAGACTTCAACATTTTTAATACCTGCCAGCTCTGACAGAGCGGCTGAGACCGAATTAGGTCAGCTTAGTCAGGTAGCACCGCTTTTACTTTTCATCATCCCATAGACGACGATGGTTACTTTCGACATCGAGCCTCCAACATTTTCACTTGATGCATATAGGGAACTGAATAAAGCCGCAATGGCGATGTGAACTGCGAGTAGTTTTTTAATTGTCATTTTGTAAAAGTAACCCCTGCGCCTACAACAGTGTCAAGTGAAAACTGACCCAGAGCACTAACTAATAGTATTAGCAATCTGCGCCGTGTTGGGAATGGCACTTTCTAATCAAAGTCTCGCCGAGTAGGGCGTTAATACACAATCGAAATACGCTAGTTGCGCGGTATGAATTGATCGCCAATTTCAGTATCCAGCCAATAGGCCTCGGCATCTCTTTTTAGATAGCCTGCCGTCGGAGTTGGAAAGTGGGTGCCGATCACCAGAGTCTCGCTGTCGACTAGACGTTCAAAAAGTACTGTTCGAGTTTGCATCGCTTCGTTTGCATCGTAATCGGCACTACTGCACCAGTCATTCCGAGCAAATTGGCAGGGATGATGAATACAATCGCCTGTAATGATGGCATGTTGACCTTTCGAGCGAATATTGACGCTAACATGCCCTGGAGTGTGCCCTAGCGTGGGTTCCAACGACACTTCCTCACAAACCTGATAGCTCAGGTCCACCAGTTTAACCAGCCCAGCATCGAATACCGGTCGAACCGAATCGCCGATCACATCGCCAAAGTTTGGCTCGTCCTGAGCGATCCAGTAGTTGAATTCCTGTTCTGCCATCAGGTAGTCAGCATTTGGAAAAGTAGGCACCCAGCTATTGTCCTGCCACATGGTGTTCCAGCCGACATGATCGACGTGGAGGTGGGTACAAAGCACCGTATCGATCTTCAAGCGGTCGTAGCCGGCTTTGCCTAGATCCTCAAGGAACGGCAGTTGTAGCATGTTCCAGGCCGGGACATTGCGTGGTTTGTCGTTGCCAATGCAGGTATCGACGATAATTTGACGCGTCGGAGTTTCAATCACCAGGGCGTGTACACTAGTGACAAGATTTCCTATTTCATCGGCAAAATGAGGCTTTAGCCAGGAGATGGGTTGGACGGCGTCTCGAGTTGCTTCGGGCAAGATAAAACGTGTTCCGCCGGTCACTTCCAGTTCGATAATTTTGGTAATAGTGACGTCACCGATTTGCCAACGCTGCACGAACAATTCTCCTTCCGATTTCGATCTCCTGACTATACTTAATTTACGAGCAACAGTAATTACCTGTAATGTATTCAATAAAGCGTCGTCTGA
>Ga0222633_1001252_pt1 | contig 14412 bp, 11 predicted proteins | sample AntAcemetageno48_FD_179816 | JGI IMG/M metagenome (GOLD analysis project Ga0222633, IMG submission 179816) | Saline water microbial communities from Ace Lake, Antarctica - #48 | ecosystem: Environmental > Aquatic > Non-marine Saline and Alkaline > Saline | place: Antarctica: Ace Lake | collected...
CCGGCGACCGTGGCATCGACGACGGCGTTGGAGTAGCGCAGTCGCTTAAGGATGTCCCCGGTCATTTCGGCGCCGAGACTGTCGTGTCCATTGAAGCGGATCCGTTCTGTGTCTTCGTCGATGGTGCGGGTGGCAGGCTTACCGATGTCGTGGAACAAAACAGAAAGGACGAGCGGCAAACTGGCGTCTGGTGGCAGCAGGCTGAGCATGAGTCGCGTGTGGATGAAAACGTCGCCCTCGGGGTGCCATTCGGGTGGCTGATCGCAACCTTGCAGGTTGAGGATTTCGGGCAGAACGGCAAGCATCAGGTCGCTGTCGACAAGCAGGTCAAAGCCGCGCACGCGATGGGGGCTCGTCCAGATCTTGTCGAGTTCTTCGCGAATCCGCTCGGGACTGATTTTGTTAATGCTAGTGGCGTTGTCTTTGATCGATTGCCAGGTGGCTGGTTCGATTTGAAAATCCAGCACGGTTGCAAAACGGATCGCCCGCAAAAGGCGCAGGTAGTCCTCGCGGAATCGTTCGGAGGCATCGCCGATGGAGCGAATTCGTTTTGCCTCAAGGTCGGCGACACCGTTGACGTAGTCGATGAGCTGTTCGGCTACAGGATCGTAAAACATCCCGTTGATGGTGAAATCGCGACGTTCGGCATCCTTCTCGCTCGTGGAAAATGTGACGCTGTCGGGGCGTCGTCCGTCCGCGTAGTCTCCGTCTTCGCGGAAGGTGGCAATCTCGAAGTGGTGGCCGCGATCTTTCACCAGGATGACTCCGAAGTGGGCACCAATGGTGCTACCTTTCGGATAGAGCTTGAGTATTTCTTCGGGACGGGCGCTTGTCGCGATGTCGTAGTCCTTCGGTGTGACACCTCGCAACTGGTCGCGCACGCAACCGCCCGCGAAAAGCGCTTCGTGTCCTGCTTCTTTCAGCGTCCGGACAATCTCGATGGCTGCCTTTTCCATGAATGAAAGTCAGGGCATTGCGATCCCGAGATCGGCAGCGGTTACATTCATGATTCCACCACGGGCGGTCATGTCGTCGAAGTGCCACCACTCAGATTGGATGGTGCGGAAGCCAACTTTGCGCATGGTGGCCTGGAGAAGCGCGACTCGTTTGGCGATTTCAGGATCTCCGCCTGCATAGCGGGAAGCGGCTTTGTCGGAAAATTCATCGAACTTCGATGGCATCGCCACTGCGCGACCATCCTTCGTGACGAGCGTGAGATCGACCGAGATTCCGTAACAATGCCACGAGAGGCCTTTGCTGGGCGGGACGACGAAGCGTGGATCCTTAACAGCATTCCAGAGGGCCAGGTGGGCTTCCGGCGGGCGCCACGCGTCCCATACCTTGATGGCGTAGCCTTCGGCTTTAAGGATGTTGTTCGCCTTGCGAAGTTTCTCGGCGGTCGATTTGTGAACGAGGCAGGGCATCTCGCGGCGGTAGAGTGGCTTGCCTGCTGCGGAAGTCACCTTGTAACGCATGTCGATAAAGACTCCGTCGATTTTCTCTACTGGAGCAAGATTGTAGCGTTTCGCTTTGCGATAGATCTCGTCATTGGGACCAGACCGGAAGAACCCGGTCTGCCCGCCAGTGACGAGGGGAAAGCAGACTACGAGCGCAGTTGCGGTAGCAACGATAGAAGGAGGGAGTTTCATCCGATTCTGAACAGTAGCCATTTTGGAGCGTCCTGCAATCCGGCGAGGCAACAGTGAAAAATAATTCTTGGAGCAATTTTGCAACTTGCACGAAAATTTCGCACGGCTACGATGCATCACTATGGGAATGTTTTCAGACTTAATGGGCCGGGTTTTCGGCAAAGACGACGAGGAAAAACCAGCTGAGGAGGCCGCACCAACGCCAAGCCCTGATGCAGAATCAGTCGAAGGCGAAGCCGCTGTTGCCGCGGAAGCTGCTCCGGCACCGACTCCGATTCCGGAAGTTGATGTGGAGGCGAGGCTCACCAAATTGAAGGGCGAGAGTTCTGAGGACCTCGACTGGCGCCGCTCGATCGTCGATCTGATGAAGCTCGTCGACATGGACAGCAGCTACGGTTCCCGCAAGGAACTCGCGCTCGAGCTCGGCTACTTACAGGCTGACATCGACAGCAAGGGGTCAGCCGAGATGAATATGTGGCTCCACAAAGAAGTGATGAAGCAGCTTGCTGCAAACGGCGGCAATGTTCCGGCCGATTTGCTTGACTGATCCGCTCATCCGGAACGAAATCTAGAATCAGCCGGTCCTCACAGGGGATCGGCTTTTTCGTGTCCACCTGTCGACGGCAGATTACGGTTTGTGGACTTTGTAAAAGACCTGCGGGTTGAGCAGGGTTTCCCCACTTTCTGAAGGGACGTTCTGGCAGACGACACGAAGGACCGTCTCAGACTTGAAGTCATCGAGCTTCAGAATGACCGTCCTGCCATCAGACTCGATCACCGGAGTCGCCGTCGTGGTTGAGAGTCCACCCTGGAGCGACACCTCTGTGACGGTGTAATTCTCCGGCTTCACCGCCGCAAAACGGTCAATCGGCTTCGTGAAGTTGATTACGAGACCGTCTGCAGCCGGAGTAACTCGTGAAATTCGAAATACCTCTTCGTTTTTACCGATAGGAACAAACCCGCTGTCGCCGCCTCCAATAAGCAAATTCGGACTCATCTCGACGAGAGTCTCGATGGGCTCCGGGGAAATTTCACGGAGCAGCATAGCCCCCTGCCAACCTCCATTCACAGCCTCCGGCACGATCTCGACGATCCCTTTAGTGCCGGGACAGACAGCAAGGAGTTTCTCTATTCCGTCCTCACGGAAAAAGGCGATCTGGGTAGGGTCGGCTGCCTTGGTCAGCTCAGAGGGGATCAGCAATGACGGATTCGTCATCGGAATCGACCCTGGTGCGGCATCCGGATTTTCGGCGTCGAAGGGCGGCAGATCAGAAAGTGAAATGTAGTAGCCCTCTTTGTAGTCAGGCATGGAGAGTCGCGCGGCGAGTCGCCCGTCGGCGCTTAACGCCATGGCAGTGATTGGCAGGATACTCTCGGTCACTGTGACTGGTTCTTTTGCCGCTGGGTGCCATGCGATGACGGTAGCTTTGGCAGGTTCACCTTCGGTCGCGGCGATTGGCGAAAGCGCCACGAGAACACGGCCATATTGGTCGGCAACCGGACCGGCAGTGATGATGACACCCTGATCTCGACCAGGCCAATCACGGAGGAGGGCCTGAAAGAAATCGAGATCCAAATCCTGATTGGTATCGAAGGCTTGCGTCAGCTCAGTCGGCGAAGCGACAAGTGCCGAAAAACCCGGGCCGGCGGCAATCGATGGAAGGGTATCGAGGTAGACCTCGGAATAGTAGTCCCATCCGATCAAGCTAAGGCCCGGAGAGAATTTCGCGACGCCGATCTGCCCTCTCTTATTCAGGAAAAGCACGTGGTTGTCATCGATCGGCGTGATGGCCCGCACTGTCGGTTTGCTGTCCTGCGGCTCGATATGTGTGAACTCGCGAGTTGGGCTGTCGTCGGGATTTGTATCCACCGCAGGAGTGTCCTGCCCCCACGCTGGGAGAGTCCACGCGGCGGCGGCGAGGGAAATGAGTTTGAGATGGAAATGGGAAAGGCTCACTTCGATTCTGCGGGTTCGATTTTCGTAGCGTCGAGCTGGTAGGTGATGATGAATTCAGCCGCCTCCTCCTTAGGAACCGAAAGAACGTTTTCCTTCCACTCTCCGACAGACGACTCGGCTCGTGCTTTCCAATCCTCAGGCAGAGAAATAGAAACGTTGCTCTTCGGATCGCGAATTGTGAACATCTGTTTCAACTCATCTCCGCCGTTGTCCAGCCAGAGTCGCTCTTCAACCACGAGCGATCCCTGCGTGTAGAGAAAAGCGGGCTTCCCGTTGACCATCCGAAATCCGAAATACTCGGGTTCGCCGTAGGCTCCGATGGATCCGGCGAATGGGACGGCTCCAGCGGCCAGCATGGCATACGGGGAGGTATCTGTTTCAGCGTCGTCGGCTGTCGACTCCTCAGTCGCGGCCTTCTTTGCCGGAGCTTTCAAATCCAGGGCACCCAATAACCGGCATGAGATAGGATCCCAAAAGACTGCATAGGGACCCTCGACCGTTCCGATAGTGAAGACGGACTCCAAATCGCGGACGGTGCCATCTTCCATTTTGAACGGAGCCAAGGCAGTTTCGTCCGTGAGGAAATTCTTCAAATACTGGCGCGCCACGCTCAGCACCAAAGGCGGGCCCGTGACGAGGTCGATGGTCGGATCGGGCGCGGTCGGAGCAGGGGACGATTCATCAGATTCCTGCGAAGTCGCCGGAATTGAGATTCCCAAAAAAAGAGCCGTCAGAACGACCGGATGGCGAAATAATCGCATTACGCTAACATTCAAGCGTTCGGCGCTTTGTCGCGGGTAAAAATCCAATTATTACCTTTGCTGAGCTTGGCGTTGAAGCGGTAACCATCGACTGTGAAGTCCTTGAGGCCTTCCGCTTCCGTGATCTGATTACGAATCATGAACTCGCACATGGAGCCGCGTGCCTTCTTTGCCCAAAAACTGATGATCCGGTAGCCGTCGTCTTTCTTATCCTTAAAGTCAGGCGTGATGATCTCGGCCTCTAAGGAATCACGCCGGATCGACGAGAAGTATTCCTTCGAGGCCAGGTTAACGAGAGTATTCGAGCCCGAGTTGCTGAGTGCCTTCTGAACATTGCCCGCGATTTTGTCACCCCAGAATTCATAGAGGTTCGATCCTCCTTTTGTTTTCAGCTTCGTTCCCATCTCGAGGCGATACGGCTGCATCAAATCAAGGGGGCGGAGAACACCATAGAGCCCCGAAAGGATACGGAGGTGCTTTTGAGCAAAGGAGAAATCACTCTTTCCGTAGGTCGCAAGATCGAACCCTGTATAGACGTCACCTTTGAAGGCGAGCAAGGCAGCACGGGCGTTGTCCTCGTCGAAAGGGAGCGACCAGGACTTGTAGCGGCCATAGTTTTCGTCAGCGAGATTCTCACTGATTCCCATGAGATCGCGTAGCTGCGGGCGTGACTTTTTCCGGAGGACCTCGATGAGCTGGAACGCTTCGTCCGGGAATCCGGGCTGAGTAGAGCGATGGGAGGGGCAATCCGACTCATAATCGAGTGTTTTGGCAGGGGATATTACAGCGAGCATTGGGTAAGATGTTCGTCTTGTGCGCAGGGGCAAGTGAGATTCTTGATCAGTTAGGGATAGCGAGCAAACTCACAACCGAGCGAAGTGGAGGGCGTAACATTTAATTATAAAAATTTTAATAAATTCTTTTAATTTTGTTAATTTTTGTTAAATTTAATTAGATTTGAAGTTTCCCCCGTAAACCCCGCTCGTTGTCATGCCGTCAGTTGCCACACTTTTCCTGGGGTTCTTCCTCGTATCAGTCTTGATTCTCTTCCTGATTATCTGCGCGAATCTCCCGAAACTTTTCAAAGCGACGCATCATTACTTCCGACTCTTTCTCGCCCGTAGATCCCGGTCCGCTCGCATGTTGGCTGACCCTAAGAAGCTCGATGCTGACTCACGAATGCTTCAGGGGCTCTTCATCCTCGCGGATAAGCCGCCGGAAGAATCTGCGCTCCCTATGGAGTCGCTGCACTGAGCGCCGCTGTTTCAGCAATATTACGGCTTTGGGCGAGGTGGTCTGCTGCGATGTCCTCCAGTTCGGCGACCGATGCGACGGTCGAGAAGCGCGTTCGCAATGCCTTCCCCTGCGGGATGCCCCTTGAGTAGGCCATGAGGCGTGAGCGAAGTGCCTGCATGGCATGGCGCTCTGTCGGGAATTTCCCCCAATCGATCAGCATCCGGGCGTGTCGTAAGATCAATTTCCAACGCTCTTCTGTCGAGGCTGGTTCGAGATGTTCACCGGTCTCGAGATAGTGTTTTGCTTCGCGAAATACCCAGGGATAGCTCATGGCGGATCGACCGATCATGACGCCGCGAACGCCGGTCGTACTGCGGCGATGTTCGACGTCGGTCCCGCTCCCGATGTCGCCGTTGCCGATCACGGGGATGGCAACTGTTTGGGAGCACTCATCAATGATTTCCCAATCCGCTTCGCCTGAATAACCTTGCGCCCGTGTCCGCCCGTGGATCGCCACCGCTTGCATACCGGATTCCTCGAGTAAGCGGCAAACCTCAGGGGCGTTGATCAAATTCTGGTCCCACCCAATCCGGATTTTTGCAGTCACAGGCACTTGGTCACCCACACCCTTGGCGATCTTAGATGCGACGTCTGCAAGAACGGGGCAATCCCTCAATAGTGACGAGCCTCCATTTCGCGAGACGACTTTCTTAACAGGGCAGCCAAAGTTAATGTCGATGAAGTCCGGTTCCTTCCAGTCGATAATCTTCTTCGCTGCTTCCGCCATCCGTGAGCCGTCCGCTCCGAACAGCTGCACGCCGACCGGGCGCTGCTCATCGTCGAACTCGGTATAAACCCGCGTACGATCGTCGGCCTGGATAATGCCTTCCGCCGAAACGAACTCAGTCACCATCACGTCGGCACCGAGTTCCTTGCAGATGCGCCGGAATACCAAATCCGTCACTCCCGCCATCGGAGCGAGGTAGAGGGGGAATTGATCGTTTTGAAACCAGGGGAGCATGGGAAAGACTGGGCTCGAGGGGCCGGGTCAGCGAGTCTAACCGAGTTCCGCTCAAGGTTCAAACGTGGGCATCTTTGCTGCGCTTTCGAATCCTAAAACGATCTGAGTTGCTTAGTCAGCTTCTTGATCTTGTTTTTCAGCTTCTTCGCTTTGGAGACCTGCTTCTTGCGCTTGGCGAGTTTGAACTTCTTTTTGAATTTCTTGATCTTTTTCTGAAGCGTAGTTGCCAGTGCTGCCCGCGTCGCTGTGGCCTGTGCGGCGTTGGCGGCGGCCCGGGCTGCAGCTGCTGCTGCGGCATCGCGGGCGGCTTGATCATCGGCATCAAACTCCAGAGCACCTGCGTCTACGATTCCGTTCGATCTTCTCGGTAACCCCCGCTGGTCCGTTGGCACGCTGACGTTAGCGATGGTGTCACCTCCGGGCGGGTCGATTGCGGGCGAGGTGGGATCCGGGGAAATCGTCAGAGTAGGGCCACCATTGTCAGCAAGCGTACCCAGTTGCGGATCTAGAGGAGATGCCAAGTCGCCTACGATATCGCCATTCGCATTGGGGTCGCCTGGAATCGTGGGCGAGGGAAAGAAGGTGGGACCTCCGTCACGGATGCCAATGATATTCACGCCAGTGGTATTCACAGTGATGCCACTGTTGAGGTCGATATCGCTCCTTACCGTATCGCTAGCCGGAGCAGGTCCGATAGTGTTTCCGGCGATAATCGTGTTCTCCAAATCAAGTGTGTCAGTGGTTGAACTGACGAATAGCCCACCACCCCGACCGGTCGGGGTGTCGCCAACTCCGGCCTCATTCCCGGTGATCGTTGTGCTGATGATCGTGACGGACTCGACACTGTTAAAGTCGCCCCTTAAAAAGATCCCTCCCCCTACACCACCTGCTCCGATTCCGTTGGCGCCACCGCTTCCGGCGCGGTTCCCGGTGATCGTCGAATTGACAACAGTGAGGTCTCCCGCGAAGTGAAAAATACCGCCACCGCCACCGCCGCCGCCGCCGCCGCCACCGGTTCCGTCCGAAGCGCCATCTCCCGCAGCATTGTTGTAGATCGTGCATTCCTCGATCACAAGAGTACCGTCGTTCAGGATGGCTCCTCCAGCTCCGCCAAAGTTGATGGAGGGATGGCCGTCGCCTGCTTTGCAATTGCGAATCGTGCAACGGCGAAGCGTTAGCCCTGCATCCCCAGCTCCGTTTTTGATGCCGCCACCAGTCTCGGCACCGATCGAAGCGGTGGCGTCCGGTGCTTTTCCGTTCTCGATCGTGAGCGAATCGAATACCACTCCAGACTGGTTGACGCTAAAAATTCGATCGATCTGCGCGGTAGGAGCCGTCGACCGCGATATGATGATGCCTGAGGGAAGGTCGGAGGCATCGATCGTGATCTCGCGGAAGATACCTATCTCTCCGCTTTCGAGCAAGATGGTTGCTCCATCGAGACTGGAATCGAAACGAATTACATCACCATTGGCACTATCGGCAATAGCATCACGGAGGGAATCATCGCCGCTGTCGGCGGTATTTCGGACGGTTAGTTCAGCCGCTCTGGCAGCGCCGAGAAATACACTGGAAACGACAATAAGTTGGAGGAGGAGCTTTGTCATAGCAGTCCTACCATTTAGTTTTCAGGAGACTGAATCAAGAAGCAATTCTCTAAGTTCCGCTTCGGAATAAATACGGCTCGACAATTGATTTCATCGTGAGAAATCGACCTGCCGCGGCCACTACAGATCGCTGAGTTGTTTCTTCAGTTTCTTGATCTTTTTTTTCAGCCTCTTCGCTTTGGCAACCTTGCCTTTCTTCGCGGCGCTCTTCTGCTTTTTCTGCAACTTCTTAATTTTGGCCTGAAGTGAAGATCGTTGGGCCGCAACCGCATTTGCCGCCGCTTGCGCAGCAGCAGCGGCTGCCGCTTCGGCATCGAGACGCGCTTGATCGGCAGGGTTGAATTCTACCGCCCCGATATCGACGAAATCTGGAACGAAACGATTCAGACCTCGTTGATCCAATGGAAGAGTGGAAATGGAATCGCCACCGACCGGGTCGATGGCAGGCGAGCCGGGAAGCGGCAGAACGGTAAGCGTCGGCCCACCATTGTTTGTCAGTAGGCCCAGATTGGCTTGGCGCGGATTGGCCACGGTGCCTACGAGATCGTCATTCGCATTCGGATCTCCGGGAGATACGGGTGCGGGAAAAGATCCGCTGCCCCCGTCTCCGATCCCGATGAGATTCACGCCGGAGGTATTGACGATCGTTGCGGCGAGGAAAATGTCGCTGGAGATTCCTGGAGGGCTTCCTGTCGGTCCCGCTGAATTTCCGGCGATGATTGTATTCGTCATGTTGGCTGTACCTCCACTCACTGCGAGGTAGATACCTCCCCCGAAACCGTTTTCAACGGGATCTCCACTACCGCCGGAACCGCTTGAGTTGTTAGTGATTGTTGAATTAAGGAGAGTCGTTGTGGCGTTGCTGTATATGGCACCTCCGTTTCCGCCGAATCCCTGGCTACCTATTCCATCACCCGTCTTGTTGTCGGCAAAAGTTGAATTCCGTATCGTCAACGACCCTGAGCTGAAGTGAAAGATGGCCCCGCCCGCGCCTCCGCGGCCAATGCTCATGCCGGTTGTAATGCCATCGCCGGCAGAGTTGGAGTGAAAAGTCGATCCATTGACAACCAGGGTGCCGATACAGGAAATGCCACCACCTCCTGCGCCGGAAACAAAACTTGGGTCAGGGAAACCATTGCCCGCCCGATTGTCTCTCACCGTACAACGACGCAGAGTAAGGTGTGCGCTCCCGGAAACGAAGATGCCACCGCCACCGGTTGCACCTGATGTCGGCGTGGCGTCGGGGGCTTTGCCGTTGGCAATTGTCAACGAATCAAATACCACCCCGGCTGCCTGGATATTGAAGACGCGAAAAGTGGATTCTCCGGAAATGGTGATGCCGGAAGGTAGATCCGAGGCGTCGATTTTGATTCTTTGCAAAACAAAGAGTTCGCCGGATGTCAGGCGGATTGTAGCTCCGTCCAATTCGGGAGCGAACACGATCTCATCATCAATTGAGACTGACCCAAGGGCTTCCCGCAAAGAGCCGGTTCCTGAATCGGCGGCGGAAGTGACCGTGATATCGATCGCCCGAACGGAAGCTGGAATAGCTGTTGCTGAAGCGACGAAAAGGAAGAGGAGAAAACTTTTCATCAGGCCGATATTGTAGCTGAATTCTACTGCAGACGACAAGCAGCAATCTTAGAGTGACAGCCACAGGGATCGAGATGATCGCTCCGGGCGTATTCTCAGAGTCTGGCGATCTGCTGAATCAGTTTCTTGATCTTGCTTTTGAATTTCGCCGCTTTCGCCTTTTGACCTTTCCGCTTGGCTGCTTTCGATTTCTTTTTGAATTTCGAGATCTTATTCTGGAGGGAAGCGATGAGGGCGGAATTGTCTGCGACGGGAGGAGGCGGGGCGACCTGTGTTTCGACGGCTCCGATGTCGACGATTCCTCCCGCGACGCGCGTGAATCCGCGCTGGTCCGTCGGTGAGTCCGAAGCCGTGTCTCCGCCGACCGGGTCGATCAATAGCGAACCTGCGAGAGGCAGCATGGTTAGTGTCAAACCGCCGTTGTCCGCGAGCGGACCTAGAAGTGGATCGAGTTCCGCTCCCGCGTCGCCCACGAAATCGCCGTTTACGTTCGGGCTGCCGACAGGCAACAACGCGTCAGCGATGCCATTGTCTCCGATAAAGTTCGCTCCCGCGAGGATATCGAAACTGGACCCGTTCATTTCGATGTCCGGTGCATTAGACAAGGATAAATTCCCGGCGATGACGCAGTTGTTCAGGCTCAGGCTCCCGGTGAATACGTTTACGCCGCCGCCTCTGCCGGTGAAGCCGGGCTGCGCAGAACCAAGTCCCCCGACACCGGAATGATTTCCCGTGACGGTGACATGCTCAAGTTCAAGAAGCGAAAATGAATAGATAGCTCCGCCAAATCCTCCCAATCCTCCGTTTCCCGAGCTGCCACCGCTGTTGCCTCCGTCGGCAGCATAGTTGTCTGTGAAGGTCGAACTTGAGATCGTCGCTTCGCCGAAGGCGATCACAGCTCCACCGCTGCCGCCAAGTCCGCCGTTTCCGGAGCCGCCGGGACCGCTTGAGTTGCCGCCCTTTCCGCCCTCGCCCGCAGAGTTGCTGTAGAATGTGCAGCGAATGATGCTGGAGTTGTCGCCGTAGAGGGCAATTGCGCCGCCCTGGCCGCCGATCGGGGCGCTGGTTCCGCCGTCACCGGCATTCCCTGCGAGGTTGCCGACGAAAGTGGAGTCAGATATAGAGACTGAACCGTTGGGGGATATACCGGTGTTAAAAGAGATGGCACCCCCATTTCCTCCTGCGCCTGCGCTGAAACTCGCATTGGCGGCGTTCGCGCCATCTCCGGCAGAATTCCCTTCGAAGACGCAGCCGGAGGCCAGTAGAACTCCGGACGAGACGATAGCTCCACCGCTTCCGCCAATACCGCCGTTGTCGGCCCCGCCTCCGCCGCCGCCAGCCGAGTTGTTTTCAAAGACGCAGTTCGTCAGTTCCAGGACTCCTTGAATGAATATCGCTCCCCCTGAACCGCCCGCAGTGGCGGACGAGCCGGTTCCGGCGGAGTTGTCCAGGAACAACGAATTGTGGACCCGCAACGTGCTGAAACTCATTATCGCCCCGCCGTTCTCTCCGGTCCCTGAGGTTCCATCCGGCGCCTTTCCGTCTCGGAAAATCAGAGAGTCGATTTCGATCACGATATTCGGGAATCCATTCAGGACGCGATTGCTCCCGTTCCCGGAAAGGGTGATCCGCTCCGCTAGCGACGAACCGTCGATCGCGAGCGTCTTCATGATAACGATTTGCTCGTCGAGGAGGATCGTGGTGCCCGATAGATCGGAATCGAAGACGATGGTGTCGCCAGGCAGAGCGTCGGTGATGGTTTGGCGGAGCGAACCGGCGCCTGCGTCGTCTGTATTCGTGACGGTTCGCTCGAAAGGAAAAGCGGGGACAATTAACAAAAGAGAGACCGAGAGAAGCGCGAGGGAGATCTTGGCTGTCATTGCGGATACGATAGAAAGAATCTTCCTTGCGCGGCAATTAGCAAGGTCGGAATCGCGAGCCGGGGCTTTAGAATTACGAATCTCTGATCGATCATCTGAAGCTGTCGACTTTCCCGAACTACAGCGATCGCAGTTTCTTACTCAGTTTTTTCACCTTCTTTTTCAGCCTTTTTGCTTTGGCTGCTTTCCCGCCACGCTTGGCCGACTTGGCCTTTTTCTTGAGTTTTTTGATTTTGGACAGAAGTGAGGATTGCTGAGCCGCAAGAGCGTTCGCTGCCGCCCGGGCGGCAGCAGCATCGGCTGCTTCGGCATCGAGACGCGCCTGATCCTGAGGATTGAACTCCACTGCGCCAATGTCGACAAAATCGGGGAAGTATCGATCGAATCCACGCTGATCAAATGTGAGCGTAGAAATCATATCGCCACCGACAGGTTCGATAGCTGGCGAATCCGGCATGGGAAGGGCCGTCAGTGTTGGTCCGCCATTATCCGCCAGTGATCTCAGTTTGGCAGAGATCGGATCGGCGCTAGTGCCGACCAGATCTCCATTTGCATTAGGGGCACCGGGGGAGGGCGAGGCAGGAAATGATGAACTGCCCCCTTCGCCGATTCCGATGAGATTGACGCCTGAAGTAGTGACTGTCGTGCTAACCAGCGTGATGTCGCTCGACTCAGCGGGAGGGCTGCCGGCAGGCCCTGCAAAATTCCCCGCGATGATCGTATTCGTGATGTTGAGCGTGCCTCCGCCCGACGCCAAAAAGAGACCGCCCCCTTCGCCGTTCTGCACCGGGTCGCCGCTGCCTCCGGACCCGCAAGCGTTTTGCGAAATTGTTGTGTTAAGGATCGTGGTTGGTGCCTGGCTGTAGATGGCTCCCGCTCGTCCGCCGAGGCCCGTGTCGCCTTTTCCATCTCCGGCTTTGTTGTTCACTATCGTAGAATTCCGGATGGCCAGTGATCCGGAATTCGATTGAAAAATGGCACCGCCAACTCCGCCGTCTCCATCGTGAACACCCGTCGTCACACCGTCTCCGGCGGCGTTGGAGTGAATAGTCGAGTCGTTGACGGACAAGGTTCCCTGGCTATAGATCCCGCCTCCCAATCCACCATAGTTGAAGGTGGGGGTGGGAAAGCCGTCGCCTGCGCGGCAGTTTCGAACGGTGCATCGGACCATCGTGAGCTGACTGGCAGCAGGCACGAAAACCCCACCACCTCCGGATGCGCCTGCCGAAGGCGTTCCACCAAAAGCCTGACCGTTCGCTATCGTTAAAGAGTCGAAGACCACGCCGTTCGTCTGGACATGAAAAACCCGGAACGTGCCCTCTCCTGAAATGGTAATGCCCAACGGTAAATTCGAGGCATCGATACCAACCGCTGCATCGACGACGAGTTCTCCGGATGTCAGGCGGAGAACTGCTCCGTCCAGTGCGGGGGCGAATATAATTTCGTCGTTGGTGGAAGCCGCAGCGAGAGCTTCCCGCAGCGAACCGGCGCCGGTATCGGCTGTGGAAGTGACAGTGATATCGATCGCCTGAACGGAAACTGAAATAGCTGATGCCGAAGCGACGAAAAGAAGGAGTAGGAAACTTTTCATCAGGTCGTCATGGTAGCGGAACTCTACTGTAGACGACAAGCAACAATCTCAGAGGGCCCGGTCACACCACTGCAAGCGTTTCAGAGTTTTTCCGTTTCCACTCTACACTTGCTTCAAACCCCAACGAAAACTTCGTTCTACCGAATTATTCGTCCGCTTCGTATCAATGGGCTGCTAACCAGTGGGCAATCTCGCCCCCGAAAACTGCATTCCCTCTGATTTCCGCGCCATCGCGCTCGAGATTTATTCTGCAGCGACGGGGTCGGCGGTCTCCCGCGCCGTCGCAGGCTCTTTCTCCATCCCGTCATACACCCCGAAGTCATTGAACCAGACCCGCTTCGCCCAGCGATAAACGGGATGCTTCTCCGGAATCTCCTCGCCGGTCGGCATCCACTGGCTGTTGCGCGGAGTCATGGCCTCGAGTTCGGCGAGAGCGGTCTTGCGGATCGTGGTGTCGGTCGCGTTGTGTTTTACTACCAGCTCTTTGACAAGGTCCGGACGCTCCAGCACAACACACCCTCGAGTATGCTTGGCTGCCGTCTCGCGAAAGTCCTTCATGAAGGACGATTTTGTCAGCGAATCGTAGATCGATCCATCGCGGATGTTCTCGGTTGCGAATTGAATGATGGGGCACGGCTCGATCCCACCAGTCGGTCCGATGTGGTGGGAAATCCCGTTGGCCATGGGGCAGAGCGCTTTCCCTTCGCCGTCGTAGTAGGCATCAATAATACCGATCGGCAGCTTCGTCCGCATGTTGACGACGAACTCCCGGACGCGCCGAGCCTGCTCAGGTGTCAGCGCCAATTCCTCGTTCGGCTCGGGCCCGACAGGACGGTAGGTGTGATACCAGGCATAGTGCGCGCCACGCTTAATGAGTGTCCGCAACCATTTCTCTGTCAGCAAGTCGTCAATATTTGTCTGGCACAGGCTTGTGGCGACTCCGGTAAGCAGCTTGTTCTCGATGCAATTGTCGAGACCGCGGAGAGTGCGATTGAGAACATCTTTCCCGCCGCGGCGTTCGTTGGCGACGATTTCGGTTCCTTCGATCGAGATGAGCGGTGTCGCGTTGCCGAGTTGGCGCAACTGCCTCGCCTTCTTCTCGGTGATCATTTGCCCG
>Ga0222633_1001253_pt1 | contig 14410 bp, 14 predicted proteins | sample AntAcemetageno48_FD_179816 | JGI IMG/M metagenome (GOLD analysis project Ga0222633, IMG submission 179816) | Saline water microbial communities from Ace Lake, Antarctica - #48 | ecosystem: Environmental > Aquatic > Non-marine Saline and Alkaline > Saline | place: Antarctica: Ace Lake | collected...
GGCACCAACAACCCCAGGGGAGGAGGAGGCGAGCCGCCGCAGAAGCGGCCGATTCCGCTACGCTCCATCGGCCGCTTCTGCGGCGGGCTGGATCGGGCGGAACTTACAGACAATTATTTACACCACCAGTACAACGTTTCCGGAAAGGCGAAGGGGAAGAAGTTTAAGGGGACATCAGTCATGAAAAAATATCAGACTTCTTATTATGACTCCTTTTTCGGATACTACGTTTACGAGTTAGTTCAAGGTAGCCGGGAATTTACGGCGAAGTAGTCAACCGATTTAGAACTCGGCTGACGGCAGGAAAAAAGCGGGTGGGTGACCATCCGCTTTTTCATTTTGAATCACAGTCCAGCTGGCGACGAATCAGCTCGTTCCGATTTACAATCCGATATCTGAAACCTATGATCGATTTTCCCAGGGGTTAGGGAGCGGAGTGCTCCAAACCACGGCTAGAAATTAGTATCGAGAGCACCTGTTCGCCTCACCCCAGATTTTCCGCAATCCGTCGGCAGACTTCCTCGACATTTTTACGGCTGTTGAAAGCCGAGATGCGGAAGTAGCCTTCGCCGGCTGATCCAAATCCTGCGCCCGGGGTGATGACCACATTGGCCTGCTCCAGCATACGGTCGAACATTTCCCACGATCCGACACCTTCCGGGCAACTTACCCAGACGTAGGGAGCATTCTCTCCACCAAAAACGGACAGGCCAATTTTCTGACAGGCTTCACGGAGGAGTCCGGCGTTGGTCATGTAGCCATCAACCAGAGCCGCGACTTGCTTTTTGCCTTCCTCAGAGAACACAGCCGCGGCTCCGCGCTGAACCGGGTAGCTCGCGCCATTGAACTTCGTGCTGTGGCGTCGCGACCAGAGCCGGTGAATGGCCTGCTCCGTGCCGTCGGCGGTGTAGCCCTTGAGCTGCTTGGGGATGATGATGTAAGCGCAACGTGTTCCAGTAAAGCCTCCGTTTTTAGAGAAGCTCCGGAACTCGATCGCGCAGTCCTTCGCGCCTTCGATCTCAAAAATGGAGTGGGGGACATCGTCATCCTGGATGAAGGCCTGATAGGCGGCATCATAGAAAATGATGGCTTGGTTTTTCTTGGCATACTCGACCCATGCCGTGAGCTGTTCCCGCGACGCTGTGCCTCCGGTGGGATTGTTCGGGTAGCAGAGATAAATCAAATCGACGTGCTGTTCCGGAATGGCGGGGACGAAATTGTTCTCTGCGGTGCATGGCAGATAGACGAGGCCGTTGAAGGCGCCGTTCTCGTCGGCTTCGCCAGTGTTTCCGGCCATGACGTTCGTGTCGACATAGACGGGATAAACCGGGTCAGTGATCGCAATGAGGTTTCCTCCGCCAAAAATGTCGAGGATGTTGCCGGAGTCACACTTCGATCCATCGGAAATGAACACTTCGTCCGCTCCGATCCCGAGACCGGCAAATTCGTTTTCGACGATCGCTTCGCGCAGAAATTCGTAGCCTTGCTCCGGCCCATAGCCACGGAAAGTCGCGCTATCGCCTTGTTCGTCGACGGCATCGTGCATCGCTTTGCGGCAGGCTTCCGGGAGCGGTTCAGTCACGTCGCCGATCCCACAGCGGATCAGGCGCTTCGCAGCTTCGGGATTGGCTTCGGTAAATATTGAGACGCGGCGCCCGATTTCGGGAAAGAGGTACCCCGCTTTGAGTTTTAGGAAATTTTCGTTAATGCGTGCCATGAGACTGTAAAGTAAGTAGGGTTAGGTCACCGACACAACCCTGTTGGATCGGTTTTGGGAGTCTTATAGAGTGTGAAGATGAGGAATGAGCAACGATTTTTTCTGTCGGGCGTCCTTTTTGCGCCGTTTTTCTTTTCTGCATTGTGTTTTGCCGGGTTGCCGAAAAAGGTCGAGATTGCAGATGGAAGAATCGCATTCGAATTGCCGGACGGATGGCGGGAGACGGATTTGAACGCTGGAGCGGTGCTGGCTGGATTCACCAGTTCGGACAAACGAGCGTCGGCATTTTTTCGCGAAATCGACGCCGGAGTGGGCGGTTCGATGAAAGACATTATCGATGCGACGATCGCGAATTTCAAAAAGACGCTGGATGTGAAGAAAGTCGACGAATCGAAAACGGGGCAGGTGAGCGGGCCGGAGAAAAAGTGGCCATCGATTTTCACAACGGCTGAGGCTGACATCGACACGGGGGAAAAGGAATTTCCGATGAAATTCTACCTTCTGGTGTTCGACACAGGAACAAGCCTCTATTTTCTCCAGGCCAGCACAACTCTGCCGGTTCGCGGTTCCCACGAGCAGATGATCTTCGACCTGATCCGCTCGATTGTTGCGAAGTCGTGAATGTCTGTGAAACTGTGTTTGATCTCATGCCAGAGCGCCCTCCCATTCAATCTGTCGGTCGTATCGTGCGAGTCCTTGAGGACGGTCGACTTTACGAAGTGGAAATGGCGAACGGCTATCGAGCCTACGCGATCCTGGAACGCAAGGGGCCGCCGGTGCCATCGGAGGTTGAGCCGACCGAATGCGAAATCGTGGCGAATTTTTCTCCCTACGATATGGGCCGATGCAAGATCGCCGAGTGGCGACCGTTGGCGACGACGTGATATTTTCTCGATGGCATTGCTTGAAGTCAGAAATCTACGCACCTATTTCCACCTCCGCGACGGGGTGGTGAAGGCAGTGGATGATGTATCTTTCGATGTCGAGGCGGGGCAGACGGTCGGGATCGTGGGCGAGTCCGGTTCCGGGAAATCGGTGACGTGCTATTCGCTTTTAAAGTTGATCCCGCAACCTCCGGGGAAGATTGAAGGCGGCACGGCCCACTTCGCAGGAATGGACTTGTTGGCTCTCTCGGAGGCAACGATGAGGAAAGTGCGCGGCAAGCGGATCAGTCTGATTTTCCAGGATCCAATGACATCGCTGAATCCGTATCTGCGAATTTCGACGCAGTTGATCGAGCCGCTGCAGATTCATGACGGTCTGTCGAAGTCGGCCGCTCTGGACCGGGCAGTTGCCGAGTTGGATGCGGTTGGGATTCCCGATCCGAAAAGCCGCATCCATAGCTATCCTCACGAGTTTTCCGGTGGAATGCGGCAGCGAGTCATGATCGCGATGTCGTTGATTACGCGTCCGGAGATTCTCATCGCCGACGAACCGACCACAGCGCTCGATGTGACAATTCAGCGGCAGGTTCTCGATCTCATCCGCACTCGCCAAGAGGAACTCGGAACGGCGGTCATTTTTATCACCCATGACCTGGCGGTGGTCTCGGAAGTGTGTGATTACGTGAACGTGATGTATGCCGGTCGTTTCGTGGAGCGAGCTGCGGTGGAGACGCTTTTTACCAAACCCCGCCATGCTTACACCCGGGCGTTGCAGCGATCAATTCCTGCCATGCAGACGAAAGGGGAAGAGCTCTACACCATTCCGGGATTACCGCCGAATCTGGGGCAGGACATTCCGGGATGCTCGTTCGGGCCGCGTTGCGAGGTGCCGCCGGGCACTCCCGGGCACGCAGAATCACGGCCGCCGCTGGTGGAGTTGGAACCAACACACTGGGCGCAGGATTGCCCGGGCTGTCTCAATGTGCCTCTTTAGAACATGTCTTATCTTGAGCTGGAAAATCTGAGCCGACACTTTGTGCGCAAAGAGGGTGTTTTCTCTGGGCGCACTTCGATCATTCGGGCAGTCGACGATGTTTCGCTGAAAATCGAGAAGGGGGAGATCCTCGGTCTGGTGGGGGAGAGCGGTTGTGGAAAGTCGACTCTTTCACGGCTGATTATGCAGCTGCTCATGCCGACTGCGGGCAGTGTTGTGCTGGAGGATGAGCGACTGGCCGATTTGCCTCCGAAGGAGATTCGCCGTCGCCGTCGCGATTTTCAGATGATTTTTCAGGACCCCTACGCGTCGCTCAATCCGCGGATGACGGTCTACACCACGTTGGCTGAAGCGATCTTGACGAGGCATCCGGACCTGGAACGGAACCGCTCCGCTCTCGAAAGCGCTGTTGCTGCACTGATGGAGCGGGTTGGCCTTGATCCGCGTTACATCCGCAAGTACCCGCACGAGTTCTCCGGCGGTCAGCGCCAACGTATTGCGATTGCCCGCGCGCTCGGACCTGAGCCGAAGCTTATTCTCGCAGATGAACCAGTCTCAGCGCTCGACGTGTCTATTCAGTCGCAGATCTTGAATTTGCTCAAGCATTTGCGCGACGAGTTGGGACTGACGATGATTTTCATCTCGCATGACCTTTCCGTCGTTCGCTACATCGCCGATCGCATTGCGGTGATGGATGAAGGGAAAATCGTCGAAGTGGGCGAGGCGGACGCGCTTTTCGAGAATCCGCAATCCGATACCGCCCGGATGCTGCTGAAGGCGATCCCGAAAATTAAGTACGTAGCGTGAACTCCCGCAGCTGCGGTTTTGACAGCGCCGGAGCGCCCCGTTATCGATTGGGCATGAAGTATTTTTTGACGGCTCTGCTCTTGTCCTCTCTTCCTCTCGTCGCGGGTGATTTGGAAACGACTGTTTTGTTCGATGGCAAGAATCTCGAGGCCTGGGACTATCCCGAAGGTAGTTGGGAGATTGCTGACGATGGCTCGCTGACTTGCAACATGAAGGAGGTGAAGACGAAATCGGGTGAGAAGAAGCTGCAGGGGATGGGTGATATATGGACGAAGGGGGAATACGGTGATTTCGAGCTGACGCTCTCCTACAAGCTGTCCGAAGGCGCCAACAGCGGCGTCTTTTACCGTGCTGTGAAGGAAGACTCGGTTCATCAAGGGTTCGAAGTCCAGTTGATGGACAACGAGGGATTCCAGAAAACGCACGGCGAGAAGGAACCGCGTAAGCTCAACGGAACTTTCTATGACGCGGCGGCACCCTTGGCCGATCCGCGGAATCCGGTTGGCGAGTGGGACACGCTCACTTTGAAGGCCGTCGGTCCAAGGATCACTTGTTCGGTCAACGGTGTGAAGACGTTCGAGGTCGATGTGAACGACTGGACGGAGGTTGGTAAAAATCCGGAAGGGACGACGAATAAATTCAAAACCGCGATCAAAGACAAGCCGCGCAAAGGTTTCATCGGTCTACAAAACCACGGGCAGCAAGCGTGGTTCAAAGATGTCGTGATTCACTCTCTGGACTAATCCTCCGGCTCCCTATTCTTTTTCGCCCATGGCATCACCATCCGGGCGACCCAGGAGCCGATGACAGACAACCCGTCGATGTAGGCGGTGCTCGAAGCGCCCATGACGCGTTCGACGCCGACGCGTTCGTCGAGATTCTTGAACGCTCGAAGATCTTCGAGCTGGCGCTTCGCCCTCTCGCCGGCATCAAGCTCGGTCGGGACGGTTGCGAGATTCCAGAATGCGATCAGCGACCACACCAGCAGGATCATGGGAAAGAGCGTTTTTGTCATTCCAAGGACCAAAGTAATCAGCGCCGCGATCAGAAGCGGTATGCTCAAGTAGACCGTCCATCGGATCACTGAGCTACGCCACATTAGGGGGCGGTGGCCTTCGAAGTGCTGGATAGCCTTGCCTGCCTGCTGTGCCGCCATCCCGAGAGCAGAAAATGTCGATCCGCCAAAGTGCTGTGGCGCGAGTGTGATGAGCTTTTTATCGGGATCGTAAAAATCCATCAACACACCGTATCCGGGCGAAACCGTTACGCCCTCGATTCCGCGCTTTGCCAGAATTGCCTCAACCAACTGAGCGCCAGTTACACCCGAGCTGATCGTAAACGCCGTTTCCTGATCGTAGATCTTTTGGAAGCGGCTGCGGCTCCACATCGTCAGCGCCAGCGCGACCATGAAGACAAGGAGAAAAATCTGCATATGTTGGGACTTTCGCACGCTCCGCCCGTTCCGGCAATCGACGCGGGCACGGAGGCGCTATTGCGCTCTATGAAAGAAGGCCCGGCTATTTTCCCAGTGGGATCGCCTCGGGCATTCCATCGACGCGCAGCTCCCAGACCGGGTAGGTCCAGCCGCTGCCGTCTTTGGTGCCCTCCACTTGAATGGAGCCTTCGGCTTTTGGACCGCTCACTGGAATCCTCATTTCGGCGGTGCCGTCACCGTTTTCAAAATTGATGCTGCCCGAAACCATGAAACTCGGTTTGATGGGTTCGCCTAAAGCCTCGACGGCAGCAGGATTTGCTTTTACTGCTGCGATGGAGTCGGCGTAGGGTTGGCTCTTTTTCAAAAGGCCGAACACTCCGAAGACGATGACACCGATGACGGCGACAACTACCAGGATTAGAGCGGTGCAGCCACACCCGATAATCTTCCCCACAGAATTCCTTTTTTGTACTTCGACGACTTCACTCATGTAGAGATCGTGAGTTTAGCGGATTGAAATGACAATAAAAAAGGCGTCTCATATCCGTTGCAAAGACTGGGCCGACAGCCGATCTGTGATTTATGCCTGCAGAGTTGCAAACATCCAACATGGCGATTTTCGCCGATTTTGAAAACGTCGCTATTGGTGCTGATCAGGCGAAATACGATCGCTTTGATATCGCCAAAGTCCTTGATCGTGTGCTTGTTAAGGGGAACGTCGTCGTTAGGAAAGCCTACTGCGACTGGGGACGCTACGGGAAGTTCAAGCGTGATATGCACGAAGCAAATTTCGAGCTCATCGATATTCCCCATCTTCGTCAGTCGGGAAAAAACTCGGCCGATATCCGCATGGTTGTCGATGCACTCGACCTCAGCTACACCAAGCCTCACATCGGTACTTTCGTCGTGATCAGTGGCGACTCTGACTTCTCCCCACTCGTCAGCAAGCTGCGCGAGAACGCAAAAATTGTGATCGGTGTCGGGGTGAAGCAATCGACGTCCGATCTGTTCGTGGCGAATTGCGACGAGTTCATCTTTTACGACGACCTCGTAAGAAAGCAGGAAAATCGCCGCAGTCGTCCGCCACAGAAAAAGACAGCCAAATCCGCGTCGGCTGGTTCTGAAAAGCAAGACGAGGCCATCGACCTTGTCATGGAGACTGTTGAGACCATGGCCGAAGGCCGCGGGGAAGACGAGATGATCTGGGGTTCGATGGTGAAGCAGGCGATCAAGCGTCAAAAACCCGGATTCAACGAAAGTTACTTCGGTTTCAGGGGGTTTAATTCGCTTCTCGAAGAGGCAAAAGAGCGCGGTTTGATCGAGCTGCAACCCGACGAGAAATCCGGCGGCTACATCGTGCGGATTTCAGGGTAAGGTTCTGTTTATTAAAGGGTTGGATCATTGGTGGAACCCTGTTGAACCGACGTCTATTGGATCTCTAATGTGACGAGATTGCTACGGTGGACCGTTTGAGAAATGGGGGAGTTTCCCGCAGTTTGAGTCGTGTCCAACATTTGGCGGGCACACCAAACATCCAAAACAACTCCACACAGCTACCAATGAAAAAATCTATCATCATCCTTGCCGCACTTTCCCTTTTCGCGGGAGCGAATGCCGATGAAAAAATCGTAATCAAAGGCTCCGATACTCTCGGTGCCAAGATGGTTCCACAGCTCGCTGAGGCCTACAAAGAAGCCGGCAACGAAATATCCTTCGAAATTGCTGCTGAAGGTTCATCCACTGCTTTTACTCACCTGATGGCTTCTCCTGCTGACATCGGAATGTCGAGCCGCAACGTCAAGGACTCCGAGATCGAAGGCTTCACTGCCAAGGGAATGGACGTCAAGGACTGGGTCGCTGCCTACGACATGATCGGTGTGATCGTCAACGAGAAGAGCCCTGTCGAAGCTCTTACGAAAGACCAAATCGAAGGTATTTTCACTGGTTCGATCACTGACTGGAGCGAAGTTGGCGGCGATGCTGGCCCGATTTCGGTCTACACTCGTAACACTTCCTCAGGCACCTATAAGTCGTTCCAGGAGATGGCGATGAGCAAGAATGACTACGGTTCCGACACTCAGAAGATGGCCGGTAACGAGCAGATCGCTGAAGAGGTTTCCAAAAATGCCAACGGCATCGGCTACGTCGGTCTCGCCTACACTGACAAAGCCGGCATCAAGGCCGTGAGTGTCGACGACATCGAGCTGAAGCCTGAGAACGCCAAGGAATACCCGATCGCACGTAGTCTTCACTACTACACGATCGACGGTAAGCTCTCCGAGCCCGCTATGAAGTTCCTCGTCTGGGCAACCACCGACGACAAGGCGATGGAGATCGTTGAGCGCGTGGGATTCATCCCTGCGAGCGAGTAATTTTCTAAACCTGTTTTTCGAGAGCGTCCGGCGGGAATACCTGTCGGACGTTTTTCGTTTTCAGCCGGAGTGGTCTTCCCGTAACTCACATCGAGAAAATGACCGCGGCGGGTGACGGAAATGTTTCGTTTTCCTTGATGCGTTGAAGCGTGCGGAGCTTTAACGATTGATTCTGACACAGGCGGGAATTGCTTTCCCGAAAACACGAGATGGCCGACAACGAACCAAATCCAACATCTGAGTCCGCACCTGCGGAGAAGAGGTCGTTTCGTCGCAAAGGATTCCAGCTATTCGGTTTGGATCTTCAGGACTGCATCCGCTACTTCTTCGGAGGAAATGCCAGTCTTGCCATCGTGTTTCTTGTCTTGATCTGTGTCTTCCTTTTGAGGGAGGCGATCATGTTTTTCCCCGATCACCACGCGGGTCTGAAATCCTACCGCCGCGCGGGACAGGAGCTTGTCGACTACATTAGCAAAGAAACGGCGACTCACGGTCAGATCTACAGCAGCGCCAATATTGCCTACTTCGCAGAGGTGAACCGGAGCTCACAGGGAGAAGATGAGATTCTCCGCGCTTATCGCTCGGTGCTGGCAAACCTGGAGCACCTCACGAAGTCCTCACGCGGCGCGCTCGAACTGAAGCTCAAGCGGGTGGAAGATCTCGACGAAGAGATCGAGGATATCGACCCTGTTGCTCCGGAGGCTACGGACAAGCTTGCTGCGCTAAACGTGAGGCGAGCGAAATTATTGCCCGAAATTGAAGAGGCCCGCGAGCAGTTGAAGCGAGATGCCTCGGTATTCGTAGATATTGAAGAGGCGTGGGATCCCGGTGTTGGCGGAAAAGATCCACCGGAGGAGGTGAAGCCTAAGATCCGCGAGGCAGTTCTGGCTGCGATTGCTCCTGATGCGGAGAATGAACATCCCTACATTCAGGAACTCAAAGCTACCAGTCGTGCCAAAAAGGCTGAGTCGGCAGAGAAATACGCTGCCTATAAGGCGACTCTCAAGGAGTTGCAGGCCTCGGTGAAGCCTCTTGATTCTCTTCGCAAGGAACTGGTCGAGATTGCCCGCGAAAATCGTAGCGAGATCACGAGTTACGAAACAGCGGACGAGCGAAAAGCAGCTCTGCTGACTGGCTCAACAAAGGGAACCGACGCTGAAGCGCAGGCCGAAATGCGCGCGCGAGCTGCGGCAGTTGATATCACCGAGCCTGACTATGAAACGTTGAACAAGCCGCTCTACGCTGCCATCCCCAGGCATCAGGAGTTGTCCGCTCCGCTCCAGATTGAGACTGGGAAGCTCTTCGAGCAACTGCCTGACGACTTCGAAACCAAGAGCGGTCGGGAAAACATGGCGAAAGCCGGGGTCTACTTTAAGCGTTTTGACGAGGCGGTGGAGGAGGGGCGAAAGAAGATGTCCGTTTGGCGGCACGATCAGCCCCTGTCGGCGGTGGAATCGTTCAATGCTTTCATCTTCGGTCGCGACTGGATTACAAATAGTTCGTGGCACGATTTTTATGGATTGTTGCCTCTCTTGAGTGGTTCGTTTCTCATCTCCATTGTTGCGTTGACCGTGGCGGTTCCGTTTTCAGTAGCGGCCGCCATCTACGTGAATCAGCTCGCTCCGACTCGCGAACAAAATTTGGTTAAGCCGACCATTGAGTTCATCGGGGCGATTCCCTCGGTGGTGCTCGGCTTTTTCGGCATTCTTGTTTTCGGCGAGACGCTGCGGGAAGTGAGTCAGGTCGAATGGCTTTCCTGGGTGCCGGGTTTTCCCATGGCAGAGCGTCTTACAATTCTCAACGCCGGACTGTTACTGGCATTCATGGCCGTGCCGACGATTTTCACCCTGACAGAGGATGCTCTCAACAACGTTCCAAGCGCGATGACGGAGAGTTCGCTCGCGATGGGGGCGACAAAGTTGCAGACAGTTTTCCGGGTCATCCTTCCAACCGCGGTTTCCGGAGTAGTGGCCGCAATCTTACTCGGATTCGGGCGGATTATTGGCGAGACGATGGTGGTGCTGCTCGTGGCAGGGAACAAAATCAAAATTCCTGACTTTACCGAGGGCGTCGGTGTCCTCATGCAGCCTGCTCACACTATGACGGGTATCATCGCGCAGGAGTTGGGCGAAGTGGATAGTGGTTCCCTCCATTGGCGCGCACTCTTCATGGTCGGGATGGTGCTGTTCGTCATCTCGCTGGCCGTGAATTTTTCCGCGCAGCGGATCATGAAAAAACTCCAGAAGCTGTAGGAATTTGGAAATGCACGACATCGCGACAGACCAACCTATCGAAAAGGCGCAGAATCCCTTCGCGACTAAAAACGTCGGGCTGAAGCGGCGAGACACTGCCATTGCGATCGCATTGCGGGTGGCGACGTATTTCATCATCGTTTGCGCGGCATACATCTTTATCGACATCGCGGTCAAAGGTATTCCGGTCGTTTTCCAAAAGACGGCCCCGTTCGTGAATGTCGACTTTTTCACCAAGAGTCCGGAGACATTGATGACCTTCGAGACGGAGGACGGAACAGATTACAAAATGGACTTCAGCGATTACTCGCAGTTCAAACGCGACCATCCCGACGTCCGCATCGTCGATGAGCACTCTCACGCCTATTCCGGCGGCGGTATTTTCGGACCTCTCGTCGGGACCGCGTTGTTGACGCTGATCTGCATCGTCGTGGCCCTTTTCATCGGGCTTTCCACTTCGATCTATCTGAACGAATACTCTTCCAAGGGGCGATTCATGGATGCGCTGCGACTGGCAATTATGAACCTCGCCGGCGTGCCGTCCATTGTTTATGGCCTGTTCGGACTGGGACTCTTCTGTCTGGTTGCGCCGGTCATTACTGACACGCCTATGGAGCGCTCGCTGTTGACCATTCCCGTTGGCTTTGGCAATGTTCTCTCGTTTCAAGGCTGGGGAACCAGCATGATTGCCGGCGGATTCACTCTCGCGGTCATGATTCTACCGGTCATCATCGCGGCCTGCGAAGAATCACTCAAAGCCATCCCGATGGGTTTCCGCGAGGCATCCTTCGCCCTCGGCGCGACCAAGTGGCAGACCATTTCAAAATCGGTGCTGCCCTACGCCTTTCCGGGAATGTTGACGGCCTCCATCCTCGGCATCACACGCGTGGCAGGAGAGACCGCGCCCATCATGTTCACAGCTGCTCTCGCCCACAAAGACGAATTACCGTGGCAGGCAGCTAGTTCCGTAGGTGGCTTCTTTTCCCAATCCGTCCAGGCGATGCCCTACCACATCTACACCGTGGCCGCCCGCATCCCGCAGACCGAATACACCAAACCGATGCAATTCGGGTCCGTATTCGTCTTCATGGTTTTGGTGATGATATTCGCCGCCCTCTCGGTTTATCTCCGGATTCACTTCAGAAAGAAGGTGAAATGGTGAAATTGGATCGAATCGGGATTGGACAACACACGACTACAGGCTAACACATGAAAGCAGCTATGGCAGATACTGAGCACGAGACATCGATGCCGCGCGAAACAGAAACTCGCGAAACGACATCCGCCGTTTCTACGGCCCATGAAGTCGTGATCGAGGTCGACGACGTCAACTTTGCCTACGTCCGCGGCAAAGACGTCCTCGAGGACGTTTGTATGAACATCAGGAAGGGCGAGGTCACCGCATTGATCGGACCGTCAGGCTGTGGCAAATCGACCCTGCTCCGTTGCATGAACCGGATGAGCGATCTCGTTCCCGGCGCAGCCATTACCAAAGGCGAGATCCGCATCCACGGCACCGACATCTACGATCCTGCTGTCGACGTGATCGAATTGCGGAAGCACATCGGGATGGTATTCCAGAAATACAATCCGTTCCCGAAGAGCATCTATGAAAACGTCGCCTACGGACTCCGCATCCAGGGCGTAAAGAATAAGTCCCGACTCGATCAAGCAGTCGAAGAGAGCCTGATCCACGCAGGACTTTGGGAAGAGGTGAAAGACAGGCTCGATGCAAGCGGGCTTGGCCTCTCAGGCGGTCAGCAGCAGCGGCTCTGCATTGCTCGGACAATCGCTGTGCAACCCAGTGTTGTTCTCATGGACGAGCCGTGTTCCGCCCTCGACCCGCTGTCGACTGCAACGATCGAGGACCTCATCACGAGACTGAAAGAGGATTTCACCATTGTCATTGTGACCCACAACATGCAACAGGCCACACGCGTCTCCGACAAGACCGCATTTTTCTACCTTGGTAAGCTGATCGAAATGGACGAAACAGTGAAGATTTTCTCCAATCCCGACATAAAGCAGACGGAGGATTACATCTCCGGACGCTTCGGGTGAGGCGGTTTTCACCCGGTGGCGCGCAGGGATTCAACAGGGTTGGGTCGGTGATTCAACCCTGTGAGGTCTCAGCTTCCACCCCGTTCCAACACGATCCGGAAGCCCACGGAATCCGCTCCTTCCTCCGGCGCGTGAACGACCCGCTGGGACGACTTCAGGTTTTTTTCGGCGGACTCCTGCCATCCTCCTCCGCGCCAGAGGCACGGCGGCGCTTTGGCGTTTTGTCCGAAATGTCGGTTACTACACCATTCCCAGACATTCCCGCCCATGTCGAAGAGCCCGAATTGATTCGGAGTGAAACTACCGACCGGCGCGGTTCGCTGAAAGCCATCGTCGTATCCTTCGATTGGGGTTCGGTTTCCGGGCACCGGAACGTCCTTCGCTTCTTCCCCCAGATAATTCCCGGCACCGTCTTCGGGCGGATAGCTCTCGCCGAACGGAAAGACATCCGGTAGGGCGCGGTTTTTGGTGGAGGGGGAATCATCCGCATTTTCGCTGTCTCCGATCCCGACAGCGCTACTCCATTCGTGATCTTCGGGTAGGCGGTAGGTGTCGTTCGGACCAATTTTGGCGTCCCCCCGCTCTTTCCCGGTGAGCCACTTGCAGAACTCGGCGGCGTCTTTCCAGTTCATCTGCACAGCAGGGTGGCTGTCGTCGTCCTGAAATGCTGCTTGTGACCATTTGCCTCGACGATTCTTGCGGGCGAATGCCTCGTAGTCCTTCACTCGTGTTTCCCAGATGCAGAACAAAAGAGTTTTCCCATCGCTTGGGCCGCCGGCGATCGGAACCGGGACAAACTCCATCCCGAGGGTGTTCTTGAAATTTCCCGCCCCGCCGAGTGGTGTGTTCACAGCCGTCGGGGGTTCATTGTCAGCGATGGCACCGGTGTGGCCGAGTCCGGACAGAACAAGGCTCTGCAGGGCTGCAGCCCGGTCGTTCAGCAGGACGACCACCTTTTCCTCTTCGTTCTTTGCCGCGATGGCACCTTCGAGGTTGTCGGCAATGGTGAGCGTTTTCTGCACTTCCTGCAGGTTGCTCCGGTACTTCTCGATTGCCACTTTCAGCTCGCCCACGATGCGGTTGCGTCGCTGAATGTGTTCCCGCTCGTAGATTGCCCGCAATCCAGCGAGGCGGGGCTGGCTGCTGAGGTCGCGTTTCTTTGAATGGTAATCTTTAAGTTCTTCATCGACGGCGAGGAGGCCTTCCAGATTGCCACTGGATTGCAGCTCTTCCCGTAGTTTTGTCAGGTGCTGTTCGTAGGTCTTGTCGAGATCATTCAGAGAATTTTTGAAGCGTGTCACTTCGGATTTGAAGTTGAGACGGGCAAGGTCCAGCGACATCACCTCCGAAACAGCCGTGTTTTCCTGAGGCGTCTGCCCCGAGCCGGAAGATGGGGCCGTGCAAACGAGCAGCGCGGCAAGCAGGATTGAAAGCGGCGGCAGCTGGTTTGACTTCATGAGTGAAATTCTTCTCACTCTACCTGATCTTCCGGAAAAGACTCCACCCCGAACACCTCCACTCCCTGCGCGCGGCCTTTGACTTTGTGGACACCGAGGTTTTTGCAGAATTTCCGTGCTCCGGGAAGATTGCGGTAGAATTCGCCTGAGACGAGCAGATCTCGCTCCAAATCCCGGGTAAGCGATTCGAGCCGGAACGTCAGGTTCACAGGGTCGCCGACAAGAGTGAACTCGCCCTGGCTCATGCCCCCATAGGCTACTTTCCCAGTGTGGAGGGCGACGCCGATTTTGAAATCGCGATTCGTATTCTCAAATACATCGGGACGCTCATTGTGGATGCGTTCGCAGGAGGCGAGCAATTTCTTCGCTGCTCGTAATGAAGCATGGAGCGAATCTGCATCGACCTTGGTCCAGTAGGCGAGCACGCAATC
>Ga0222633_1001254_pt1 | contig 14408 bp, 15 predicted proteins | sample AntAcemetageno48_FD_179816 | JGI IMG/M metagenome (GOLD analysis project Ga0222633, IMG submission 179816) | Saline water microbial communities from Ace Lake, Antarctica - #48 | ecosystem: Environmental > Aquatic > Non-marine Saline and Alkaline > Saline | place: Antarctica: Ace Lake | collected...
AAGGGATCGAGGGAGTCGGGGGTGGAAATTTTGGTAAAAGGTGAGACGACCGAAACCGAAAGTACCCTCGGCGAGACGACCGATGACGCGGGCGGAAACAAAACAGGAAGGCGGGGTTTGGCGCGAAGAGCGCTCGCGAGGTGACTTACGTGGCACGCGTGGCCGTGTCTGTGCTAACCTGTAGCACACGAGGTATGTCATATGTTGTACACTATAGCTAGACTAATTGACTAGTACGGACGCGACGTAGCGCCCGACACTTTTTTCACTTTTTTGTTTCCTCCGGCCGGTGCCAAACAAAATCGCCGCCGGTCACGCGTTTGGTTTCCCGCGTGACTGTTTGCTCACTTAAAAAATCAAACCCGACCTGGTTGTCATCCGGCAACAACGGCGGCGAGCTCGGTGGCAGCGGGGGTAACGAAGGTAAGTGCGAGTCGTCGATGACTTGGCGCACACGTTCGAATTGAAAAGCATCGTCGTCATCGTCGTCCTCACTTTTTCCATCCCCAGTCTTTCTCGTCATCCTTCCTTGCTGCGGGTCCGACGTCTTCGCGCGTGCGAACGGAGTGAACACGCGTCGCCGTCCGTCGCTTTCCAACGTGATTTGTTGGTGTGTAGATGTCTCGTGACTCGCCTCGACCACGTGTATTTCGTCCAACGTGTGGTCGGTGGTCAACCTTCCCGTACCACGCACACCAAACGCCGCATCGGACACCGCCCCAGGTCGCGCGCGCGAAAAGCTCCACCACAGCAGAAAAACGACGGCGACGGCGAGCGGGCCGAGCGCCGCTTTCGGCATGCGCGCGGGTTTTGACGAGGTCATGCGACGCTGCTTCAGGTTACGCGAAACTGAAACTCGTGCGTCGCCTCGAGACGCGGATGAGGGAGGCCCGACCCCCATGCCCGGGGTAGCAGTGCGCGGGGTGGTCTGTGAAGGAGGAGAAGGCCGAGTCTGTTTCATTCGTTCGTTTTCGGTACAGTCACGAACACTGTCCAGATTAGACGTCGGCGCACCGGGAAGCCGTGGGCGTACGTCCTGTCACTAGACGATGATTTTCATCGTCGAGAAAGCGGCTTCCGTGGCGCAGTGGTTGTTCCTGGTGTACTTCCTCGTGGTTGGGTTCAACATGTACAAGTTGTTCTCTCCTCCGCAGTGCGGGCCTGGGGATCCTCCCGAGATGTGCGTCCCGTCCGCGATCGGCGTGCGCCACAAGTACGACCTGTGGGTCTGGGCGTCCCCTGAGAAGGACTTCGGAGCGATCGCGGATTTCGTGAAGGGAGGGGATTACGCAAAAGCCACGGTACACGATGAGGGCCATGAACCAGGCACGGGGTTAGTGCAGCTGGTGCACTGTGCGTTCGGATTATTCCTCAACGAAAGCGTCGAGGCGAACATCACCGTCCCGGTTTCTAAGTTCGCCACACGACTCAACGGTACCCTGTACATGCACGCGGTGCTGCACTACCCCACCCCGAAATTCAAGGAAGACGCTTTGTTCCAGGCGCTAAATAAAAACTGGAAACCGAGCCAAGCGCCGCTCGCCGTCGTGTCGTCGGCGTTCACGAAAAAGCTTTTTCGAGTTTCCACAAACTACTCGATGTTACTGGGGGACTTTAAGGATACTTTGAGTGATACGGGTTCCGGTGATTTGACACAGGTGTCGGGTGATGCTCACGAAAACGCAGACACATGCGGTGATGCAGGAACGTGCGATGCCGCTTCCGCAACCGACGGGTCTTGTTTGTCGTCGGACACCGCGACCGACGCCGAGTCCGCGTTGCGTGTCGACACTACGGAGGAAATAGTCGGCTCGTCTGTGGCATCGCTCGATACCGGGGATGAAAAGATTGACGCGTCAACAACACCCGTCGCCGGCCCGGTGACCCACTTACGGCCCCGGCTAACCTTCTTCGTGGTATCCAAACCCCCCACCTTCGACCGACGGAAAGGCATGCCCAGCGATTTGCCCATCAAGGTGGTCCGAGCGGGTGCCGAGTTCACTAAGTTAGGTCACAAGATGGCGTACGCGCCTTTGCTTTTAGCCGACGACGTCACGGTTCCGCGGCGGGAATACATCGAGTTGAGTTCCGACTTGGGCAAAAAAGACCCTTTTTTACTACTACGCATTACTCCAATGCACATCGGTTTGTTCCGTTTAACGCACCAGATGACATCGTCGCTGAAGATGATGTCGCAAAGCTTCGGCTTGACGGAGAGCGATTTGGACGACGTCAAGGAGCTTTTCACGGGGCATGACTGGCGGTGGATGGCGGTTACTTGCGCGGTGTCCTTACTACACAGCTGGTTCGCGTTCCTCGCGTTCAGGCACGACATCGGGTTCTGGAAACAAAAAAGCAACCTGGAAGGTTTGAGCGTACGCACGCAGTGGTCCACGTTCGTGTGCCAGGGCGTGATTTTCGCCAACCTGGTTGATACGAACCAAGCCTCGACGATTATTCTAGCGGAGATGGGCATTTCCGTCGCGATCGAGGGCTGGAAGGTTTCCAAGTTCCTGGTGCGGGACGGTTTTTTTTACAACTACCTCCGCCTTGGGCCTGCGCCGAAACAAAAGACGCAAATGCAGGTGGACGTTGATGTGTACGACAAAAAAGCCATGTACGTCCTGTCCGTTTTGCTGTACCCGATCGTGTTGATATACGGCGGGTATTCCCTGATGTACAACCCGCAGCGGTCGTGGCGGTCTTGGATTTTAAGAACCCTCGCCAACGGCGTGTACATGTTCGGGTTCATCGCGATGACCCCCCAACTCTACGTCAACTACAAACTGAAATCAGTGGCGCACATGCCGTGGAGGGCGTTCATGTACAAAACCTTCAACACGTTCATCGACGACGTGTTCGCGTTCGCCGTGACGATGCCGCTGATTCACCGAATAGGTACGGGCCTTTCCCAATCACCGCGTTCCGCCTCTGCGATTGCCCATACGAGACGTTGACCACTTTCTTTTTTATCGTATCAGCCTGTCTCCGGGACGACCTCGTGTTCTTCGTGTACCTGTACCAGCGACGGATATACCCGGTGGATAAAAAACGGGTGAACGAGTTCGGAAGGGCGTACGAAGAGGACGAGGATGGGGAGGTGAAGGAGGATGAATCGGCAGCGAAAGACGACGCGAAGAGCGATAAAAAGGCGTTGGGAGAGAGCAAAAAGAAACGATAGCGACACGCGATTTATGTAATACCTTGAAGGTACCTTCTCTTCTAGCTAGCTATCAGCTCGGAACCGCGGTAGTATCATCACCCCGCTATCCTCAACTGCTGCTCTGTCTCTGCACCGCGCCTAAAATTTCCCCAATCGTAATCGGTTCCCGTCGCGCGTTGTACTGGAACACAATTTTGGTCAGCGCGTCGGCGCTTTGTCTTTTCTGGGACGCCACGCCTTCGTACACCAAATCCGCACTAGTTGGAACCCCGGTTTCGTCAAAAACTAACCCCCCCTCACCGACTTTGAACTTGACAAGTGACCCGTCACGCAACCCCCCCCCCGGAACGCTGGATCCCCCGTCCTCGAAGTTGACGTACTCTGTTGTTGTGAACGAAAAGTGTCAGTCCCGTGTTGGGCGATGTATGGACAAACAGTCACCAGCGTTATGGATAAAACAGTGTGCCGCCTGATTTGGGAAAACCCCAATACGTACCCATCGGTAACCGCGCGAAGGCGGTCGGCGCAGCGTCGCTCGTCGTGACGTCGCCGTTCCGCGCGTTCAAACGCAACACCACGCGTTGCGTATCCGGATCAATCGCGTGTTCACCGTTCTCCTCCAGAAAGTGGTTCGACACGTTTTGGTCCTTCCACAGCACCGCAAGAGGTGACGCGCCTAGGGCGTAAAAACCGTCATTCGCGAGGAACAAAAGGCCGTCTTTTTGAAACCCCGAAACGCCGTGTTTCGCGGACCTGGATACAGATTCAAACCAAGACGCGTCACGCGTATTCCCCGGTTGTGGTGAATCGGTTCCGTATAAATACGCGGATTTGATGCCAAAAGCATCGGCGCCAAAAACAGGCAGGGGTAGAAACCGAAACGCGTTTCCAGTACCGTCACTCGAAACGCGGCAAGCGTCGGGACACTCGGCGAGTTCCGGATCACCCAGTTTCGAGGCGAGCCAACTCAGCCGCATCGTCGCGGAGCAGTCGTACAAGGAAACCCCGTTCCAGGCTAAACAGTCCAACACGTAAAACGTCTGGTCAGACTCGTGGAACACGCAGTCCAAAATACAAAAGCAAACCTCGTCGTTGCCGTGCTTGGTTTTCGGACTCCCGCCGGGCAACGCGCTGGCGAACCGTTTGACGACCCGCCCGCTTTTTCCACGCGCAACAGTGGCGCTGAGATAAATGAAAGAAAGTGTCAGTCTTTTGTAATGTGAGTGAATAAACTGTCACCCGTAATCGGGCCGCACGGTCGGCGGGATTTGGGAAACGCGCAACACGTACCCTCGCGACGCCACCACCAACGACCGCTGGCCTTGCGGCCGCGGAAGCACGCACCACCCGGTGGCTAAATCGTCCGGGATGTCCACCATCCACTCGGGGCGCATGAACTGGGAGTCGCCGAAGTTTTCAGGACTGGCGCGCGCGTAGTGATTCGTGGACCACGGCCCGGGCGCGCTGCTGCTGCGACGACGCTGCTGCCCCGCGCTTCGCGTCGGGGAATGACTCGTGTGCAAACGCGGCGTATGTTGGGAATGACTCGTGCGTGTACGCGACGACGTATCGCGACCGGCTTCGGTTTCGGTTTCGTCATCGCAAGTGTCTTGGTTCGAATCGGCATCCATGTGGAACTCGGGGTCCGGAAACGTCTCCGTGGCAAACGCGCCGAGTTCTTCGCCGCACATCTCAAGCGCGCGTCCGGGGGGACCGGAAACACCGCGCCGCGCGGATTCTTCGCGGAACGAATCTTTCGGGGTCAAATCCGCACTGCCGCGGTCATCGCCTATCAAAGGACCGCGGTCATCGCCTATCAACCCACCCCCGTCAACCACCCCCAGTGCCAGCGACCGCGCGTGGTTGGTCAAGTCCCTGCGCGCGTCGTTCTGACGCGAACGCGCGGCTTGCCTGTGTGCGAAGAGGGCGGATGTTGGAATGTTGGAAATCGATTCGGGTCAGCGGTCAAACTCCGGGTTGCGTCCGTGTTTGGAACAAGGGACAGGCACACGACTGATGAACACGTCGCGGTACAGAGACACTGTTTGGGGCGGTATCACGCGCGAGTCACGAGTAGTCGGAGTTAAGAGTCCGAGTCACGAGTCCGTCCCCGACGTCCCACCGATCGTTCGTGCCGAGGGTGGAAAACGTGAAAAAAGCGCGCATCGCTTCGTCCGGTTTGGAGTCGCGGTAGACACAACAAACCAGAAACCCGACGCACCGTCGGAGTTGCGCCTGGTTCGACACCCGGCCTTTCACCGACGCGCGTCGCGCCGAGGACGGGCCGTGGCCGCTCATCCGGCAGGGCGCACGCGACACCGCGCCGCACGCACTGCGGCGACGACACGATTTGGGAAAGTGCCGACGCCCTTGCTGTTTTTTTGTTTACCACAGGAATCAAATGTTGAACTCTCAGTTGAACGCAGTCTCGCTGACCGCCACGAGTGTCGTACACGTTCCCGATCGGGCCCTTCCCATCCGCGGCCCCGTCCGTTCCCGCAGTCCACCACAGCGCGTGCGTGCGCGTGTGCTCGCGCGTACGGGGTTTACCCAGGTCTCACACGACTTCCGTGTACCAAGTGTGTCACCGCATGGACCGCCCCGTGTGCATCAACGTGTTGGTGGTGGTTGCGGAGGGGCGCGAGGATGAGTTCCTGCATGTCATGCGCCTCGATGCGATTGGCAGCCGATTGGAGCCGGGGTGTTTGTGTTTCCACGTCAGCGCCGCGCCTGACGCGCGGACTTACATGTTCTACGAGGTGTACGTCAACAGCGACGCGGTGACGAAACACAAACGCACGAAACACTACCAGACATGGGACGCGTTTCGAAACGCGGGCGGGATCGAACGGCAGCACAACACGGTGTGCGAGGGCGTTTTCGTGAGTGATGGCGATTTGTTGGATCCGAGTGCGGAGGCTCCCCAAAATCAGATTAGCCACCAGAAAACCCACGGCGGCGCTTCCTTCGACGCCGCGCAAGCCGCGATTCCGCGGCGCGCGACGCGCACCAAAGCGCCGCCCGACTTCGGCCACCCGCGGGGTTTGATTGAAGATCCCATTCGCGTCGGTACTTTGAGCAACTTTGGCCGCGCCGGGGTGCGGCACATGAAGAAAGCGTCCCCGCACACATTCAGCCCTTCGTCTGCGACCTGCCTCACGTCAAAACTTGGGGGAATGGGACATGACGTGGAAGGGTTGGTGTTACCTCCTGGGTCAGGAAGGAAAAGCTCCGCGTTTGGGGACGCGCAGCGGAAACAACACCAGGCTCACTTTGACGGGATGGCGCCTGGGAAAGACGACGGGTAAGTATGCATATTTCCCATTTACTACCCGTTCCGCCTCTGCGATTGCCAATACTCGTACCAGAAGGGACGGATACCTCTACCCATACAAGACTGACATTTCTTTTTCACAATCGCAGGAGCGAGTTCGCCGGGCGGCAAAAAGGAAGCGCCGCGGCTTCGTCCCGGCACCTGGAGAAAAACTTCGTGGGCATGGCGCTTACACCTGATTCTGGGGCCAAGTCCGCTGCGCCGAAAATGGGAGGCACGCAGTACGAGTGGAGCAAACAGCACGCCAGCGCTTCGTTTAGAGGCGGCGGCGGTTTGAAACCGAGGTCCTCCGCGCAAATACCCGACGTGGACGAGGTTAACGACTTCCAGCACAAAGGCAACGACAAATCCCTCCCGTGGACGAAACAGTTCCAAAGCGAAAAGTGGCAAGCCGGGATGGCCCTGACGCACTCGCCGGACCCGAAGGTACGGCCGGCCTGGTGGCTTTCCCAAATCCAGGCGCGCCGTTTACGGACCCTACGTGACTACACTAGTTTCATTCAACGGAAGTACTTCCTACTACTGGTAACGTTTACCAGTACTCGCGGCTCTTACAAATGCATCACAAGTGCACTGTTCGGCCCGATTACTCTACCCAATCCCCCATACAGTAAGACTCAAGACTGACCGTTTTCCCCCCCGACCCCAGTCGCCGCCGCGCCGAAACGAAACCCCGTTTGATTGCGACGAACAGAAAAACCACGACCCGTACCACAACCGCGCCGGGACGAAGAAGAAACCGCAACAGCCGCTTTCCTTCGACGCCGCGGGCGGGTCGCGGACCTCGAGCACCGACCGGATCACGAGGTCACAGGTCCGGTGAGGTCACCAGTGAGGGGAGGTTGGGGGGGGTGAAGTTGAAGTTGATGTTTGTGTTTTAGTCGTTACGTACGTCTTTCGGTAGTCTTTGATCATTTTTTATTGAAAAATCTATGGTAGTTCTTTTCTAAATCCTAAGCCTCCGCCCACTTCGAGCCGCGCTTCTTGTCCTTCTTGTCCTTTTTCTTCGCAGACTTGGCGTCTTCTTTTTTGGAATCCTTCGAGGCACTGACCACGGCATCTTTTGAAACTTTGGAGTCAACTGCTTGGTACGCAAACGTCGTCTTGGGAGGCTCGGGCGCTTTGGGCGGCGGGGTCCACTTTTTTTGAAGATAAACCGCCGTCTCCACGTTCGCGGTGCGCGCCGCGCCCGAGCGTTTGCGCAGCACGTGAAGAATCGCGGAGCGGCTGCGGCTGTTTTCCTTCATCTCCGTGTCGCTCGGTCGCGACACGTCATCCGCTTCGACTGCCCAGCCGTCACTTGTGTCGGCTAAAACTTTGTGGAAGTCTGCCGGGTGGTGTTCCGCGAACCACGCGGCGAGCGGCGAGTCCAGCCGCGCTTTTTCAAACGCGCGCGTGAAATCGGTGAGAAGAGCGCACTCGCTGTGCTTCCACTGGAGACGTGAATTTGGTTAGGCAGGGGAACGGGGAACGTCAGGCAGGTAACAGGTAGCAGGTAACAGGTAACAGGTAACAAGTAACAGGCCCACAGGCAAGAAACAGGTAACGTGCCCACAGGCAAGACAAAGTTTGTTCAAAAAAGAAAAGAAAAAAGCAAGTCCGTCCGGCGCGTCAGTCTCTTCCTATCATGTGTTGTTGGATCACTTGATACCCCCGAACATTGTTCGGGGGCTCACGACATGGTGTAGCATCACTCGCGCTGGGTTTTTTGGTGGTCGTTGCTTGTGACTAATTGGCCACTGGAACTACCAAAGGTCACTTGATCTCTGGAAGGCTACAGAAAACAACCGAGAGGGATACAAAAAAACCAAAACGCACCGTCAACACCCCCAACCGCCCGCCGTCCCCCATGATTTCAAACGCCGCGCGCAAGCCGCGTTTCATCTCGTCAAACTCCTGGTTGATGAAAATCCGCAACGCCTTGCGATAGGTAAAACAAAGTGTCAGTATTGTATGGGCAAACAGGGAGGCCGGGATTTGGTGGGTGCGACACGTACCTGGAAAGTGAGTTTCGCAGGGTGCATGGCCTGGTACTCCTTTCCCTTCGCGCTAGCGACGAGCGTGGCGAAGGCTTTGGTGGTGCATGGAAGGTTCCCGTGTTCCCGGGCCAAAACGATCGCGTCCGCCACGCGCCGCGCCGCGATCGGGTCGCTTGTTTCGCCGAAGTCGTGGATGATTTTAATCAGGTCGTCGCGTTCGACTTTTTGAAGAAACGTGCTGGCTGGTTCGCCCGAACTCAAATCGAACCTCAAATCTAAAGGCCCGTCTTGTTCCGGCCTGAAGCCCCTTGTGTAATCGTCAAACTGGGGAGACGAGATTCCCAAATCAAGGAAAACACCGCAAGGCGTGACGCCGAGTTTTTTTAGCACCACGTCCATGCACCCGAACGGCGCGTGGTGAATGTGGAAGCGCGCGTCTTCCTTTTCGAGTTTCCGGCCCTCCGCGATTGCCTGGTGGGGAGGGTGGGAGTCAACACGAAAAAGCAATTGGAAGTGTCAGTGCCACAGGTCGATGCAATGAAGTTCGGGCGGTCGCGCGGTCGCAAACCCTAAACCCCAAATACAACGTGAAACTCCCTCCGGCGCGGCGCTCGATTTCTATGGGTGATACTTTGTCGGCACGTGGGTGTTAACCATCCGGCTGGGCGCTAACCCAGCCATCCGAAAGAGTTTTCTAGGCTCGGGTTGTTGTTCTCATCGCGCGCGCCGAAGGAGTTTCGTGTTGTACTAGTTGGGAGACTAGTGGGAGACGGGGCTACACAAAATAGACCGGATTATGAATAATAACTCAAGATCTTTCCCCAAAAAAACAGACGTCAAAAAAACCAGAAACAAAACCGTACCTCCGGGTCCATGTCGAACGCGTGCAGTTTCCCACTGGGCCCTAACGCGTTCAGGATCCCGCGCGAGTGCCCGCCTCGGCCGAAGGTTCCGTCCACGTAGGTCCCGTCCTTATCGGGTTTCACCAGCATATCAATAGTCTCAAACAACATCGCGGGCGTGTGCGTGCCCGCTTTTTGTTCCGTCGCCCTGACCCCAAAGGTCCCGGTTTTCGCGACCGAAATCGACAAGTGCCGTCCCCCGAACCGCACGCCGTCGTTTTTCAGCGCTTCGTTTCGGGAAGTTTCCGTGACGAAGGTGACGAAACCGGCACCCTTGCACCGGCCGTTGGTGTCGCGAATCAACCGTGGGTCGCCTTGAAGGGTGCCGTACCGCTGGAAAAACTCGGAAACCTCGAAATCGGTGGTTTCGTGAGGCAGGTACTTCACGAAAACCTCGAACCCGTCGCCGGCTTGGGTTTGGGAAGGCGCATTCAAAGCACCACCTGGTTGCTGCGCTTGAGCTGACTGCTGCTGCGCTTGAGCTGACTGCTGCTGCGCTTGAGCTGACTGCTGCTGTGATTGAGCTGACTGTTGTGTGTGTCGCGAAGGAATTGCAGATGAAGACGCAATTCCTCCGGATCCTCCGCCTGCTCCGGCTCCTCCGGATCGCGGCGCGCCGCATTTGAAACAAGAACCTCTTCGCGCGAAGTTCGTGGACCCGCATGGACACGCCCAGTCGTTCGCCCCCAAATCGTGCCGAGACGCGCTGCCCGGGGGCGGCACGCCGAAGGGAAGGGGTTGGTTGGTTTGGGGAATTTCAAGACCGGGAATTTGGTGGCTGCTTTGGCCGTAACTGGTACCAGTACCCGTACCAGCCGGACCGCTTTGGCCGTAACTGGAAGAGGGAGGCGGGACGTTTCTGTTGCCGAAGTCGAGCTCACGCGATGACGCTCCGAACTGATTATTCGGCGTTTCCCCTCCCCAACCGCCGCCGCCGACTCCTCCGCCGTCGCGTTCGCGTCCTTCCTGAACGATATTTTTGATTTCCTGCACCGCCGCGTTTACGTCCCGGCCACTGACTTCGCAGATCCCGTCTTCCTGCCGCACGCGCAACAAACACCCCGTGAGTTCTTCGATTTCCCGGATCTTACTCCCGCCTTTGCCGATGATGCGCCCGGTCTGCCCGCAGCACTCCACCTCCACGACACCGGTCGCGGATCTGCTAGATCCCCCGCGGGGGTCGTCGGTGGTGCGCGGTTGCGTCTCTGCGTGTGTGTCGGTCGCCTCACCTGCCGCGGAGGAAACAAGTTGTCCCGGTGTGAAGTCGTCCCGCGTCACGCGCACGAACCGCCCTTTGAATTTCGTTTCGTCCAAGGCTTGCGCCGCGCGGTGCGCCGCCGCGTCGTCGGGCATGATCGCCGTGGCCTCCCCTGACAGCACCACGACTTTCGAGGCGTCTACGCCCAGGAACGCCGCGATGGAGGCGACATCCGAATTAGGGGGAACGGGGCTGACCCTAACCCTAGGCACGCGCCCGTCATGGCCATCGCCGCCGCCGCCACCGCCGTCGCCCCCTCCGATCTTGGCTTTCTTCGCCGCCTTTTTCGCCTCGCGCGCGGCCGCGTCCTCAGGAGATCGCGCCTCGCGCTTCTCCTTCTTGGCTTGCTTGTCCTCGGATCCCATACGAGCCGGTCGCGCCCCGCGGCGCCGCACGCTCTGCGAGGACACGAGGACCGTTGAGTGGTTTTGTAGGTTTACGGATCTGGATCTGGTGACAGGATTTTCGTCGAAAATGTTTTGGCGCATTATTTTGAAGTCCGCTCGACAGCCAGCAAAAACTTCAATCAATCGTACCAGTCCACCCACTCCGTGCTTCTCTTCGGTTTCCTCCGCGCGGGCGCGTTCGCCCGTCCGTTTTCGAACCGCGCCTTTTGCAGCAGCTCTGTGATGTACATTACCGTGTCGTCCATTCCTACGCCTCTTTCCCAGTCCTGCATTGCGTTTAGTTCCACGCCTTCCAGAAATAATCGCTGCGCCGGGGTGACCCACGCAATCGCGGAAACGGGACACTGCCCCACAGCGAGGTTCAATCTGTATGCCATTTGTTCCAAGTCTTGCGTGTTACCACTCGTGTCGTTGACATCACCAGAGTAGTTAGTCGCGAAATCGCTCCACGTCTTGGCGTCTTGCCGGAACCGCGCCGCGCCAGTCGACTCGCTCCACCTGAACGCCTCGGGCGCGTTGGAAACGCAGCAGCAATAGGAAGGACAGCTTTTCCCTCGGCACGCGAAGGGGTTCACGAAAACGGCGTCCGCGGAGACGGACGGAGCCTCGAACGGGTTGCTTCCGCTGTTCGGTGAGATGGCACTGTCACAGTCACTGTCACTGGCAGTATCCCCATCCACCACGGCTTGAAGCGCGGCGATCAGAACCTTGGTCATCGCGGTGGCGTCTAAAGTTTCGCCGGCGTACACATCGGGATGGTACAGCAGCAGCTGCTTTCGGAACGCCGCCCTCGCGTCCGCGACGGTGGGGTCGAACGCGTCCGCCGTGGCGTCCATGCCGAGCACCTGCCACGGAGTCAACCCGGGTAAGGTCAAGTCAGGCAGGCTTGCCGCAGCACCGTGGGAGACACTCGGTTCGTCGGAACAGACCGGGTCGGTGGCACCAGCGCGTGCCCGCGGGCGGAATCTGGCGACGACACGTGGCTTGAATAACGAGAACGCGCGTCGTCCCGACCGCGTCTGCGCTGCTGCGAGTGTGCGCGCGGAGTTGGAGTTCGTTTGGGAGGCCGTGGCACTTGACGCGCTCGCGCCGCGCATCGCACATCCCACCGGGGATGCCATGACGCACAGGCCGCGCCTGCCCAGGAGTGCGGACGTTGCAAGAGTGGGCACACCTTCTATTTTGACAAAATCATCATCACGCGATTTTCATAACGCCACTGTTTCCGAAGGCTTCCGACGTCCACCAAGGGCAGAGCTCCGCGCGCTTGGCAGCCTCGCGCGGCGATGGCACCGACGGTGCGCGTGACGTACCGCGGCGCGGTTCATGTCGTGTCGCTTCCCGAAACCGCGACCGTCCAGGACCTGGGGCTGGTTCTTGAAACCGCCACCGGCGCGTCGGTGTCGACGCAGAAGATCCTCGGGTTGAAACACGCAACCAACGTTCGGGCCGGGACGTTGTGTCCAGGCCGCGGCGACGACGCGTTGTTGGTTGTTACCGAGGTAACCGGGCTGTGCGACAGCACGAAGCCGCTGATGCTGATGGGCACCCCATCCGCCGCGATTGCGGCCATGGCTTCCGCCTCTTTGGTGGACCACCGCGTGCGTGGATTCGAGGAAGAGGCTTTGCGTGAACGTCGGCGACGCAAAGGCCACGTGTCCCGAGGCCCTGTTGGCCAAAACCACGCGGGTAAGGCAAACACACGGGACGACCCCGGTGCGCCGTCCACGTCGCAGCACCCGTATACGTTCTCGGAGTACAAGCCGTTACCCGTTCCGAGTTTCGTCAAGCCTCCCGCAAGCGCGGCGCTCGCGATGCTTCACCGGCTGGCGCGAGATCCGGGGATTTTGGGAATCATGGAGAAGCACAAATGGAAAGTGCCGCTGTTGGCTGAGATGCCGCCGGAGGGCAAGGTCGGGGTCAGCGAGTCGTGCGTGCTGGGGTACAACGTCAACGCTGGCAACGAAATCCACCTGAGGTTACGAACGGACGACTTGAAAGGATTCCGCGTGTACCAACGCGTCAAAGAAACCCTGATTCACGAACTCACGCACAACGTCTTCGGACCGCACGACAACAACTTCAAAAACTTTTGCTCGCAACTCACGCGCGAGGCGAGGGAGTTTGACTGGAAACTGACGGGCGCGCGGCGCTTGGGGGATGTAGACGCGGCGTCCAGCGATGAGGAGACCTGGTCAGAGGACGAGGCTATGGCGGCGACGCGTGGGAGCAGCGGGAACTCGGTGGGGGGGGGGGACCTTGAGTTGAAGAAACTGGACCCGAAACAAGCGGCCGGAGCGGCGGCGGCGAAGCGCGCTTCGGACGCGGCGGAGCGGGAGATGGCGGCGGCGGCGAGGGAAGCGGTGGCATTTGGCACGGCGAACACAGTGTGTGCGTGTGGGTCGTGCGGCACGGATGGAATGGTGGAATGCGGGGTGTGTGAGTAGCAGTTGTAGAGATAAATTGTATCTTTGTAATAATTACACCTTTGTACACAGGGACCCGGTGTTCACGTATTCGCCGTCAAAACCGCAAGCGTCACACACAAAAACGTCGCGGCGCGTACGTCGCGAAACGCGCGGCGCGCGGCACGGGAATCTTCGTCCGCTCGTATGAGACTCGGGGGTGGCGAGGGGGGCGGTGTTGGGGGTGGAGATATCGGGGGAAACGGTGACGGCGGCGTCGGCGGCGGCGGTAACCATGTTGTTTCCGCTACAATCGCCGCAGACGTCGCCGTCACCGCATCCGCCGCGTCCGCCGCGAAACTGTCCACGCTCGAAGCGTCTATTCCGGGAATAGCACGCAGCTCGTCTGTTGGGTCGGTTTCCGTGGACGTCGCGGTGACGCCTTCCGCGGCGAGGTTCTCCAGCGCCGCGGCGAGTGCCGTCGCATTCACTGTCTTTAGGCTCATGAGCACGGTGACATCATACGCCGTATCCGCGACCAGTTGCCGCCGTCTGCTCGTGCTGACAACCACGTCGCACGCGCCGAAGCTCGCATCGAGTTGCATCTTCGAAAACGCCTGCGCGCACGCTGCGTCCTCGGTCTCCGCTGTCAGTGCCATCGCAACTTTATTCACCTTCACGCCGGCGATCGCGGCGTCGGCCAACAGTTTCGCCTTCGCTTTCGTCTTTTCGTCGCCGATGCCAGCGAGAAGCGCGTCTCGAGAAACCTCCGCCTCAGCGGTTTTCGCCTCGGCGTCGGCGACGAGCCCCTCAACCGTAGACGGTGGCGGCGGTTGGGCGACGAGCGGCAGCGGCGGCGGTAGCGGCGGCGGGAGCGGCGGCGGGAGCGGCGGCGGGAGCGGCGGCGGGGGGGATGGTGAAGGGGGCGGAGGAGGGTTTGGCACTACGGTGCATATTGAG
>Ga0222633_1001257_pt1 | contig 14397 bp, 13 predicted proteins | sample AntAcemetageno48_FD_179816 | JGI IMG/M metagenome (GOLD analysis project Ga0222633, IMG submission 179816) | Saline water microbial communities from Ace Lake, Antarctica - #48 | ecosystem: Environmental > Aquatic > Non-marine Saline and Alkaline > Saline | place: Antarctica: Ace Lake | collected...
ATTATCGAAACGATGAAGGGCCTCAACATGAAGTATCCCGAGATCGATTTTGACCCGACGACGATCAACATCGAAGACTAACATTCCCCCATGAAGCTTTCCCTGCTTACTATCGCCGTCGGCGCAATTCTGAACATTTCCGGTCTGGCAAACGATCGTCCCCCGGAAGGCCGTCCCAACATCCTCTTTGCGATCTCCGATGATCAATCCTGGCCCCACGCGGGTGCCTACGGGACTGACTGGGTCAAGACCCCGGGATTTGATCGCGTTGCCCGGGAGGGCCTACTCTTCAATCAAGCCTTCACGCCCAACGCAAAATGCGCGCCGAGTCGGGCGGCAATCCTGACGGGACGGCCTTCCTGGCAGCTGGAAGAGGCAGCAAATCACATGCCGTTTTTCCCGACGAAGTTTGTCAGCTACGTCGAGGCGCTTGAGAGAACGGGAGACTACTTTGTCGGGTCGACTGGCAAGGGATGGGCACCCGGGACGGCAGAAAATGAGGATGGCACCAAGCGGCAACTCGTCGGCAGGCCCTATTTTAAGCACAAGGCAAAACCTCCGGCATCGGCGATGTCGAGCAACGACTATGCGCGCAACTTCGAGGACTTCCTCGTCGACGCGACCGACAGCGGCAAGCCATGGGCGTTTTGGTACGGAGCAACCGAGCCGCACCGAGCCTATGAGTATGAGGCAGGAGTCAAAAAGGGTGGAAAGTCACTCGACGAAATTGATCGCGTTCCCGGCTTCTGGCCCGACAACGAGATCGTCCGCAACGACATGCTCGATTACGCCTTCGAGATTGAGCATTTTGACAATCATCTCGTCAGGATTCTGAAACAGCTTGAAGAGAGCGGACAGCTTGAGAACACGCTGGTGGTTGTGACTTCCGACAACGGAATGCCGTTTCCGCGGGTGAAGGGAAACGAGTATCTGTATTCAAATCATCTCCCGCTCGCGATAATGTGGAAAAACGGAATCGCAAAACCGGGGCGCGAGATCGACGACTTCGTCAGCTTTATCGACCTCGCCCCGACCTTTCTTGATGTGGCGCAGCTCGCTCCCGAGAACTCGACAATGGCCTCGCTCACGGGACAGAGTCTCGTGCCGATCTTTGAGTCCGGGAAAGCTGGTCGCGTTATTCCTGAACGAGATCATGTCCTGATTGGGAAAGAGCGGCACGACGCCGGTCGTCCTAACGACTGGGGCTATCCCATCCGCGGAATCGTGACCAAAGACTGGCTCTATCTCCACAACTACGAGCCTGACCGATGGCCTGCCGGAGACCCGATCACCGGATATCTGAACACTGATGGCAGCCCAACAAAAAGGTGGATTCTCGATTCGAGACGAAGCGGAGAGAACACCGATTATTGGCAGATGAACTTCGGCAAGGTATCCGAAGAAGAGCTCTACGATCTGAACGAGGATCCTGACAATGTCACCAACCTCGCCGACAGCCCGGCGTTGAAAGAAGCGAAGGAGGAATTGCGTTCCCAAATGGAACTCGAACTCCGCCAGCAGGAAGACCCGCGTATGGAGGGCAATGGCGACATCTTTGACAACTATCCTATTGCGACAGACTCGGCCAAATTCTACGAGCGCTTCATCAAAGGCGAGCCAACTAGAGCGGGCTGGGTCAATCCCGGCGACTTTGAGAAAGAGACGCTGGAAGATTGATTAATCGGCCCGCGATCAAGTTGGATTCCCGTGTTGATCCAACGCACCGCAACTCCCTAGTTTAGTTCCATGAGAGTTATCCTAATCCTGCTATTCACAGCTTCCTTCGCAGCCGCACAGGACTACGACACCCGGGATTGGTTCAAAGGAAATACGCACACGCATTCGCTGTGGAGCGACGGGAACGATTTCCCCGAAATGATTTTCGACTGGTACAAGGAACGCGGCTATCAATTCGTCGGGCTAAGCGATCACAACGTTCTCCAGCGCGACGAAAAGTGGGTCGACGTCGAGACGATCAAAAAGAAACAACGAGCCATCGGGCGCGATGCCATCTCAAAAGCCGAAGCCCGTTTCGGAAAGGAATGGCTCACCCGGAAGACTGTCGACGGAAAAGAAGGCATCATTTTGAAGACGCTCGACGAATGTCGGGAAGCTCTCGAAGAACCGGGGGAATTCTATCTACTCCCCGCGGAGGAAATGTCGAATTCAGGGGGAAAAAAGCCGATTCACATTAACGCGCTCAATCTGGACGAGGTAATTCCCGCGATTAAAGACGACGACGCCACGCCACGCGATGTCCTGCGTAGAAGCATGGTTGCAATCAACGAATACGCCGAGAAATCTGGGCGTCCCATCCTCGCTCATTTGAACCATCCAAACTTTCAGTGGGCCCTCACCGCGGAAGACCTGGCTGCCGTGGCTGAGTGCGCCTATTTTGAGATCTACAACGGCCACCCCGGCATCAATCACCTCGGCGACGAAACCCGACCGGGAGACGAAGCGATCTGGGATATCGCCAATACCATCCGAATCGCAGAGATGGACGCCGCTCCCCTGCTCGGGGTCGCAACAGACGACTCGCACACCTATCACGGAGGCGATGTTTCTCCGGGGAGAGGATGGGTTGTCGTTGGAGCGGAGGAGTTGAACGGCGACGCCATTGTCGAAGCGATGCTGGATGGAGAATTCTACGCGAGCTCCGGCGTTACTCTCGATCGCATTCAGTTCGATCGATCAAACGGAACACTTTCTCTGGAGATCACACCAGTCGACGGCGTTGAATACTCTACTAAGTTCATCGGAACGCGACGCAGCTATGACGCCGCAGCAGAAGAAACGGGAATCGGCGAAGTCTTTGTCGAAATGTCAGGTAACTCGGTCAGCTTCAAAATTCCTGACGATGCGCTCTACCTCCGCGCCACAGTCACCTCCAGCCGGAGACATCCAAACCCTTCGTTCCCCGGGCAGAAAGAGCAGGCATGGGTCCAGCCAGTCGGTTGGCAGAACTAGACCGGGCTCTCTTCCACAATTTTGCGAAGAGCCTGTCGGTCGATCTTCCCGATTTCGGTCCGCGGCAAAGCATCCACAGGAAAAATCCGGCTGATTTTTTCAATGCCATCCAATTGGCGGTTGATGTACGCCAATACCTCCGCCGCCCCGGGTTCGCCCACTTCTGCAAAGGCGACGAGGTCATTCCCCCGCCGCTCGTTTGACACCGCAAGGACTGCAGCATCGGCATCGTTGGAACGGGCGACCGCCACGGCCACAGCTTCGACGGCAGATAGCGAAACCAACTCTCCCGACACCTTCACTAAATCGTCCGCGCGACCACCGAATCGAAGGCGCCCGTCGTCGACTTCGCATTGGTCACCCGTTACAAACCAATCATCATCGGAACGCCCGGATTCAAAATTCCAGCTGTCACTGGTTCTCACTGCATAACCGGCGAAGAGTGCCTCGCCCTGAATTTCAAGTCGCCCCTCCAGTGATAGTCGGCATTCCCAATGCGGGAGAATGGGGAGCCATTCAAAGTTTCCATCGATACATGTGGCGATCTGCGAACAGGCTTCCGACATTCCGTAACTCGGCCATATCTTCCAGCCTAATTCCTGCGCGCGTGCCACGAGATCCCCGTCAATCGTTGCGCCCCCCAGCAACACTCCACGCAAAGAAGACGGCGCCTTCACTTTCGCCTTCACCACATCATAGAGATGGGTCGGCGTCATTGACGTGAGCGTTGCGCCCGCTGACACGATGGCATCCAAGTACGGCTGAGTGTCGCGTTGCCATCGCTTGTGACTCAGCGCTTCAACCCGGCTTCCGGCGACATAGGCTCGTGCGTAAATTCCCAATCCCCCGACGTGAAAATCTGACAATCCAGCAAGCCAAATATCATCCTTTTGTATCCCGCAATGTTCGACGACTGCGTTGGCTGAAGCGAGCAACGCCGACTTCGGTAAAACCACAAACTTGAACCCTCCCGATGACCCCGAAGTGGCCAACACCACCGCTGCGCTGATTCCGCAATCCCGCGCCAGGAAATCACGCAGTCCTGTCGCATCGATCGACCGCCGCGGGTTCAGTCGGATGTCGATTTCCCGCGACTCCCAGTACCCGGCTGATGCTAGTTCAGACGTTTCCATGGCAACTTCTCCAATAGATCGTCAAATCCCAATCCTGTTCCTTCAGCCGGCAACAATCGAGGCCCGTCACAACGAATGCGTTCGAAAAACGCATCATTCTCGAAACATCGATGGGTAAGTAGACCACAGGTCAGAAGCCGATCACTATCTGAACTGCTTTGGAGCCGGGAAGCCTCCGCCGCAGCCCACATCTGACCGACCGCATGATCCATGTAGCTCGTAACAAAAAATCGGCTGCTACCTGAAGGTATCCAGGATGTTCGGGCAGGTTTGATAACGGCAATGTCACCATTACAAAATCTTGTCTCAACATCACGATCAACCGCGATGCGAACCCCGGCCTCCCGCAACAGTCGCCAACTTTCTTCCGACCAATCGGTTGGATCCTCGACGAACTCAATGCTTTCGCGAATAGAACCCACCGATTTCCATAATTCGAAGAAAGTCGCCAGCGACAAATTCTCGTTGCAGTCCAGTCGCACTTTCCAACCTGCGCCAACCCACTCGTGGATAGTTCGAATTTCCGACTCCAAATCGCATCCGATTTTCAGTTTCGCAGAGAGAAATCCACTCGACACCGCCTCCGTTGGATTGTCACCCGCAAGGATCAGCCAATGACTTTTCGGAATCGGATCGCAAATCAGCGGTCGTTCTTTCTTTCTGGCATCCAAATCCGCTTCTGCGCAGCGAAGAGCCGACTCGATGAGAGGTGTTCGGCTACCTGCCTTCAATTGACTCAACTGCTTGTCGATCGGATCGTCTCCGAGTTCCGGCCAGGGATGGATACAACCGTAGCCGCCTCCGACACGAACTAACGCGCCTTCATGCTTCACTCTCTCGCTGTTCGAATTAAGACTCGTTCGAGAAGTGAGAGAGTATCGATGAAAATATATCGGCTCCATTAGATTCGGTATATCAAAGTAATCACAACTCCGAACACCAATAACTGAACGGCGGCCAACGCGAGAAATTTATTGTAGGCCCGACCCGGCTCGGTTTTTCGAATCATCCTGAGAAGCTGTCCGCCTAAGAGCACCAAAAGCAAAATCCAAAAAAATACCAATCCACTGGAAGTGGTTTTCTCATGCGCTCTCACCATAGCGGGGTAAAAGCAAAATAATGCGAGAAAACAGAAGAGATGAATCTCCCAACGCGCGAACGTTTTCCCGAACCGCACTGCCAGAGTTCGCTTCCCTGTCTGGCGATCCTCGTCGATGTCTCTTAGATTGTTGATCGCAATCAGCACGCTGGAATACAAGCCGCATTGCAATCCCAATATCCAAATTGAGGCGTCTCCCACGGCTCCGCTCTGTACAAAATACGAGCCTAACACGGCCACAAACCCGAAGAACAAAATCACAAACGCTTCGCCCATTCCACGATAGGCGAGCGGGAACGGCCCTCCGGTATATCCGTAAGCGAAAAACAGTGAAATTGCACCGATGGCGACAATAAGCCAGCCACGCTCAGCAATCATCGGCAGCGCGATCAACGCCGCCAATCCGCAAAAGGCGACCGCTCCCACCATGACAGCCTTCGGCGAAAGCATCCCCGTAGCCGTAACCCGTTTCGGTCCAAGCCGGCGTTCGGTATCCGCCCCCTTTTCGTGATCGATGGCATCATTGAAAAGATTCGTCGCGATCTGGATGCAGATGCAACTCGCGAGAGTACACCAGAAAAGCAGCCAAGATCCCGTCGCGGGATCACCATCAACTAAAAGTGGCATCGCCCCCACCCATACCGGCACGATGGCAGCCGGAAGAGTCTTGGGTCGAGCAGCGAGAAGCCAGGCCTTCATCGACGATACAGATCAGGGCACTCGAGGAAACTTCGAGAAGTCCGGCTTCCGCTTCTCGATAAAAGCATTTTTTCCTTCCTTCGCCTCCTCGCTCATGTAGTAGAGCAAGGTCGCGTTGCCGGCCAGATCGAGTAGTCCCATTTGCCCGTCGCAGTCGGCGTTGAGGGCAGTCTTCAAGCACCGAATTGCAAGTGGCGAGTGCTCGAGCATTTCGCGGCACCACTGGACCGTTTCCTCTTCCAACTTCTCCAGTGGCACGACCGTATTCACCAGCCCCATATCAAGCGCTTGCTGCGCGTCATACTGACGGCAGAGGAACCAGATCTCACGTGCCTTTTTCTGTCCGACGATCCTGGCCAGATAGCTCGAACCGAGCCCTCCATCGAACGACCCTACCTTCGGTCCCGTCTGTCCAAACTTCGCGTTGTCTGCCGCAATCGTGAGATCGCAGACGATGTGCAGCACATGACCGCCTCCGATCGCGTAGCCAGCCACCATCGCTATGACCGGCTTGGGTAGAGAGCGGATCTTTTTCTGCACATCTAGAATATTCAGGCGCGGCACGCCATCTTCGCCAACATAGCCGGCGTGACCCCGAACTTTCTGATCGCCACCCGAACAAAAGGCGAGATTCCCTTCCCCGGTCAAAATTACCGCTCCGACCTCCGGGTCTTCATGCGCGAGGTCAAAGGCGACGAGCATCTCCTTGACCGTTTGTGGCCGAAACGCATTGCGGACCTCGGGCCGATTGATCGTAATTTTCGCAATCTGACCGTCTTCCGATTTATCGTAGCGGAGGTCTTCGAATTCGTGCGCAGTAATCCAGTTCATGAGTCGGCTAGGTTGTCGCCGGAAAGAGATTACGTCAACTAAGACAGACCCGAGACAAAACTCGAAATAATGTCCCCAACAGGCGGCCTCAAAACACGGTGCCCGCAATCTGGAATCACTTCGTGGCGAAAATCCGGAAAAACGGCAGCCAGCTCTTCGGCAATCGAAGTGAATTTCTTATCCTCTGCGCCGGAAATCCAGAGAACGGGTTGGTCGAATTTTTGCAACTTCGGACGTAAATTTTCCTGAGCACCAAGCGACCAGTTTTCAAAAGCACGGGCAATGGACTCACGATGCGTTTCCAACGTATTTTGGTCAGTCCCTGTCGACGACTCCGCGAGAACAGGCTGACGATTCCATTCTCCTAGAAAATCGCTCCACGGCATTCCTAGCGCACGCTTCGCCCAAACACCGTCGGAAATTTTTCGGGCAATTCGATCTTCAACACAGGGCAATCCGGGATGGGCAGACAGAATCACAGCAGCCCTCCAGCGCTCCGGAAAGGAAGCCATCGCATGCAGCGCCAGGCGTCCGCCCAGCGAGTATCCGGCCAGAACTGGCCTGTCATCCCTACCCGAAATCGAAGTGGCAAACTCTGCAAACGAGAGATGAGAGAATTCCCACAAGTCGAGCGCTTGGAGAGTTGGAATACCGAGCCGCTCCCAATCCGCACCACTGCCTAGATTGCCATGCAACGCGAGGATCATTCTGAGTCGATTAAGATTTCGATGACACTATTGCCTTCCGGGATCTCGGGAAATTCATCGCCGACTTTCCATGCGGCGTATCCCATTCCCCACATCGCCGCCCAATGATTGAACCGGCAGGAATGTCGGTTTTCCGTGACGCCTTTTTCCGCTTCCGTGAGACCGGACATGCTCGGGAGTCGGGAAAAAATGCGACCACCGCCGTTGTTTAGAATCACAATACGGCGGGAGCCTGCAGCGAGCTGATCGAGCAATGCAGGAGCGTTGAGATCATAAAGCGCTGTGAGGTCTCCAAAAATCCCCCACGCTTCCGGCTCGCCCCCGGACAGTCCGAGAAAGGTCGCGATTTGTCCGTCGATTCCGTTTGCGCCGCGACTGGCAAAACAGTGAGAATGCTGAATGTCGATTGATGCCGCCGCATTCCACTCGCGAATGGGCAGGCTGTTCCCGAGATACACAAGCGCCTCGCTCGGGATGTGGCGGGAAAGTTCAGCAATGGCTTGTTGTTCGTGAGTTACTTCACTCGACATAGAGTAGGGCGCCGGCCCTGCTTCGTGGGCCAAACGACATTCAAAAACAGGGCAGGCGCCCTGTTCTACATCGCTACCACCTTCACTTAACCCTGTTGGATCATCGACCCAACCCCGTTCGTCCTCCGCAGCCCCGGCGAAGGAGAATCGACTCAATGGCAGGACTGTTGAATCTCGCGCCAGACCGGAAAATGGACGTTTAGTGACCGAGAGAACTTCGATTTCAGGGAGCGTTTCCAAATCGCGCCAATAGCGAAGACTCGGCACGCCTCCGATTCGGAGAACGTGGGTTGGCGCGTATTTGGCGATCTGTTCTTCGTCTCTGACTAGCAAGTCAGCCAAAGCCTCACACTCTCTCAACCCGCTCGTCGATTCTGACCAGATCGGTGCGCGCAATTTCCCAAGAAAGCCTTCGACGAGAGAACGCCCCCCCTCCTCGAGTTCCCCTAACAAAACGACAGCTCTCTCTGCATCCCGACAAAAATCTGACCCGGCGGCAAGGGCAGAGCTCGCCCTGCAGGGTTCTGGCTCGGGAAGCTTCACTTTTCCCCATTCGGTGATCCGGTCGTCGGGGCTTGGCTCTTCAAAGCACAAATTGAAATGCAACGGTTCGTCGCGGGTCCACTCGCCTGTTCCATCCAAATCCGATTCTAATGCATACGGTCCGAAGATACCCACTTGCTCAATCGCTTGCGGCGCTCCGCTGCCACGAAAACGCTCAGGTCGATCCGCAGTGACAAGCACGAGAGGAATGCCCGAGTAGTACGCTTCGATCGCTGCGGGAAGAAGTTCCGCTGCGGCCGTCCCGGAAGTCGTCAAAACGGCAGTGGGCTCGCCATTTCTCTTCGCCAATCCGAGCGCGAAAAACGCGGCAGCACGTTCGTCAAAATGATGCCAAACGCTCAATCCCTTCGTCTCGCCGCCAGCCAACAGAGAAGTCACGAGGGGAGCATTTCGAGCGCCAGCGCAGACGATATAGTTTTTTACTCCCAGCCCCTCAAGAAGGCCGAGAGTGGCAGCAGCGAGCTGGCCATTCGGCGTCATACTCCCAACAGCGATTTCACGGAGTTACGCTTCAGCCCGAGTTCACGCCACTCACGGTCGAAGCGACTGCCCTCGACCAATCCAACACCACTCGGCAAAAAGACATCGCGCCCGTTCCAAGACAAATTACGGATCGCGACGAGAACCTGGAAAAAACCTTCGTGGACGGCCCCGAACGGTGCCCCAAAGTCAACGGGGACTTCGAGCCGCTCGCGGTATTCGGCCAACTGGCGCAGTGCTCCGTCGCCCCGCGGGCAGGCACCCAGAGCAGGTGTCGGATGCATTCGCTGCACGAGATCGTTTAGATCAAAGGCAGAATCATCGAACTGCACCCGCAATCTGGTCAAAAAATGGACCATGGATCCAAGGTCAAGGAGCTCTCGCGGTTCACGATCGACTTTTCCGAGCGGAGTCAGCAAGTCCTCCAGATAATCGGCGACCAACTCATGCTCGCGGATTTCTTTCGGATCGGTAGGGAAATCGTCGACCTCATGTCGAGGAGCCGTCCCCGCGAGAGCCATCGTTTCGAGAACACCATCGCGCACAGTGAAGAGCTGCTCAGGAGTAGCACCGATCATGCCTTTGCCGCCCTCTCTGTAGCCATATCCCCAGAGAGTCTCAGGTGCTGCCACGATCGCTTTAACCAGGGCGGCGGGTTCGCCTCGATGAAGAATCCCCCGTTCCGTCAGGACAGGAACCGATTTTTTCAGCCCGCCTGCCCGAATGTTCCCCAGGATTTCATCGAAGATGCTGCGCACATCTGTGTCGCCCAGGCCTGACCATGCAATCTCGGGCAGTGGAGTGGCTCCGTTGTCGGAAAGAAGAACACGTAGATCAGATGTCTCGAAAGTTCGGCTCGGGATCTTCCACGGCTCGGGGTCGGTGAGATCAAAGTTATTCCGGTAGAATGCGCTACTACCGTCGTCAGGCGCGGTCGGCGACGACATGAATGGTCCCTGACCGCAGAGGAAGCGATCTGGACCGAGTTTGATGAAGGCAAAGTCTTCCATTCTCCGGCTTTTCTGTATCAGGAGATTACGTGGATGGCAACCAGTGAGACGCGATCGGCTGGATGGCCGAAATGCGATGCAAAACCGGGGTATCACGCTAAATTCGCAAAAAGTTCCTAGAAATGAACTTCAGCGACCTCAGAGCCATTCTCCAATACGTACCGCAATTCCGCGGTCGCACCTTCGTGGTCGCATTGGATGGCGCGGTCATCGATTCGCCGGAGTTCTCGAATATTCTGCTCGATTTGACTGTGCTGCGTTCGCTGAACATACGTGTCGTGCTTGTTCACGGAGCCGCGGCGCAGATCGAGGCGCTTGGGAAAAAACGCAGCCTCGAACTTTCCAATATCGACGGAACGGGAGTAACGGATGAGACCACTCTCGAAGTGAGCATGGACGCGATTTCACGCCTGAGTAACACTGTTCTGCAGAGCCTGACCACCGTGAAGCTCAAGGCAGCGACCGCCAATGCGATCCACGCACACCCGTCCGGGATCGTCGGCGGAATCGACGCTGGATTCACCGGGACAATCGAACGCATCGACGACGGGGTTCTGCAGAGTTTTCTGGAACAGGACATTCTCCCCGTGGTGCCTCCGCTGGGATTCGATGCAGATGGTCAGACGTTGAGAGTGAATTCGGACACGGTGGCTCGCGAAGTCGCAACCGCTCTGGATGCTGCCAAAATCATCTTCGTCTCGGTCGACGATCCCTGCGAGATGGCCGACGAGCGAGAGCGCCAATGGTCCGGTGACGAAGCGCTTGCATTTACCGAGCAGAACCCCGGGCTGGCGGACGGAATCGCATCGAAGTTGAAGCATGCTGTCCGCGCCACTCGCGATGGGATTCCCCGCGTTCACCTCATCGGAAGCGGCAGTGAGGACGCACTTCTAGCCGAGCTCTTCAGCAACGAAGGTGTCGGTGTCATGATTTACTCGGACGCCTACCAAAAAGTACGCCCCGCTACCCGTGCCGATGTCGACGAGCTTCACCTCCTGATCCATCGGGCGATCGAGGATGATCAGTTAATCGAACGCAGTCGTGTGGAGATCCAGTCCGCGATCGAAGACTACATCGTAGCGGAGATCGACGGAAACGTCGTCGGCTGTGTCGCCATTCATCCTTACCTTGAAGACGGAAAAGCCGAACTGGCCTGTCTTTTCGTTAAAAAAGGTCACACTGACCAGGGCTACGGGAGAACGTTGATCGACGCGGCAGTCAGCCGGGCAAGGGAATTGGGCGTCAGTGAGATGTTTGCCCTTTCCACTCAGGCCGCTGGTTTTTTAGAGAAATCCGAATTTTGTCGGGTCGACGATCTTTCCACACTCCCTGACCGCCGCCGCGAAAAGTGGGAGAAAAACCAGCGAAATGCTGTCCTGCTCGCCAGGAAAATTTAAACCGGAGAGAATTCCGCTACACAACCTTCACCACGAACAGCGTGGTGTCGTCGCTCCCGGCTTCGTCGAGAGCCATGTTCATGATTCGCTCACCGACTTCCTGCGCGTCCCGGCTTGCCTCAGCGCCCCACTCAAGGCACTCTGCGATATGCTTGTTCCACAAGCCGTCTGTGATCCCATCCGAGCAGATCAGAAACCAATCGCCTTGTTCCAACGTCGAAGAGTCGACCTGAGGCTCGACATCTTGGCAACCACCCCCGATTACTTGATGGAGAATGCTCCGCTTTGGATGTATCCGCGACTCGTGTTCGTTCATTTTACCCAGCCGAAAATCGCGACCGACAAAGGTATGGTCATCGGTGAGTTGCTCTAATTTCCCGGCACGCCAGCGGTAGAATCGAGAGTCTCCGACGTGGGCAAAGCAGACGCTCGCCCGATAGAAAAGACCACAGACGACCGTAGCGCCCATCCCGCCGAGATGTTCGCTGTTGTCACCTACGCGAGTAACATAGTCGTGCAACGAACCGACCGCATCGCCCAATAGTTTATGAGGATCGGCAACTCCTTGGAAATCGCCCATCATCGTAGGCAGAAAACGACGCAACTCCCTAACTACGAGAGAACTGGCAACATCGCCACCGGAACAGCCTCCCATCCCGTCGCTAACAGCAAAGATGAGACCGTTTTCATCGATCGATTTCTCCCCGATCAGATCTTCATTCGCAGCCCAACCCTTGTCCGAGGAGAAAACGGAAAGGGCATCCTGATTCCCCTCCTTCCGTTTTCCATCCGCCGAGGCACCAAACCACTCCAACTTTCGGTGCGCCTCCTCGCTGTCCTCACGATGTTGAGGGTCTTTGTTCACATGAGCGAGTTCGAAGTCGATCACACAGAATTTCCCGGACTTGTCGTTGTAGGTGATGTTCCGCGGAAACGGGTCGTCATGCACGACCCCGAATTCGTCCTCGAGTTGCTTGAAAAGCTTCTCCGCCCGCCCGTTACTGATGGTTTTCTCTGCCGGTGCGCCGCAGTTCGTCGTAATCATCGTCAAGGTCTCGTCATCCTGATCGAGAAGCCGTGGAACGAATTCGCAACCGCGAGCCTCGAGGACCTTCAATACACGAACCTCGTTGGCGTAGCGCTTGTCATTGTCTGTCCCGCGAAATTTCTTATGTACCCGACCGTCGTAGCCGATGTGCACAATTGAACGAATTCCGTCTTTGGCGACTTTCATAAACGGCTACTAAACGGTGGCAACAGACTGAATTCAAACGCGCTTTCCATGCAGATACGCTAGCCACCTACTTGTAGTTCCGGAGAAAATCCTCCAGCGATACCTGGCTGAATCGATCCGGATGCGGTCGCAATACACCGTTCCCCTCTGGTTTGACGCCGCCGCCCGGCTCGAAACCCCACGGTCCCGGCTTTCCGGCGTAAATAACCTCGCCGTCCGTTTCCACTACGAAAATCCGAATCGGCCACGCGGCCCATCGCGTCGAAACCTGGTCGTCCATCGTGTCGACCAGAATCGGAAACGGAATCGCCAAAGCAGCACTACATTTTTCCGCCACGGCTTCCCGATCTTCAAACGTGACCGGGTCTTCCACCCTGGCCTTGCTTGCTCCGAACCCGTTGAGCGAGTGCGCCTCCCGGATATAGATCATGACAAAATTGAACCGATCACGGAACTGCTTGTAGAGCTCATCCAATTTGAAACCAGAACCACGCAATACGTCACAGCCGTAACTTCCGAAAAGAAGGACGACCGGCTTCTCCGCATGCAATTCGCGCAGGGACACCAATTCGCCCGATTTCATCGAAGCTAACTCAAAGGCTGGCGAGGCCTCCCCGACGCACGGCGCATTATAGAAGCGACCCCTCGCAATTTGCATTGCCATCTCCCGATCCTTCACAATCAGACCCGAAAATTCGTCACTCTCAAACGGCTCAGGTGTCTCCTCGCCTCCTGAGATCATCGGGAAAAGCATCAGAAAAATCAGAAATAGAAGCGTCGTATTGTTCATTCGCGATCGAGTCATCGACCTAACACTGTTGAGTCTGTTACCATACCCTGTTGTCCCGCCGCGCGCCATGTGCTAATCGTGCCGCGCACTATTATGACCGGGATCGACGACATACAACTCATTGGCGACGAAGTCGCCATTCGCTGGGCCGACGGCAGCGACGACTTCTACTCCATGGATCGCCTCCGAGCCCTCTCTCCCAGCGCCGAAACGCAGGGCGAGCGCGATCTTCTCGGCAACTCCATTTCCCCGGACCAGATTGGAAAAGACTTCACCGGCGTCCGGGTCGTCGGATGGAATCCCGTCGGCGGATACGGGATCCAGTTTCACTTCTCCGACAGCCATAAAACCGGCATCTACACCTTCGATTATCTCAAAAAGATTTCCCTGACAGATCAAGAACAAGATTAGGAGTAAGATCAAGAAATCTACTCCGACTCCTGAATTTCCCACTTCCAATCTCTCACTGTTTACTGCCCTGCCCTAACTGAGTAGGAGTAAGAAATCTGCTCCCAACTCTTAAACTTTTTACTTTTTACTGCCGCACAGCGGCTCCCCCCATGATCCCCAACGTCCTCGCTGAACGCTACGCCACCACACCCATGTGCGACATCTGGTCGCCCGAGGGAAAAGTCCGCCTTGAACGCGAACTCTGGGTCGCCGTCATGAAATCCCAGCGCGACCTAGGCCTCGACATCCCCGCCGAAGCCATCGCCGATTACGAAAAGGTGATCAACGACATCAACCTCGCCTCCATCGACGAACGCGAGCGCATCACCCGGCACGACGTCAAAGCCCGCATCGAAGAATTCTGCGATCTCGCCGGTCACGAACACATCCACAAAGGCATGACCAGCCGTGACTTGACCGAAAACGTTGAGCAACTCCAGGTCTACCACGCCCTCCAGGTTATCCGCTTCAAATCCGCCGCCGTCCTTCACCACCTCGCCCGG
>Ga0222633_1001260_pt1 | contig 14344 bp, 11 predicted proteins | sample AntAcemetageno48_FD_179816 | JGI IMG/M metagenome (GOLD analysis project Ga0222633, IMG submission 179816) | Saline water microbial communities from Ace Lake, Antarctica - #48 | ecosystem: Environmental > Aquatic > Non-marine Saline and Alkaline > Saline | place: Antarctica: Ace Lake | collected...
ATCGGCCTTGGCCAATTCGATTAACTGCTCACGCGTTGGACGGGGTTGGTTCACAACGCTTACCTGATACTATAATTTCCATAGTACAAGTTCTATTTTCGCTTTTTTGACCTGAGCAGTAACAAATATTTTCGATATTCATCGAGACTCCCAGTTTTTCAGCCGTGGGCAGGAGTTGGGCAACTGCTTCCAAGGCTCGTTTATCGCAGATGTCATTGGCGACCGGATCATAATCGTCGCGCCACGGAATGTGGACCGCACCGGGAACGACCAGTAGATTTTCGACGCCGAGATCGTGGGCCGCTCTCGTCATTTTTTCGGCCAGTTCAAGTCCCTTGCTGCGTTTCGACTTATCGTTACTGGTCAGGGGATAGGGCCAGAAAAGAAAGGAGCAGAGTCCACTGATTTCAATTCCAATATCGTCGGCCATTTTGCGAATCTTTGTATATTCGGCAGTGCCTGATTTTGGCGAGAGATCATTCTCTAGATCATAGTTCAACTCGATTCCGTCAAAGCCGGCGTCCTTTGCCAACTGAAGACACTCCCGCAAATTCATTCGATCGGGATAGGGAAATGCCCACTGGTTGATCGACTTTTTCATTTTGTCGTACCGTTTGGGGGAAGATCTCCGATCATCGGGGGCCGGTTTTCCGGGCGGTTCCTGTCCCTTTGCTCCGATCACGGACGCCGCTGAAACAGTGGCAGCGCCGAGGGCTGTGGTTCGCAAAATATTGCGCCGCGAAACGGAAGCTCCGGGGCGGGGGTGAAGCAGATCTGGACTTTCCATCGTGCCATGTTATCGCGGACGGCCTCCCGCGAAAAACCAAAAATAGTTCGGATACAAGGGATGGATTTTTGGTAAAAATACCGTGTGATGCCAAACCGCCGCCAGTTTCTAGCCACTGCCGGGGCCGCTGCTGCCGGTTCCCCTCTTTTTGTTCCAAACGGGAATACCGGGGAAATCGATTGGGATTGGAAGCCGGGACTGCCCGCCCTCGGAGAACGCGCCACACAGGATCCGCGTGTCACTGTTTTGAATCCGCGAAGCCGAGTCCCGGTGTCATTTATCATTGATGACTCGACCTGCCTCGTGAACATGGCTCATTTTGCGATGCCGCAATTTGCGGAGGCCTGGGGGCGGGAACGCTACGATCGACCCTGGCGGGATTGGCCCCGCGAGATTCCCGATTCATTTGTGCTCAAGTTCGCCGAGTGGTGTCAATCCCGCGGAGTGAAGGGCAAATACTCGATCGTTCCCTGTCCAGCCCTGGTGGGCTGGGTTGATCGGGAGCTGCCCGGATGGACCCGGGCTCAGCTTCGGGAAAGTCTCCGCATTGTTCGCGAAATCATCCAGCCGGACTGGGACATTCACCCCGAGGTGATTACTCATACCCGGATCATTGATCTAAAAACCGGTCGCCCCCTACCCCCAAAGAAGGATGGGAGCTACTGGATGGAAAACGGGGGCTGGTGTGCCGGGAAAAGTATCGATGAAATCGCCGCCTACCTTGCCTACGGTCTGCAGATTTTGAAAAATGCCGACCTCACCTGTGAGGGATTTACAACTCCCGGTGGTTTTGGAAATTCCGCCAAAGCCCACCTCGGTGCGGCGGCGTTCCAGGCGATTCGGTCGGTCTACCCGGAGACGGAAATTCCGCACTACTTCAAGTACGTGAACCTCGGCGAAACCACTACCCGGCCCCGGGTCGAACTGGCCGGTGGAATCGCGACAGTATCTCCGCAGTGTGTCGTCAATGTTCCCTGCGGAACGGGAGATTGGTTTGGCGGTTGGGATGGTGTGTCCTTTGGTGATGTCGAAGAATCGATCAACCGGTTTGTTAGCAAAGATTTGCAATCGGGGCGCATGGTTGAGTTGGTCAAGCGCGACGAACCTGCCGTGATGCTGTGTCACTGGCCGGGCATCTATTGCAATGGAGGTGAAGAGGGGTTTCAAATTTTTCAGGGAGCGGTCGATCGTCTTCACGAAGGGTATCGTGATCGGATTCTCTGGATGAAACTATCTGAAATGGCACGCTATTGGGCGGCCCGGGAATTGACCGCTATCGCCGTTACCCCAAATGGCACCATCGAATTGGACGCCCCCTACGCCGCACCCGACTTTACCCTGCAGATTTCCCGGGTAACCGGGAACCCCTCTATTGCCGGAGTAAAAATGAAAAAAGTCACCTTACGCAAGGATCTCACCCCTGGAAGTTGGCTTGAAGAGGAAGGGAAAACCGAAGTTTGTTTTGATATAGCAAAGGGTAAGACTGAAATCCATTTTGGATGAGTCACTGCTTGGGGTGGGCTCTAAAAAAATCCCCAAATCGCGAGAAGTCCGTCAAAGCACTGGCAGGTTTTCCCGTTGATTCTTCCGGGCAAATATTGAGAGCCTCCCGGCCTGGTGTGACCGCCTCCAACTACCTTGTAAAAGACAAGAGAAGTTCCGTTTTCCCCACCGGACCAGGTTGATCATTCCAAGACGCAGCCGTCCTCCGGATCTTTATCGGTAAGTTGTTTGAATTCCAGTTCCTTGTCTTTGAGCCCATTATGCTCCAGCCAGAGAGCCACCGTTTGATCGGTTGAACTACACCGTTGAACTACATTCCCCTCGTCCGTTGGACCGCCCCGGACGCGTCTTGGAAGGTGGCGTAAAATTTGGTGTAATCGGACCTCCCCGGTAAGGAACAAAGGGATCCGCTGTTCCGTTCATCATCAGGATCGAAATCGGTTCAGCGGGAGAAAAACTGATAGTAAATTGCTCTTTCAGGGACTTCTATTACTCCCCCTCAATCCCAGCCTGCCCTCATGAGCATCGTAGCTTTGGCGAAGAATGGTTCGTAGCGTGGCTAATCCTGCGACCTGTCCTTCGAAGCCCGCGGGGCGAAGATTAGGAAGCCCGCAGGGCGAAGCAGGAAGCGCGAGGAACGGGGCAGGACCGAAGCACCGTTAAAACTCTTGAAAAAGAAAATTCCTTTCAGCCATGACGACGAAGAACTGAGAAGCAATCCGAGGGCGGGAGGAGTGGTTTCTTCCAAAGCCAAAGGTGGCGATGCGATATGGAGGGATTCCCTTTTTCCTAAGGAGAAGGCTATTCTCAAGCGCTATTTCAAGTAGTCTGACGAGGGGGATTCGACTTGGCTCGTCCTCGCATTGCAGAAAATGGGGAGTTCGTCTACTTTGGCGACCGATGCACCGCAAGCCACTACTGACACTTCTGGATCACTACCTGGAACGATATCCCGGAGAAGCTGACACGACCCTTCGATTCGCAGATTTTGTGAAGCAGCACTCCGATTGCTTCGAGCGGAGTCTCAGCGTGGGGCATGTGACTGGTTCCGCGATGATACTTGATCTCCGGGGAGAACGCGTGCTTCTAACTCACCACCGCAAGCTCAATCTCTGGCTACAGCCGGGAGGGCACGCCGATGGCAATTCGGATGGTCTCGCTGTGGCGATGCAGGAATGCCTCGAGGAAACCGGACTCAAGAGTCTTGTCCCGGTTTCGACTGAAATTTTCGACCTTGATGTTCATGGGATTCCGGCGCGAAAAGACGAGCCTTCACACTTTCACTATGATCTCAGATTCCTCGTCCGTCAGACTGAGGAAGAGGAATACATCGTCTCGGATGAGTCCCATGACCTCGCCTGGGTCGCGCTGGATCGACTGGAGGACTACACGGTCGAGTGGTCCATGAGAAGAATGCGCGAAAAAGCACTTCGTGCGCTCTCGTCTGCCGCTTGACTCGCGGAGGGAGTTAAAGCCCTCTGGAAGTCTATTTCTTCACGGCATAGAGTTTGTCATCCGTCCGAATGTAAAGCGTCCCATTGGCGGGAACGATCGAGGCCCGAATATTCGTGCTCTGTGATTCTCCGAAAGTGGCTGGGTGAAGGAATTCGCCACCGTCGACTCCGGCGCTGAAAACGAAGACTTCTCCGAGGTGACTCAGGAGGTAGATCTTTCCATCTACTCCGGCAGGAGAGGCTTCGAGTTTGACTTTGCCGTCGATCCGCTTGCTCCAGATGACCTTGCTGCATCCCCTCCAATCCCAGCGGGACCGACGCGCCGATAAGAACTCCTTGAAAAAGAAAATTCCTATCAGTCACGGTAGGGCACCTCTATTTCGGCGAAAACACGAAGCCCCCGGGAGCTTTTTCAATCGCTCCGTAGTCATCCAAATCAACAAGTCCGGAAACGGCGGAGGTGATCTTTGATTCATCGCCTCCGCATCGTTTTTCGAGCGAAGTGGAAACGCGGAGCGGCTGCACTTCCAGGGTGAGATTGAACGCCATCTCCACCTGCTCCAAGTCGTCACGATCGGCTTCGATTTCGAAATCGACCTCGGTTTCGAAGCTGACTCTCACTTTCCTCCCGTCAATTAAACCAAAAGTGAGCTTGGTCACATCAGCGGGATTATGCTCTCCGAAAAGCAGTACCGCTGCCGCCACTGAACCAGGCTTCGGTGCCCAGGGAAATTCGAAAATCTGATTCTCCAACGCCGTCCAGCTCCGCGCCTCAACCGCGATGTTATCGACCCGCAAAATCGGGCTGACGGTTTCATCATCAACCTCAAAAGGAGCAAAGGCGATCTCGATAAAAAATTGCAGTCTCGGCTCCAATCCATCAGCCGGATTTTCGTAGATCGACTGTCCCAGCTTTCCACCGGCTGGTTTAAAATACGTGTCAGGCAAGTCACTCATCGCGCAACCGTTGGGGTGAAGAGGCCGATCTGCAATAAGAATGCGCGACAATTCGGGGCACGGGAAAAGGGGATGCTCTGTGAATGGGAATATCTTTCCACTCACTCACTTCTCATGGACACTACCAATGATGAGCAATCAATCCCCTCTCCCATCCCGCCGCCAATTTCTCGCCCGAACCAGCCTCGCGACCGGTGCCTTTGCCATGACGGGGACCTCTTCCTTCGCTGAGAATCCCCTCTTCGACATTTCGCTCGCCCAATGGACGATCAATCCAGAGCTGAAGTCCGGGAAGGTCGATAATCTTGATTTCGCCAAGGTCGCCCACGATCATGGCATTCACGCCGTTGAGTATGTGAATCAGTTCTTCATGGATAAGGCGCAAGACGAAGCCTATCTCGGCGAGATGAAAAAACGGGCCGAAGATCTCGGAGTAAAGAGCCTCATCATCATGTGCGATCGTGAGGGAAACCTTGGCGATCCTGACAACGCGAAGCGAAATCAGACCGTTGAGAATCATCGCAAATGGATCGATGCCGCCAAGTTTTTAGGGTGCCACTCCATCCGTGTGAATGCCGGAAGCTCCGGGACATGGGAAGAGCAGGTAAAACTGGCTACCGATGGACTTTCAAAGCTCAACGAATTTGGAGCCATCGCAGGTATTGGTGTCATTGTCGAAAACCATGGAGATCTTTCCAGCAACGCTGACTGGCTCGCCGAAGTCATGACCGAAATTGGCCACGAGAATTGTGGAACCCTGCCGGACTTCGGTAACTTCTTCATCAAGGGCGGGGAGAGCTACGATTCCTACGAAGGCGTTCGAAAGCTCATGCCCTGGGCAAAAGGAGTTTCCGTTAAAGACAAAGTCTGGGATGCGGAGAGCAATCAGTCAGATCTCGACTACGATCGCATGCTCAAGATCGTCCTTGATGCCGGATTCAACGGCTACTGTGGGATCGAACACGGAGGCTTCGACGGCCTGAACCAGTCACGTGAAAAATTGGAACAGGCTCGCGAGCGGCTCGCTGGATGATCAATCGCTCTCTTCGAGCAAATGACGGACCCGGTCATTCTCCGGGTTCACACACTTTTCTCCCCAGCGTTTGAGAGCGGAGAGAAGGCCTCGTTGCGATTCGGCTCCTGCCCCATGTCACCGGTTTCTTCGAAACACTCGTCACAACTGCACCCACTCAATCCCGGCCTGCCCTCATGAGCTTCGTAGCTTTGGCGAAGAACGGGTCAGGACCGATGCCCCGACAAGAAATCCTCGAAAAAGCAAATTCCTGCTATGGCATTGATCGAGAACGAACTCTAACCTGGCGCGGTGCTTCCTCAAGAATTCGCAATACGCAGCAAGGATTTCAGGGGGAACCGAATGATCATGTTCTTTTGATTTTAGTTTTTCGAACCGGGTTTACCATCGCCCTATTTCCTCTCGTGTGGCAATGATGACGTCTTGGGGAATGGAATCAGCGAGCCGAAAGGTGACCGCATAAGTTGCCATTTCCTGCTGCCAGTGAGGTAGATTTTGTTCGTAAATGATGATTTCCTGAAGAGCTTGCAGACCCCCAAAATATCCGGCAGAGGAATGGCAAGCTCGTTTGTTCGTTGATAGGTGAGCATTTTCGGATTGCGCAGGGTGACTCTCCAGAGTCGTCCGGTATTTCGAACGCTCGCGCGACTCTGGAAAGTCAGCCTGCGAAAGTCACGCTAAGAATCCTGGCAAATCTCATCAGTGCCCGCAACGGGTTTGCGCCTGCGCTGAACTTGACGAAAGCCCCGTTTCACAATCAAATTTCGGCGCGCCGGCTAACCCGTGGACGTTGCGGGGTTGTTGCGGTTTCCTGAATGATTTCGATTGTCACTACCCTGTCTGTTTTGGCGCTCGTGTCCCTGGCCGAATGGCTACACGGGCGGCGGATCCGTGTCGCCGCCCGACTGGCATTTGGTCCGTCTGCAACGCCATCAGGATGGACGCGCGCGGTACCGTTTCTGCGAGTGGCGAGTCTCACCGCTTTTGCCTGGGGCCTGACAACTTTGCTGATGCTGAATTTGAATTCTTTCGACGATGAGAACGTTGAGGAACGAAATGATGCCGAGGCAACGCGTCTGGTCTTTGTGGGTGATTTGTCGCCGAGTATGTTTTTACCGGATGCCGGGCCTGACGGCACACTTACCCGGCATGCGCGGATGAAGGAAGTCGTGGATGCGATCCTCAGCCGTATCAGCGGGAACCTCCGGTATGGGGTGATTGGCTTTTATACGGAATCGTTGCCGGTGGTGATGGAGGCGCGTGACCCGGAACTGGTGCGTAATGTCTTTAATGGTCTCCCGATCACTTATGCCATGCCGGACGGCCAGACTGATCTTGGATCTGCGGTGAACGCTTCGCTTGAACACGTTGCGAATTTTCCTGAAGGCAGCACGCGTTTGATTATCCTGACGGATGGCGATTCGACCAGCCTTGCTTCGATCAATCCGCCTCCGGCTTCTGTCAAAGAAGTGTTCGTGCTCGGGATCGGGAATCCATTAAAGGGCAGCTACATCGACGGCCATCAATCCCGTCAGGAATCCGATACGTTGCAGTGGATTGCGACGTCTTTACGAGGGAGCTACGAAAATGTGAACGAGAAGCATTTGGCAACCGACGCGCTGGGTGACCTTGTGGTTCCACTCGCATTGCCTCGAGAGGGACTGACGTTCAAACAGTGGGCTGTTTTTGCAATGGTGGGAGGAGCTTTGATTCTGGCATTTGTTCCTGTCGCCCTGGGGTTCTTCGGCACGGATTGGAACGTGCGCCCATGGGGAACAAAAGCTGGATCGATCAGTCGGAAGGAGGCATCTCCCGCCCGATGAGAAAATTCTTCACACTCTTGTGGCTGCTCTGTCCTGTGGCGGCGATTTACTATCACTTTAACGAGGGCCAGGAGCAGCTGGTTCGGGTCGAAGCACGAAAGCACGTCGCTGATATACGCGAACTTGAACGCGCCGAAGAGCCGGACTGGCCGACGATCCTTGAGAAATACGACGAGCTTGGAAACAGGCTTCCCCGGAATGAGAAGCCTTTGGTAATTCATCAGATCAAGCTTGCCACTTCGAAGGCCAAATTGGAGATGCTGGATGTGGCTGGAGCGATTGATGACTTGAATGATTTGCTGCGGGAGTCTGCTCAGGCCCATGGCGAGAACGCCAAAATCACACGGGCCACTCGCGAGATGCTTGGAAAATCGAATTACTACGCAACTTATCTTTTGAAGACGAACGGCGCCGCTGAGGAAGAGTGGCGTCCCTATGCCGAGCGAACCCGGCAGCTCTTCCGGTTTCTCGCAGAACATCAGGAACCAGGCGCTTTGGCCAACTACGAGGAACGTGTCGCAGCGGAACTCGCGAAAACTATTCAACCATGAAATTAGCAACGACAATCAGTGGAGCTGCAACGGTGGTATTGATCGCCGGTATGTTGTTGGCAGACGAGAAGCCTGCTTCCGGCGACGCCGTGAACGGCGTCAAAGGTGTGAAAAAGGATGCCATCCAGAGTGTTAAGAAAGAGGAGCCACCGACTGTTGTCCCCACGGTGATCACGACTCCCACAGGCGCAAGCAAGGTTGATGGAGTCAATACAGTTATCGGAGTGAAGACGCCGGGTAGGGAGGCAACACCGAATCCTCCAACCGAAGAAGGTAAGGCACCGCAGGGTTTCGAACAGATTGAAGGTATTGAAGCTGTCGCAACTAATAGGGTGCAAGCAGTCCCACCGCCTCCCGCTGGTGCGGTCAGCACGATTCAGGCGGTCAAAGGGGTTCAGGGGATTGTCGCACCGAAGCAACTGAACCTCGAAGCGGCCCTGCTCATCAAGGAGGACGGGAAAGGCGCACCCGCTCCGACGGGGAAAGGCAATCCAGCTGCTGCTGCCGCCCTGCTTTCGGCTCCTGCAGGTCTCACACCGGGACCCGCACCGAACGGTGATGGGCGTGCTGATTTCCAGGAGTTCGAGAAACTGACCACACCAGGTTCGTAATTCTGACCTACGATTTTCATGAAACTGATTCAATTTTTTACCGCGTTCGCTTTTGTCATTGCCACAACAGCCCCAGCGGCTGCACAGGCACCCGCTAATGAGACCGGCCCCTCACCTCAATTGCTCAAGGAATACGAGGCCATCCTGAAGCAAAGATTTTACCGCGACGCCAGCGAGTTACTCCGCAACCTCGAGCGGGTCGGTGCGGCAGATCCGGCGGAATTGCCTGCCAATGAGCGATTCATTTTCTATTTCGTCACCGGTGACTGGAGCGGAGTCCGCAAGGAATTGAGCACAATGCCGGAGGACCTTGCTGTTAAAATTTATGACAAGATGCTGGTTGATCTAACGAGTAATCGAAAGCCGGTGATTCAACTCGAAGACGTGATGGGTATCGTCGATGCAGCACCGGCGGCGCTTACCAGTGACAATGTCCGCAAGTTGGGACAGCTCCTCGGGATTGCGGTACCGGTAAGCGAAAGTTACTGGCTGGCGGATCGGCTCCAAAAAGGCTCGAACAAACTGGGAGGCAAGGAACCCGAAAAGCGTTTGCTGGCGGCACGAATACTCATTTCCGGCGGGTTCAAAGATCTCGCACGCACCTATTTGCCGCCGAATGAAAAGATCGATGAGATTGCAGACGAGAAGATTCGCAAAGAGCTGCTGACTTTTGCAGCCACTCAGGAAGATCGTGAAGCTATTCAGCGCACCGAGGTTCAACGTATCTGGGATGATAACATTCAGATTTTGATCGATGTCGAAATCTCAGGGGCCAGAAATTCGGACCGGTCCAAAGCCATGAGTGCGATTTCGAAGGTGATCAATCAGGTCCCTCACAACACGCTGGCGCCTATTTTCAAAGATCTCGTAAAATCCAATCCTGATGCGGCAATCAAGCTGCTCGTGGCACTGCAGCGCAAGATTCAAAGCGATGGAAACGGAGATATCGAAACGAGAACCTCCAACATTGACCTGCAATCGGCAGTCGCCAATCAGCTCGGCGATTTGGTCGAACCCGGCGAACAACCCTGGACACAAGTCATAGAAATGATGGCGGATTTTTGGGCGAACGAAGCTGAAAATACATTCACTCAAAAGGCCGCCCCGAAACCCCAAAAGTTCATCCTGCCTGAGGACATGCTGGCTCACGCTCCCTCCGGGAAATGGGTGGAGTCCCTCACTGCAGCGACCCGCGACCGCATTGATGTAGCCGTTTCACGGCTGATCCTGACTGGAGCTCAGTTTGATCAGGCGGCAGAGCGTATTGTCGAAATTGGCAAACGAAGCCCTCGTGCCGGGGCTGCTCTCGCCGAGGATTTTCTGGGCATCTGGGCGACGAATCACAACCCGGAAATTCCCGATACGTTGCGGCGAAAATTCAATCTACCTGAGGGCACGCGCATTCCCGTGACACCGATCATGATGGAGAAAAATATCAACAGCCTGGCCAAAATGATGACGCTGTTCCGCGAAGCTGAAATTGCCCCATCAGATTACAGCAAAGTCGTCGATGCCTTCGACTTGGCCTACAGCAGTGCTGAAACCTATCGAACAAGCCACATCGAAAAAGTTTTTGGCTCCATGACAACAATGGATGAGCCGCTGTTTTTCCTGATCCTTTCACGGATGAGCGGCAATCTCGGCGAGCGCTGGCGGACCATGGATGTTCAGAAATCCGGAATGACCCACCGTGATGAAACACAGACGCTGGAGATGGTTCGGAAGGGCTATGCAACAGCATTGAAACTCATCGACGAATGGGCAGCGAGTCACGAAGACAATTCACGGGCTCTTACCCTGGCTGGCACCTTGTTGGTGGACTGGGGAGACTTTGAGTATTTCCAGGAACTGGTCTCCAATGAAGCCCGGATGCGATTGGCTGGGTACAAAGAGAAGAATTTACAAGCTCAGGACTATTTCAACCGTGGCGCTGAGGCTTACGGGCAGGAGACCGCCAATATGGCTGCCGGCGACTACCGGGTTGATGCCTATCTCGGATGGTTCAACGGCTTACTTGGAATTGGTTCGAATGGTCAGATCAATTTGTCCAAAGCAATGAATCGAGCTGCCTTGAATCGAATTCGCAAACAAATGGAAACCCTTCCCGGAAAGGCATCCAGTGCGCATATCAACCTCTTTGCGAAGATCGTGAACCAGCGGCTTTCGGATGAAGCCGAGCCGCTTCACGAAGATCTGAAATACCGCTACCTCGCCAGCGCGCTTGTCATCACGAAGGACAATCCATTTACGCTTGGCGCCACGAAGAAGGTCGATTACCTCGACCAGCTCCTCAGCGAAGTGCGGTTGCAGACCCGGGTGGATGGACCCAACACCGTGGGCCGGGATCAGGATTTTGGGATCATTGTCAGCATTGTTCACACCGAGGCAATGGGACGGGCGGCGAACTTTGGTCAATACCTCAGCAACGAGGAAGGTGCAGGCCGAACCACATCCACGAAGTCGTCCCCGCTCGTTAGAAAAATGCTCACGGCTCAGGGGCCGCGTGATCTTCTTGAGTTAAACATTACGGAATCGCTCTCTCCGTTTTTCGATATTCAAACAATCACCTTTGCAACGGCTGATGCGAAGCCGCGGCAAACCGCCGAACCAGGATGGGAGGAAACAGTTCTCGCCTACCTTCATGTCCGCGCCATTGACGCCAGCGTCGACAAAATCCCACCCGTGAAACTCGACCTGAAGTTTGTCGACCTCAGCGGCCCGGTAACGATTCCCGCTGAATCCGCTGAGACCATTATCAAGGTGGCAACGGATCCGGTGAAAGCCCGCCCCGCAACTCAGGTCGAGGTCACTCAGACTCTCGACAACCGCGAGCTCAACATCAATGGCTCACTAAACCTCGAGGTGACAGCAACAGCGACAGGTCTTGTTCCTGATCTGGATGATCTCCTGGATTTGAAGGCGGCAGACGCAGTCGCAGTCCGGAATATCAATGCCCATGAGGGGCTTCAGATCACGGAGTTCAATGCATGGGGGGACGAGGTTGCGCCCCACTCAGAACGCCGCTGGACTATATCTCTCAATGGCGATCAGGTCCGCGCCTCTGAGACACCAATCAACTTTCACTTCCCTAAGGTTAGGGCCGCCGACGCAACCGCAATCAATCGAAGCTACACCGACATGAATCTCACGACTCTGACGGAGCCAACCGTTCAACTGAGCCGCGAAATCACTGCCAGCGAAGTTGTCCAGGTTGCTGCCAACAATCCCTATTTCCTGCCTGGAATTATCGCCGGAGGAATTCTGCTGCTTATCATCATTATCAGCGCGGTAGTCATGGGGCGACGCCCCCCGAGGGAACGCCCCTTACGCGCTCGCGATGTCTTTACGATGCCCACTGAAGTCGACGGCTTTGCCGTTGTGGCCCTTCTTCGCCGCCTATGCACCAGTCCTCTCGTAAATCTTAAAGACAAGCAGCAGCAGGAACTCGAAGTGGATCTCAAACAGGTCGAGCAAGCCTGTTTTGGAGCGGACGACGCTGAGATCTCTGAACCTGAACTCCGCAGCCTTGTCTCGAAATGGCTAAGAGTCGCTACCTGAGCTCCCCCATCCATATTTTCCTTTCTTATACCCATCTCCATGCCCACACAAACCACTGAAACCCAAAATCCCCGGCAGTTTATTGATGGCGTCCGCACATCTGTCGGCAAAATCGTCGTCGGTCAGGATGTTGTCGTAGAGCGGGTTTTGATCGCTCTACTCACCGGCGGCCACCTCCTGTTGCAGGGATTGCCCGGTTTGGCAAAAACCCTTCTCGTCAATGCGATGGCCAAGGCGATCAACCTCGACTTCAACCGGATCCAGTTCACGGTGGATATGCTCCCGTCGGATATCATCGGATCTGAGATCATTGATCAAAAGAGCGGTGACTTCCGAATTCACCGTGGCCCTGTCTTTACCAACCTCCTGTTGGCGGATGAGATCAATCGCGCGGCACCAAAGGTTCAGGGCGCCATGCTCGAGGCCATGCAGGAACGTAAGGTAACCATCGGTGGTCAAAACTTGAAGCTGCCGATGCCTTTCCTTGTGATCGCAACTCAGAATCCAGTGGAACAATCCGGGACTTTTGATTTGCCCGAAGCACAGCTGGATCGCTTCATGTTGCTGCACCGCCTCGGATACCCGACCAAAGATGAAGAGCAGGACATCCTTCAGCGTCAGTTGGGAATGGGACTGAAAAAGGAAGGGGGCGGTGCCGTTCCCCGCTCAGCCTTCGACATGATCGAAGACACTCCCGGCGCCTCAATCGACGATCTCGTCTGCGCCATGGAAGCGGTCCAGGCAGTTCATGTCAGCGAAGTCTTTGTGAAGCATTGTGTGGAACTGGCTCGCCGCACCCGCAAATCGGAACACCTCGATTTCGGTTGCAGTCCGCGCGCTGGTCTCGCCCTGATCAACTCCGCCCGCGCCCGGGCAGTGATCCATGATCGAGACTACGTCACACCCGAAGACCTTTTCGACCTGGCCGAAGATGTTGTCCTCCATCGCATCCGTGCGAGCTACGAAGCCTCAGCCATGGGCCACACCGCCGCACAAGTTCTTGAAGACATTCTCGCCGGACTTGGCTGATCCGGTTGAACATCGCTCACCATGAAACACCAGACGACCCTCGATTCTGATCCTGTCGATGCGCGACAGTTCGAAGTCACGGTCAAGCAACTGGCCAACAGCCTGAATTTCGGGCAGGACGAATCTGTCTTTCACGGAAGCGGTCTGGAGTTTGCACAGTCCCGTCCCTACTTACCGGGAGATCCAGTAAAGCTCATCGACTGGAAAATTTCGGCCCGGCTTGGAAAGCTGTATATCAAAGAATATCAGGAACCGAAACAAATCCCGCTTTATCTTCTACTTGATACATCCGGGTCAATGTGTGTGACCTCACAGCCTTTGAGCAAGTATGCCTGGGCGGTCCGCATTGCGACAGGGATTGCACTGGCGGCTCAAACCAACGTGACACCGGTCGGACTGCTTGGGTGCGGGGATCGCGAGCTTCATGTCAGGCCGACTCTTTCGCAAAATCTCGTCATGGAGTGGTCGCACAAGCTGCGCCATCACAATTTCACCGAAATCACTTCATTGGCGCAACGAGTTCGCGAACTGACCCCTTCCCTGAGACGCCGAACCACGGTTATCGTGCTTAGTGATCTGCACGATCCGGATGCGTTCTCTGCACTCAAAGTCATCGGACAAGAGCATGATTGCATTGTGTTACACCTTCAGGATCCGGCTGAATTAAACGTCAAAGGCGCGGGAATTTTTCGAGGTAGCGAAGCGGAGTCAAGCCGGTCATTTGTGAGCCATGGTCGACTTACCTTCGTCGACAGCGAAGCCTGGAAAAGCGAACTCTCCCGCTTCGGAATTGACTACCTCTACCTGCGGACGGATGAACCGATTCTCGGTCGACTGCGTCACTTCCTCAATAAACGCGGATTCGGTGGCAGCACCGGAAGATAAAGAATGAGACTGGCGCAACAAATAAAACGTAACTGTTCAGGTCCCTGAACCGTTCGCGAGGGACGAGCCGAGTTTTTCAGGCAACCGCAACATCTCAGCGAGTGTCTTGAGCAGGCCGCGCGACTGCTTGCGCGCTGTTGACACAACGCTGCG
>Ga0222633_1001262_pt1 | contig 14338 bp, 12 predicted proteins | sample AntAcemetageno48_FD_179816 | JGI IMG/M metagenome (GOLD analysis project Ga0222633, IMG submission 179816) | Saline water microbial communities from Ace Lake, Antarctica - #48 | ecosystem: Environmental > Aquatic > Non-marine Saline and Alkaline > Saline | place: Antarctica: Ace Lake | collected...
CTATCGCTATGACATTGGCGATTTTCACGAAGAGGATCGGTTAATCGAATTCGGACAGCAGCGGAGTGGCAGGTTTCGTATTCTGATCGAAAACGGCGACAGCCCGGCCCTGGCAATCGACGATATCGAGGGCGCAGGCGACGTTTACGAGGCCCTGTTCCTGGCCGACTCCAAATCCGAATGGGCGCTCTATTATGGGTCGGATGAAACTAATCTAGCAGCTCCCCAGTACGATACGGCGGCACTCGTTCTCGCGAAGGGTCGAGGCGTCGCTGCAGAGAGATTCATTCTCGGAGAAGCGCAGCAAAATCCTGATTTCCAGAGCGGGCTTCTCCATCCCGGCTGGACAGAGCAAAAATGGATCCTGTGGCTCGTCATCGCGCTCGTGGTCGCAGGATTGGTTGCAGTTCTTGCTCGCGCAGGCAAGAGCATCGAAGCTATCGAATGAAAGTGCGAGCTGCTAATCCGAGCTAAAACTAGACAATTAGCTTGATTTTTGCTTTTCATGCCCGAAAGTAGCGGCATGAAAAATAGAAGCCCCCGATTCCCATTCATTCCGCTTGAAGAAGCGGTCGATATTCTCCGCAAGCTCGCAGCGTTCCAAAGCGATCCTGAGAAACCACTTCGCCGCCCCGAGATGCTCAAAGCGCTCGACTATGCGAGCTTTCACGGAGCCGCCGTCAAGACGATCGGTGCCTTGCGAGCCTACGACCTGCTCGTGAAGCAAGATGATGGCGTCGTCATATCTGATACCGGTCACAAAATACTCGCGGCGAAGTCTCACGACGACCGGCGCGAGCATCTGCAACGGGCCGCCCTGTCTCCGCTCATGTTCCGGATGCTCTGGCGCCGTGCTCGACATTGCACCCAGGCCGAACTCGCTACGCTGCTACAAGAGCGTGACTTCACCGAGCAAGGTGCTGTTCGAGCCAGTAAGATTTATCGAAAGAACGACGAATTCGCCGCATTGCACTCCATCGAAGTCGAGCCCGATCTCCCCGAGCGCGGTCGCAGGAAAGCTGGTCCCGATCCCGCTAAGAAAAGGGCCAACCGCGCAGCGAAAAAACGCGCGCAACAGGCCAAGCGCGACCGCCCGCTCATCAATCCAAACTCGCTGAGCATGCCTCTGAGCACCGGTCGTGCCGTTGTGCCGACCGGGATCACAGAAGACGAATTCAACACGCTGATGCAGACCCTTCGGGCGTGGAAGGGGCAGTTGGTGAAGTCGGCGTAAAGTGTCTACCCCTCCAACCGCGCTAACAAATCGCCGGTCTCAACCGGTTCGCCTTTGCTGACGAGAATCTCGGTCACAGTTCCGTCAGCGCTGGCTGAAATGGTGGTGAGCATTTTCATGGCTTCGAGGGTGACGATGGCGTCGCCCTCTTTCACCTTCGTTCCGACCTCGGCGTTCACTTCGGTCACCATTCCCGGCATTGGAGCGACGGCCTGGAGCGGATCATTTTGATCGCCCTTCTGCTTGGTCACTACATTCTTCGGAACTTCGGCTTTGTCGATGACCTGCAACTCACGAGGCATACCGTTGAGTTCGTAAAAAATGCTGCGTGCTCCCGTTTCGTCAGCTTCACCGATTCCGATGAGCTTGAGGAAGAGCACCTTGCCCGGATCGATTTCGACTGAAATCTCCTCTCCGATAGAGAGCCCGTAGAAAAACGCCGTCGTTGGCAAGCCTGATACCCGGTCATAGGTCTTTACAAACTCGTCGAACTCGTCGAACACCCCGGGATACATCAGGTGGCTGTAGAGATCGTCGTCACTAGCGGGACGCCCGAGCTTCCCGGTGAGTGTGGCGCGGGTTGCTTCGAGATCAACCGGATCGGCGAGCTCGCCGGGGCGCTTGGTGGTCGGTTCGCGGTCGCCGAGGACGACGCGCTGGACATCTTTCGGCCATCCACCATCCGGCTGTCCGAGGCCGCCCCAAAGCATGTCGATAACCGACTCGGGGAAATCCTTCGAACCAGGTGCGATGTCGAGCACCTCCGCCGGCTTGATGCCGTGGGTGATGAGAAACATGCACATGTCGCCGACCACTTTCGAGCTGGGCGTGACCTTGATAATGTCCCCGAAAAGCTGGTTCACCTCAGCATAAGTCCGTGCGATCTCCGGCCAGCGGTGGCCAAGGCCCATGGCATTAGCCTGCTCTTTCAAATTCGTAAACTGCCCGCCGGGCATCTCGTGGATGTAGACTTCGGCTGAGCCAGCTCGGGGAGCCGTGTTGAAAGGTGTGTAGAATTCCAACACTTCTTCCCAGTAGTCCGACATCGCATTCAGCGCATCGAGATCGATGCCCGGATCGCGTTCACGGCCAGCGAGAGCAGCGCAGACAGAATTGAGATTCGGCTGGCTTGTCGACCCCGACATCGAGGCGATCGCGAGGTCAGCAATGTCGACTCCAGCCTCGGCGGCAGAAAGGACGGATGAAGCGTTGATGCCCGAGCTGTCGTGGGTGTGGAAATGGATCGGCATGCCGATTTCACCACGCAAGGTATCAACAAGACGCTTCGCCGCGAAGGGACGACACAGGCCGGCCATGTCTTTGATCGCGAGAATGTGGGCACCCATTTTTTCGAGCTCCTTCGCTTTGGCGACATAATACTTCAGCGAATACTTGTCCCTCTTCGGGTCGTCGATGTCGCCCGTGTAGCAGATCGCGGCCTCACAAATGGCGTGCGGCTGATCTCGGACTGCCTCCATCGCCACTTTCATGTTAGGCAGGTAGTTGAGCGAATCGAAGATACGGAAAATATCCATCCCTGACTCGGCGGCGTGTTTCACGAATCCGGCCACGACATTATCGGGATAGTTCGAGTAGCCGACCGCGTTCGATCCGCGGAAGAGCATCTGGAAACAGATGTTGGGAATTTTTTCGCGCAGCTCGCGAAGGCGGTCCCAGGGACTTTCCTTCAAAAAGCGCATCGCCGTGTCGAAGGTGGCGCCGCCCCACATTTCGAGGCTGAAAAGGTTGGGCGTTTCCCGTGCCACTGCGCTGGCAACATTAAGCATGTCGACCGAACGCATCCGCGTCGCGATGAGCGACTGATGCGCGTCGCGCATGGTGGTGTCGGTGATTAGCAGCGGCTTCTGGTCGCGGATCCATTCGGCAAATTTTTCCGGTCCGAGTTCGAGTAACTTGTCGCGCGAACCGGGAGTAATTTCCTCGCGGATATTGAACTCCGGGAGACGTGCCTGGGGGAGCGCTTTTTCGAGTCGATAGCCTTTTGCCGTCGAGTTACCGTTGACGGTAACGTCGCTGAGGTAGGTAAGCAGTTTGGTGGCCCGGTCGCGGCGCGGCTTAAACTGGAACAGCTCCGGATTCGTGTCGATGAGACGCGTCGTCGCCATCCCTTCGCGGAAAGTCGGATCGAGCACGACGTTTTCGAGGAAAGGAATGTTCGTCTTTACCCCGCGGATACGGAATTCGCGCAATGCACGATCCATTCGCTGCAACGCTATATCGAAACGCGGACCGAACGCGGTCAACTTCACCAACATCGAGTCGTAGAACGGAGTGATAACCGATCCCGCATCGCCTGCACCTGCATCGAGACGGATGCCGAAGCCTGCCGCTGAGCGATAGCTGGTGATTCGCCCGTAGTCCGGCGAGAAATTATTGATGGGGTCCTCCGTCGTGATCCGCGCCTGCACCGCGTAGCCGTTGCGCGGAATCTGGTCCTGATCCGGAATATCGATTTCGGGACCGAAAAGATCGAATCCTTTCGCGATGAGAATCTGAGAGCGAACGAGGTCGATTCCGGTGATGACTTCCGTGACCGTGTGCTCGACCTGGATGCGCGGATTCATCTCGATGAAGAACCACTCGTTGCTGTCGAGATCGTAAAGGAACTCGGCCGTGCCGGCGTTGTTATAATTGATCGATTCAGAAATCTGAATAGCTGCGGTGCAAAGTTCTTTCCGTACTACTTCGTCGAGATTCACCGACGGTGCGATTTCGATTACCTTTTGGTGACGGCGCTGGACCGAGCAATCGCGTTCGTGGAGGTGGACAATGTTGCCGTGCCGGTCGCCGAGAATCTGAACTTCGATATGCTTGGCGCGACCGACGAAGCGCTCCAAAAACACCGCCGGATTTCCGAACGCGTTCTCCGCCTCGTTTTGTGCCTCGTCGAGAAGGGAGTCGAGCTCCTCTTCTTTGTTCACCACCCGCATTCCGCGACCGCCTCCACCAAAGGCCGCCTTGATGATGAGGGGAAACCCGATCTCTTTCGCAACCTTCAATGCCTCGGCGCGGTCGGAGACCGGTTCCTCCGTTCCAGGGAGAACGGGGACGTTTGCCCTCGTCGCTAGCGCACGGGCCGAGACCTTGTCGCCCATCGCGTCGAGCATCTCAGGATCGGGACCGATGAATTTCAGCCCGGCTTCGCGGCAGGCACGGGCAAAATCGGGATTCTCTGAGAGAAAGCCGTAGCCGGGGTGAATCAACGTGACGCCTTTTTCCTTCGCCAGTCGAACGATGCCCTCAATGTCGAGGTAGGCACCGACCGGCCCCTTTTCCTTGCGCAGCTGGTAGGCTTCGTCCGCTTTGAAACGGTGGCGGGAGAAACGATCCTCCTCGGCATAGATGGCGACAGTGCGCAGCCCGAGTTCGGTAGCGGCGCGAAAGACCCGGATGGCGATTTCGCCCCGGTTCACAACCATCAATTTTTCCGGCGCGGCAGGTTTCTGTGTAGCAGTTTCCGACATAGCGCGCCAATATAGACGGGCGGTCGGTGACGGAAAGATCGTTTTTGCGCGATTTGTGGTCGGAGCGGGACAGGGGTGTGTCGGATCGGGCTTTGAAACCGACTAAACGAGGTTAGGTCAGAGACTTAACCCTGCCGGGTGCCGCCCCGTCGGGTGCCGCCATGCTCAATCACTGAGAGTCTCAATAATCGAAGATCTCGCTCTCGCCGAAGAAGCGATTCACTTCGATCTCGCCATTCTCGGGGGAATCGGAGGCGTGGCAGACGTTGACCATCATGTCTTCGCCAAAGTCACCACGGATCGTGCCGGCATCAGCTTCTTTGGAATTTGTCGGCCCGAGCATGCCACGAACGCGGCCGATAGCGTCGTCACCTTCGAGAACAATCGCAATCACGGGAGCGGATTGCATGAACTCAACGATGCTGGGGAAGAAAGGTTGATCGGCAACGTGGCTGTAATGCTCGGCAAGGATCTCGTTGGAGAGACGCATCATCTTGGTGCCGCGGATTTTGAATCCTTCTTTCTCGAATCGGTCGAGGACATCGCCACAATGCGCGTTTTTGACACAGTCGGGCTTGAGAAGAATGAGGGAGCGTTCGGTCGCCATGATTTGATATGGGGTAGATTTTTCCTGAGACTCGGGGGAATCTGTATTCGCTTTGCCCGGGAAGGAAAGGGAAAAGATTTCAGAATCCGTGCTTGTAGCTCTCGCAACGGTTCATCCATCCGGCCTGCCAGCGGGACTCACCGCGGTCAGAAGGCGAATTTTGAATGCGCCGCTGAAGGACGCGCTTAGCGGCTTCGCTGAATTCGTTGGCCGATGCCTGACCGCCAGACGTGTCTTTCATGTCGAGAAGAACATCCCGCAGGCCCCAGCCCTTGCCCTGGTAGCGCTCCTCGAGTTTGACGCCCTCGCCTTTGAAGTTCACATAATCGATCAGCGCGTAAACACCGGTGCGAGTGGAAGCTACTTTGTAGAAATTCTCCTGAAGACGCCCGCGGTCACCGGAAGGTGTAGCGGCTTTCATTTTAGGAAGCGCATTTTCGAGCCGTAGCACGATGAAGCCGGTCTGAACGGATACGGTGCTGGCGAGAAATTGTCGTAACTCCTTCATTTTTGCCGAATTTTGATCGGCCAGGAATTGGGATCGAGTCGACCAGGGACTGCCTTTCGCATCAGCGACCCATTGAGGAATATTTTTCACCCCGCGCCCCTGCATGTAGTCGATCAGAGGCGGGAAGCTCTCTTCGAACGGGCCACGCTTTCCCGGGACGTACCAGATAAAGTGCCCGATTCCGAGGGACGGAAAGTCTTCGCCCGCATTCCATGTGGTGAGGCCTTCGACGGTGCCGTTGCACTCATTCTTCCATATTTTGCGGCCAATCGCCTCGGCATCAGCATCGCTGAGCTTTACACCGCCCCCGTTTGGAGTCGGCGTCGGGGAAGAATCGACGGTTTTGCAGGAAATGAATGCCGAAAGAAATCCGGCGGTGGCCCAGAGGGAAAGGCGGCGCATTTGTAGAGTTTCGTTAATAAATATAAAAAATCAAATTCGAAGCAAAAAGACTTTGATATTTTTATAATCACCATTATTTTCATAACTTAGTTTTCTGCACTCTTACAAAGGGACCTGATGGATTCCACACACGACGACAAACACACAACACCGAACGAGGCGCCGGACGACGCGTCTCAATCCCAATTCCTGGCCGCGCTTCTGGCCGCCAGTCAGGAAGGAGCCCCTTCCAACGCGGATCGTGAACCGGTAGCGGAAGACGGCATTGCGCTGTCCTCCAGTCCCGATGAGATCGAGCTGCCCGGAGCTTCTGCAGGATCTCCCGATGCGCGATCTGAAACGCCCACCATTTCCAAAAAACCCGAGATCATGTATTCCATCGAGAGAAATTTCACGCCAAACGACGACGAACCGATCGAAGACGAAGTCGAAGAAATGGTTTCGAAGAACGAAGAACCAACCGAAGCCGATTTCAATTTATTCCTTCTGGCCTGTCCGAAATGCGACGGCGAGCTCGCACTCCGCGAAGAACACATCGGCGTCGAAGGTGCCTGCGTTTGGTGCAAAGCACCGATCGTAGCGGGTAGATCCGGAGCTGACCGAACCTTGAAAGTATTTGCCATTGCCAGTGACGAAGAGCTTAAGGCAGAAATGGCAAGCACAGAGCCGGCTATGATGGAAGAAGAGAAAACGCCATCGGCTCCGGTCGAGGATCTCTTCCCCGTTGCTTTTACTGAAGTGCCAACTGCAGCTCCCGATGATCCTATCGCAGCTGGCTGGGGGGCACCTTCCCCTTTCGCAGAAGCATCGATTGCAGAGGAACCGTTCTCAGCAGCCGACTTTCACATTCCTGCCGACGAGAAAACAGCCGCTTCCGAAGAAGTGGAAGCGGAAGAACCCACTCCAGGCGCTGAATTCGGTCTCCCCGTCGACTTGGCTCCTGCCAATGAGCTGGAGGAACCAGCAATCGAATCGGAAGCCGAAGTTTTTGGGGGATTCTCAGCGAAAGAACTACCAAGCGCAGACGAGATTTCCTCTGAGAAGTCCTACTCGGGATCAGGATTCGGAGAGTTTCTATCGTCCGCCTCCGGCACCGTAGACAAGACGCCGTCGGACGACTTGGCTGTGCCTGAAACAACTCCAGAGTCAGCACAGGTCCCAACTGAAGAATTTTCCAGCTCGACTCCATGGGGGCCGCCTTCCAAGCCTGCAACTTCAGAGCCGGAAACCGCTCCCGAAGTTGCTCCAGCCGCTTTCTCGAACCCCAACGTCGACGCTGATCCCGCACCCACTTTCTCACCAGTCGAGACGGAGGCTACTCCCGAAGTTGCACCAGCCGGTTTTTTGAGCCCTGAGATCGAAACTGAATCCACACCTACTTTTTCGTTAGCCGAAACAGAGCCCACTTCCGAACCAGCACCTACCGGATTCTCCAGCCCGGAAGTCGACGCTGATCCCGCACCCACTTTCTCACCAGTCGAAACAGAGGCCACTCCCGAACCAGAACCTACCGGATTCTCCAGCCCGGAAGTCGACGCTGAGCCCACACCCGCTTTCACACCATTCGAAACGGAGAAGGCTCCCGAGCCAGCTCCCACTGACAATTTTTCAGCTCCTATGGCTTGGGGCGCGCCAGATGATTCGGCTTCACCCGCGGTAGCAGATTCCGACACCGCACCAAGCGCGCCAGCTGGTTTCGGCGATTCTCCATTCGGCTCCCCTGCTCTATGCGATGATGCGCCTATAGCTTTTTCGGATCAGCAACCAGACATGACACCTGAGCCGGCTCCTGAATTTGGGGCATTGTTTTCTCAGGCTGCACCCAAGCAGGACGACACTAAAAAGGTCAACGAGGACATCCCTGTTGGATTCAATATCCCTGCAAACGGATCTCCCAGTTCGCCGTTTCAGTCATTCAGTTCGCCCGACGAGCCACCAGCGCCAGTAGAAGCACCCGTGGAACCTTCCATTCCGGCAGCCGAAACAAAAAAAGAAGAACTGCCAGCCCCCGCCTTCGATACACCTGCTAGCGAGGCTCCACTTTTCGGTATACCGGGCACTTCATCCAGCTCGCTATTCGGAAATACTCCGGAGGCAGCTCCGACTCCGATCGAGCAAACCCCGGCCAATCCCTTTGGCAGCGATGGGCCACCCGCAGCGGCCGAGCCCGCAACTACGAAAGAAGCACCGGCCCCAGCCCCAAATACGCCGCAGGTCGAGTCGGTGACTCTCGGGAAAAAGAAAAAGCGTAAGGGCTTTTTCATCATAGCCGTCGTTGTTCTCGGGTTGGTTTGCGGTGCTGCATTGGCCTCTTTCGTGCTTCCCGTGGATCAGTACGTGGGACGTGCCCGATCACTCATGGAGAAAAAATTTATGCCGTCAACCACCTGGGAGTCGGCCCAAACTACCCCGGCTCCAGCCAAACCGACAGAACCCCCTGTCAGAGTAGAAAACTAATCTCTGCACCCCTCAATTCAAAGCTCTCTGAACATGTCAGACACAGCAACCCCTCCCACCATGCCAATTCGGAATCAGGACCCCGAAACAATCATGGCACTCGAATGCCCCGCTTGCGGATTCGCCCTGAACATGCGGCGAAAGCACATCGGAATGAAAGGCAAGTGCATCTCTTGTTCTGAGCCGATTCAGGCGGTGGAAGAGCAGCCCGGGAAGGTCGTCGTTGTTTGGAAAAAGGCGGCTCCTGCTCCTGCTCCTGCTCCTGCTCCAGCTCCAGAGACAGAGATAGAGACAGAAGTCGTGCCCGATGTCCCTGCACAAGCTGCGGCTCCTCCTGTAGCACAGGCGCAACCAGCACCGCAGGCTCCTGTTCAAGAATTCGCCAACGACGCACCCACTGACTCAAAGTGGGGATTCCCGACCCCCGAGGAGGTACCACAACCCGCGCCGGAAGCGGTAACTCCACCGCCATTTCCAACCCCACAACCGAAAGCAACTGCACCGGCCAACGGATTTTTTGAAGAACTTCCGAGCGAGGTATCCAACCTTTCTGGAAACATTTCAGCCGAAGGAAACACGGAAACATCTGTCCCAACACCGGAGAAGCAGACTCCCCCACCCGCCTTTAGCGGCGAGGATCGGCTCGAAGCCACCGTTGCCTTATTCGCCTCTGACCGGGACGATACTTCCACAGTAAATGCAGGATGGGGCACGAAAGTTCCCAACGAAACGCACGCAAGTATCTCCCCTTTCGCCACTGGATCAGCTGAGCCTGAAACTGGATTCGCAGAAACACTGTTTCGCGAAGGGATCGAAAACAAAGCTCCAGACGAACAGGGGAAAAGCTCTCTGTTCTCGAACGACGATTCCGGCGGATTCGGAATGAATGCGCTATTTTCATCCGGTCCGTCTTCATCCGGATTGTCATCCTCATCGACAGCGCCGTCGCAGCCGAAAATTGCGACCGGACCCAAGATTGGCGAGAATGGCGAGCCTGAATTGCCCCCGATGACTAAGGAAGAAGAGGAGCAGTTCGCAAAGAACATGGTGTCGTTTCAGACCTCGCGCGACGCCAGGAGCAGCCCGAAATGGCCGAAAAAAATCTTCCGTCTATTCGCCACCATGGTGATTCTCTTCGGAATTGGATATGCCGTCTACGTTTTTGTCCCCGACGAAAAATTGGGAGGGTTAAAAGAAAAGGCCAAGAACTGGCTCGAACCGGGCCTCGTAGTTTTCGATTATCTTCCCTTCGGCCCGGGCGCTAAAAAAGGTGATAGCCCGAAAGGCTTCCAGCAACTCGGCCAGCTCAAGAAGGACATCGGAAAGTATCAGGAACGCAGTCAGGAAGAGCTTAACAGCACCTACCAGGGCGGTGAGTCAGGACTCGACTTCAAAGAGGGTCGTGGAGGATCGGGGAACGATGAAGACGCGAAAGGGCTTCAGCAACTCGACAAACTCAAGAACGACATCGGGCAATACCAGCAGCAGAGTAAGGATGAGCTCGACGGCACCTACAACGGTGAATCGAGCCTCGATTTCGACGAGGGTCGCCCGGGAAACTAACGCGTAAAATACGCTAGAGAGCCCGCAGTGGACTCGATGTGGGCTTCACCCTCGAGAAGCTCGCCGATAGGATCCCACTGAGCTGAGAGAAAAGCGTCTCGTGCCGTGTCAGGAATTGTCACGGGAATACTCTCGTCTCCAAAGCGGACTTCGAGATTCTCGACATCAATTGTAATTTCGATATTGGGGTCGCCGTTCACTGCCTCGGCAAGGATATCGATATGCTCTGCCGTGGCCATCGCACAAGGCATCCCGAGAGTGGCGCAGTTTCCGAAGAAAATTTCGGCAAAACTTTGAGCGATCACTGCAGTGAAGCCGGCTTTCGACAGTGCTTGAGGCGCGTGCTCGCGTGAACTGCCGCAGCCGAAATTGATTCCGGTAATGAGAATGCTGGCTTCAGCGTGACGCTCTTGATTCAGCGGATGATCCTTTTGTGTTCCGTCCTCATTGTGTCGCACGTCGTAGAAAAGATACTCACCGAGACCGTCGAACGTGATGCATTTCATGAACCGCGCCGGGATGATACGGTCAGTATCGATATCAGAGCCGGGGACGTGAACGCCTTTGCCGGAGACAGAAGTAATGGTTTCCAGTGCCATGCAGGATCAATCGGGCCTCGCGGCGGCGAACTCAAGTGGAAATGGCGACGGATAATCTGGAATGAGGATTGATCCCGAACGTCCAATTTTGTAGGATGACTGTTATGAATGCAGCGCGAAATACATTGCTGGCACTCGTGCTGGCCGGTTTCCTGTGCGATTCGAAGGCCGATCTCAAGGAAGTCGTGGTAGTGAATACGGACGGCACCGAGATCGTTCCAGGCTATGTGCTGCAAGGTTCGCGGAACATGAAGAAGCTCGGAAAGCGATCCACGACGTCCTCCGTTGTCGTGCCGAGATTATTTCTCGAATCGAACGTCGCTCCGCAGCCAGTCCTCCCCGCGCTGGCGACTGCTGAGTTGAAGCCCAAACCACGTTTTGGCTACGGATCGAATTGGACTGCGGAGGAAACCAACCGGACTCAGGCGGCACCGGCCCGCGCCGCCGTGTCCGCGCCCTATACACCGTTTTACTATTTCCGCCCGCCCTACTCGACCACCGAATACCTCCCGGCGTATTCCTTCGGCTACAACTATGGGTGCAGGCCGTGGTTCGGGTTTGGTCGTCATTTCCAGGTCCGCATCTTTCGCTGATTCTCCAGCGCCCGGTGCCCGGCGCAATACCGCGAGACTGACGGATTGCCAAACGGCGCCGTTTCCTCCAGTGTCGCATCTCACGATGAAACGCCTCGCCATTCTCTTTTCCCTCGTATTCGCCAGCGCCGCCTTTGCCGCCGATGAAGACTACTCTCCCGGACCCGACGCCATGGTCAAAGAAGGTGTTCCCCAGGGAAAGGTGACCCAGCACAAGTGGAGCAGCGAAATTTTCCCCGGCACAGAGCGCGATTACTGGGTCTACGTGCCAGCTCAGTATGATGGGTCGAACCCCGCCTGCGTCATGGTCTTTCAAGACGGCGGCGGCTTTGTCAGGGAGAATGGAGCCTTCCGCGCCCCGACCGTATTCGACAATCTCATCGCATCGGGAGATATGCCCGTCACCATCGGCATTTTCATTAATCCCGGCGTCGTGCCTCCGGCAAAAGAAGGCCAGCAACCGCGCAAGAATCGCAGCTTCGAGTACGACACGCTCAGCGACCAGTATGCGCGCTTTCTTCTCGAGGAAATTCTGCCCGAAGTGGCGAAAGACTACAAGCTGACCGGGAACCCCGATTGCCGCGCCATTTGCGGAAACAGCTCCGGCGGCATCTGTGCTTTTACTGTGGCGTGGGAACGTCCCGATGAATTTCACAAAGTCATCAGCCACATCGGCAGCTTCACTAATATTCGCGGCGGCCACGTCTACCCTGCCCTCATCCGCAAGACCGATCCCAAGCCAATCAAAGTCTTCCTCCAGGACGGCGAGAATGACCTCGACAATCTCCACGGCAACTGGCCACTCGCCAATCAACAGATGGCACTCGCACTGGAGTTTTCCGGCTACGACTACGAATTCATCATGGGCACCGGCAAGCACAGTGGCCGCCATGGCGGATCCATTTTTCCTGAGACCCTTCGCTGGCTTTGGAGTGATTGGAAAAAACTAAAACCCTAACATTCTCACAAATGAAGCTGACTATACCCTGTTTACTCGTTCACTTAACCCTCCTTCGCCGCAGCTTCGGAGGGCAGGCCCTCTTGTCGGCGATCATCTTGACGATGTTCACCAATTTCACCATCGCACAGGACATGCCACTCTCGCAGGTTCTGATCGACGGCGAAGATTGGGAGCCGATTGCCAAGGGCTTTAATTTCACCGACGGGCTTTCCACAGACGCCGAGGGCAATCTTTACTTCTCCGATGTGAAGGGCGGAACCGCTGTTTTCAAAGTCGACCTCGAAGGGAAGACATCGGAGTTCATTAAGGACGCTCCCGGCATCAGCGGACTGCAATGGGGCAGCGATGACCGTCTCTACGCCTGCGTGGCAAAAGAGCAGCGCGTCGTCGTGTTCGACAAAGAGGGAAACGAGACGGAGCTCGTAAACGAAGTACGACCGAACGACCTCGTCGTGACTCATGACGGGAATCTCTATTTCACCATGACGCCAACGAAGGAGATTCGTCGCATCGATCCCGAGGGGAAAATGACCGTTGTTAGCGAAGGCGTCGTCAACAAGCCGAACGGGATCACTTTGTCCCGCGACCAGGGCACTCTGGCGGTATCCGATCACGGCGGGAAACACGTCTGGGCCTTTCGGATCGAGAAGGACGGCTCACTCTCCTCCCCCGGGAATTACATGGAAATGCGGACTCCGGTGAAGGATCCTGAAATCGCCAAAGGCGACGGCATGGCAACAGATGTGCATGGTCGCTACTACGTGACGACAGCGGAAGGGCTGCAAATGTTCGACCCGACCGGGCGTTTGGGCGGTGTTATCGCCACACCAGATCCAAGCATGGGACTTGTCAGTGCTTGCTTCGCAGGACCGGATCACGCTTACCTGCACGTCGCCAATGGCGGCACCATTTACCGGCGAAAAACAAAAACACGCGGGGCGCTGTTTTTCGAGAAACCGGAAGAGGCAGAACCGCTCGCGGCCCGACCGATGCCAAAATGAGGTTCAACACGGCACCACATTCACTCCGTAATCGGCGAACCGGCGATCATCGGTGAGAACGGCTACATTTTCGCGGAGAGCTGTGGCAATCAAAATACGGTCGAACGGGTCACGATGGTGAATTGGCAACGTGGCAGCTTTCGAAGTAATTTCTCCATCGACCGCAACTTCGCGGAAAAAATATGATTCGAGAACGCGCCCTCTGAGATCTTCCGCGGCAATCGGAAGTTCGAGTTTTCCGATCGCATTCTTGAATCCAATTTCATAATAGGAAACCGGGCAAATCAACGGATCGGGATCGCTATCCAATAACGCCTTGGCCTCGTCCGAAAGTGTTCCGAAAACGAGCCGTAGCAGACCACAGGTATCAATCAACATAGTCGGTATCGTCGAATACGGATTCCTCGTCTGACCACTTCAGTTCGAGACCGATGAACTCAGGAAGTGGATCGAGATTCCGGCGAACGGCCTCCTTGGTGTGAGGGACAAGGTCAGCCACGGGAGCGCCATTCCGCGCGATGGTCACAGTCTCGCCGCTTTTCTCTACTTTCGCGAGTAGGGCGGAGAGGTTTGACTTCGCTTCGTGCACATTGTAAACCACCGGCATCCTATAAGTTAGCCCGGTTAGCCCAGTCGGTCAAGAACGACCCAATTCGGTAATCCGTGCGATGTGTTTCGCGAGCAGGTCGAACTCCAGATTCACCCGAGACCCTTTTTCGACCGACCGCAAGCTGGTCACTTCGTGCGTGTGAGGAATGATCCACAGCGTGAAACGTTCTTCGCCGAGCTCGGCAATGGTGAGGCTAATCCCATTCACACAGATGGAGCCTTTGTGCACAAGTAGATGGGAAAATTCTGCCGGCAGTGCCACCTCCAACCGGTGATCTTGACCAACTTTCTCGTAAGCGGTCACCTCGGCACAGGCATC
>Ga0222633_1001263_pt1 | contig 14337 bp, 12 predicted proteins | sample AntAcemetageno48_FD_179816 | JGI IMG/M metagenome (GOLD analysis project Ga0222633, IMG submission 179816) | Saline water microbial communities from Ace Lake, Antarctica - #48 | ecosystem: Environmental > Aquatic > Non-marine Saline and Alkaline > Saline | place: Antarctica: Ace Lake | collected...
GGCGGCTGCGGGCTTCTACCTTTCTTGGGCCTCAAAAGACGCCATTTGTCCCACATGACTAAAGCTGGATCCCATGGCTCACCCGATGCTTGATACTGCACCACCAACTTCCTGTCGGGCAGCTCCGTGTCAGATTCACTGAGCAATCCAGCCAGGCTCATGCCATCAAGTGGCAACGAAGACTCAATCGGCTTCAAGTCACACAGCTCGATCAAGGTCGGCAGAATATCCTGAACCTGAGTCAGTTCATTCACGTCTCTGCCGTGGTCCAGATTTCCCTTCGGCCAACGCGCGAAAAAGGGCACCCGGTGTCCGCCTTCATAAACGCTGGTTTTCTTTTCGCGCATCCCTGAATTGAAGATCTCTTTCGCCCGGGTGCTCTGGGTGCCGTTGTCGGACATGTAAATGACGATGGTGTTGTCCCTGAGGTTCTTTTCGGTGAGAAACTGCTCCATCCTGCCGAGGTTCTCGTCGAGGTTGGCAATCATTCCGTAAAACTTCGACGGTATCCGTTTTCCGTCCTCATGGGTGCCTTCGTAGGGCTTGGAATATTTCTCCGCACTGACGTCAGGTACGTGCGGTGTGTTGGTCGGCAAGTAGATGAAGAAGGGCTTCTGCTCAGCTTGCTGTTGATCAATCCACTTCATGGCTTCGTTGAAGAAGATGTCCGTGCAATAACCGGAAAACTCCTTGTCTACACCATTGTGGGAAAGGATCGGGTCAAAATAGACATCGGTGTGATTTTCCCAGTGGTCCGCCAATGAAGTGATTCCCCAGGCTCGGTGGTGAATAGTCTCCTGGAAGCCCCGATCCTGCGGTCGATGCGGGTAGCTGTCGCCGAGATGCCATTTCCCGAAGTGCCCGGTGGCGTAGCCTGATTTGGCGAAGAAATCAGCCATCGTCGGCAGCTCCGCCCGCATCATCGAGCAGCCCTGGCAAACGGCGGTGCAACCGTTGCGCATGGCATCGAGTCCCGTCAGGAGTTGCCCGCGGGTGGGCGAGCACATGGGCGCGCCGTGGAAATCAGTGAAGCGCACGGCGCCCTCGCGAAAGGAATCGAGATTCGGCGTCTTCAGCAACGGATTTCCATGAGCCGCAATATCTCCGTAACCCTGGTCGTCGGTGAGGATTAGAATCACATTGGGTGCGTCGCCACTGGTCACCGAAGCTGGGGGTGGGCTCTGGGAATTTGGTTTCTGAGTTTTGTGACCTTTCGATTCGATTTCAGTCATCAGCTCAGCGAGAGCTTCGACCTTGTCAGGATGCTGTTCGGCGAGGTTGATTTGTTCGCCGATGTCGTCTTCGAGATTGTAGAGTTCGGCGACCTTGGGGCGATCGTCTTCGACGGCATAGTTGTAGAAGAAAGCGTCGGGCTTCAAATACTTCCATTTTCCCTGGCGAACTCCGGCTCGGTCGAAATAGAAATGATCGCGTCCAGTTTCGGATTTTCCGAGCAGTAGATCGGTCTGATCGATGCCGTCGATCGGGCGTCCCGGGGGAACCATAAACCCGGCGAGCTTTGCGAAGGTGGGGAGAAAATCAATCGAAGCAAAGATCGCATCCGAAGTGCGACCGGCGGGCACCTTGTCTGGCCAGCGGACGATGCAAGGGAGACGGTAACCGCCCTCGTAGCAGGATCCCTTGCCATTACGAAGAGGGCCGGCGTCGCCCCAGAAAATGGTGTCCTCTTCCTGGTAGTAGGCAGCGTCGCGGTTCTTCGGGCCCGCCTTGCCCATTTTCTCGAGGTAATATTTAGGCTGATTCCAGGGGCCGTTGTCACTGGTGTAAATGACGAGGGTGTCGTCACTGAGTTCAAGTTCGTCGAGCGTGTCGAGCAGGCGACCCGTTTCGTAGTCGAACTCTTCGACGACATCACCATAGAGACCTCCCTCAGATTTTCCGCGGAAGCGATCGGAGGCATCGATGACGGTGTGCATCATCGTGTGGGAAAGATAGAGCGCGAAAGGTTTGTCAGGATCCCGCTGATTCTTGAGCCACTCGATTGACTTATCGGTGTAGAGCGTGGTCAGGCTTCCCATGTCATCAGTGGTGCCGTCGGGTGTGTTGTTTTCGTGAAACTCGACGATGCCCTCGTCATTGGCACCGAGGGCTCCGTAATAGTAGTCGAAGCCCTGGGCATTCGGCATGCGCTCGATGATGGGTTTGCGATTCGAAACGTCCCACTTCCCGATGCAGGCGGTCTGGTAGCCGGCGTTGCGGATGAGCTCAGCCCATGTGATTTCTTCGGCAGGCATTGCCCAACCTTTACTTCGCATCGGCTGACGCCCCGTGAGGAGAGCCGAGCGGGAAGGGCCACAGACAGATTGGGCATAAAACGAAGTGAAGAGAGTGCCTTCGGCTGCGAGCTGGTCGAGGCGTGGAGTTTTGTTCTTCTCATTGCCATAGCAGGCAAGGTCAGCGTATCCCTGATCATCGGTGAAGATGATGAGAATGTTCGGCTGTTCCCCGGCGCCAGCCCGGGAAAGCGTCGTGAACAGGATGGCTGCGAGCAGGGCAAGCAGAGGTGAGGCGAAGTGTTTCATAGAAGAGTAGGAAAAAGGTTACCGTGTCAGGATTTCGATTCACCCGAGGTCATGCTCGATTTGTTCAAGGGCGCGGCCTTTCGTTTCAGGAACCATCCATTTCACCCAGACAAGTTGGAGAACCATCATGAAGCAGAAGAAGCCGAAGACGATTCCCGGAGCGAAAGCAGTCACCATGGAAGGGAAGAAAAGAGTCAGCAGCGCGGCAAAAATCCAGTGGGTGAAACTGCCGAGCGACTGGCCCTGTGCTCGATGACGATTCGGAAAAATCTCGGAGATGAACACCCAGATGACGGCTCCTTGACCAACCGCATGCGCCGCGATGAAAGCAAAGATACAAACGGGGACGATGGCGAAATTTTCAGTAAAGAATGCCCAGGAGCATAACCCTAGTGAGGCGATGTATCCAAAGGACCCGATGTAGAGAAGGGTCCGCCTTCCGAGGCGGTCAATGAGCCACAGACCAAGGAAGGTAAAGAACAGATTGGTCACTCCGATGCCGACGGACTGCAGCAATGCCGCTTTCTCATCGAGGCCCGTTAGCTCAAAGATTCGAGGGGCAAAGTAGAGAATCGCATTGATGCCTGAGAGCTGGTTGAAGAATGCGATGAGAAACGCCAGGCAGATGGGCGTCTTCAATCGGGCGCTCCAGAATCCACCGCTGCTCGCTGACTCCTTTGAGACGTTCTCAATCTCATCTGCCTTCGATTGAATTTCGGCATCGGTCGCCTCCGGCTGAATCTGGCGCAGGACCGCGAGACCTTCGGCGCGATCGCCTTTCCGCCCGATGAGCCAACGCGGGCTTTCAGGTAGACCAAAGCAAAGCAGACTGAAGATCAGAGCGGGCACGGCCTCGACCCCCAGCATCCAGCGCCAGGCATTTTCGCCGATACCGCCGAGCAGAGCGTTCGACCCGAAGGCGACGAGAATACCAAAGACGATATTGAACTGAAACATCCCTGCGAGACGCCCCCTCTTTGCTGCCGGTGCGATTTCTGAAATAAACAACGGCGCTGCAACAGTCGAGATACCAACCCCGAGACCGCCGATGAAGCGGGCGATCATGAAGGAGGTAGGATCGGTTGCGAGCGCGGACCAAATCGCAGAGGCGAGATAGAGAATGCCGATCCAGAGCAGCGTTTTCTTTCGCCCGAACCGGTCCGTCGGCCAGGCACCGATGAGCGACCCTAACACCGTCCCCCAGAGAGCAGCGCTCATGGCAAGACCGTGAATGGCAGGGCTCAAGCCCCATAAATCTTGAATCGTTTGCTCGGCTCCGGAAATAACCACGGTATCAAAACCGAAAAGAAATCCGGACAAGGCTGCAGTGATCGACCAGAGAAATAGCTTCGTATTTGATTGGGTCATGGGGATGACATTATCAGAAATCGGTTCCTTTAACATGGCGCAAGTTCTGAAAAATTTGTGACAGATTGTGCTAACTGAGGGATAGTTAGTTGTGAGAGAAAGCGATCAGCAAAAGACCCTGGCATCGAAACCATTGCCTGGATTCCTAATGTGGGGCGAACTGCCGGGCGACCATGATCGGGATTGGCAGCGGCAATGGTTCGGACACGAGTTGATACCGGAGGCTGCTTTCAATATTCGCGGCATTGGCATTCGTGAGCCGCTTTTCAACCCTGATGTTCATCGTCCTCTCGGCACGGGCGACTGGCTCATCATGCTCTTCCATTCCCCACCACGACTCGACAGACTCAGTCCCATCGCTTCCCATGAACCGATGACGCTCATTCTTTGGCCGCCCGGTGCCGAGCAATTCTACAGTTGGGGGGAAACGGCTGAGATCGAGCGGCACTCATGGATGCACATCGAAGGGAGTTGGGTGACGGAACAGGTGAATAATATGGAACTACCTGTAAGTGAGCCATTTACCCTGCCGGACGATTCGGTCATGCTGGAGAACCTGAGTGCCATGCTGACTGAAATACAATTGGGTGTGGATTCTGACCCGGTGATCTTGAAGAATCACTTCGAAAACTGGGCGCGGGGAATCCGGCGACAGGTTCAGCATGCCGATTCGACAGCGATCGTTCCTCCTCCGTTGTTGCGTGTTCGTCGCCAGCTTGATGCAGATTATCGGAGGATACCACCTCTGGATGAACTGGCCGAATTGGCGGCGATGTCTCGTAGTCATCTCTGTCATCGCTTTCGAAAGTGCTTCGGTTCTTCGATCAGCGAATATGTGATTCGCAAGCGAATGGCCGCCGCCCAACGCATGCTCTACGAAGTGAACCTGCGTCCCGGGGAGATCGCGGATGCAGTCGGGTATACAGACATTTTTCAATTTTCGAAGCAATTCAAGAAGACTTTTGGCGTGAGCCCTTCTGAGTATCGGAAGAATATAGTCGGTTATGCAGGAAATTCCCGCCGTCCATGATTTTACGATCCTCACGATTGGTATTGATGGCGCCACGCGAAGAATCCAGAAATGGCCTTCTTCGCAGATAGACTGCAGGATCGACAACACAGTGGTTGAGCCTTGATTCGATCTCAGACTTGCTGACGCTTCGTTCGGAAGTAACTGTGTGACCAATGACAAGCGACTTTTCGTTGGCACTTCACATTCTCGGTTTTCTCACCGCGAGTGCCGATAAACCACTCACCTCAGAAATTCTGGCGGAAACCTACGGCACAAATCCCGTCGTGGTTCGCAGGGTTCTCTCAAAGCTGAGGAACGCAGGGTTCATCCGAACGCAAAGAGGAACGGGGGGAGGAAGTCTTCTCGCGCGAGAGTCTACCGGTATAACCATCCGCGAGGTCTTCGAATCGGTTCATGAAAAGTCCGGGATTTTGCCTCGCCCTCCCGGCGAAACCGGCCCCGTTTCGGAAATCATCTCCAGTTACGTGAACGATCTCCTTTCAAAGGCGGAGGAGGCTTTGCTTGAAGACTTAGGTCGCACCACGATTGCTGAAATGGATGAGAAGGTAAGACCTGAAATTTGTGCTTTTCTTTGCAAGAGAGAAAACTAAATCCGTTTGCAACTTGATTTGTAACTTTAAATGTTACACACTGTGCGGGTATGAAAAAATCGAACATTGTTCTGCTTCGTGTAGCCGCTATTCTTTGGGTCATCTGGGGGCTGGTTCACCTTTTCGCGGGAATCATGACCCTGACACAAGACACTGCTTCAGCGTTCAAGGCTATTGCTGACGGCGTTGATCCGGAACTTTTAATGCAGGACTATCCAGATGCGGTTGGGGGAGTTCTTAAGCAGCATGGTTGGAATCTGGCATGGATCGGCATCGTTACGGCCATCGGTGGTATTTTTATCTGGCGAAAGAACCTGACCTCGATCTGGGTCACCGCAATGGTGGGTGGACTCACCGACCTTGGCTACTTTTTCTTCATGGATCTCGCCGGCTATGTCCGTTTTGTTCCGGGCACTATCATGACCATCATTTCCGCGCTCGCGATTGTATTGAGCATGAAGGTCTGGTTCTCCATGAAGTCGCGATCAGAAAGCATCTAGTGGGGCACCCTTTCCCCGCCCCATTTCCCCGGTAAGTATTTCAAAAACACTCGACGGCCTTCCTATTTGGAATTAAAAACGATGCTATGTCACTTCGTTTCCTGATCTTTTGTCCGCTCGTTTCTCTTGCGATATCCGCCATGGGAACGGCAGCGGAGCCGGGGAAGTCTTTCGCCAAAAAAGGCGAGCTGATCTTGAGCGACGATTTCTCGAAGCCACCTGTCGCCAAGCAAACCGATGAGTGGAAAGAGGGCTGGCAACGTCGATGTAGCTTTGGCTTGTGGACCTCTCTCGGCGATGGTGCGGTTCGCGCGCGAAATGTACCCAGTCAGGGACACGGGCCGGTGGTGTCCTATCAGAGCCCGGTGAAGAACGTCATCGTGGAGTGCGAATTTCGCCTTCCTGAAGCGGATGGCCCGGACCGTCATTTTCGGATCTTCCTCGACTTCCCGCAATACCGGGGCCATGCCATTGCGGCGTGGGCAAATCTTTCAACCGTCTTTCAACCCGCAGGCCTGAGCCTTCTGCACAATCCGAAAAATGCAGACAAAAAAGTGATCAAAGAAGCCCGTTTTGGGCCGGCCCAAGTCGATCTCACTCCCGGCAAATGGCATCTCATGCGACTCGAGATTCTGGGCGAGCAGGTTCGTGTCACAGTCGGCGATACAGTGGTAAAGGGCACGCTGCCGGCCCTCGATGCCAACAAGAGAAATATCGCTCTCAATCCCGGCAAAGCGGGAGGTGAACTGAGAAATTTCCGCGCCTGGGAAGCTCTGGCAGCTGAAAATTGAGAAGCTGATACAGTCATATTGCTTATCTTGTCGTCTGAGCGCATTTTTCACTTTCTGCCCGGCAATCTTATTCAGTCAAAAACTGAGCCCCTCCGAGCCCCTTCCACGTTAGCGTAACCACCCAGTGGCATAGGATGGGAGCCCACATAGAGCCGGTGATGCGTCGCATCAGGCAGAATGAAAAGCCGAAGAGCGCGGTGAAACAGAGGAAGCGCGGGTCACTGACAAAAGGGAAAGCTTCGGGGACCAAGAGTGCTCCGGCAATGGGGTGCCAGATGACGAACAGTGCCGTAGATACAACGATCGAGAGTGGCGATTGTGTAGGATTGAGCAGTCCCCGGAAAACGAGTTCTTCAATCAGAGCAGGAAAGAAAAAAGCAACCGCTCCTATTTTGATCATTTGCAGAGTGGAGGGGCGATTTGACAGGTCGGTGAAGTCAGGAAGAATCAACCAAGCGACCGCGAGGAGAGCCGCTGTCGTGATGAAACAGGCGAGCCATTGCTGTCCGCTCGGCCAGGATCGCAAGTCTTTGCAGAAAGAGGGCTCAGTCGGCATGTAGAATAAGAAAAGGGGGGGATCGACAAATCCACTTAATGAGTTATTCCACCGCTACCCAATCCATCTCGATTGAAAACGGCCCATCTTTTTTGTCCGCCAATATAAGTCCCAGCCGCAGAACTTTCGACAGACCCTCCGGCGGCCCTCCCGGGAGTATTACTGATAGGAATTCGCTTTTTCAAGGGTTGCTTATCGGCGCGTCGGTCCTTCCGGGATTGAGGGGGTGCAAAGACGTTACAGCGTCCGTAGCTGCTTCGTCAGCTTCTTGATCTGCTTTTTGAACTTCTTCGCCTTCGCTGCCTGCCCCTTACGCTTGGCATTTTTCATATTTTTCTTCAGCTTCTTGATCTTCTTCTCCAGTGCGGCCCGGGCGGAGGCATCAATAGCAGTGTAGACTGGCCGGACAACCGGGTCGGACGGCGTCGAGGTGTACCGGATGAGAGCAAAATCGTCCGGAGCGCTGCCACCACCGCCGCCGATGAGAATTTTCCCGTCGCCCTGAATCGCGATTGAGGGAACGGTGTCCGAACCCCCATCGAAATCGGTTTCCACCTTGCCATCCCCGCTGAAGTCGCCATCGAGCGATCCATCCGTCAGGTAGCGGGCGATGGCGAAATCGTTGCCCGACATAGTGGAGAATTCTCCCGCTGCCAGAATTTTCCCGTCTGCTTGGAGGGCGACACTACTGGCTCTCGCTGCGCCACCGAAATCGGTGGTGACCTTGCCGTCGGTGTCGAAATCTGTATCGAGCCCCCCGCCCGGCAAATAGCGGGCCAGGGCAAAATCGAATCCGCCGGTGGAGGTTTCTCCGACCACCACGATTCGGTCATCCGATTGCAGCGCCACCCCGCTGATGAAATCATCGCCACCAAAATCAGTGGTGATCTTGCCATCAGTGTCGAAGCTGGGGTCGATGGCCCCTCCGGGGAGATAGCGAGCCAGTCCGAAGTCGTCGTCACTACCGTGGGCTCTACCCGCAACCACGATCTTTCCGTCGGATTGGATGGCCACGCCGAAGGCGAAGTCTTCGCCGCCACTGAAATCCGTCACCGTGATGCCGTCCACTCCGTCGGCGTCACCCGTCCCGAAGGTCGTATCCAGCGTGCCGTTGGCCAGATAGCGAGCCACGGCGAAATCGGCGTCCCCGAATTGTCCCACGACGATGATCTTCCCGTCATCAAGGAGAGCGGCGGCAAAGATTTCCTCCGAGCCTCCGAAGTCCGTGATCACCAGACCACCGGTTCCAAAAGTCGCATCGAGGCCGCCGGTGTCATCGTACCGAGCCAAGCAGAAATCATAGTCGGTGCCGTTGTCGGTAATTCCCACAACGATGATTTTTCCATCCGATTGCAACAACACCGCCGCCGCATAGTTATCGTCCGAAGCGCCGAAGTCGGTTATCACCTTGCCATCCACATCGAAAGATGTATCCAGTGAGCCATTTGGAAGATAGCGGGCAAGCGCGAAGTCGGCATCGAAACCTTCGGTGGTTCCCGCCGCAATAATTTTTCCGTCCGGTTGGATCGCGAGGCCCCTGACAAAATCGTTGGCGGAGGTGCCGAAACTGGTCCCCACCTTACCGCCAGTCCCGAAAGTGGTGTCAAGATCGCCGCCATCCGCGTGCATGGCCGCTGCAACAACCGCAGCAAGGCAGAAAATCAGAAGCCGGTTACTGACCACGGCTTTGGAAGGAAGAAGGTTCGAGTGAGGAGTAGTCATCATGAAGTTAGCTTAATAAGTTATATTACTGATAGGAATTCGCTTTTTCAAGGGTTGCTTATCGGCGCGTCGGTCCTACCGGGATTGAGGGGGTGCAACCGCTACACCCTCCGCCCCGACGGCTTCATCTCGATCAACGCCGGCTCCAAAACTGGCGAGCTACTCACCAAGCCGTTCACCTTCACCGGCGAGAAACTAGAACTCAATCTCAGCACCAGCGCTGTCGGCGGAGCACAGGTCGAAATGCAAAACGCCGACGGCACGCCGATCCCCGGTTTTGCGCTCGGCGACTGTCCGCCAGTCTACGGCGACGCTCTTGACCTTCCCGCTGTTTGGCAAGACCAACCTCCGCTGGCTTCTCTCACCGGCAAGTCGGTCCGCCTTCGTTTTACACTGACCGAGTGCGATCTTTACGCGTTCAATTTTTCGTAAATTCTACGATCTCCAAGGTTGATCGATCCCCGCATCAACATCTGGGTCCAAAGTCTTATCACTTATCTAAATCGGATCGAGTAGAGGTCAGAATCGCGCATCTGAAATCGTAGCCGAACCTCTTTTCCACGAAGTTCTCCGAGATCGCCACTGTCTTTCCAGACGACTGTGTGGGCGATTTCGTCACCCACGATGGCACGCATATCATCAAGAGCGAAGCTCTGAAACGGATTGCCTTCCGCGTCGAGAATTTCGATGCGGATGCGGCCTGCCGCAGACGTCGCCATGTTGATCTCCAGTTGATTGCCTTCGAAGCGCAAGGGCTTCGTCACCATTTCACCATAGCCGGCACCAGCGTGCAGCGAGGCAAAACCGTCCATCCGTAATGTGTAACGCTGATCGTGAATGTAGAGGGAGAGCTCATCTTCAGCGGTTTGCAGCAGGCCCAAAGTCGGCGAACCGCTCACAGGATTTGGCCAGCGCCATCGATCAGAGTTCCGACCCGGTCGGATGAACGCTTCTTGGAAAGTCCGGACATATCCCGCCTCTCCCCGAGCGGAAAGAAGGATCACGTCCGACGGGTAGCGGTGAATGTCGCCACCGGACCACGGTATATAGCGAAGCGCAGTAGTGAGATAAATATGGTGCGCGCGGAAATACGAAAATGTCGCGTTTGTATAGAACTGCTCGTCCTCCTCATTAACAGGATACAACACGCCTTCGGACCAGTTCACAAAGTCCTTTGATACACTTCGACTTACCGACCTGATCCCCCGACGCCCCTCGACTTTCGGAAGCCACGTGCGGTAGTAGCACACGTAGCACTGCTCGGTTTCAGACCAGAATGCTGCAGGCTGCGAATCAAAGTAATGCTCGCTGGTCTTCCCTTCAGGAATGACAGGTGCTTCCTGCAGTCGGCGCCAATGAACGCCGTCGGCTGATACCAGCCCGTATAGCCCGGTGCCGGCAGACCAGGATTTTCCACCGCCACCAAGCCCTTTGAAGCGTTCATCGTCAGGAACGCCATGCCGGGTATCGTAAAACGGGCTAAAATTGTGAGTGATCGGATCGTGCGGCTCGAGGATCATGTTCTCATGCCCGGCTCCGAATCGTGGAAAAAGCCCGAGATCGGACTTTTCCCAGTTCAGCCCGTCCTCACTGCGGTAGTAATAGTAAGCGTATTTGTAGAGATCATCGCGTTCGCCTTGGTGGACGTTACCACGAGTGTAGTAGTGATAGATCCCATCCACTTCGACGATCGTGCTGTAAACACTGCTGCGAGGTGGTGGCCGAGTCGACCGCTGTGCCAGAACAGGAGTGGCGAGGCGAAGTTCAAGCCCATTCATCTTGTCGATCAGGTAATCGTCGACAAACAGCTCCCGTCGATTTCCAAGATCGATTACATCCCCACCCTGAGCCCCGGCAGATATGATGGTAGCGACAGTCATCGTCCAGGCCAGCAACACTGTGGTTGCATTTCGAATTCGCCACTGAGGCTTTTTGTTCATGATTGATCGGTGGCTTATAGTGGGGAGAATCATACGATCAGGACGATTGATAGGAATTTGCTTTTTCAAGGAGTTCTTATCGGCGCGTCAGGCCTTCCGGGATTGAGGGGGTGCACATCAGTTTGAAATCATCTCCGTAGCGCGATCGGACAAAGTCGAGTTTTCCTGCTTTGAAGTCCGCAGCTTCGTCGGGATCGTTGGAAAGTTGGGAACCCTCTTCTTTGGAATACGACCCGACGCCGAGCTTCGCGGCTTGAAATCCGAGGGATTGGTAGAAGTCGAGCTTCTCCGCGAGACGGTCGGTCGGGAAATTCGATGGTCCCCCGGTTGCGTAGCAAAATAGACTATCGTGAACGGCTCCGCCGAGTAATTCGCAAACGGGTTTCCCTTCGATTTTTCCTTTCAAATCCCAGAGAGCCGCTTCGATTCCGGAAAGGACGGAAGCGCCCAAACCGACCCGACACCAAAAATTTCCGCAGTGGTACATCCGCTGCCACAGCTCGGGGATATCGTCGACATCTTGCCCAAGGAGGATGGGTTTGAAAAATCCGACCGTCTCGGGAACAATTTCCGGGCAAAAATATCCGGCATACGTTTCGCCGATCCCGATCAGATCCGGATCGTCGGTATGAATCTCGATGAAGGCGGCACTCCTCCATTTGCGAAGCTCGAGAAGAAACGGGTCGCCCGTGCAAGGGCCGGTCAGGAGGACGGTTTTAACGTCAGCAATTTTCATTGGATCGGATCGATTCAATAGGGTTGGGTCGACGATTCAACCCTATTGAATCCAGATTCTGTCCTCACTCTATAAGGGCAATTCGATTGGGTCGACCGTTAATGGATACGCGAATCGTGTGCCTGAAAATCATTTCAATCAAAGTTGAAGTCCGATAGCATTTCGCTGTCTCAACTTATCCAAATGAAGAATTTCGTAACTCCTGTGCTTGCCCTGATTGCGGCTTTCATGTTTCCGGCCGTAGCTGCGGAATATTTTGACGAGACGAGAAATACCACGACACTTTTCTCCTTCGACGATGTCTCGATTCCTTTCACCGAGAATCTGAAGCTGGAGATGCGAACTCCGGAGCGGCACGAAAAAAATCCGGTGATGACTCGCGGGCCCGAGGGGTCGGTCGATTCTTGGGCGGTGCAGTTTTATGGCTCGGTGCTTCGGGATCATAAAACTGGAAAATTCCGAATGTGGTACTGTGCGGTTTCGAAAGAGGAGCGGAAACAGGCGACACTTGATAAGGAGCCTTCGCGGCCCTGGCGGGTGGCGTATGCGGAAAGCGACGATGGGGTCAACTGGACGAAACCGAATCTGGGTTTGGTGGAAGCTTTTGGAAACAAGGACAACAATTTGTGTCTGTTGGAACCACATATGGGGGTTCTCAATTTGAAAGTCCTCGACGAACCGGATGATCCGAATCCCGCTCATCGTTTCAAACTAGGCACTCATGTCTGGACGACGAAAAGCCCGACTCGAAGAAACGGAACATTCGTGCCCTATGTGAGCGCGGACGGCTACACGTGGAAACTCTTGGGGGACGCTAAAGCAGTTCGATCGGAGATTGCAGAGGCGGACACCTGCATTCCGCCACTGCATTTTGAACCGGTCGGGGGCCTTTATAAATGGGACGGGCTTTATCATCTCTCGGGGCAAAATGCGATTTCCGCCGTGGTTCCCTATCACGGCCGGGTCACTAGAACCTTCATCTCTCCCGATTTCCAAAATTGGAGCCAAGGAAGTGCGATTCAAGCGGTGCGTTCTCATCAGCACGAATTGCTGGGTCCCGGGAAAAGTCGCATTGGTGAACAGACTCACGAAGGTATCAGTGTCTGGAACCGCGGGAACGTTTTAGTTGGTGTGTCAGGGATTTGGCACGGAACGCCGGAATGGGAGGATTTGACGATCGATCTTGGCTTTGTGGTTAGTAACGACGGAACCTACTTCCGCGAACCGCTGAAGGAATGGCCATTGATCAAGCGCGGCGAAGACGGTGCTTGGGATCAGGGCGGGCTTCTTCAGGGGCAGGGATTCGAAAATGTCGGGGAACAGACTTATGTCTACTACGGCGGATGGGATCCCCGCAGTTGGGAGTCATCGCCACCTCGCGGTGGCGTTGGGATCGTGACGGTGCCACGGGATCGGTTTGCCGACTTGGTGACTAACGAAGCTACTAAAGGTCCCGGTGACTATCAGATGGAAGAAACAGTGTGCAGTTTTCTCACCTCGTCCATCGACATCGAACCCGGAGCGAGGAAATTTTTTGTGAATGCGGCCGGCCTTGGTGATGGGGCAGTACTGAGAGTGGAGTTGCTGGATCATTTGATGGCGCCGCTGGATGGGCTATCCGGCGATGCTGCTGCTATCATAAGCGACAACGGATTTCAGACACCTGTTCTGTTCGGAGGAGAGCAGGAGATTTCGAATTTGCCGGAACGCGCTCGGGTGAAGGTTACTTTTGAAGGAGAGAAACGAACCGATATTCGATTCAGCGCGATGTATGTCCGCTAATTATTGATAGGAATTTGCTTTTTCAAGGAGTTCTTATCGGCGCGTCGGTCCTCCCGGGATTGAGGGGGTGCAGGAGGGCTGTTGAGCCTCGAGGAGGGTCGAGCGGGTGACGCTATCCCACCCGGGGGCTTTCCGGAAGGGGGCAATGAATAACGTCACACGGTTCTCGACATCTCGACGAATGCTTTCTACGTTGGAAATTACCTGCCTCTATTCTCTATGAAACGATCTGCCTCTCTCCCTCTCCATGTTCTTGCTGCCCTGCTTGCCGTTCTCCTGATACCCGCTGTTTCCAGCGCCGAAACGCTCACGGTGATGAACAACCAGGGCCACAGCCTGCCCGGCACGCTGAGAGATGCTGTATACGAAGCAGAGGATGGAGACATCATCGTCTTTCACCATGTACTCGACGGCTCGACGATCCATCCGGAGTACACGATGATGGTGGAGGATAAAAACCTGACCTTCGACGCCTCGTCCCTGCCCAACGGCATCACCATCAGCGGCGACTCGAACAAAGACGGTGTAGGCGACTTGCGTGTATTCGATCTCTCGCTCGGCGCAAATGTCACCATGAGAGCGATTACGATCGTCGACGGGAAAGCCGACGACGGCACTGGCAGCGGAGCCGGTCGCGGCGGACTGGGCGGCGGTGCGATTTACTGCAACCAAAGCATGCTGACTCTGGAGCAGTGCACTCTTTCCGGCAACCGTGCCGGGAACGGCAGCGTCGACGACGGCGGGGGCGGTAGCGGCGGCGCGATTAGCCTCTTCGG
>Ga0222633_1001264_pt1 | contig 14336 bp, 8 predicted proteins | sample AntAcemetageno48_FD_179816 | JGI IMG/M metagenome (GOLD analysis project Ga0222633, IMG submission 179816) | Saline water microbial communities from Ace Lake, Antarctica - #48 | ecosystem: Environmental > Aquatic > Non-marine Saline and Alkaline > Saline | place: Antarctica: Ace Lake | collected...
CAGACCTTTGTGATCGCCGCTGTTAGCGTCGTCTTACCATGGTCAACATGGCCAATCGTTCCTACGTTTAAGTGCGGCTTCGTCCGCTCAAACTTCTCTTTGGACACTTCTCACCTCATTAGTATTGGGGATACTTCCCCGGTTGTTAAAAAGGAGTCAGAGTAAAGTGCCAGAGTATTTACTCTGGCACTTTACTCTGACCCCATAATTAATTAGGCCACGCCTTGGTTAACCTTTGTTAATTATCGCATTCGCAATGTTCGGCGGCACTTCTTTATATTGCGCGAATTCCATTGAGTAGGTCGCGCGACCTTGTGTGGCTGAACGCATATCCGTTGCATAACCAAACATTTCTGACATAGGTACTTCGGCGCGAACAGCTTTCCCCGCTTGCACATCTTCCATGCCAGTGACGACACCTCGGCGCCTATTTAAATCGCCAATAATGTCTCCGTAATGCTCTTCAGGTGTTACCACCTCAACGTTCATAACGGGCTCGAGCAAAACTGGATCTGCTAGTAGAGCACCACTGCGCATTGCCATGGAGCCCGCCACTTTAAAGGCCACTTCATTCGAATCGACATCATGGTAGGAACCATCAAAAAGAGTCACTTTCACACCCTGGAGCGGATACCCGGCGACCACACCATTGCCGAGCTGCTCTTGAATACCCTTATCCACAGCGTTTATATATTCTCGAGGCACAGCGCCACCAACAATTGCATCGACGAACTCGTACCCATCTTCGTCTTCATGGGGTTCGATCTTGATCCAAACATGACCGTACTGACCTCGACCGCCGGTTTGGCGAATGAACTTGCCCTCCGACTCGACAGTCTTTCGAATGGTTTCGCGATAGGACACCTGAGGCTTACCGATATTGGCCTCAACGCCAAACTCTCGCTTCATTCGATCAACAATAATGTCGAGGTGCAATTCACCCATACCGCCAATAATTGTCTGCCCAGAATCTTGGTCGGTACGCACACTGAAGGATGGGTCCTCGGCCGCTAATTTTCCCAACGCAGTCGACATCTTTTCCTGGTCTGCTTGAGATCGAGGTTCTACCGCGACGTGTATCACCGGTTCTGGAAACTCCATCTTCTCAAGCGTGATGACGTTCTTTAAATCGCACAAAGTGTCGCCAGTTGTCGCAAACTTTAGGCCAATTGCCGCCGCTATATCTCCCGCATGAACCTCTTGAATCTCATTGCGGTCATTGGAGTGCATTTGCACCATTCGACCGATTCGCTCTTTCTTATCTTTAATCGCGTTGTATACCTGATCTCCAGTTTTGAGAACCCCGGAATAAACTCTGAAAAAAGTAAGGGTTCCCACATAAGGGTCAGTCGCGATTTTAAATGCCAGCGCAGCAAAGGGTTCACTATCATCGGCATGGCGATAAGCATCTGTGCCGTCTTCGAGATAACCATGAATCGCTTTCACTTCATCTGGCGCGGGCAAGTATTCAACCACGGCGTCCAGAACGGTTTGAACGCCTTTGTTCTTAAATGCAGATCCACACAAGGCCGGCACAATCTCATTTGCCAGGGTACGTTTACGGATCCCGCCTTTGATCTGCTCGATGGAAAGTTCCTTACCGTCAAGATAAGCTTCCATCAACTCATCATCGGCTTCCGCAGCAGCTTCAACGAGATTTTCTCGATATTCTTTGGCGAGGTCCTGCAGGTCATCCGGTATGTCATCTTCTATTAAGGTCAGACCTAAATCTTCCTCATTCCAGTAGATGGCTTTCATTTTGATCAGATCGATGACCCCTTTGAAATGCTCTTCTGCTCCGATGGCAAGTTGCAGAGGAACAGGCGTGGCGCCTAGGCGGCTCTCTATCTGGGCAACTACTCTTAAAAAATCAGCGCCGGCGCGATCCATCTTGTTGACGAACACAAGCCGGGGAACTTCATATTTGTTAGCTTGGCGCCAGACTGTTTCTGATTGCGGCTCTACTCCAGAGGTACCACAAAAAACGACTACCGCCCCATCTAACACTCTAAGAGAGCGCTCCACTTCAATGGTGAAGTCAACGTGTCCCGGTGTGTCGATGATATTGATACGGTGTTGTTCGAACTGCTGTTCAGAGCCCTGCCAGAAAGTAGTTGTCGCGGCAGATGTAATGGTAATGCCCCGCTCCTGTTCCTGTTCCATCCAGTCCATGGTAGCAGCGCCATCGTGGACCTCACCTATCTTGTGAGATAGACCGGTGTAGAACAGCACTCGCTCCGTGGTTGTGGTTTTACCCGCATCCACATGAGCGACGATACCGATATTTCGGTATCGTTTGATGGGCGTTTGCCTTGGCATAACTTTACTGCAGGTTTAGGGGCTCTTGTCTTTAAAAACGATAGTGAGAGAACGCCTGGTTAGCTTGCGCCATGCGATGAGTGTCTTCTCGCTTGCGAACAGCAGAACCACGACCTTCGGCAGCGTCTAGTATTTCTCCAGCAAGACGTTGAGCCATGGACTTTTCGCCCCGGCTTCTAGCTGAATCAACCAACCAACGCATAGCCAAAGCTCCACGACGAGAGGGGCGAACTTCAACAGGCACCTGATACGTCGCACCACCCACTCGTCGAGATTTTACTTCAACAGAAGGAGCAATAGCTTCAAGTGCAGCATCAAAAACTTCGATGGGGTCGTTGCCGCTACGTTCTTTAACGCGATCAAGTGCGCCGTAGACGATTTTTTCTGCAACCGCTTTCTTGCCGCTGACCATGACATGGTTCATAAATTTGGCGAGCGTTTGGTTGTGGTACTTTGGATCCGGCAGTATTTCCCGTTTCTCGGGGACTCTACGTCTTGGCATGATAATTTCCTATATATCTTCAGGTTAATCCGAAAACCTCTCATCACTATTTATTCCTAGGGAGAACGAGGTCCGGCCTTACTCTGGATCCCTATTTATCAACAAGCGGTCTATCAATAAAAGGTCCAGCACTAAATTTTCCAGCACTAAATTACGAAAGCTAAAACCTAAGTTCTAGCGTTTGGGTCGTTTGGTACCGTACTTGGAACGACCCTGCATTCTGTCTTGAACACCAGTGGTGTCCAGGGTGCCGCGAACCGTGTGGTATCGCACACCAGGCAAGTCTTTAACACGACCGCCGCGAATCAGAACCACAGAGTGTTCCTGCAGGTTGTGCCCCTCACCACCGATGTATGAAGTCACTTCATAACCGTTAGTAAGACGAACGCGACACACTTTACGAAGAGCCGAGTTTGGCTTCTTTGGTGTAGTCGTATAAACCCGAGTGCACACGCCACGACGTTGCGGACATGATTGCAGAGCAGGAACATCGCTCTTTTCGACCTTTCGCTTTCTAGGCTTTCGAACCAATTGACTGATTCTTGCCATAAATTAAAACTCCAGCTTTAAACAAAAGTCAGGGACACTGGCATCAAATGCCGTTTGTGAGCCTGCCAAATTCGAGGGGCGCATTCTAATGATGCGACCCCTTCCCGTCAACCGCCTATTGGCGGCGCCCTTCGGATCAGGAGTTACCCGTATCCGTTGAGCTAAGCGCTTCGCTCAGTGCTGCTTCAACATCTAAAGCACTAACCGTACGCTCTTGGTTTCGACTCTCTTTCCGTTTCTTTCGATCTTCGTGGTACTTAAGACCTGTACCCGCTGGGATCAATCGACCCACGATGACGTTTTCTTTCAAGCCTCTCAGGTGATCGCGCTTGCCGGTGACGGCAGCCTCGGTCAATACCCGCGTGGTTTCCTGGAAAGAAGCAGCAGAGATGAATGACTCTGTAGCCAGGGCAGCCTTGGTAATACCCAACAAGACTCGTTGGAATTTCGCTGGCTGCAGATTTTCTGACCTGAGCTTGTCATTTTCATCCAACAGTCGAACGTGTTCGACCTGCTCACCTTTGATCATCGAAGATTCACCAGCAGCCGTAATGTCTGCTTTACGCAACATCTGACAAACAATCACTTCGATATGCTTGTCGTTGATGGTCACACCCTGCAGACGGTATACGTCCTGGATTTCCTTCACAACATACTGGGTCAAGGCTTCTACACCCTTAAGCCTGAGAATATCATGGGGATTTTCTGGGCCATCAGATACAACTTCACCCTTCTCAACGTTCTCACCCTCGAACACTGTCATGTGACGCCACTTAGGAATCAATACTTCGTAGTGGTCATCACCTTCTGGCAACTCGCTGGTATCCATTGGCGTAATCACCAAACGGCGCTTGCCTTTGGTTTCCTTACCGAAGCTGACAGTACCCGAAATCTCAGCCAAAACGGCGGATTCTTTCGGCTTTCGAGCTTCAAACAGGTCGGCGACCCGTGGCAGACCACCGGTGATGTCACGAGTCTTAGAGCCTTCTTGAGGAATACGCGCAATAACGTCACCGATTTCAATGTCAGCGCCGTCTTCAAGACTCAAAATCGCGTTGGCTTCGAGGAAGTAGTGAGCTGGCACATCGGTGCCCGCCAACAACAACTGATTGCCTTCATCATCTACCAGAGTAACAGCTGCTCGCACATCCTTACCGGCACTTGGACGATCCTTAGGATCAATCACGGAAATGCTAGATAGACCTGTGAGCTCGTCAGTCTGACGACGAATCGTCACGCCTTCGATCATGCTCTCGAACAACACCTTACCGGCAACTTCGGTCACGATTGGGTGAGTGTGCGGATCCCAGTTTGCAACAACTTCGCCCGCGTCAACCTGAGAGTCATCACCCTTCTTCAGGACGGCGCCGTAGGGGATCTTATATCGCTCACGTTCTCGGCCAGTTTCTGCTTCAGCAACAGCAACTTCACCCGAACGAGAGACCGCAACATAGTCACCGTTAATCTTCTGAATCGTCTTGAGGTTGTGCAAACGGATCGTACCGGCATGCTTAACCTGAATATTATCAATTGCGGTTGCTCGCGATGCTGCACCACCAATGTGGAAGGTACGCATGGTGAGCTGTGTTCCTGGTTCACCGATAGACTGGGCTGCAATAACACCGATTGCTTCACCGATATTAACAAGGTGTCCACGGCCGAGATCACGTCCGTAACACTTGCTGCAAACACCGTATCGAGTGTCACATGTGATTGCGCTTCGAACCGTCATCTCATCAACAGTGAGGTCTTCTAGCATGGTGACCCACTTCTCGTCGATCAAGGTGCCTGCTGGGATCACAATTTCATCACCGGCTGCATTAAACACGTCTTCCGCCACAACACGGCCCAGCACACGACCACCGATTGGCATGACAACGTCACCGCCGTCAATCACCGCAGTCATAATCAAACCATCGTCGGTACCACAGTCATGTTCAGTAACAACCAGATCCTGGGCTACATCAACGAGTCGCCGCGTCAGGTAACCGGAGTTAGCCGTTTTCAATGCTGTATCAGCCAAACCTTTACGTGCACCGTGAGTCGAGATGAAATACTGCATCACGTTCAGGCCTTCGCGGAAGTTCGCAGTAATGGGTGTTTCAATGATCGAGCCGTCTGGCTTGGTCATCAATCCACGCATACCGGAAAGCTGACGAATCTGCGCGGGCGAACCACGAGCACCAGAGTCAGCGTACATCCATACACTATTAAAGGAATTTTGCTCTACCTTCTCACCGTCACGGTTGGTGACAGTTTCTTTTGCAAGATTATCCATCATCGCCACACCTACTTGATCGTTGGCGCGGGTCCAGATGTCGATTACCTTGTTGTATTTCTCGCCCTGAGTTACCAGACCGGATGCGTACTGAGATTCAATTTCGCGAATTTCACTCTCGGCACTGGCAATGATGCTGGCCTTTTCTTTAGGAATAACGAAATCTTCAACTCCGATGGAGGCACCTGATGCGGTTGAGTACTCATAACCTAAGTACATCAACTGGTCAGCAAAAATCACAGTATCTTTAAGGCCGACAGTTCGATAACAAATATTAATCAATCGAGAAATATCTTTGTTACCAAGCGTTTGGTTCACAAGCTCGTACGCCAGTCCCTTAGGCACAATTTCATAGACCAGTGCACGGCCAACAGTGGTATCTATCACGCTACTGGAAGTGACCATATCACCATTTTCGTCTTCTTTTGTCTCTGTAATACGAACCTTCACTTTGGCCTGCAAGGCAACGGCGCCAGTACGGTACGCCCGTGAAACTTCTTGTATGTCCGAGAAGACCATACCTTCGCCCTTGTCATTCACGCGCTCACGGGTCATGTAATAGACACCCAAAACGACATCCTGAGAAGGAACAATGACAGGCTCGCCGTCAGCTGGCAGCAGTACGTTGTTGGTAGACATCATCAATGCACGGGCTTCCAACTGAGCTTCTAGAGTCAGTGGAACGTGCACAGCCATTTGGTCGCCGTCAAAGTCTGCGTTATAAGCAGTACAGACCAGCGGGTGCAGTTGAATCGCCTTACCTTCGATCAGAACTGGCTCAAAAGCCTGGATACCGAGACGGTGCAGAGTTGGCGCACGGTTAAGCAACACAGGATGTTCGCGAATCACATCGGCAAGAATATCCCAGACTTCTGGGGTTTCTCGCTCCACCATCTTTTTGGCAGCCTTGATGGTCGTTGCAAGGCCTCGAGCTTCTAACTTGCCAAAAATGAAAGGCTTAAAGAGTTCGAGAGCCATCTTCTTAGGCAGACCACACTGGTGCAGTCGCAGAGATGGACCTACTACAATTACTGACCGTCCAGAGTAATCCACTCGCTTACCAAGCAAGTTCTGACGGAAACGACCCTGCTTACCTTTGATCATGTCAGCCAAAGACTTAAGCGGACGCTTATTGGTACCCGTAATAGCGCGACCACGACGACCATTGTCGAGCAGAGCATCTACTGCTTCCTGCAGCATACGCTTTTCATTGCGGACAATGATGTCCGGCGCAGAAAGGTCAAGCAGTCGCTTCAGTCGGTTATTACGGTTAATGACCCGTCGATACAAATCGTTCAGATCCGAAGTCGCAAAGCGGCCACCTTCCAGTGGCACTAAAGGACGCAGATCCGGCGGCAGAACTGGTAGTACCGTAAAGATCATCCACTCCGGCTTGTTACCAGACTTATCGAACGCTTCCATCAACTTGAGTCGTTTGGTCAGCTTCTTGATCTTGGTTTCTGAATTGGTTTGCGGCAGCTCTTCACGAACCGTCGCAATTTCTTCGTTGATATCCATGTCCTTCATCAGGTCTTGAATCGCTTCAGCGCCCATCTTGGCTTCGAATTCATCGCCAAATTCTTCCAGAGCTTCGTAATACTGCTCGTCGGTCAGTAGCTGACGCTTTTCAAGCGTCGTCAAACCGGGATCTGTGACAACAAAAGACTCAAAGTAAAGAACGCGCTCGATATCACGCAGCGTCATGTCCATCAACAAGCCGATTCTTGAAGGCAAAGACTTCAAGAACCAGATGTGAGCAACAGGACTTGCTAGCTCAATGTGGCCCATTCGCTCGCGACGTACTTTTGCGAGAGCAACTTCAACGCCGCATTTTTCACAAATAACGCCTCGGTGCTTAAGGCGCTTATATTTTCCGCAAAGACATTCGTAGTCTTTGTTTGGACCAAATATCTTAGCGCAGAACAATCCATCGCGTTCTGGCTTAAAGGTCCGATAGTTAATTGTTTCAGGCTTTTTAACTTCGCCGTAAGACCAAGATCGAATCAATTCTGGCGACGCTAGGCCAATTCGCAACGAGTCAAACTCGTCGTTCTGTCCCTGCGCTTTCAGTATGTTAAGAAGATCTTTCAAGGCTTTCCTCCACCGGGCTCATCGCCCGCCTATGTGAATACTGTATTCCGTATTTTGCTTGATTGCCGTTCGTTCACTGCTTAGTCGTTCTCGAGTTCGATATCGATACCCAGTGAGCGAATCTCTTTTACGAGCACATTGAAGGACTCCGGCATACCGGGCTCCATACGATGGTCGCCATCAACAATATTCTTGTACATTCTCGTTCGGCCATGGACGTCATCAGACTTCACCGTTAGCATTTCCTGCAGGGTGTAGGCCGCGCCATAAGCTTCTAGGGCCCAGACTTCCATTTCACCAAATCGCTGACCGCCAAACTGCGCTTTGCCGCCTAGTGGTTGCTGGGTTACAAGACTATAGGAACCTGTAGAACGCGCATGCATCTTGTCATCAACCAGGTGGTTCAATTTCAACATGTACATGTAACCAACGGTTACTGGTCGCGCAAACTGCTCACCGGTCGTGCCATCATACAGAGTCGTTTGACCGTCTAACGGTAGATCAGCAAGCTCGAGCATAGACTTAATTTCTTGCTCAGAAGCGCCGTCGAAGACGTTAGTCGCCATCGGCACACCGCCACGCAGGTTATGAGACATTTCTAGGATCTCGGCGTCCGTAAAGGAACCGAGGTCTTCGACTCGACCGCTCTGATTGTAGATCTTGTCCAGGAACTCGCGAATTTCAACAACCTTACGTTGCTCGTCCAGCATGCGACCGATCTTTTTACCAAGCCCATCCGCTGCCCAACCCAGATGGGTTTCTAGAATCTGACCCACGTTCATGCGCTTAGGCACACCGAGTGGGTTGAGGACGATGTCGATAGGCTCGCCATCTTCATCAAAAGGCATATCCTCAACAGGCTTAATCACGGAGATAACACCCTTATTACCATGACGGCCAGCCATCTTATCACCAGGCTGAATGCGACGTTTGATCGCAAGATAAACCTTAACGATCTTAAGTACGCCAGGAGCAAGGTCATCACCGGATTCCAGCTTGCCTTTGCCCTCATCAAACTGCTCATCTAGCTGCTGGCGACGTTCTTTCAAACGGGTATCGGCAGTTTCGAGCAATTCGTTCAGATCGTCGGCATCCATGCGAATCTTAAACCAATCGTCTTCTGGTAATTCTTCGAGGAACTGCTTCGTGACTTTATCGCCTTTCTTTAGCCCAGGACCAGCTATAACTGCTTTACCTGTAAGGGATCCAGCCAAACGCTCAAAGGTCGCTGTCTGGATAATGCGATATTCTTCTTCGATGTTTCGACGAATCTCTTCTACTTCGTGACGTTCGATATCAAGAGCACGCTGGTCCTTGTCGATGCCATCGCGAGTAAAGACCCGAACGTCAATCACGGTACCGTTGTAGCTACTGGGTACTCGCAAAGATGTGTCTTTAACGTCAGAGGCCTTCTCACCAAAAATCGCACGTAGGAGCTTTTCTTCTGGAGTCAGCTGAGTTTCGCCTTTTGGCGTCACCTTACCAACCAGAATATCTCCAGCTTCAACTTCTGCACCAATATAAACGATACCAGACTCATCAAGCTTGCCCAGCGCACCTTCGCCTACGTTTGGAATATCGCAGGTAATTTCCTCAGAACCCAACTTGGTGTCTCGAGCAATGCAGGTCAGTTCCTGAATGTGAATTGACGTAAATCGATCTTCTTTAACCACTCGCTCTGAAATCAGAATCGAGTCCTCAAAGTTGTAGCCATTCCAGGTCATAAAGGCGATACGACAGTTTTGTCCAAGGGCAAGCTCACCCATATCGATAGAAGGACCGTCGGCAAGCACGTCGCCGGAAGCAATGGAGTCACCTTGTTTTACCAAAGGCTTTTGATTAATACAGGTATTCTGGTTTGAACGGGTGTACTTGGTCAGATTGTAAATATCTACACCAGCTTCACCGGTCTCAGTTTCTGCATCGTTGACACGAACCACGATTCGACCGGCATCAACAGTTTCAATGACACCGCCACGTCGAGCAACAACACACACGCCAGAATCTCGAGCGACGATCTTCTCCATGCCAGTGCCGACCAAAGGCTTTTCAGCGCGAAGGGTTGGGACTGCCTGTCGTTGCATGTTTGAACCCATCAGGGCTCGGTTGGCATCGTCGTGCTCGAGGAAAGGAATCAATGAAGCGGCAACTGATACCACCTGCAGAGGTGAAACATCCATGAAGTTGACGCTTTCACGGGAAGATTTCGTAAATTCACCTTGATGGCGAACATCTACCAGATCATCAATGATGTGGTTCTTGTCGTCTAACGGCACACTTGCCTGAGCGATGACGTAGTCACTCTCGATAATTGCAGAGAGGTATTCGATGTCATTGGTAACCTTACCGTCAATTACCTTTCGATAAGGACTCTCGAGGAATCCATATTCATTGGTTCGCGCATAGGTCGCCAGAGAGTTAATCAATCCGATGTTTGGACCTTCCGGCGTTTCAATAGGACAGACACGACCATAATGCGTGGGGTGTACGTCTCGAACCTCAAAACCAGCTCGCTCACGAGTCAAACCACCTGGCCCTAATGCCGAAACACGACGCTTGTGCGTGACCTCTGAAAGTGGATTGTTCTGATCCATAAACTGAGAAAGCTGCGCCGAGCCAAAGTATTCTTTCACTGCAGCGGCAACAGGTTTGGCGTTAATCAAATCCTGAGGCATCAAACCTTCGGATTCTGCAAGACTCAAACGTTCCTTAACAGCACGCTCGACCCGAATCAAACCAAGACGGAAGGCATTTTCTGCCATCTCACCGACAGAACGGATACGTCGGTTACCCAGGTGATCGATATCATCCACGACGTCTTTACCGTTACGAATATTGATCAAACATTTCACAACATCAATGACGTCATTGTTGGATAAAGTGCCGGCTCCAACTTCTTCTTCGCGACCAAGACGACGGTTGAACTTCATTCGACCGACGGCTGTTAAGTCATATCGTTCTGGAGCGAAGAACAGGTTGTTAAAGAGGTTTTCTGCAGCTTCTTTAGTTGGTGGCTCACCAGGACGCATCATGCGATAGATTTCAACCAATGCCTCAAGACGATTGGTTGATGCATCGGCATTCAAGGTGTCAGAGATAAAAGGACCGCAATCTAGGTCGTTGGTATAGATCGTGTTGAAGCTCTCAAGACCGATCTCAGCAAACTTCGCAAGTACTTCTTCTGTGACAACGGTGTTGCAAGCAACGACAATCTCACCGGTTTCTGGATCAACGATGTCGTTTGCCAATACATGGCCACAAACATATTCAAGCGGTACTTCTAGTTGCTCAAGACCAGCGTCTTCCATAGTACGAATGTGCCGAGCAGTGATTCGAGCACCTTCCTCGACAATCAGTTCGCCTTCGGCGCCAGTGATTTCAAACCGGGCTGTGTCTCCACGCAAGCGACTAGCGATCAAGTTCAGGCTGTAGCCTTCTTCGTCGACATAGAAAGTGTCGGTATCGAAGAACATATCCAGGATTTCTTCTGAGCTGTATCCAAGCGCTCGCAGCAACACGGTTGCTGGCAATTTTCGACGCCGGTCAATTCGAACATAGACTGCGTCTTTTGGATCGAATTCAAAATCAAGCCAAGATCCACGCATTGGAATCACACGTGCTGAGTAAAGCAATTTACCGGAGCTGTGAGTTTTACCCTTGTCGTGGTCAAAGAAAACACCAGGTGAACGGTGCAACTGAGAGACGACAACACGCTCGATACCATTGATAACGAAGGTACCATTTTCGGTCATGAGCGGAATTTCGCCCATGTAAACTTCTTGCTCTTTGATATCCTTAATAGCCTTGTTAGACGAATCCTTATCGTAAATGATCAGCCTGACTTTGACTCGAAGAGGCACCGCATAAGTGACGCTTTGCAGCTGGCACTCGCGAACATTAAAAGGCGGCTTACCCAAACGGTAGCTCACATACTCAAGCGCCGCACTACCAGAATAGCTGACGATAGGAAACACGGATTTAAACGCTGCATGCAGGCCCTTTCCGATTCGCTCTGCTGGCGTAATCTTGTCCTGCAAAAACTCCTGATAAGATTCAACCTGAATCGCGAGCAGGTATGGAATATCCATAACCGACCGCAATTTGCCGAAATCCTTTCGAATACGTTTTTTCTCTGTGTACGAATAGGCCATTAATGCCTCCAGGCTAAATCTTTAATTCGTATGGGCTGTCGAACAAGTTCGCCAGCACGAAATTTCAAGCGCAAAAAGGCTGGACAACAAATTGCCGCCAGCCTTTGTGCTTTTGAACCCAAAGTAATCGAGGATTACTTGAGCTCCACAGAAGCACCAGCTTCTTCAAGCTGTTTCTTGAGTTCTTCTGCTTCAACTTTAGTAGCACCTTCTTTAACAACAGAGGGCGCATCATCAACCATTGCTTTAGCTTCTTTCAAGCCAAGACCAGTGATCGCGCGAACTACCTTAATAGCGTTAACTTTCTTCTCGCCTGCAGAAGTGATGACGACGTCAAATTCGTCCTTCTCTTCTTCAGCAGCGGCAGCTTCGCCAACTGGAGCAGCAGCAACAGCCGCTGCGGCAGATACACCAAACTTTTCTTCCATTGCTTCAACGAGCTCAACAACGTCCATGACGCTCATTTCAGCAATTGCATTCAAAATGTCATCTTTTGATAAAGACATTAGTCCTATCTCCAATATTTAAGTTACTTAAGAGGCTTCCTGTTGCTTTTGGTCTCTGACCGCAGCAACCGCACGTGTTACCTTCGTAGGGACTTCGTTCAATGTACGAGTTAGTTTTGTGACTGGCGCCAACATAACTGACATCAACATTGACAAGCCTTGATCCCGCGTCGGCAGCTTGGCTAAGGCATCGATTTGTTCAGCTGGAAGCAGTTTGCCGCCAACGCTCAATGCTTTAATTTCAAATTTCTCGTTCGCCTTGGCAAAATCCTTGAAGATACGGGCACCCGCACCGGGATCTTCCAAAGAGAAAGCGAGAATATTCGGACCCAGCAGGGCTTCGCTCAAACACTCGAACTCAGTCCCTTCAAACGCACGCTTGGCTAAAGTGTTACGAATCACGCGCACCTGCACATTCTGCTCACGAGCTATTTTACGCAGCTCATTCATGCCATCTACCGTGACTCCACGGTAATCAGCCATAACGGCAGAGAGTGCATTGCTAGCGGTTTCGTTCACCTCTGCAACAATTGCCTGCTTCTCTTTAAGTCCAATTGGCACAAGTAATACTCCTGTGTCGACTTCTTTACACTCATCGCCTCAAGGAGACTGCGTGAGCACCTGTTTACGGCGACAGGATTCAAATTTCGAATCGGGCGCACCGTCTGCGCGGGCTCCATTACCTTTTCAGGTAGCGAATTAAACCTAAGTTCTATTCGTGGACTTAACCGGCACCTATCTATTTGGTAGCCGGACCTGCGGTCTTTGACGAGCCCCGGCGCTTTTCAATAAAGAAAAACGCTAGGGACCCCAAAGTTCTTTACGTAAGGCTCAAAATCCTTACGTCTATGCAAAAGGCTTTCACCTTTTGCTTCTATTTAGAATTCTAATGATGACTGATCGATTGGAATGCCAGCACCCATTGTGGTTGATAGAACCACTTTCTTTACATAGGTACCCTTGGCTGAAGATGGCTTAGCCTTCTTCAAGTCGATCAGTAAAGCCTCGATGTTTTCTTTGATTGCTTTTGAATCAAACCCGACCTGACCTACACCACCATGAACGATGCCGTTCTTATCAGTACGATATCGAACTTGGCCTGCTTTAGCATTTCTAACCGCTTCAGCAACATCAGGGGTAACAGTACCCAAACGAGGATTGGGCATCAGGCCGCGAGGACCTAAAACCTGACCCAACTGACCAACAACGCGCATGGCATCCGGTGACGCGATGACAACGTCATAGTTCAGATCGCCGCCTTTCATCGAAGCCGCCAGTTCGTCCATGCCAACAACATCAGCACCTGCTGCTGTAGCTTCGTCCGCTTTATCACCCTGGGTAAATACCGCTACTCGGACGGTCTTGCCAGTGCCGTTGGGCAGAACAGTAGCACCACGGACAACCTGATCAGATTTTCGAGGGTCAACACCCAGGTTAATCGATACATCAAGAGACTCTTTAAATTTGACCGATGCAAACTCGCCTAGCAATGATACAGCTTCTTCGATTGGGTACAGCTTACCGATCTCAATTTTTTCTGCGAAAAGCTTTCTTCTTTTAGTCAGCTTAGCCATTACTTGACTCCCTCTGTCTCAATACCTGCGGCACGTGCGCTACCGGCAATTGTTCGAACCGCTGCATCCATATCTTTTGCAGTTAGATCTGGCATCTTAAGGGCGGCAATTTCTTCTAATTGCGCCCGAGTTACCTTACCAACCTTGTCGGTATGAGGCGTTGGGCTGCCCTTGGCAACGCCCGCTGCTTTCTTCAAGAGAACCGAGGCAGGAGGAGTCTTCTTAATGAACGTGAAGCTCTTATCGGCATAGACGGTAATCACAACCGGAATCGGCATGCCGGATTCCATGGATTGGGTTTCTGCATTAAAGGCTTTGCAGAACTCCATAATATTTACACCGTGTTGACCCAGCGCTGGACCAACG
>Ga0222633_1001265_pt1 | contig 14329 bp, 10 predicted proteins | sample AntAcemetageno48_FD_179816 | JGI IMG/M metagenome (GOLD analysis project Ga0222633, IMG submission 179816) | Saline water microbial communities from Ace Lake, Antarctica - #48 | ecosystem: Environmental > Aquatic > Non-marine Saline and Alkaline > Saline | place: Antarctica: Ace Lake | collected...
CGGAGGGCAATTGGGTTGGCAATCACATACCACCCGCCTCTCCCCTTACCAGTGAACAGGAAACCTTATTAGTCAATGTGGGTAAATATGCTCAGTCGTTCGGCTTTGGCACAGCCGAGGGCAGCAATATGGGCATCGATTATTTCATCGGCAAAGACGGCAGTATCATTGTTACTGAAATTAACCCCCGCTGGACAGCCGGTCTGTTACCCAGCGAAGTATTGAAACGAATAGGCACGACAGATCAACACACCATCGCCTATTTCGACATGATCAAACTGGATGACTATGAACAGTACCTCAGTTATGTCGAACAGCACTTGCCGGGCGCCCGGGACGAGTCATTCGATGTGATACCGATTGGCTTCTCACCCTTCCCGCTCGATATGGAAGGGATCGACATGTGCTATGTCTGGCTCGTCGTTCGCGGTGATTTTGTTGCCTATCGCGAAGACGTGCAGTCGCAATTTACCGCAGGCAACTTCCCGGTATCCGCTCAGATCCCCACGGAGGCTCTTGAGCGATGAACAAATTGGGTCAGTCCGGTTGGACACACCTCGTTCGAGGTGAAGTCTCAGTTCACCGAAGGCCCACTTGATGACGCACTGTTCTTTTGGGGGCTCCGCGGCTCAAACGGGTTTTCGCTATCGAAATCAAAAAATGTAAAGAATGTGAAAAATGCGGTGAACCGGTTTGAATCATTTTATCAATTGAGAATCCACAGAACCGCTCACCGCCCTCAGATCTAACTGACCACCCCACGACACTATGAGTCCCTTGTAACGAGACAGGTGCCTTCTGAATGAATCGGGAGGCCTGTGCCTGGCCGATTGAAGTAACAGCAATTGACCACCCATTGCAGACAGTTATTTGTTGTTGGGTTAATCTGCCACGATTAGCAGAGGGGTTTCGGTAGTGCATACACATCAGTTGGGCGAGTGGACTCATGACCACGTCTTTAATCAGGATCAACAACGGGCCGGAGAGAAGCGCACACTTCTAATCGTCGTACTGACCGCTGTGATGATGGTAGTTGAGATTACGGCAGGGTTGGTCTATGGCTCGATGGCGCTGCTGGCAGACGGTCTACACATGGCCTCGCACACAACGGCCCTGGGGATTGCTGTTTTCGCTTACGTCATATCCAGGCGTTTGGCAGCTGATCCACGATTCGCTTTCGGTGTTGGAAAAATCAATAGCCTCGCAGGATTTGCCAGCGCGGTCATGCTTCTTGGTTTTGCACTAGTGATCGTTATTGAGAGTACCGACAGATTAATCAACCCGCTCTCAATAGCCTTTGACCAGGCGTTGATTGTGGCGGTAGTCGGGCTAGTGGTGAACGGCGTCAGCGCGTGGGTTTTGATGTCGACACCACACGAACATGGCCACGCTCACAGCCATGACCATCATGATCACGAACATGACCATCACGAACACGACCACAACCTGCGTGCCGCCTATCTGCATGTATTGGCGGATGCAGTGACGTCACTTCTGGCGATCATTGCGCTGTTAGCTGGCAAATATTTAGGGGCTGGCTGGCTCGATCCGGTAATGGGTCTTGTGGGTGCAGGCCTGGTTGCACGATGGTCTTACGGCCTGATCAGGGAAACATCACGAGTATTGCTCGATAACCAGACCGAGAAGCAGCACCTTGATGCGCTGCGAGATGCAATTGAAGGACCTTCGTCAGATCGTGTTACTGACTTGCATGTCTGGAGTATTGGCCATGGGATATTTGCGGCCGAAATTGCGGTTGTCAGTGATCAACCCATGCCCCCGGATCACTATAAAGCGCTACTTCCATCTACGCTCAAAATCGTACATGCAACGGTTGAAGTTCACCGATGCACTGACCACTAGAGGGCGTTTCCTCTACACTTTTAATCACGCGCAGCTGGCCGCCGGGAGACCGGACAGCAAAAGCCATCAAGCTTCAGGAAACACCGTTGATTAGTCAGGTGTCGAGTCTTTTGCCAGAAGGTTAAAGATGGAAGCGACCAGCCATACGGTTACTCCGCCAACAAAAGACCAGGAGACCAGGCCAATGAAGAAGCCGAACCAGTTGAGGCTCCAGGAAAACTGGGCCGAATCAACATGTACCATTTGGGCTGAAACAAAGCGCATCTGATCTGGCATAAAATAAACCATCAAACTACAGATGACCCAGAGAATGGCCATTGCTATCGCCGTTGAGAATCCAGGTTTTACAGCATGAAGTTGCATAACCACCTCCACAATGATGTGAGAAGTAATCACATTACAACTCGCACATCTGAAACAGTAGTTCCAGATCAATATTATTAGGCGACTTGGCGTTTCTGGAACACTGCAAATATTACTCAAAGTATTTTTTTTGGTGGCACTTTAGTAGAAAACCATTCACATTTTTCCCGCTATTGGTCAAATGCAGCGTCGCAGGGATACGTCTTTGTGACCGGCAGGGAGCGAAAGGCAGTGCCGGTTAAGTCTTTAGCCCGGACTTCAACAACCCAATGCGGACATCGACTGGTGACACGTTGCTACGTCCAGGCGGATGAAATGAGTTCCTTCATTGCCCTGTCGCCGCCCATCGCACTATCATTACCTCGACACTTGTTGGTGGCCGATTGAATCAGGAGCGACAACCATGTATTCAAAGCTGATAGATCTCTATAGGGATAATCCGTCGCAGGCGCGCCTGATGCTAGTGATGACGAGTGTGTTTCTCGTTATCTATTTTCTCCCTGCGGGTAATGCGCGCTTTGACAACGCGGTACTCGAAGCCATTCGACTGACCCACTGGTATGCCCAGGAGCATGTCATCCTCTGCCTGCTCCCGGCTTTTATCATAGCCGGCGCCATGGCGGTCTATATCAGCCAGGGTTCCGTACTTCGATATCTGGGACCGCAGGCATCGAAGCCTGTCGCATTAAGCGTAGCCTCTGTATCAGGTACCTTGCTCGCCGTCTGTTCCTGCACGGTCCTGCCCCTTTTCGGCGGCATCTACAAGCGTGGAGCGGGCCTGGGTGCGGCGATCGCATTTCTCTATTCCGGGCCTGCGATCAATATCATGGCAATTGTTGTAACAGCCAAGGTGTTGGGAGCGGAGTTGGGTATCGCCAGGGGCGTCGGCGCGATTGTCTTTGCCGTCGTGATCGGCGCCATAATGCATCTGATCTATCGCAAGGAAGAAATGGCGAGGGCAGACGCGTCCGCGCAAGGGTTCACCGCTGACGAGGCTGAGAAGCCTTTGGCTACCGTCGTGGCCTTTTTCAGCCTGATGATCGGGATTTTAGTGTTCGCCAACTGGGCCGCTGCCGACAGCGAATTCTGGATGCAGATATATGCATGGAAGTGGCAGATAACTTCCCTGCTGGCTCTGCTTCTAGCGACATTACTGGTTAGTCGGTGGCACTGGCCGATACTTCACATGTTAATCTTAGGCGTGCTGGTTATCGGAAGTGCCTTACTGTTTCCGGGGACACCTGAGCTGGCATTTGCTGTGAGCGCAGTAGGTATTCTGGTGATCACGGCAACCCGGGAACCGGATAAGGAATGGGCGGTCCAGACCTGGGATTTTACCAAGCAGATAATGCCGCTATTAGTAGCTGGAGTTTTTGTTGCAGGCTTATTGTTAGGACGACCCGGTTACGAGGGACTGATACCCTCTGAATGGGTTAGTGCTGCGGTCGGGGATAATTCCCTGCTGTCTACAGTGATCGCTTCGGTACTTGGGGCATTTATGTATTTTTCTACACTCACTGAAGTCCCCATCGTGCAAGGTTTGTTGGGGGCCGGTATGGGCAAGGGACCAGCACTGGCTTTGTTGTTGGCAGGACCGGCACTATCGTTACCCAACATGCTCGTTATCAGGACGATTCTCGGGAACCAGAAGACCCTTGTCTACTGCTCCCTCGTCATTGTTATGGCAACGATCACCGGCTACATCTATGGCAATTTCTGGTAAACAACTCGAAGGAGTATCGTTATGAAGTTTCAAATCTACGGTAGTGGTTGCAGCAAATGCAAATCCTTGACGACAAATGCAGAATCCGCAGCGAAGGCGCTCGGGATCACTTATGAAATCGAGAAAGTCACTGATATGAACGCTATTATCGATGCAGGGGTTATGCGCACACCGGCGCTTTCAGTTGACGGAAAAGTCATTGTCGAAGGCAAGGTTGTGGGTGCAGATGAAATCCAGAAGTTACTCGCATAACGTCCCTTCATGGCCGGTAGCAGCGACGGTGGGATAGCCAGGACTTCCGGTACCTACCCAGACGAGGTTCTCATGGCGCTATTCGGGGTTGATGGCCTCCCACAGTCAACGTAGCTCGGCAATCGGGGTACAGCTATCGGAGTACAGTCAGAGACTCAAACATGGTGTAAGCATTTACCGATTTATTCTTACCGTAAATTGGTAAACTGTCTCTCAACAGTAATAAGCATTAAGAGACAGAATTTTGACCATGAATAATCAATGTGATGTAGACGCCGTTGTTGTCGGTGCAGGTTTTGGCGGGCTGTATATGATGCACCTGCTGCGGCAACAGGGTTTTTCCGCCCAGGGGATTGAGCGCGGCAGCGATGTTGGCGGCACCTGGTATTGGAATCGTTACCCAGGGTGCCAGTGCGATGTTGAAAGCATGGAGTATTCCTATCAGTTTTCCGACGATCTACAGCAAAAGTGGGAATGGACCCAGCGTTACGCAGGACAACCGGAAATTCTGAGCTATGCCAACCACGTCGCGGATGAATTCAGCCTGCGTGACAACTTCATGTTCAACGCGGCAGTCAATGGCGCTAACTATGATGATGCCAATGGTATCTGGTCAGTCAGCACTGATACCGGCAAAACGGTAACAGCGCGTTTTCTGATCATGGCCACAGGGTGCCTGTCGACCACCAACACCCCCGATTTTCCAGGTTTGGCTGACTATGCGGGCGATACCTATCACACCGGGGACTGGCCCCATGAAGGGGTCGATTTCACCGACAAAAAGGTCGCCATCATTGGCACCGGGTCATCTGCCATTCAGTCCATCCCGCTAATCGCCCAACAGGCTGGCGACCTCACCGTTTTCCAACGCACACCCAACTATTCCATTCCCGCGCAAAACAAACCGCTGGACCCGGAAAAGCAGGCCGACATCAAGGCCAATTACGCTGAATTTCGGGCTCGTGGCAGAATGTCACCGGCGGCTTTCGGGGCTGATTTCTCGTTCAATCCAAGTTCGGTATTCGACGCTTCGCCGGAAGAACGCAAAGCTAATTTTGAAGAGTTTTGGAAACATGGCGGCTTTAACTTCCTGGCAGCCTATAACGATCTATCGACGAGCATCGAGGGGAATGAATTTGCCGCCGAATTTGTTCGCGGCAAAATCCGTGACATCGTCAAGAATCCTGAAACCGCAGAACTTTTGTGTCCGGACACCGTCCTTGGCTGTAAGCGCCTGTGTGCGGACAATGGCTATTTTGAAACCTTCAACCGACCCAATGTGCATTTGATCGATGTATCGACCCACCCGATTGACCGCCTGACCGTCAAGGGTCTCGTCACCAATGGTAAGGAATATGAGTTCGATGCCATTATCTTTGCTACCGGGTTTGACGCGCTGACCGGATCATTGCTGAAATGTAATATCACGGGAGCCAATGGCCTTACTCTGAAGGAAAAATGGGCTGCAGGTCCGACCAATTATCTGGGCCTGATGACCACAGGCTTTCCCAATATGTTTACGATCACAGGACCAGGCAGCCCGTCTGCCCTGGCCAATTTGATCACAGGGGTGGAACAACACGCTGAATTCATCACCCGGTTGATACAGTGGTCAAAGGACAAGGGCTACCACCGCATCGAGGCCGAACAGGTCGCTGAAGATAGCTGGGTTCATACCGTCAACACACGTGCAGCGGCGACCCTTTATCCCACGTGTAACTCGTGGTACCTGGGGGCTAATGTTCCTGGCAAACCAAGGGTCTTCATGCCCTATGTCGGTTTCCCCGACTATTCCAAAAAACTGGAGACTGTTGTCGAAGAAGACTATGCAGACATGCGCTTTGCCTAAGGCAACGCAAAACCGGCATGTTGAATTGGGGCTCAGTTAAGAAAAGTGAGTGGGTGACGACCATCGCTGATTCGACCCTCGTTAACGCCCACTAAATCTGTGCCCTTCTTCGGGCAGGAAAGGCAAATTACTGCAACCCGGTACACTTGCAGTAAGCTGAAGGCCAGGGGCCACAAACATTGGGAACCGTGGTTTCGCAAGTACCCACGGTTTGTCCTATCGACTTGCAATAAGCGTCGCAATCGTAGGTTTTTCTGTCGATTCTGCCACCCGGTTGTGGCGTGTGGCATGCCGTATTAGTCCATTCTTTGAGGACGAGCTTTTTGTTTACAGTTAAGCACTGATCGCCGATATAAACCTTTCTATCTTTAGTGCAATCCGGATCGCTATAGGAAACATGACATCCGGCAACCAGAGGGTTGTCGCCACTATTGACCAGGTCCATTTCGTCTCTCACATAAAAATTGCCCTGTCGGCATTCGACCTGGTAGGCATCACCTCCGCTGTTACAGTCGCGATTGTTGTCTGCTGTCTCCAATTCGGGTCCTGGCGTAGAACAGGAAACCGTAGCCACGAGTAGCAGAAGCAGAATAAGTCGCTGTTTTTCGTTCATGTACTTTCGTCTCTTGATTCTTACAGCACAATACACTCAAAACCGTAACTCTCGCAAAGGCATGCAGACTACTGAGGAATATGGCGACGGTTGTATTGTGGCCTGAGAACACGGCAATAAGTCCGTTCTTCTCTACACAAATGTCTTCACACCAGACAGATCAGCTACCCAGAATTAAGCCATCTCCTACATCACTGTCCAGCGCCACCTGAGACTATTTTTAGTCGTGATAGCCAGGCACATTTCCCGTTGCCCAAAACACTTCGGTTGCTGACAGTTCTTCTTCAATGATTGACTTCGCCGACGGACGACCGATGACTCGCCGGTAGTATGCCTCGAATCGCTGTGTAAAAAATCGCTCCAAAAAAATCCCTCAGTACGCACAACTCACTCGTCCCAAGAATGGCGTTCTCAGCGCGTTAAAAAGGCATGTTTTTTGGATTCCGACTTTTCACACAGCCTGGACCCAAAAGCGACGTTCCTGAACCTGGCGGTTAAGATCTCTATTTCGCCTCCGGGTGCAAAAGCGTGACCCGATAGCAACATGTTATGTGCATCACTCTCGCGTCGGATAAACACCTCGTAATTCAGCGGGTTCGCTGGTTCGAGCCCGGTAGGCGGAGGCCATATCTTTCAGTGCTTTACGCTGGTGCACACAAACGTGAGCTCCCGTACTTGCCCTAAACGCGAACGCTCAACGCTTAGGAATATCGTAGAACTTCTCGAAATCAGCCGGATCGTGGTTACGTAGTTCCATTTTCGCAATGCCCGGTAAATGCACTTCACTGGGGCCATCCGCAATGCTCAAGTGCATGCCCAGCCCAAACAGCTGAGCCAGTGGTGTCTGGTTGGATACTCCCATGGCGCCGTGTACGCGCAAAGCGCGCTCGGAAACATTCTGCAGCAGTTCGGTACCGACGATTTTTAGCATGGCGATTTCCTTGCGTGCGCCTTTGACACCCTTTTCATCCAGTGTTTTGGCCGTGTGCATGCACAGGAGCCTAGCCTGGTCGATCTCGATTCTAGAGCGGCCGATATCGTTAGCCACACTGCCGTGTTCATGCAGGTGTTTGCCAAAGACAACGCGTTCCTTAGCCCGAGACATCAACAGGCCGAGTGCTACCTCAGCCATACCCACGCAACGCATGCCGTAGTGGATGCGGCCAGGCCCCATGCGTTTCTGCATGATAGCGAAGCCTTCTCCCGGTTCGCCCAGCAGGTTTTCAGCGGGCACGCGCACGTTGTCCAGTAGAATCTCGGGGTGCCCGCCAGTGTGGTAGGCGTTCATCACTGTTGTATCCTGAAGAATCTTAACGCCGGGGGTGTCTAACGGAATTATGATGACGCCATGCTGCTTGTGGCGATTGGAGTTTTCAGGGTTGGTTTTGCCCATCAGGATCATGAAGCGGCACTTCGGATGCATGGACAAAGAAATAAACCACTTGCGGCCATTCACCACGTACTCACCACCATCGCGCACGATAGTGGTCTGGTAATTGGTGGCATCGGAAGAGGCTACCTCCGGTTCCGTGGCGGCGAAACAGGAATAGCAATCACCTTCCAGCAGAGGCCGCAGCCACTTTTCCCGTTGCGCCTCGTTCGTCGCCGCGGCGAGCAACTCCATGTTGCCTGTGACGGGGGCATTGCAGTTGAACACCTCATACGCCCAGGGAACCTTGGCCATCTCTTCGCAAATGGGCGCGAACTCGAAATTAGTCAGCCCGGTGCCAGGTTCATCGTCCCGTAGGTGAGGAAAGAACAGGTTCCATAAACCTAGTTCTTTGGCCTGGGCTCGCAGGTCGTCGACAAAGGCCAGTGCTTCAGGATCGTTGCGACGATCGCTGTGGGCGATTTCCTGATAGTGCTTGTTCGCTGGGTAGATATGTTTATTCATGAAATCTACCACTCTGGTTTTGATTTCTAAGCTTCTTTCACTCTGCGTAAATATCATAGTGTGTACTCTTTTTCTGATTCGTATTGGCGGTGCAGGCGATTTAGAAAATCGCGCAACCTACCCTTGGCTCGGTTGCTTGTAAGTTTACCAGAACAGAACCAGCGAAGGACTACAGACGGCACTGTTCACTAACCCTGGCTAAACTCTGTTGGATCCGCTTTGATCATCTCAAGTAATTCGATCAAGGCGTCTACCTCCTCGAGATCGATGCGAAACCAACCGTCTTCCAGTCTTCTATGGATGTGTACATTAAAGCTGCCTTAGAATTATCTGCCAGCCTCGACGCTATGACGACAAGGGACCGCTCCCGGCCGTTAGCTACGGCGAAGGTACCGAGGCTGGTGTCGCTAAGCGCTCCAAAGCGGAGTTATGCCAGGGGTGGGAGAAAACGCTGCTGTCGACCCAGGCTGTGTGAAAACTCCCTGTCATCAGTAAGATAAGAATTTCCCACAAAGGAGGTTCTATGACCGACTTTATCCAGGGCGAGAACCGATTCCAGGTTATTCTTCTTCCAGAGAGACTCGATGATTTCATTGAAGCCGACAACGCCGTTCGTGCCGTTGACGCTTTTGTAGACCATCTTGATCTATCGGCTCATGGGTTTCACGCCGCACAGAAAGTCACTGGCAGACCTGCGTACAATCCAACAACGATGCTGAAGCTATACATTTATGCCTATCTAAATCGCGTGCAATCCAGCCGTAGACTTGAATGGGAAGCTCAACGGAATGTAGAACTGATGTGGCTGACAGGCAGGCTAGCACCTGACTTCAAAACGATCGCTGACTTCAGAAAGGACAATGGTGAAGCGATCAAATCAGTCTGTCGCCGTTTTGTAGAGCTCTGCCGACAGATGGCATTACTTGATGAAGCCGTCGTTGCCATTGACGGCAGCAAGTTCAAAGCAGTCAACACTCGTGATCGCAACTTTACCAAAGGTAAGATCAAGCGCCGCCGTGAACAAATAGATGAAAGTATTGCACGATACCTGACGGAGCTAGAATCTGCAGATCGGAAAGAAGGCAAAAGCATCCAGCTAAAAACTGAGCGTTTACAAGAAAAGCTTAAGAATCTAGATGAGGAGATGCAGCGCCTCGACGAGATCGAAAAACAAATCGAATTGAGCCCAGATAATCAGGTATCACTAACGGATCCTGACGCCCGCAGTATGGCAACCAGCGGACGTGGCTCGGGCATGGTCGCATACAACGTGCAGACAGCCGTTGATGCGAAGCATCATCTCATTGTCGCACATGAGGTCACGCAAGACGGCCACGATAGGCGCCAACTCTACAATCTCGCAACCCAGGCCAAAGATGCGATGAAGGTAGACAGCCTCGACGTTGTTGCTGATCGCGGATACTTCCGAGGAGAAGAAATCTTGGCCTGCGACGAGACGAACATTACAACCTATCTGCCGAAGCCCCTGACATCAGGAAACCGTAAGAAAGGAATGTACACGAAACAGGACTTTATCTATCACGTTGAAGAAGACGAATATGAATGTCCCGCGCAACAAAGGCTGACACGGCGAACGAAGACAGCAGATAAAGGTTTAACCATCTACAAATATTGGACTTCAAGGTGCAAGAGTTGCCCGCAGCGCGAACAATGTACGACGGGAAAAGAGCGCAGGATTGGCCGGTGGGAACATGAAGCCTGTTTAGAAGCCTTGGAAGCACGGCTAGATAACGAACCCGAGCGCATGAAGGTTAGGAGATCTACTGTCGAGCATCCATTTGGGACGCTGAAATGTTGGATGGGGTACACGCACTTCAGCATGAAGAGGCTGAAGAACGTCAGCACAGAGATGAGTCTTCATGTACTGGCTTACAATTTGACCCGAGTTCTGAACATCATCGGTGTTCGGAAACTCGTTGAAGCAATCTGATTAGTTTGGGATTTGATTGCAAAATTTGAATTGATTGGAAATGGAGTTTTCACACAGTCTGGACCCAAAGCGGACCCTTGGAATAGTTTGAGACCAATTTAGAGGTGGTACATGGGAGAGTAACCACATCTCGAAATAGCATTTGATAGGGTTCAGCTAAATACTCCTATGATCCCCTGGGAATATGATAGATAACCTACACACACTTAAGGGATCGGCTATCTCTATGGCAACTAATTCTTGGCAAAATGGCTCCACGACGTTGCTAAGAAACACCTGCCCTCATAAGAGTCTAAATGATGTGACTGCCAGGAGAGACCGGCAGCAAGTTCGCGAACAATTTTTTGGGATAAAGGAAAACTTTCTTGGTCTCAGAGTTCGGAAAAAGCCCTGTTGATATTCTCCGTTTTGGTAGTCACTGGCAGAGGGTCATCGATCAACAATTTGTAAATAAAGACACAATCCCAGACCATGCCGTCATTCCACGCTTCATCACGCTCTGCGCGTTGCCAAGCCCAATCATAGCGCTTGTCTCGCTCCAAATCGGCATTGCACTTTAAATCAGCAAGCCGTTGCACCCGCGCGTCACTACCGAGGACCAGGTAATTGAAAAACGGATTCTCCGGCTCACGAGCTAGAATGATTCGAAGCGTTTTTTCCAAGCTCGGATCCACGATTCCTAGTGATTTCATTGACCAAGCAATATTGGCTACAAGATGAAGTCGATAGCCGTTATTGGTTACCAAAGCCTCCCAAACTAAATCGCTAACATCAAAGTCATACCGTCGCTTAATATCGCCAATATCCGAAGGAAGCGCCCAATCGAGTCCCTGCAGCTTTGCTAGGCGTTCCAGCATGTACCAGTCCGCACCAATTAAAAGACAGGTGAAATTGGGAGCTCGGTTTGGACATGACGAGTAACCACTCTCTAGTGTCCGCCCAGTTGCGATGACTCTCGTCTCTTGCGTCCCTAAATACTCCAGAAAGCGCAACAATGAATGTCGATCCGCAGTCGCAGTCAAGTAGTGAATGACTCCCTTCAGCTGATCTCCGGAGAAAGTGGCTTTGCTAGAAGTGTCATCGTTCCCCAGTCGTCGTGGAGAGCGAAAGAATTGCCCACTGGAGTGTTGCGCGTCCTTAACTAGCTTGCACCCTTCGTCAATTCCGGCGCGACAAAGCAATCCTCCAAACAGCGCCATATCTGCATCTTCTATGTCGCCTTTTCTAAAACCTACTGGGAATTCCAGGCCATCCTCTTGATAAACTTGATGCTCCTTCGCAAATTCATACAGCTTTTCAAGGCGCTGCCTTGCAGAATCAATATTGGTGCTACCCTCTGGCTTTGGTACTGACGCGAGCAAACGCGATTCGCGTTTTTCAATGGCACTGTTATCGCTCCAAGAAATCTGCAGGCAAAGACCTGGATCGCCACGCCACTGGCAGTATCTACCTTGCATCCAGGCTTTATCGAGAAACTTAAACAACTCTGGATCATCCTCCGCCCAGTCATCAAAGTCTGAACCAGCAAATACCTTGTTAACGAAGGAGATATTGGCTTCCTTTAATATTATTTTGCTAATTTCCGCGGGAGCATTAGCTGCGTTTGACAGGAAACCTCCGGCCCTACATGACGGGCTTACTTCCAGTACCTGAACGCCAAAGTCTGAAAATTTTGATGCAGGCATACCTAGCCTTATTTTTGGGCTGCACTTTACTTCGTCTAATATAGAGGCGCGAGCTTGCAGTGTTAGGGTTAGGGAATCTTCCTTATAATTGGTGAAACGAATATCTTTAAGTGAAGCACCATTTGTGACCATTGGCTCAAGTTTCCCATTCAAAATTGTTAATGGGACACCGAAAGAAATGGTGGACTCCTTCTCCCTTCTCATTCGAATGTCAGCGGGAAGAAGTGGGACTACTGCTAGGGCATCTCGACCACTGGGTGCGGAAGGAGCAGGCGCGATTCCGATATCTTCCATTTGAAGTTGGTAGGACATCTTGCATTTGTGCTTCGCATTTTCGCCGTAATTGCTAAGGCCACCTTCGACTTTTACGTATGTTTCAAGACACGCTTTTCCAGGTTGGGATATTCCAGGGACAATCTCTTTGTAATTTTCAAAGCTAAGGGAGCAGCTCGCGATTAAAGCGTTTCTCTTACTCTTTGTTTTGGTCTTGAAACTAGATTGGCTAAAAAGTCGACCAGTTGGTGCTGATATGCAATCCGTCCTCGATTTGCTGTAGCCACTTCCGGAAGAATTGACGCGTTTCGTTTTAGCTTCACCGCCAACGTATGTGTGTGTTTTTTCATCTGCCAGCCCAACATTAGACAGAAGCTGCAGCGATAGGGCCATTGCAAATGACTGGATGTAGCTCTTTCTCAAAATTACACCTCCACTGGCCGGAGCCCAAGTTCGTTATATCGTGGGTCGGGTACAATTCCATCTGCGCCCTTAGATCCGTTTGCCCCCCCGCTACCGCCACTACAATATGTACTTCCGTGACCGCCGCCGCCGCCGCTGCCGCGATTCCCACCTATGCCAGGGATTCCTGGGTTCCCTCGTTTTGCGGGCTCACCTATCAGGACTAACTTTTCTACATTAGGAGCGATTCTCTTGAGCTTGCCGCCATCTCCAGGTTTTCCTCCAATACCGGCATTGCCTCCACTGCCACCAGTACCACCTCGGCCTCCATCGCCACCGCCACTTCTGCAGGAAACCGGCCCGTCCGACGCCCTTCTGCCACGGTTTCCATTGTCGGCGTGCCCTCCATTTCCAGCGTTTCCTCCATCTCCACCATCTTGACCGTGAAGGTCTATTTTAATGACACCGTTAAGCGCTTGACGAATGGAAATGACCACTAGATTCGCCGACAAACCAGCCGAGCCTTCTATTCCATTGTGCCCTTGGCTGCCATTCGCACCGCGTCTTCCATTCCCCCCCGGAGTGACACCGTTCTCTCCACGTGGTGCCGGTGCTGGTTTCGCGGGAACCTCTTCAGGGTCAAATGTATAGATAATAATCGCGCCATCAGGTGCGATTATTTTCTCGGCATCTAAACGGAATGCAAGTGTGCCAACTTTAATACTCGCTCCTTCTTTGAACTCGAATGTATGTCCGGTCCAGACTTCATTAATAGTCAACCCGCTAATATCAATAACACCCGAGACTACGTAATTATCATTGCTGCCCCGGCGCAGTTCGGGAATTAGCTGATCCTTGTTGAAAGGGGTAAGGATGTGCGTTTTTAGGTTCCCTTCGGCACCGCTTTCACCTGGGCTCAAGATTACCAATATGGCGGCAAAGAAAAGACACCCTTGCAAAATTCTATTGACCATCCTCTTCTTCTCCTTAGTTTCTAGCAGCAAAATCAAGTTAACAGCTCGATGCGAAAATTATGAAGCTGCCTATTTTAGGCTCTCATCCAATTAGAGTTTCAGTCAAGGTTGAATCATTTCGCACTTTTAATCCTAGAATGACCAATTTCGCCGAACTCGTTCCTCAAGCTTAAAGTGCACCCAAGGTTAAAATACTCCCACTCCAATTCGTCCGGATTTGGCCGATCACAGCCTGCACTATATTGTGCCACCTTGACGGGTATCCTCCCACTCGGAACTTCCGCTTCTGACCCAGACTGTGTGAAAACTCCCATTGGCGATATAATTTGATTTTCTGACTTCGGGAGTAACCAATGAGTGGCTTTATCGAAGGCGAGAATCGTTTTCAAACCACCTTGTTCCCAGATCGTCTCGATGATTTTGTCTCCGAAGACAATCAAGCACGCGTCATCGACTTCTTTATCGATAAGCTCGACATCTCCGGGCT
>Ga0222633_1001266_pt1 | contig 14327 bp, 12 predicted proteins | sample AntAcemetageno48_FD_179816 | JGI IMG/M metagenome (GOLD analysis project Ga0222633, IMG submission 179816) | Saline water microbial communities from Ace Lake, Antarctica - #48 | ecosystem: Environmental > Aquatic > Non-marine Saline and Alkaline > Saline | place: Antarctica: Ace Lake | collected...
CATAAACCACTGCCCGACATCCACACCGGGATGAAAAAACGCCAAGCAAGCTAACCTCAACACGCGGGCTTTTTTATTCGAGGCACCGAATGTCCTACGCGGGCAGTTTTAAATGAGGCACCTCGGGAATCCCACAGGAGTGATGCGCGCGCGCCGTCCTCGCCGCGCCCCCAGAAACCTTTGTTTCCGCTGAGAATATGCCCTGAACCTGACCAATTGGTCAGGTTCTCGCGACCGGGACCCCTACGGTGGGAAACATGTCCTTACGGGAAAATATTCTCAACACCGCCTTGGAGCGTTATGCGCTTCACGGCATTGCGGCGACCAGCGTTCAGGACATTGCCGACCACGCGCAATCATCCAAAGCCAATGTGTTGTATCACTTCACGTCCAAGGAACAGCTCGTTGACAACGCACTTTCTCCGGCATTGGAGGCGCTTGATGCCATCGTTCGTGGTGCCGAAACCACCGGTTTTGATACCCGCGGCCCTCGCGAGGTGTTCGTAGAGGGCTTTATCGACTTTCTGTTACACCACCGCCTTGCCGTCCAAATCATCGTCACCCACCCCTACCTGGCGGACTCCATCCCTGCTTTGCAATCAGCTCAAGAACTGATGGGTCGCATGGCGAATTTGCTGGCAGGGAGCGTGCCCGGGCACTCCGAACTTTCTCGATTTGCAATCGCGATATCGGGAGCCACCTACGCCGTCGCATCGTCAGGCCTCGTCGGTCGAAGTCCTCTCGCAAACAGCGAATATCGCGCTTTTCTCCGTGAGGCGCTGATGAGCACGCTTGACGTCGAACCTACCCTCACTACGGCCCCCTAATGGCAACGATTCTCTACCGCCTGGGGAAGGCGAGTTACCTTCATGCATGGCGTGTTGTCGTCATCTGGGTGGTTGCCTTCATCGCTATTGGAGGCGCGGGGGTGGCCTTCGGCGGAGACACCCAGGAAGAATTCCGCATCCCAGGAAGCGAATCTCAAGAAGCGTTCAACCGCCTCGCAGCTGTCTTTCCCGGTTTTGGCGCAGGAAGCGCACAAGTCGTCATCGTGGCGCCCGAAGGTCAGCGCCTCGATACGGAGGAAAACCGGGCTGTCATTGAGTCTCTGGCGCAGTCGATTGCCGATAGCCCCGCTATTGAGGACACCGTCAGCCCTTTTGACGAGTATGCGGGTCGAGCGCTGAGTGATGATGGCCGCTACGCGCTCATGCAGGTGCAATTTGGCGTTGCTACCGCCGACATCACGAACGACATGCTTGATGAGCTTGTCTCCCACCGCGACGACGTCGCGGGAACCGGACTAATCGTAGAATTTGGCGGCAATCTTTTTCAGGAGCAAGGCGTCCACCTGACCATTGCCGAGCTGTTTGGAGTGATTTTCGCGGGTCTCGTCCTGATTGTTACCTTCAGATCTTTCCGACCCGCATGGCAACCTCTGGCAAGCGCGCTGGTTGGCCTGGGAATCGCAATCGGCTTCATTTTGATGGCCGCCGGTGTCGTGACCGTCTCCAGCTCTGCACCTCTACTAGCGGTGATGTTGGGTCTCGCCGTGGGAATCGATTATTCCCTCTTCATCCTCCAGCGCCACCGAAACCAGCTGGCCGCCGGTGCCGACCCGCGGGAGTCAGCGGCAACAGCTGTAGGCACGGCAGGTAACGCCGTAGTTTTTGCCGGCCTGACGGTTGTCATCGCGCTCTTGGGGCTCTTCGTCGTCGGAATTCCCTTCCTCAGTGTTATGGGAGCCTCTGCCGCGCTCGCAGTTCTCATCGCCATTGCCGCGGCGATTACGTTCCTCCCCGCGCTGATGGGCCTGATGGGCGAAAAGTTGCGCCCCGCGCCAGGTTCGAAAGCCTCGCGCATCGCCGCGCAGTCACCAACATCACCGAGTATGGGACGCCGGTGGGTTCGATTTGTGATGAAGCGCCCTCTCCTGGTCACTATCGTGTCTATCGCTTCCCTTGCCACCCTCGCCATTCCGGCGTTGGATCTTGATTTGGCTCTCCCCGACGGAGGCAGTGAGCCGATTGATTCGACCCAGCGCAAAGCATATGACCTGGTCACTGAGGGTTTCGGGCCGGGTTACAACGGGCCATTGATTGTGTCCGCTGACATCACACGAAGCGACGACGTGCTCGCAGATTTAGAGGGTATCCGTCAAGACCTTGCTGCTCTTGACGGGGTTGACTATGTGAGCGAAGGTTTCCCCTCCCCCACGATTGACACCGGAATTCTCCAGGTCATTCCCGTCTCGGGTCCCGATTCACGCGAAACCAAAGCGCTCGTCGGCGAGCTGCGCAATGCTCTGCCCGAAATTGAACAACGGTGGAACACCGACCTTGCTGTTACCGGGGTGACGGCCATCGGGGTGGACGTGTCCCAAAGAATCCAATCGGCGCTCATTCCTTTCGGGCTTGTCGTCGTGGGCCTCTCGTTCCTGCTGCTTCTTGTGGTGTTTAGGTCCCTTCTCGTTCCGCTGAAAGCAGCCCTCGGGTTCGTGCTCTCCGTGACCGCAGCATTCGGTGTGGTGGTGGCCGTCTTCCAATGGGGCTGGCTCTCCAGTTTCGTCGGTGTGGACACTCCCGGACCAATCTTGAGCTTCATGCCGATTATTTTGATGGCTGTGCTGTTTGGTCTTGCGATGGACTACCAGGTTTTCTTAGTCTCGGGGATGCGCGAACAATACGTTCACACCGGTGAGTGGCGCTCCGCCATCGAAGAGGGTTACTCGCAGGGAGCCAGAGTTGTGGGTGCAGCGGCCCTCATTATGTTCTTCGTGTTCTTCGCGTTCGTCCCCGAAGGAATCCCGCTAATTAAACCCATTGCCCTGGGGCTTGCAATCGGTATCGCATTGGATGCATTTGTCGTACGCATGACCTTAGTTCCCGCCCTCATGACACTGTTTGGGAAAGTAGCATGGGCCCTCCCCGCACCCCTGGAGAGACTTCTTCCCCATGCTGATGTGGAAGGCGAAAAACTCCGCGAACACCTTCACGAAGTCCACTGGGCTCAATCTCAAGCGGGCTTTGTTGTTAGCGCGGAAAACCTCGTTATTGCCTCAGACACCGGTGTCCTCGGAGGAGAAACATGGTGTTGGGAAGCAGGGGCTCGAATCCAGCTCGTGGGCGGAGCACAGCGCAGCGCGCACTTCACCGCAACGCTTGCCGGAGTGGAGTCACCGATATCTGGTGCGCTCCAGGTCGGCGGTTACGCGCTGCCCAGTGAAGCCTCCCGTGTGCGCCAGCTCGTGTATCTGGTCGAGACCAGCGACGAGGTTTCTCTTCGCACTCTTGAAGACCTTGTTATCCAGCGAATGGCCTTCCAGAGTGCCGTCAAACCGTCCTCCCGGGACACCGCTTTTGCGCTTGCGAAAATCGTCACGGGTGTGAACGCTCTGTGTGAAGAAGTGTGTGAACCCTCCGAGCGCATGCACGTGACCAGCGGCACTGTTCCCTCGCTTCTGCCCCATCGCCAGAGAATTGTGATTCGTTCAGCACTCGCCGTTATCGAGAACACTCCCGTATGTGTTGTCGGAGGGGGAGCCCCCGTATCCAACGACGATGACGCATCGTTGTGGTGGCAGGGGCTTAACCATTTTGCCCACCCCGACCAGGTCATTGTTCTGTGGTCAGCCACAGGTCCTTCGCGTGAGAACATTTCGCGACCCGAACGGGATGCCTTGGCTGATGAAGGAGCCTCCGTGGGTGGAAGAGCACGATGATGTCGTCGTTAACGCGCTCCGGCGGTGGCCTGTGGATGGGTGCTGCGATCCTGATGCCGCTGGTCGTCATTGGCAGTCTCCTGGGCCTCACCGCCAGTGCCGATACCGCCCTGGAACGTATCCCTGTCGCTTTGGTCAACAACGATGAACTTGTCACCACCACCAACGACGACGGTGAAGAAGAGTTCATTCTGGCCTCGCGACCCCTCATTACCGAGCTGATCACCAACGACACAACCCGCGTGGACTGGGTGATTACCAGCACCGAAGCCGCCAACACGCTCCTCGCCAACGGCGAGGTCTATGCGGTGTTTGAGATACCCGCTGATTTTTCCCAAGCAGTGTCAAGTTTGAGCACCTCAGACCCGCGACAAGCTACTTTCACGATTCGCACAGACCCCACCCGGAGTTACCTTTCCGGAATCGTCGGCGACCAACTGGGTGATTCAATTGGCAAAGCGCTCAGCGTGGAGTTTGCCGAACAAACCACGAAGGGTCTCTTCACTGTGATTGTGGACCTAGGAGATGCTTTTGGCGAAGCTGCCGATGCCGCAGCCACCATCTCAGAGGGCACCACTGATCTGTCCGAGGGCATCAACACTCTCGCAGAGGGTATGCCCGAACTGGACGAAGGGGCCACGGATTTGGCGGAAGGGTACGCCACCTTCGACAACGGACTTGGCGAGTACACCGCCGGTGTGACCGCTCTGTCTGACGGTCTGGACTCTCTCGAAGCAGGCACCAGCAGCCTTAGCGCTCTTTCCACCGGCGTCAGTAACTACTCGACCGGCGTTTCTACTCTCTCTTCGACCCTAACTTCCCTGAACGCTTACATCGCTTCGTTGACCGACTCGACCGGCAAGTCAACTCTGCAGGCGATTGAGGCAAACTTGGCAACCCTAGCCTCCGGTGGCTCCACTTTGTCCAGTCAGACCACGACTGCGCTTTCGGGCATCACCTCCGGGGTACTAGAAATCGACAAAGGGGCGGACGCTCTGGACCTGTCCGGCCAGGAGATCATGACAGCGTCGGATGCATTCCGGGGTGCGACCGGTGACTTTGCCGAAGGCATTTCGGAGCTTTCCACTGGAGTCGTCGATCTCAATTCAGGCGCCACAGAACTCGCCGAAGGTGTGGACGAATTTGCCACGGGGCTCTCTGAGGGAGCGGATGAAATCCAGAGTGCGGCCACCACTGTGCCCTCGGCTCAAGCACTCACTGCGCTGACGTCTCCCGTGGTGTTCTCGGGCGAAGACCGCTCCGAAGCGGTCAGTGCTCAAACTAGCCTGGCGAGCATTATCATTCCTCTAGGGCTGTGGCTAGTCGTGCTCGTGACCCTCCTCCTTGCCCCCCGACTTTCCTCCCACGCGCTGACGAGCACTTCGCGACCCGCCCGCCTGGTGCGGACAAGCTTTGGTCCGCTGCTGGGGATTGGTGCCGTCCAAGCTCTTTTTGCGCTGACGCTTCTTCACACGCTTGGCGGCGCCGGCTGGTCAACACTGGGAGCAAGCGCAGGCGTCATTGTCGCCGGAGTGTTTGCCTTCTTAGCGCTTCACTATCTCGTCTGGGTCTGGCGTTCTTCCTGGCTTCCGGCGCTTTCCATAGGTTTTGGGGCACTTCAGATTGCCAGTATCGGCACGCTGGTTCCCACTGAAATTTTCCCCGCCCCGTATCGCGTGCTCGAAGGCCTCACCCCCGTGTCGTGGTTCACTGACGCGCTCTTGGCCGGCATATCCGGTGGCGACCCTGCCCGGATCATCGGCGGTGTGGTTGCTCTCGTGGCGGTCGGCACCCTTGCCACTGTGGCCACCATCCCGTTGATGAAGCACCGGCAAACTCACGAGCTTCGCTCGCGCCTGGGACTCACACCCCTTACTCAGCGCACGGGAGCCGCAGTCGCTGCCCTCTAGGTCCCAAAGACAGAAGAGACGCTGTCCCGAGTGGGCGCTGGTGCCAAGAAGGCACCGTTCCTAAGATTGAGCGATGACCGTTGCCCACCCTGTACTCCTCGTTATTGATGTCCAACAAGGGTTCTTGGAACCTTCCTGGGGTCCAAGCAGCAACCCCGGATGCGAAGACAACATCAGAAGCCTCCTTGGCCTCTGGCGAGAGCGCGAATGGCCGGTTGTCTTGGTCCGCCACCACTCGCGGGAAGAGAATTCTCCTTTGGGCCCTGGCTCCCCGGGCGCTGAGTTCCAAGAAGGCATCGCGGGGAAATCTGATCTTCTGGTGACAAAGTCGGTCAATTCTGCCTTCTACGGAACCCCTGACTTACACCACTGGCTCACCGAAGAGGGGTACCACCATCTGGTGGTGTGTGGAATCACTACGAATCACTGTTGCGAAACAACCGCAAGGATGGCCGGGAACCTCGGATATCAAGTGACATTTGTGGAGGACGCCACCCGAGCGTTTGACGCTCACCACCCTGATGGCACCGTCATCAGCGCCTGTGATATTGCCCGTGCCAGCTGCGCCAGCCTGCACGGTGAATTTGCCACCGTCGTCTCCACAGCAGAACTTGTGGTGTCGCTCCAGAGCTAAAGAGGGTTCTTTTCGTGCACGACGGGGTTACTCACGCACCAGAGGTGAGGCCCCATGACAGTTCCTAGAGTGCGCTGTGCACCTTTGCGACTCGGGCGGACAAATTTCCTGCCAAAAATTCGCTCACAATATCGTCATCGAACGTCTCGTAGATCGTCCGGAGGTGAGAAGCCCTAAAATCTTTGCGGGAGAACAGCTTGCCTTGCCCTTTTTGCGGGATGAAGGGGAATTCCTTGCCGCCCATCATCTGCTCAACGATGCTCACAAAATCCAGGGTCGCAACTTCTACCGTTCGTGCTCCGACATCATGAATGCCGTCGCCGGCCACAAGAGTGGGAACAGATTGGTGAAGGATGTTTCCCGCGTCAGGGCTTGCGGTCACCTGGTGAAAAGTAGCGCCAGCAAAGTTGGGCTCGAGGAAGTAAAAAGGCCAGAAAAGCGTTGCGGCACCCCGATACCAGGGAGAAAGCCCCAGGTGAAGGTTGATGGTGGTCTCAGGTAGCGCCTCAAAAAGCGGTGACTTAATGAGGTCCGGACCGAACACTATGGCAAGGTCAGGTTTCTGGGACAGGACAAAATTTGCCGCAGCAGCCGTATTAATGTCCTCGGGGCCGCAGAGGAAGGTGGGAATGTCCCGGTACGTGTCCTCAGCAGAGATGTGGCCAAAATGGGACTCTTCGACAGAGAACCTGGTGCGAAAGTGTCGCTCAAAGAGCTTCTGATCCCTCTCGAGTAAATTTTCCGGCATCCCAGGAAGCTGGTCTTCGCGCTGCATGACGATTGCCGAGAATTCCGCTTCTAAGGGGAGAAGGCTTCTAAAAAAGTGGAGGTGCCGATTATGGGTCCCCGAAATGAAAAGAATCTTCACGCTACGTCCTGTCTATGAGGTCAAGGCTGAGGAGCTGATCGACGAGAGGCCTCAGAGTTTCTTCACTCGTTGAGAGGGTCTTGGCGACCTTACTGAGCGGAGTGTGGCCATCCAAATAAAACAGGAGCCACAAAATTAAGGACAGTTCCGACTTCTCTCCCGCTATCGGCACAATCGCGCCGCCCAGGGTGGGGTACAAGTTGTGCCGTGACAGCATTACTTCACCGTGGGACCGGGTGTTGATAAAGAAATCCAGTTTCTCGATCGCCGAAATGACATCGATGTACATGTCGAGGCCCACCTCAATTTGGGCGCCCGTCACCAAATCGAGGTTGTCTGCAGAGGTGTGGTATTCGGGATACTCGTGGTATCGGTCCTGACATATGGTCCCGGTGTTGATGCGAAATCCTTGGGAAGAGAATTGCCTTTCGTCTGCCCCGTGGATATCGAAAGGATAGTCCTTGTAAGGAATCCCGCGGTGGTGAAATGCATCCTCAATGACGTCGTTCAGCCAGTGATCGCTGTTCCACGTCTTTTTGACACCAAAACCCCCGGGCCCACCAACAGTGGTGATTTCTAAGCCCGCTTCAACATGGGACAGGTTGGCTCTATTTTCGTGGAGATACGTTATCGCGCCGATCGTCTCTGGGACAAAAATTATGCGGTAACTCCAATTTCGCGACGGCAAACTCGAAATGTATCTCGCGAGAAAAGCTGTCAACAACATCCCGCTCACCCCGTCGTTGGCCATGTAGGGGTGGCAAATGTAACAAGAAATCAGAATCTCACGCGGGGACTTTCCGGGGATAAGTATCTCCCCGTAGGTCAAGCTGCCAGAAAAATGTTCGGTATCGATGAGCACCCTGAGGCCACCGCTCAGATTCTGAAGCTCGGCATACTGATCATGGGTGAGGCAAAATCCCCACTCAGAGCGGTAATAGGACGTCCGGTACGGGATTACCTCCGGAAGATCGGGGTGCACATGCAAATGTGGTTGCAGTTCCTCCCACGACAGTGTCTGATCAATCGACGTGCTGTAGCCCACGAGATGAAGGGCATTCTCCTCGAAGCTCACAATTTTGCGACCCTCGGAATCAGCGATCCATGCTTCACGAACCGACCACTCTTGGGGAACCGTCCAGTCAAACACTTCTGCACCTGAGGGCACTTCATGCGTGACAATGGGGGAAATTTCGCTCAGTATCTGCAGGGTTTCCCTATTCGCTGCGCCGGTGATGCTTCTCGCCATGGGAAAAAGACGGTGCAAATAGCCTGAAACTTCGGACTCAATGGTGGAACTCATTCATCTGCCTTCTGCTCGTCAGGTGACCCCCACTCACCGTCAAACATAAACCGGAGATGTGCCAGGAACTATTTTAAGCCTAGCGCACAGGCGCGGATCTGGCGCTCTTACCGGGAGCCCTGGCAGGGAGACTCGACCTTGGCATTGTCAGGAACTTCGCCTCTGTGTGCACTGTGACCGACTTGTCGAGGTGCCACCTGGGACGACGAAAGCCCCCCAAAAAGAGCCTCTAGCCCACGTGTCACTCGGATGTTGCCTCCCACACCCACGAGTCACACCGTTAGCTGAGAATGTCTTTCGTGGTGAATCTCCCATAAGCCAGCGCCCCAAACACAGCGACATACCCGAGCTGAAGCAGGGCGTTGGACCCAAAACTGGAAAGCTCAATAGGTTGCCGGAGGATGTCGGCAAAATCCAGCCAATAATGAGTAAAGAGAAACTCGTGGAGCCAGGAAAACTGAGGAAGATTGTCCAGGATTTGGCTCACCCCACTGGTCACAAGCACCCCGGTCATGGCACCCACCGGGATAGTGGTCAAAGTGGAGATGAACAATCCAATGGCGAGCATCCCCGTCATGGACACCGTGGTGTAGAGGGCGACGAGCGCCATTCTTCCCAGGGCTTCTGGCACACCAATAACATCCCCGCTCAGCAGCGTCACGGGTCCAATCGGGAACAAAATTGCGCCAATCAGTGCTCCCGCCACCATCAGAATAAACGTGCCTGCAATCGTGAAGGCAATCGTCCCCAGGTACTTGACAATGAGGAGCCTCAGGCGACTCACCGGTGCGATCAGGAGATAGCGCAGAGTGCCCTGGCCCGCTTCACCGGCAATGGTGTCACCCGACACGACCGAAATGGTCAGAGGCAAGAACAAAGGCATGGCCAGGAGCATCGCCGTAAACCCCGTGAACAGGCCGTTTTGGGTGACCCGGTCTAAGAACGGCGGTCCCTCTCCGGGTGCCAATCGGTCAGAACTCAACGCGACGGCGAGGGCCAAAAGAATGGGAATCAGGGCGATGGCCGCCAACATTGCCCACGTGCGCCGACGGGTGAACATGACCTGAAGCTCAGAGAGCATCAGGGACCAACTTACGGATCTAGCGAACAACCTCGAAGCCTTCCCCCGTGAGTTCAACGAAATATTCTTCAAGATTGGGGCGCTCGAGTCGTATCTCGCTGACGCGGATCTTCTCGTTCACCAGTACCTCGTTAAGTAGCCCCACATCAATCGTTGGTGGGACCGATGCGGTAAGCGTATTTCCCTTGACGATGATGGGCGCCACACCGTGCTTCGTGAGAACCTCAATCGAGGCATCAACCTGGTCAACCTCAAGGATTAACCGAGTCTCTCCTCGGGACTGCAGCTCGGCCAAGGAGCCCTGCGCGACGATAGAGCCTGCGGACATGACAGCCACATGTGTACAGAGTTGCTCAATTTCGAGAAGAAGATGACTCGACAGGAAAATGGTGATTCCCTCCGCTGCCAAAGATCGGACCAAGTTTCGTACTTCCCGGGTTCCCTGCGGGTCAAGACCGTTCGTCGGTTCGTCAAGAATCAGCAGCTCTCGAGGCCTCAAAAGTGCGTTAGCAAGACCAAGACGTTGCTTCATTCCCAGAGAATAGGCGCCGGCTTTCTTCGAGGCCGCGTTTGTTAGCCCCACCCGCTCCAATGCCACCTGCACCCTTTCGCGGCGAGTGCGTGGGTCGGCAGTCTTATCTGCAGAGTCCATTCGTATCAGGTTGTCTCGCCCTGAAAGGTAGGGGTAAAAAGCAGGGCCCTCCACCAGAGCGCCCACCCTAGGCAGAGTCTGTTCGAGATCGTCGGGGATTTTCTGCCCCAACACCAAGATGTCACCTTCGGTTGCTTCGGCAAGACCTAAGAGCATCCGAATGGTGGTGGTTTTGCCACAACCATTCGGGCCGAGGAACCCAAAAACAGATCCGCGGGGCACGCTCAACGAAATCGCGTCGACCGCTTTTTCTCCCCCAAAGCTCTTGGTGAGGCCTATCGTCTCAATGGCGAGCGGAAGCGCACCTGACACCTAGCGTGCCGCTACATCCAACAGGTAAGAAACTGAGACGGCTCCTGCGAACACCTCACCACTGTCAGAGAGGAACACGTTCATTATCGGAGAAGAAAATACTTTTCCACCCTCAACCTCGGTCATGAAGCCGGAAAACAATTCTGTTTCCAACATCTCCAGAGGAATGTCCGCTGGCACAGAAGCGAAATACATCACGCTCTCCCAGTTGTCACCAATTTTTTCACCCACGGGGAGCCCCTCGGCTTCCCACTGTGCTTTGGCGTCTGCGGTGAGGCTCTCCAGCTCGGCTTCGCTCAGCTCGCGCCCCGCGTAGGAGGAACTGAGTTCGCGGAACGCTGCAGGAACTTCTTGAACTTCCACGGTTGTCCCCGCAGGAGGAGTGAAGCTGAAAAGTCCGGCATCGGGGACATCAAAACTCAGCGAGGTGAACCCAATTTCAAACGCGGGCTCGCTCTGACCTACGGAGTAGATTTTCGCGTCAAGTGCCAGTCCGGTTTCGGAATCAACCGAGACGACGAAAGAATCAATGAGAGAAACTTCGGAGTTGGGAGTGCCCTTCAGCTGGTAAGCCGAACGTCCAGCGACCGAATGATCTTGGCCCACCGTCAGGACAGTGGAATCCCCCATTTCTTCCAGCAGGGAATCCACCAGTGCTTCAGGGCTAGCTAACGCTGCTTGCCACTCCAGAACCGACTGTTCGGACAGGGCGCGCGTTTCGGGGTCAAAAGTGCCGGTGAGCGCTTCAGCTTTTCCGGAGTCGTACCACCAGAATTCGTTTTTGTTAATGATGAGGTCGCGTTGGCTGAGCGGGTCAAGCATCTGAACTCGAATACCCAGTTCGGACGCGTACACACGCATCGTGTGCGTACCGGCAGCCAAAGCCACCAACTGGGTGATCGCGTTTTGCTCAATAAGCTGGGGAACAAACTCTTCAAAACCCTCGGGCATGGTCTCTGCCATGTCATCGACCATGTCTTGAGACATGAGTGAGCTCATTTCAAGAGCAGGTAAACCCATGTTGGACGTTTTGACGACCGTGCCTGAAAAACTCGTTACGTCAGAGTCCATCAGGAGAAGAACCTCTTGGGGAGTGAGATCGGGAAGGTCAACGGCATTTGCCGGCGCTGCAAAAGCCAGTGAACCGAGCACAATGACCGAGGGAACGACAAGTGATGCCGTCCATTTTTTTGAAAACTTCACAGCGGAACTCCCTTAGATGTAGAGGGTTAAAGTCTAGACACGCAAGCTGGAAAGAGTCTGGGCTCAGCGCGCCTTAGCCCGGGGACACCCGTTACTTTGCAGCAGTCCCATTCTTCTTCGTTGCGTAGGTGAACACCCCAAGCGCGAGAACGAGCGCCCCTGCGCCAACGCCAAACGCCAAGACATCACCTGCCCGACTTGCATCCACCAGGACACCCACAAAAATCACCGCGATGATGGCGACCACAACGCCAATCAGCTTGGATTTTAAGTCTTCAAGGTCTCTAATGTGGAGCCACGCAGGCACCTCAATCTCACTGTCAACAAAAAGCTCATACAGGCCGTATCCGATCACGAGCAACACCGTGCCCAACAACAGCGCATCCACAGCGGTCAGCACGGAAACGACCGTGTCCTTCAGAGGGGTCCGATCCACAAAAACGGAAATTATCGACATGACAATCGCGAAAGATCCCTGCGCCATGAGTAATAGCGCCCCCAGTATCGACGCCAAAGCGGGAACGAAAACGCTATATCGTGTGAAACCCATGATTTTTCTCATGGGTAGATGTCTACCACTCGTGCGCCGCGTCACACCTCAGAAAAAACCAACCTGGCCAGCAACGAGCTCGTGAAGAGCCTGGTGGCCTATTGTCGCCCCCATGGGAGGAGGGTTTAGAGGCGGCAAGGGTAACGGTATCTAGGAGGACTGTCAACCCAGCATTACTAATGCTCTCACCCCATGGCCCCTGCCACAGTGGGCAGTTCTTTACGCATATTGGGGCAACATCCGATGGCGCACACACCCGGCCAGGGGCCCAGCGGGGACAGCGCTTTTTGTTCCTGCCCCTCAATCCGCTCCAAAATAAGGTCGGCAATTCCGTCGACAAAGGCCGGGTGAACGCCCGGTGTGGAAACTCGGACAAAGTCCATCTCTTCTGCCTCTGCCGTTTCCTTTGCCTCGTTGTCGAGATCCCAGATGACTTCAACATGGTCGCTGACAAAACCGATGGGAACGACCGCGACGGCTCGCTTGCCCGCTGCTTTTGCCTCACGAATAGCATCATTCACGTCTGGCTCGAGCCACGGAACTGCGGGGCTCCCACTACGCGACTGATAGACCAGGTGATAGACCGGAATCGCCCCGCCGGTGCGCGTGATGGCCCCCGCCATCACAATCTCAATGGCGGCTAGATGCTGGGCTGCGTAGGTACCCCCCGGGGTGTCGAACTCGGCACGTCGGGCAGGAGGGCCACTCGTTTCTCCCATCGAGTTGGGCACTGAATGAGTCGCAAACAACACCACCGTGTCCTCCGCTGGCGTACCCCGCTGGGCGAGCTCCTGGAGCTTTTCGGCCAGATCCTGGATAACCGGCTCGAGAAATCCGGGGTGATCAAAGTAGTGGCGCACTTTGTCGATGGTCATCTTTCCCAACAGACCCGCATCCTCCAAAGCACGGTGGAGGTTCTCGCGATATTGCCGACATCCTGAGTACGACGAATAGGCGGAGGTAACCCAGGCGAGCACAGTGCGGTGCCCGTCGTCATACATCTCACGAAGAACGTCGGCAAAATACGGCTCGCTGTTGCGATTGGCCCAGTAAATCGGGAGGTTAATTCCTCGGCCGGGAAGGTGCGCGCGCATGGCCTGAAGCAACTCGCGATTTTGAGCATTGATGGGGCTCACTCCCCCCAACGCCATGTAGTGGTGGGAAACCTCGACGAGACGCTCGTAGGGAACCCCCCGTCCCGCAGTGACCCGCTCCAGATAAGGCATAACCTCATCGGGGCCTTCTGGGCCACCAAAAGAGGTCAACAAAATGGCGTCGTAGCTCATCGGTAAAGATTTCCTATCGTTTCAGTGTTAATGCGGCGACCCGTGAAAAACGGAACCTCTTCACGAACGTGCAGTCGGGCTGTGGTGTACCGAAGCTCACGCATCATGTCGACGATGTCGTGCAATTCGTCTGATTCCAACGCGAGAAGCCACTCGTAGTCACCCAGCCCAAAAGAGGCCACGGTGCTGGAAATGATCTGCGGGTACTGAGATCCCGCTTTTCCATGTTCAACGAGCATGTCCTGGCGCTCAGCTTCGGGGAGCAGGTACCACTCGTACGAGCGGACAAAGGGATAAAAACACAACCATTTTGCAGGTTCTTTATCAAGCATGAACCCTGGGACGTGGCGTCGGTTGAATTCGGCTGGGCGATGTATTCCCATCCCCGACCAGGTGCGGGCAAAGTGTGAACCAAAAGTGTTGGCCTGAAAAACGCGCAACGCCTCTTGAACGGCTTCTGCCTCCAGAGCGTGCACCCACAACAAAAGATCCGCGTCTCCTCGAAAACCCCGGATGTCGTAGGCGCCGCGGCATTCGATTCCTTTATCCCTCAGTGTTCTAGGAACCCGTCAAAGGCCTCTTGCGCCTGCTCAGGGTGTGACAGAGGCCGCACCTGGTGAAACGGGACTGATGCAGGTTTAGGGCACAGTTTTAGTCACGCGGCCATGGCGGCCGGTGTCGCCATCATGGTCTCGAATTCAATCGGCGTCAAACGGCCTAGTGCTGCTTGACGCCTTTTGCGGTGATACGTCCTTTCAATCCACCAGACAATCGCTGACCGGAGGTCCTCACGGGCCACCCAAGATT